>Ga0187855_10002046_pt1 | contig 15395 bp, 12 predicted proteins | sample June2016WEW_8_10_2_FD_132969 | JGI IMG/M metagenome (GOLD analysis project Ga0187855, IMG submission 132969) | Peatland microbial communities from SPRUCE experiment site at the Marcell Experimental Forest, Minnesota, USA - June2016WEW_8_10 | ecosystem: Environmental > Terrestrial > Soil >...
ACAGCCTCTCTCGCGACCAGTAAGTCAGAATCCAATCCGACTGCCCCAAGGCCGACTCCATCAGCGCATTGCAAACTTCATACAATGGCATCTCCCGTCGCTCCGCCAGAAAAGCCCGCGCCGCCCGGATCGATGCCTGCGTAATCGTCTCGTGATAGCCGCTCGTGTCCGAATTCGATACCCCCGTCGCCTCGTCGTAAGCACGGATCAGCTCCGGAATCCTGCACGCCGCATCCCAATCCGGGTGATGCGCAAGCACCCACAACGTCGCCGCAAAGTGCGCAGCATGGGTCCATTTCGATTTCGGCAGCGTCCGCGTCACAAGTCCGTGACCGATCGCGACGATCTCACCGTCTGAAGTAAAGGGAACAAAGTTGTCCATGATTCGCTCCTCTTCGCGTTCAAATGCTGGCTGCAATAAAAAAGCCCGCCGATGTCGGCGGGCTTCTCTGCTTGATTCAAAGTCTTTCTCGGTTTCAGACCTCGATCCCACATGTGCGCGCCGACTCCATGGCCAGGCGCGTTTGTTGCACGAAGCGATTCCTCAGCGGATGCATATCTGTCCTCGAAAACAACACATGCTTCGTCTTGCTCTCCACATGAGTCGATCCGCATTCTCGATGCGAATTGCAAAACTCCGCCTTCATCCTCGACCATCTAAGCGGAGTGAAGTAGGCAAGCACCCCGGGCGCTTCCCGAAGGGTACACGCAGCCGAAAGACTGCGCTCCGCAATCCGTTTGAACACCAACGCCCGAGCCGCACCCGCTAGGTCCTTGGTGAACCTCGCTGTTGTCTCTGGAGAAATCCTGGAAGGAGTTCTACGATTTCGACTTCGCCTTCTGCGCAGCCCAGCGCTTGCGTTGCGCATCTGCAATACGCTTCCGCGCTTCTGGACTCAGCACGCGCTTCTTGCGGCGCTTGGTCGGCGCTTTCGCCGCTTTGGTATTCGCAAACTTGGGGGCCGACTTGGCGGTATTGGCGAGCAAAGAACGTACCTGAGTGAGCCGGGCAATCTCAGAGTCTAATTGTGCGAGGATTGAATCGATCGTCATAAATCGAGAATAACTCAAATTCCCGCCGTTTTCTCCAACTAAGTTGGACTCTTTCTCCACTTATTCGCAAAAAAAAGCAAACCCTATTCGGCTTTTCCCACGGTTTCTTCCTTATAAGCCTTTTGCAGTACATAGAACGCCTGCTTCTTTTGCCCCTGGTCCGAAATAAGCCCCTTGCGGTTGAACTCGTCCTGGATGCCAACCAGGGGCCGGTTCGGCGAACGGAAGTCCATCAGCACCCACGGACTCATCCCCCTAAGTTGCGCTATCTTGTTCAACATCGGCAATTGGTGACGAAACACATTCGCCTGGTATTCCTCCGTCCAGCGCTCATTCTCCCCGCCATGCAGGCCGGCCTTCGCGTCCGCTCCAAATTCACTCACGATCAAAGGCTTTTGATAATCGATTTGCCATTGAGTTACATCCGCGCTCTCCGGATGCCCCTCGTACCATCCGATATATTCATTGATGCCGATTACGTCCAATGCCTGTCCTAGCGGGTCGTCCACAATCTTCGTGTTCCCCTGTGCACGCACCAGCAGTGCTGCAGTAATCAGCCGCGTCGCATCCATTGCCCGCGCACGCGTCGCTAGTGTTTCAATAAACTGCGTGCGCGCCGCGGTGTTCGGTGTTTCATTCGCCATCGACCACAAGACGATCGACGCATGGTTTCGATACGCGTTGATCTCCTCATCCAGTTGCTGCTCGGCCTTCGCCAGCACCTTGGGGTTATCGAACTCCAGCGCCCAGTACACCGGATTCTCCGACCACACCAGCACTCCCATTCGATCCGCTGCACGCAACATCGTTTCATCGTGCGGATAATGCGCCAGTCGCACGAAGTTACAACCAAGCTCTTTCGCCCATCCCAGCAGCGTCTCCGCATCCTTATCGGAGTAGGCGCGCCCCGTGCGATACGGCGCCTCCGCATGCACCGAGACACCACGCAGAAAGATTGGCTTTCCGTTTAACAGAATCTCCGTTCCCCGCGTCTCCACCGTGCGAAAGCCCATCAGCTCATCAATCGAATCAGCGCCCGCGCGCAGCTCAACCTTATAAAGCCTCGGTGTCTCCGGCGACCAGCGTTCCAACCCCTTCACATCGAAATGCAGCGCCGCGCGCCCATCATCGCCTGTCGTTGCCGACGCCTTCGCGCCTAACTCAGGAATCGATATTTCCACTTTTTCGCCGGCCGCGCCTCCAACCACGTGTACCCATCCGGCAATCGCCGCGCCTCCTCCACGCTCCAGATGCAAATCGTATTGGTCGATATAGGCGTCGGGTACTTCAATCAGCGAAACCTCCCGCGTCAACCCTCCGTAATTCCACCAATCCGTCTCCAGGGTCGGCACATTGTCCTCATGCCGCGTGTTATCCACCGCCGCCACAACAAAGTTGTCCCCCGCGTGGATGGCCGCAGTCGCGTCGCAGTTAAACGCCGTGTAACCGCCCTCGTGCTCGCACACCTTCTTCCCGTTCACCCAGAACCAGGAGTGATAGTTGGCCGCACCCACATGCAAGAACACGTGCGTATGCTCCTTCGGCGCGTAAGTGAAATCCCGCTCATACCACATCGGTCCTTCATAAAACAGCAATGAATCCCGTTGTGTGTTCCAGTCTCCCGGCACCTTCAACTTAGGCGTCTTCGCATAGTCATACTCGGTGGGAAACGGATCGCCGGGTTTGGCCTTGTAGTTTAAAAACCACCCGTTCTTCTTTTCTTCATGATGAAAACTGAACAGCCCCGCAAAATATGGATCCACAATCGAAGCCCACTCGCCGTTCAGCGAAGTAGCTGGCCGCCGGTCCGCACCCGTCAGTACAATCGTTCCTTGTGTCGCCTGCGCACCTAACTGCATCGCAGAAACAACCAGGACTGCGACCCATCCCCACGCGCGAATCTTCGCAGCCATCCCGCGCTCCAACCAGCACACCCAAAAGCTTCTCATCCTATTGCCTCTAACTTCGAAAGTCGCCTCGCATCCGCTGTTCGATGCGCTCGCGCGTCAGCACCTTTCAGACCCGCCATCTTATCCTCCAGCACGCAACCCTGTACATTTGTCTAGCTACCTCGACGCCCAACAAAAAGGCGGACTCATTGAGCCCGCCATTTGCACTTCACTGTTTCTCTTGTTTCCCTATCCCCCTGCTTCTCTGTCTTACGACCCCAGATACTCCACGTGCACATACGTCCCCAGCCGCTCGTAGGCCAGGTACCAGCCCAAGTGATCGGGATCCTCATAGATCACGATCGGATCCGAGTCCCAAAGCCAGCCGTCGCAATATGCCACATCGAACGGCGCTACGCTCCAATACCAGTTATTGAACCAGAACCTTCCCGGTCCGCCGCCTGCTAGATGCCACACATGCCCAGGACCAAAACCGCCCGAGAAGCGACCATGCTCCCAGGGATGATCGAGATGGTAGTTGGGGTCATTCCTGCCTGTGTCATGACCCACCCACCTGTTTCCAGGATCTACATGCGGTACGCTCGGGTGTCCCGGCTTGTCGCTGAAGTTACGCTGTGGTGTCGAAGGTTGCGGCGTTCCGTGAAACGGCGCAGGCCCCCGCGGCGGCGGTGCCATATGAGTGGTCCCATGCGGCGCGGCTCCACCCCCATGCGGTTGCTGAGCCAACACCGGTAGAGAAAAAGCGAACAATGCGGCCAGGGCAAGCGCTCGGCTCATACGATCCTCCTGGGAGGTCTTCGGGCTTGCACCTCACTACGGCGAAGTTCTGCTCGCAGCCCGAGAAGTCATCCCGACAACAGTAGATGCAACCCGACTTGCAAGCGCAAGTTGTATTTCAGAAAAAGTTCTAGCTGTATCAATGACTTAACAATTCTCTAAAGCAACCTATCAGCTCATAATCGATTCTTTGAATACGTCAAGCGACCTGTTAGCCCCTGAAGTATGAAGAATCGATCCGGAAACATTAGGCAACGCGTCCCTGTTGATGAATTGGAGGAAAACCTCGACCAAACCGTGTCAGGGCACGACTTCAGTCGTGCCGCAACATCGGATAGGAATCCGGGGCTTTAGCCCTGGAAGATGCGCGGCTCACACATCTGAGACAAAGTCTCACTTACGCCACAACCGCAGCCGGCGCACGTCGCCACGCATACAGCGGAAACTGATTCGCCAGCTCCGCAACTTCGCCGCGCATCCGCTCCAAGGCAGCATCGTCATTCCGCCGCTCCAGCGCCTTCGCGATCCACGCCCCAATCGTCCGCATCTCCGCTTCCTTCATCCCGCGCGTCGTCAACGCCGGCGTACCGATCCGAATCCCCGAAGCCTTCAGCGGAGGATTGACATCGTAAGGAATCGTATTCTTGTTCACCGTGATCCCCGCCTTGCCCAGCGCCAACTCCGCTTCCGATCCAAGAATGCTCTTCTCAAACACATCCACCAGCAGCAGGTGATTGTCCGTTCCGCCAGACACGAGCCTGTACCCAGCTGCACGCAGCGCTTCACCCAGCACCTGTGCATTGGCCACAATCTGCGCCGCATACGTCTTGAACTCCGGCCGCAGCGCCTCGCCAAATGCCACAGCCTTCGCTGCCACAATGTGCACCAGCGGTCCGCCCTGCTGTCCAGGAAATACTGCCTGGTCGACCGCCTTGCCGATCGTTTGATCCGGCTTTGCGCCGACCTGATAATTCTTGCCGCACAAAATTAACCCGGCCCGCGGCCCCCGCAGCGTCTTGTGCGTGGTCGTGGTCGTGATGTGCGCATGAGGAACCGGGGAAGGATGCACCCCCCCCGCCACTAATCCCGCAATATGCGCCATGTCGAAAACGTAAGTCGCGCCCACCTTATCCGCGATTTGCCGCATCCGCGCAAAATCCCACAGTCGCGGATACGCACTCCCTCCGCCGATAATCACCTTCGGCTTCTCGCGCTCAGCAATCGCCTCCAGTTCGTCGTAGTCGATCACTTCTGTATCTTTTCGCACGGTGTAAAACGTCGTGCGATACAGCTTCCCGCTGAAGCTCAACTTGTGCCCGTGCGTCAGATGTCCCCCATGCGCCAGGTCCAGGCCCAGAATCGTGTCGCTCGCCTGCAGCACCGCCATGTACGCCGCCGCGTTCGCCTGCGAACCCGAGTGCGGCTGCACATTCGCATGCTCGGCGCCAAAGATCTGCTTCGCCCGGTCGCGCGCCAGGTTCTCCACCACATCGGCGTACTCGCACCCGCCGTAGTACCGCCGCCCCGGATAACCTTCCGAGTACTTATTCGTGAACACGGATCCGGCAGCTTCCAAAACCGCTTCCGACACAAAGTTCTCGCTCGCAATCATCTCCAGGCCTTCATGCTGGCGAAGCGTTTCGTGGTCCACGGCTGCGGCGACTTCAGGATCGGCTTGGGCAAGTGAAAGGGCCATGCGGTCAGTCATACAAAAATCATAGCGCGTCCCCCGGCCCCGGTTTTCCATCGCCTTCCGCGCTCAGCCATTCTGGGATTTTGCGATCACCAGGAGCCTCCGTGCCCCATCCTTTCCGTTTCTTTTTACGGAAAGGGTGGGAAACCAACGAACCCAATCAACCCGTGAAACCTGGCTCTAACTCCACCCTTCGTCCCGCTCTACGGAATCACCACCTCCCCATCCGCACACTCCTGCGAATCCGCGTATTAGCATGGACAGGTTCCGGAAAGTCCTCGGACCGCGCACGCACAGGAGAAGAAATGGTCACGCGACGGGAATTTCTCGATACACTCGCAGTCGGCGCAACCGGCCTCGCCATCACCAACACTGCCAAAAGCTACGGCCAGATCATGGGCTCGAACGAGCGCCTCAACTTCGCCGTCATCGGCCTCAATAGCCGCGCCTACGCTCACTTGTCTTCGTTGAAAGCCAATCAGGCCGCGGCGAATATCGCCTATGTCTGCGATGTGGAAACCAACATCATGGCCAAATTCGCCGCTGCCACTGGAAAAATGATAGGCGCCGGCCCCAAAACAAACCAGGACTTCCGCAAGGTCCTGGAGCTCAAAGAAATTGACGCCATCACCATCGCCACGCCCGATCACTGGCACGCACCCTTGGCAATCCTCGGCCTCCAGGCCGGCAAACACGTCTACGTTGAAAAGCCCTGCAGCCACAACCCCGCTGAAGGCGCACTCCTCGTCCACGCGCAACAGAAATACCGCAAGCTCGTCCAGATGGGTACGCAGCAGCGCTCGTCGCCCCACACCATCGAAATCGTCGAGAAGATTCACAACGGTCTCATCGGCCGCGCCTATTACGCCAAGGCCTGGTACAACAACACCCGCAAATCCATCGGCTACGGCAAAGACGCGCCCGTGCCCGCAACCCTCGATTGGGATCTCTGGCAAGGCCCCGCGCCGCGCCAACCATATAAGGACAACGTCCAGCCCTACAACTGGCACTGGTTCCGCATCTGGGGCACCGGCGAAACCCTCAATAACGGCACGCATGAAGTCGACGTGTGCCGCTGGGCCCTCGGCGTTGACTTCCCCAACCGGGTCACCGCATCCGGCGGCCGCTACGCCTACAAAGACGACTGGCAGTTCTACGACACCCTTGTCACCAGTTTCGAATACGACGACAAGATGCTCTCCTGGGAAAACACCTGCTGCAACGGCATGCGCTATTTCAACCGGGGCCGCGGCTCGCTGATTGAAGGCACCACCGGCACTGTGATGGTCGATCGCGATGGCTACGAAATTTACGACCTCAAGGGCAAGAAGACCGACGAATTCAAAGTAAAAAGTGACGGGCAAACCTCCACCGCCGATCTCGTCGGCGCCGACTCGATGACCGACGCCCACTTCGCCAACTTCATCGCCGGCATCCGCACCGGCGCCAAACTCAACGCGCCGGTCTCCGTCGGCAACGTCGCCGTCACCATGCTGCAGCTTTCCAATATCGCGTGGGAAGTGAATCGCGAACTAAACCTCGACCCCACCGACGGCAAAATCAAAAACGACCCCGAAGCCATGAAATTCTGGGACCGCGACTACGAAAAAGGATGGGAACCAAAAATCTAACGTGTGTACGAGCCTCAATTGTGGAAGCTGTAATCAGCGCGACCATGGGTGCCCCATGTCTCGCTTCTGAGACATGGGAAAGCAAAAAACTCAAAAACGCGCTGGGCCAGCTTTGCGCGATGCTAAACAATCAACCTCACTCAATCGAATTTGAGGCATTTCGAATCATGAATCTCTCCCGCCGCACCTTCCTCCAATCCACCGCCCTCGCCGCCGCGTCCGCTGTGCCGATGACCGCATTCCCCGAACCTAAGCCCCTCTCCGGCGCACCATCCCCCATCCGTCTCGGCCTGGCCAGCTACACCTTCCGCAACTTCCCCCGCACTCAGGTCATTGCCTGGATGAAGCAACTCAACCTCACCGGCCTCAACGCCAAAGACACCAAGGATCATCTCCCCATGGACCCCGCCGCCGAGGCCCAGGCCGTCGCCGACTACGAAGCCGCCGGTATCCATCTCCACGCCGCCGGCACCGTCTACTTTCCCAAGGACGAAGACGACGACATCCGCGCCAAGTTTGAATATGCCAAACGCGCCGGCATCAAGGTCATCGTCGCTGGAGACCCCGCGCCCACCACTCTTCCGCGCATCGAAAAATTCGTCAAGGAATACGACATTCGCATCGCCATCCACAACCATGGTCCCGAAGACAAAATTTTCCCCTCACCCTTCGACGTCTTAAAAGTCGTCGGCTCCATGGACCCGCGCCTCGGCTGCTGCATTGACGTGGGCCACTGCGTCCGCGCTGGCACCGATGTGGTCGAGGCCATCCACGCAGCAGGCTCACGCCTCTACAACATGCACATGAAAGACCTCACCGATTTTTCCGCGAAAGAAAGCCAGGTCGCCGTGGGCCAGGGCCAGATGCCCGTCCGCGAAATCTTCGCGGCCCTCATCAAAATGAATTACCCCGGCTGGGTCGATCTCGAATACGAAATCCACGGCGACGACCCCATGCCCGGTGTCACCGAGAGCTACGCCTACATGCGCGGCGTCCTCGCCGGCATGGGTTACAGCCCCCACAACCCGCAGTCCTACTGAGCGTACATAGGGGTCGGGGAGCAGAGGCCGTTGAGGTCCCCATGGACAGGGTCCTCGTCCGTGGGTGGTCTTGGGTGGGAGTCGACGCTTCAATCCGAACAAAGCTCCGTGCCCCACTTCTGCTTTTTCCTGCAGAAAGGGTGGGAAACCACAAACCCCAATCAATCATTGTCGCGATGCATCGGTTTCCGCGACGATGGGGTGGATGTCTCGCTTCTGAGACATGGGAAAGCAACGAACCTCATCAACCACTACCGCGAAGGATCGGATTCCGCGATGATGGGTGCCGCAAAGATGAGAGGGCTTTAGCCCCGGACGCTGTATCTGCGGGGTCCCCAATCGACAGGTCTTCGTCGATGGGGTGGCTCTTCCCTGCATTTCTCACTCCGCCCGCAACGCCTCCACCGGATTCACTGAAGCCGTCCGTCGCGAGGGCAAATAACTCGCCAGCGCCGCCGCCCCGCACAAAGCAAAAACCGCACACCCATACGTCAATGGATCCATCGGGCTCACGTGAAACAGCAGCGACCGCAGCAGCCGCGTAGCGCCCAGGGCCACAAGCAGCCCGCACACTACGCCGCTTCCCGCAAGCAGCAACCCCTGCCGCACAAACATCCCGGTAATATCGTTGCGCTGCGCCCCTAGCGCGATTCGTATCCCGATCTCGCGCCGTCGTTGCGACGCCGAATACGCAATCACGCCGTACAATCCCACCACGCCCAGCAGCAGCGCAATCGAAGCCGCCACCCCCATCACCAGAGTGAACGAAGTCCGCGCCATCGATTTGGTGTAGTAGTACTCCTCCGTGTGCACATCCGATAAAGGCAAATTCGCATCGACTGACCACACCGCCTGCCGCACGTCCTTCATCAGGCTTTCAGAACCCGCGCGCGAGCTGCGGATTGCATACGCCACGTAGCGTCGCACATTGTCGTCCTTATCATCGCCGTTTTCAAAATGGCTCATTAGGATCGGCCAATACGCGATCGTTGGGGCATCCTTGTTCATCCCATCGTCGTGCATGTCGCCAACCACGCCCACAATCTCGCGCCAATCGTCCTTCGTGCTCACGCGGACATGCTTGCCCAGCGCCTGTGCGGGGCCGCCCCAGTATTCGCGCGCGAAATTCTCTGACACCAGCGCCACCGGCACCTTCTGGTAGGTCTCGGCCCACGTGAAATCGCGCCCCGTCACCAGCGGAATCCCCGCCGTTCCGAGAAATCCCGGCGACGCAAATTTAAAGCGCCGCAGCGGCGGCATGGCTCCATCCGCGTAGCTCTTGTCCTGCGCAAACACCGGGTCGAACCAGTGGTTCCCATCCATGGGCACAGAATTCGCCAGCGCCACATGTGTCACTCCCGGCACTGCCTCAATCTTGTGCAGGATCGCCTCTTCCATCCGCATCACGTTCTCGGCCTTCGGAACCTCCGCATCGGGAATCGCCAGCCGCACCGTCTGAATCGGCGCCGTGCTGTCAAACCCCGCATCCACATGCGTCAGCGCGCGGAAAGTCCGAATCATCAACCCCGAGCAGATCAGCAGCACAAACGCCAGGCTCACCTGGACCACCACCAGCGTGTTCCGCGTGCGATGTCGCTCCCGTCCCTCGCTCACGCTCCGCCCGCCTTCGCGCAGTCCCGTCCCCATCCGCGCGCTCGCATACCGCAACGCCGGAATCGATCCGAACAGCAGGCTGCAGAACAGCAACACCCCTACCGTGAAAGCAAGCACCGTCCAGTCAACGCCGATATCCTGCAGCCGCGGCAGACCCTGTGGTGCAATCGCAATCAGCAGCCGCAGCGCGCCGAACGCCAGTCCCAGGCCCAGTGCGCTTCCCAGAGCACCGATCACGACGCTCTCCAGCAGAAAATCGCTCACAATCCGCCACCGGCTCGCGCCCACTGCCGCGCGCACCGCCAATTCCTGGTGCCGTCCTTCCGCGCGTACCAGCAGCAGGTTCGCCACATTCGCGCACGCAATCAGCAACACCACACCGATGCTTCCCATCAGGACCCACAGCAGTTTTCCAACATCGCCCACCACATCCCTGCTCAGCGGCCGCACCTTCGGCCCAAGCTATGCCTTGTGAAAGAGTCCCACGCTGAAACCCGGCGGCGCGGGAAAGCTCGTCCACACCGTCGGAATCATGCGCGCAATATCGGTATTCGCTTCCGCCAGCGTCACGCCCGGCCGCAACCGCGCAATCCCGTCGAAACTGAACTGCCCCAGCACCGTCTTGTTCCGATCGAATTGCAATGGCAAAAACAGCTCCGGCTGCTCTCCATCCAGAAAACGAAAATGCTGCGGCATCCCCGATCACCTGCCGCGCCTTCCCATCTACCGTGATCGTCTTTCCTACAATCGACCGGTCGCTCCCGAAGCGCCGCTGCCAATAGCCGTAAGCCAGCATCACCGTTTCCGCCGCGTTCGGCGTCACATCGGCACGGTTGAACCACCGTCCCAACATCGGCGTCACACCCAATACCGGCAACACCCCATCCGTCACATCCAATGCCTGCACCTGCTCGGGACTGCCTTGCTTCGTCACCGCGACCGAATCGCCTTCATAGACCCCAATGTCCTGGAACACGCGATTCTGCTCGCGATAAATAAAGTAATTCGACGGCGCCATATTCACTTCGTCCAGGTTCAGTCCCGGTGCCGTATGCCACACTCCCACCAATGTCTCCGCATGTGGATAAGGCAACGGCTTCAGCAGCACCCCTTCCACTACGCTGAACACCGCAATGTTCGCGCCCACCCCCGCGGCCAGCGTGATCAGCGTGACAATGGTGAACAACGGCGCACGCCAAAGCCTGCGCAGAACCTGTTTCAATTGGCTCGTCACGGAATTCATTTTGGACGTCTCCCAGTTTGTTTCCCAGGTTGGGATAAGAGGCTGCCCCAAGGGGCAAGACAAGATCCGATGCATCACGACCGCAAACCGCGAGCAGCCTGCGACAGGGCTACGCGCCCCCGCAAACAAAAGTTCCGCCGCGCTTTTCTCGATCAGCAGAATTGTGACCAAAAGAATCCGGCCCCTCTCTATCTATATAGGTAGGTGAGTGCCCGGCCAGCGCCGGCAATCCATAAGGCACGCCGCGCCTGACATCGCACTCATTGTTCGCACCGAGCCCGCGCGGAGCCTGCGCAGCAAAGAGCAAATGCTCCTTTTATCGCCTCGCGCAAATCGGGAACGATTCTCGGCCTCATCCCAAATCCGTCCCGCCGCTCCTCTTTCCTCGCGCATTCATATCCATCCACTCAAGAAATGACCGAAGCCGCCGATCTCGTGAGCCAAAGAGGCAAATGCGATGACCCGGTCTCACTCAAACTCGTGGCTCCAATGGAAACTCCGTTTGCGTCTTCGTCTTCAGCCGACTCCGCATCTCCATCTGCGCCTTTGCACCTCACCCAACAGGCAATCGCCCGCCTCTTCGCACGAACCACAAGAACCAATCAAAGCCGACTCCTCAGCGTGCCTCGCAAATGCGAGCCCATCCAGATAGATCCGGTCCGGACCCCTCTCCGAGACAATCAGGATCACCCCGCCTCAGCCGGAAAACACCGTGCCCGTCCAGGACTCCCGCCCGCACTCCTCCTCGTCTTGACCCCCATTCGCAAACGCCTCGCCTCCCGCGAATTCTGCTCGGCGCAATCGTTGTTGCATGGGCCATCGCCGCCCTCACCATCGGTTGAAGGCCCTCCTTCAATCGCGAATCGATTGACTCGCAAAGGCCGCCACCGAATGCAAGACACGGGCCGCGTCATTGTCCGATCACTCTGACAGCACGACCATCGTCATTGGCGGTCAATGGCCACCCACACCTTACACGCGTCGCTCTGTCGAGCTTCCTCAGCGTGATGTCAATTGCCGAGTCACACTACTCCAACAACCAACAAGGTCGACTCTCGCATTTTGCATTCAATTGGCGGGTTCCTATATGCTGGGTGGCCGAAGAGGTTCACCCGTTCATGCTTAATCGATTTTCTGCATGGGTTTCGCGTGCTGCTCTTTTCCTTATCCTGTTAGCTTCCTCTCTGCCCGCGTTCAGTGCGGATTTCGCGATGCAGGTTGTCGACAACGACTACCTGAGCACCCAGGGCTTCGACGTGATGCTTTACGACAACACCTTTCATCCCGTGTTCGTCGACGAGAAGAATACCGCGCTGCAGATGATCCTTCATGGCGAACGCATCGCGACCGACGGCGATGTGCGCCTGATGCCCACGCCCGAGCAGTGGGACCTTGTCGCCAAGCTGAACGGCCGGCACGCCGACACGGAGCATAATCTCCTCAGCGCAGATCTCTCGTTTCTCACATATCAGATGGATTATCGCCTGGAAGTGGCGGCCGAGCCTGGCGGCATCTGTGTGAGCGTGAATCTCGACAAGCCGCTGCCCGAGAAGCTTGCCGGCCGCGCCGGATTCAACTTGGAATTCCTTCCCTCGATTTACATGGACAAGACCTATGCCGTCGACAACCGCATCTTCGGCGTCTTTCCTCGCAGCCCGCAGGAACAGATGCAAAGGGTGCCACCCTCGCCCGACGACCCGAAGAAGCTGCCGTATCAGGAGCAATGGGACCAAGAGAAGGGCTACACCCAGCCGCTCCCAATCGTCAGTGGCAACAGCATTCTCTTTGCGCCCGAAGATCGGTTGCACTCAATCAGCATCACGTCGGAGACCGGTCAGCTCTCTCTTTTCGACGGACGCAACCGCGCGCAGAACGGCTGGTTTGTGCTCCGCACGCTGATTCCTTCGGGCAAAACCGAAGGCGCGGTCGTCTGGCACATCCACCCGAACGTGATTCCCAACTGGACGCGTCCACCCATGGTCGCGCATAGCCAGGTGGGTTACCCGCCTAACTTCCCCAAGGTCGCTATCATCGAGCTCGATCCCAAATTCGACGCGCCCAAGACCGCAAAAGTGCTGCGCCTTGCAGACGACGGATCCTACAAGCAAGTTTTCGAAGGGCCAGTTTCTGAGCCGACACCATGGCTGCGCTACACGTACGCGAAGTTCGACTTCTCCTCTGTCAAGGATCACGGGCTCTACGCAATCGAATATGCGGGCGACCGCACCGCATTGTTCCCCATTGCCGCCGATGTCTACAGCAAAACCTGGCAATCTTCACTAGACGGATATCTCGCGGTCGAGATGGACCACGTCTCTGTGCGCGAAGGCTACCGCTTGTGGCACGGTGTTTCGCATCTCGACGACGCGCGCCAGGCCCCACCCAACACGCGCCATTTCGACGGCGCATGGATGGGACCGAACATCGATTCACCTTTCCAGCCCGGCCGGCACATACCTGGGCTGAACGTGGGGGCTTGGTATGACGCAGGCGATTACGACATTCGCGCCGAGAGCCAATATGCGGTCATCGAAAATCTCGCGCTCGCGTACAAAGAGTTCGACCTGAAGTGGGATGAGCTCACCGTCGACGAGGCCGCGCGTACCGTTGAGATGCACAGGCCCGATGGAGTTCCCGACGCAGTCCAGCAAGTGAAACACGGAGTGTTGGGCGTGCTCGCGCAGATCAAGTCTGTTGGCCATCCCTTCCCGGAGATCATGGAGCCGACTCTACGCGAGTACACGCATCTCGGAGATGCTGCTTCCAAGACCGATGGGCGCATCTACGATCCGCAACTCGATCCGCACGAGGTGAAAGGCGACTACTCCGGAGCTCCCGATGATCGTTGGGCTTTCACCACCAAGGAGCCTCGCCTGCAATGGGGAGCCGCGTCCGCGCTGGCAGCCGCATCGCAGACGCTCAAAGGCTGGGACGACCCGCTGGCCAAAGAATGCCTGGAGACTGCCATCAAGTTGTGGCAGGACGAGCACGCGCATCCGACCGTGACGCAGTATCCACCTGACTGGGGCTTTCCGACGAGTTGGGCAGGGGAGATCGCCCGCAACGAGGAAGGGAAAGCCACCGTGCAGTTGCTGATCGCCACCAACGGCGGTGAGGAATACAAGAAGCATCTCATCGAGATGTTTCCCGCGATGCAGAAGCGCTTCGGATTCAGCGGCTGGATGGCCGTTCTCGCGCTGCCCTACATGGGCGCGGACTTCAAGCAGCAAGTCGCAGCAGCCGTCCGCGCCTACAAAGCTGATCTGGACAAGGAACTCGCTGCCACTCCGTTTGGCGTGCCGCCGAGCCTGCGCAGTTGGGGAGGCTCGGAAGAAGTAGTCGATCTCGCCGTACGAATGTACTTCCTGCACAAAGCTTTTCCCGACATCGTTGGCCCTGAGTACACGCTGCACGCCGCCAACTACATTCTCGGCACCCATCCAGTCTCGAGCACGTCGTATGTGTCTTCGGTTGGAACTGTCTCCAAGCTGAAGGCCTATGGAAACAACCGTTCAGACAATACGTTTATTCCGGGCGGCGTGATTCCTGGCTACATCGTGATAAAGCCCAACTTCCCGGAGTGCATCGATGACTTCGGCTTCCTATGGTTCGAAGACGAATATGTGATCGACATCGCCAGCCGCTGGGTGCTTGCGGCAAACGCTGCGAATGCGCTGGCACAGTGAATCCACCACAAAGCATCGCCGCTTGCTTTATGAAGGGCTCATTCAATTCGTGAATAATTATTCGATCGAAGCGGCGGCACCGTGATCCGGATGAGAGGCAGGCGTAATGTCGTCCTCTGTTCGCGCTCGTCTATTCAAGTTCAGCAGGCGGAATTGAAAGATCGGCGTCTGCGATTGTGTTCTTCGAATCGTCCACCGTCGCGGATGACGGGGCGACCAAATCGGCAGGGTCGGGTTTGTCCGCCGTTTGAGCGCCGGCAGATTCAAGGGCCTGGATCGCCTCGAGTTCGGCGATGCGGTGGAGAAGTATGCGCTTCAGTTCAGCCATCGCTTCGGTGTCTTTGTCGGGCTCCACGCTCTGTTCGACCTTCAGGAGGGTTAGGCGCAGCGAATCGAGCGTCTCCTGAGCCGGTCGTCCTTTAATCGCAGCAACCACAGTTCTCGATGCAAGTAGCCGGTCAGATGCCCCTGGAAACGTGCCCTCTCCTTGGTCTCTCCAGAACTTGATGCGATTGACAAACTAAAGGAGGTCCAAACGGCCCGGAATGTCGCGGAGAGGAAGCCCCGCTACGGGCAGCAGGGATCCCATTCCATGCCGCGTCCGCCACGATTCAGTCGTCAGAACCCAGGCTTTAATTCATTCTCAGATTCGTTCAGAATCCACCGATGCGACCAATCCGATTCCAGCGCTTCAAGTTCGCGAAGCAAACAGAGACTCCTTGTTTGGACCTCGGCTCTGTGTATCAGA
>Ga0187855_10002050_pt1 | contig 15380 bp, 10 predicted proteins | sample June2016WEW_8_10_2_FD_132969 | JGI IMG/M metagenome (GOLD analysis project Ga0187855, IMG submission 132969) | Peatland microbial communities from SPRUCE experiment site at the Marcell Experimental Forest, Minnesota, USA - June2016WEW_8_10 | ecosystem: Environmental > Terrestrial > Soil >...
CAGCCTCGACTGGAAAACCAGGATACATTCTCGATAATGAGATCCCAACGAACAATGTAGCCCCCCGATTCCCAGGGAGATGCTACCTGCGCGATCACCTTGATCGACTCGCCAGGCCGCACACTTAACGGCAAATCCGTTCGTATTCCCTCAAATTCGTACAACTCGCCCGAGCTATCGAAGAGATGATACGAAACGCGTACGTCTGGAACGCCAAGACCGGAGGAGCGCCATGTAAAAGCGCTGTCATTGCGCAGCCGAAGCTCGGCTGGACATACTTTACCCGCCTCCAATCCGGCTGGGAAGTAAAGGCATTCCAACGTCGCTCGGAAGAGCTCACTGGGATAGCTGCATTCCCGTCTTTCGGCCTGAGACATTTCTGCTCTGCTTACGTACGCCGGCGATGTACTTGCCGTTCCGCAGGTATCGCTGTGCGGGTGGAAATCCGAGCGGGCGCGCCAAGGCTTGTCCTCGTCTGGAATGAGTCTCGTTTCTAATTCTGCTTCGCGTGGCAAGTAAAAGTGCGGCATACTATTGTAGGGTGAAATGTACTCGTACCGGTCCATCCTCTCACGTCGACGCTCTTCACTGAGGTACACCAAATTGAAATGGTAAATCGATCCCTCGGCGAAGCGCCCGGCTGCGCCCTGAACAACGTAGTCGCTGTGGAGGTGGCCTGGGAAACTTACAAGTGATGGGAGATTGCGAAACAGTCTTAGTTGCCAATCCGGCCACCACGGGCTCTGCGATATCCATCTCACCTGCTCGGCGCCGATAATCCAGCGTCGTGGCAACCAATAATGGGTGTATTCCCGATCGGCCAACAGCCGGGGCAGTGCTTTGATGAGCCCGGTGCTCGGCAGTTCGTCATGATCGAGCCGAAATATCCAATCTCCGGTGCATTGTTCGTTTAGCCATGCGAGCGCTCTTTCCGACGTACCAATCGGCTCAAGGCGAAACAGTTTGTCGGCATACAAGCGGCAAATCCGCTCCGTCGAGTCGGTACTTGAGGAGTCGACTCCAATGACAAGTTCGTCCGCGAACTGTTTAGCAGCTTGAAGGAGGGTCTCGATGTAAGCTGCTGAATTGAAGGCCAAGATTCCCACTGATAGACTCAACCGGGATCTCCTTTTCGACTTCGGAGTATTCGACCATGTTGGCGCTCTGGAAGGGAATGGATCGACGACCTTTCTCCGTTCCAGATCGCAGAGGATCGTCCCATACCGTTGCCCCCTGCGCCACGCCCAATCATCGATGCCGGGCATCCGCGGAATCGGTGGTATCCTCGGCTTTGGCCGACCCCACGACCACGTTCACCCCGGTCATGGCGGTGCTTGGCAGGAGCCAGGTGCTTCGCACGCCGGCTGGCCACCGGGTGATCGGCATCGCATGCCTTGCGGGGCCTGCCCGCTTCCCGATTGACGACAGCTTCCACAGCCTATCGTGGCGATTTGGGGGCGACGTGCATACCGTTAGGAACGCTGGATCAAGCTCACTCGCGCGGGAGATGCGCTGTGAAAGCACCGCTAGTTTGAGCAAACTGCTCATAGGAGCACTCCACGTCGAGTTCGCGATTGCACAAAGAGATCTCAGCCGGAATCTCCTTTTTTGGCAGCCTGATTCAATTCTACCTCCGTAGGGCTGTTTTGTTCATGGCCGCCATCTCGAGCGACTCCGGCGAACCGCAAAAGGGGCCAGTCCTGCATCGTCCAGGTAAGGACTCGTGGTCCCGGATGCCTCAAGGATCTCGGTCGGGAGCGGCTTTGTTGCGGTGTCGAATGCTTGGCAGATCGAGATCGGATTTGGTCCTTGTCATGACGCTGCACGACAAAGTCAATCGGTTTGGGATCATAATGCGGAAAGGTGCATCCTGCGCAGTAGTCAATCGGGTCGCTGCCCGGCAGGCAGGGCTGCCGCGCCGGCTGGCCGCCTGCACATCGACCCGTATGAGGCGGACTACATGGGAAGTGCAAACCGCACGCGCGGCTATTGCTGCGATCCGAAAACTTCCGGACAATTGGGCGCCCTGCCTGCGACGAATCCGGCGAAGGTCGAGTGCCTGGTCAAGCGGAAAATCAATGTAGTGAGACGAAAGCCGTTGTTATTCGGAGAATTGAGGCGGCTGGGGAGCGGTTCGTAGGGTTGACTGCGTTCTAGCGTTGCTCGCTGCCCTCAGAAACTCATCGTAATTGCGGTAGTAATCCTTCTCGTCGTAATAGTCCGAAGCAAGCACAATGCAAACGGAACCCGGTCGGAAATTGAGCTCGGTGTCCCAGATCAGGGGCGGTATATAGAGGCCCACAGACGGACTATTCAAACCGAGCTGCAGCTTTCGCGTGCCATCGTCGACGATCACGTCAAAGCTGCCGGATGGGCAGATCAGCAAGTGCTCCACTGTTCTGTGCGCATGCCCACCGCGCGTGCCGCCGGCCGGAACATCGAAGATGTAAAACAGCCTCTTGATCTCGAACGGAACGTGCCGCTTGGCTTCGGCGAACGCCAGCACGCCCCGTGAGTCCGCGATGGACGGAAATTCGATGAGCCTACAAGACTCAACTAACATCGAGTAACCTGGAGGAAGGCAGTGATGACTTCGGCGATTTCCTCGTCGATCAGTTCGGGAAAACAAGGCAGTGTCAGCACTTCGCGGCAGCTCGCTTCCGTGTGCGGCAGATTCGTACGAGCCCAACGCTCGGAGGACCACGCGTGTTGTAGATGATCGGGAACCGGGTAGTGCACGTCGGCGCCGACGCCTGCTTCCGCAAGGCGCTGCCGCACAGTGTCGCGATTCGGAATGCGCACCACAAAAAGATGCACAGCATCATCCAAACCGGCGCCACGGCAGGTGACTATACCACGGTCCGCAAGCGCCTCGCTATATCGCCGCGCGATCGCACGGCGCCGCTCGTTCCAGCCGTCGATTAGCGGAAGTTTTTCGAGCAGAACGGCTGCCTGTATGCCGTCGAGGCGGCTGTTCGAACCCCCGCCAACATCGACCCGGTACTTCTCGATCCATCCGTAATTCCGCAACGCACGTACACGCTCAGCGAGTCCGGAATCATGCGTGACAATCGCGCCGCCATCGCCGAGCGCGCCGAGATTCTTGGTTGGATAAAAACTGAAGCATCCGCAAGCCCCCCAAGCTCCGGCTGGCCTGCCGTCGAGCTGCGCCCCGTGCGCCTGCGCGCAATCTTCGATTACCGGAACGCCCACCGCGTCGGCCATGTTCATCACGTCGTGCATCGGCGCCATCTGTCCGTATAGGTGTGTGACCACGATGGCGCCCACGCGTTCGCTCAGCGCCCCGTGAAGTTGATCGAGGCTCAGCAAATGAGTTGACGGTTCTATGTCGATGAACGCGGGCGTCGCCCCTGTGGCGAGAATCGCACCGGTGCTATATCCGCCGGCGTTGGCAACCGTGATTACGCGTTGTCCCGGACCGACGCCGCATGCGCGCAATGCGATCTCCAGAGCATCGGTTCCGTTTCCCGTACCAACGCACTGATCGACACCGCAGTAGGTGGCGAATCGCGATTCGAATTCTGCCACTCGCGGCCCGAGGATGTACCATCCGCTCTCTAGAACGCACTCGAGCGCGCGTGACAGGCGCTCGCGGAGGGGCGCGTTGTGACGGCTCAAATCGTTCACCGGGATCCGTATCGAACTGCTGATGCGATTCACACGAAGAATCATTCTAGCGCGGAAGGAAGTGTCGCAAATAGGGTTGGGGCCGGCCCAGGGGCGCAGTGCTGTCAACGAAAAAGCCCGCGGAGCGTGGTGGCTACCGGGGAGAGCCACTCCGTTCTGGAGTTCGTGGAATCGGCGTTTTCCCAGGTTGGACCTCAAGGCGTATTCCGCGCAGATGTGCTCGCATAAGATGTTGCTTGATTTCTAGTTCCGTCTCTGTCTTACAGGGCGCGCCCCCCGACGTCGCGCAGTTCACGGCTGTGCCCGCTAAAATTCCGTCCGAAACGAAACTGATTGATATCTTCAATGTCCTCTGAAGCTACTCGGTGAGACCAGTGGGCCTGTCAAGCAGCCCGAGCAGTGCACCTGCGTTCTAACGTGGTGTAGCATCGAGTCGCAGCGTGTGGAGTGCCAGCCCAAGCTTTCGCGCATCCAGGGATAAGCCGAAATCGGCGGGCGACCGCGGATCGTGGTTGATGAATTCGATACGGACCGCTCGGGAGTGGATCAGCCCGGCTGGCAACCGCACCTGCCTTTGTATGGTGGGTTCCCGGTCCGTAATCTTCCACTGAGCCACAACGCGTCCGTTTACCACCAGTGTGTCGTCAAAGCGACTCCGTTGTGTTGGGGTAAAGGAGTGTGCCTCGAGCGAAAGCATCAGATCCCCCGTCGGCGCCGTGGGCAGTTGCAACACCAATAGGGAATGCCCCCCGATCGTCCATGAGCCTTCCGGCTCTGGATCTCCCCACCCTTCGCCTTCGAACTGTCGTGCATTCCCACCCCTCCGAAAATCCAGCACGTCACCGGGCGAATAAGTCGTTGCGTCGAGTCGCAGCGTGTGGAGCGCCAACCCAACCTTTCGCGTATCCATGGATAGCCCGAAATCGGCGGGCGACCGCGGATCGTGGTTGATGAATTCGATACGCACCGTTCGCGAACGGATCAGCCCGGCCGGCAACCGTACCTGCTTTCGTATGACAGGTTCCCGGCCGTCAACAGACAACTGCGCGGCGACGTGCCCGTTTACCACCAGTGTGTCGTCAAAGCGGCTCCGTTGTGGTGGCGTAAAAGCATGTGCTTCAAGCGAAAGGAGCAGATCGCTGGTTGGCGCCGCAGGCAACTGGAGCGCCAACACGGAATGGCGCCCGACCGTCCATGAGCCTCCCGGCTCTGGTTCGCCCCATCCCTCGCCTTCGAAGTATTGTGCATTCCCGCCCCTCCTGAAATCCAGTGCTTCGCCGAGCGAATAAGTTGTTGCGTCGAGTCGCAGCGTATGGAGCGCCAGCCCAACCTTTCTTGTATCCGCGGATAGGCCGAAATCGGCGGGCGACCGCGGATCGTGGTTGATGAACTCGATACGGACCACTCGGAAGCGGATCAGCTCGGCTGGCAACCGCACCTGCCTTTGTATGGTGGGTTCCTGGTCCGTAATCTTCCACTGAGCCGCAACGCGTCCGTTTACCACCAGTGTGTCGTCAAAGCGACTCCGTTGTGTCGGGGTAAAGGAGTGTGCCTCGAGCGAAAGCACCAGATCCCCAGTCGGCGCTGTGGGCAGTTGCAACACCAATAGGGAATGCCCCCCGATCGTCCATGAGCCTCCCGGTTCCGGATCGCCCCATCCTTCGCCTTCGAAGTGTAGTGCATTTCCGCCCTCGCGAAAATCCAGCACTTCGCCGGGGGAATAAGCGTTCTTCAGATCGAGGTGTGTCGTCCAGGACCCGTTCCGCAAATCCAGCCCGCATAGCCCTTGCTCAATGTGCTTGACCAAAACCCATTTCCGCACGTGATCGATATACTGTTTGTCGAACATCAGCAGGTTCCAGTCCGCAGGAAACCAACCGCTGTATCCATTGATGGTGGGAAGGTCCATTTCCCGCGCGACCAACATTGCGTCAATCTGATTTACGAAGAACAGACGATCTGCCTGGGCAGGCGCCGTAAAGAAAAAAGATGAGCACGCATCTGGCGGGCGCTTGATCTGGGCCAGAATGGTGCGCTCAGCCGCGCGATCGATTGCGTGGGTAGGCTCAACATTAATCTGCTCCGCGACCAGCAGGACTGCGAGACCCCAGAAGACCACGCGCTGCATGCTGCTGCGGCGATATCGTAACTGTTCGAGGATGAGACAGGCCGAGAGCACCAGCAACACGTTCAGCACAATATTGAACCGGACCGGAACACGAATCGCCGAGCCGCCCGGAAACGCCTTGAAGACCAGCCACCATAACGACCACTTACCCACGCGGATCGATAAGAGCCAGAGGCCCAGAAAGGAAGCGCTGAATATGACTATCAACAACTGTGCCTTGTGCCCAGCGGAATAAGCCAGTTTCTTCCCCAACAATTTCATGAGGCTCACGGCTCCCCCGCATATCGTCAAGAGCAGGATCACAGGCGGCCAGCCCACTATCCTCTCCCCAGCCCCAAATGGGTGCCTCTCCGACCGGGCCAGAACCGGTGCCAATACGTGGCTCCACATCCAGTTCCCGGAGCCGACATTAAGCACGTCCATGGGTTCGCCGCTGTACTGCAAGCTCTCCCAGAACGTCCTTCCTCCCGTGTTTCTAAATGTCGGAACGTACGTGGCCAGGAAGGGAACCATGGCAACGATAAAGACGAGTGCAGCAACGCCCAACAACCAACGCCTGGCAAAAGCATCCTGAAGCCATTCAGATATGGGAGAAACGCTCCTCTGTTCAACGGCCCGGGCGAGCGCCGTAATCGTCATGCAGCCCGCGGCAGCCAGGATCGTGAACCAACCAATATAGAAAGAGGTGAACAAAACCAGCGCCGTCAATATGCCGCATGCCACACCATACGCGTGCGCTATCCGGACGCGCCCACGTCCATATTCGCGCCAAGCCGAGCAGGCAAGCGCCGCGAGCAGCGGTGTGAAGACGACTGTGGAGAGCTGGGAGTGCTGCATGGAAACGAAGTACAGATTGGACAGAGTGAACAACACCGACCCGACGAGCGCCACCTGACGGCCGATCCCCGCCACCGATCTAAGGAGCCATAACATCGAGAAGAAACCGATCGCTTTGAAAACCATGAACGATATTTCGAAAGCCAGGTAATAGTCGAGCCCGGTGGAACGGCCGATGATGTATGGCAGAGACATGAGGAACAGCGACTCGCTGTAACCGAGGACGCCTCGTTCCGGCCAGAAGAAGTTGGGCGAAGTGAAGGGCGCTTTTCCGTGGGTCGCCATCCGCCAGTGTTCCAGAATGGCGATGATAAATCGGTTGTCACCCACATCACCAGCGATCAGGTTGAAGGCGGACTGGAAGAAAGGGCGGAAGAAAACGATTAACGTAAGCAGGCAAATCAGGACTGCGAGAATCAGGAAGCGCCTGGCTGTTGAGTTTTTTTCAGACGCAGTCGGAACTGTTCCGGGTCGCATATGTTGGACCTTATGCAATGCCGTAGTGGAGATCGACAGCACGCCGCCTTTGCACCATATCATGAATCACGAGATCACATGTTGGACGGGACTATCGGGACTATGTTGTGACCGATCCAGATCTTTTTCGTCCGGTGGAAGTGAATCTCCTGCTCGGCGATGCCACAGAGGCGGAGATGAACCTCGGATGGAAGCCGAACATCACTTTTGAAGCCTTGGTCCGTGAGATGGTCGATGCGGATTGCCGCGCCAGCGGAATCGAGTTGCGGCGTCCGGCGGTACGGCGCGCCCAACGCAGCCAAGCCTTGTGCGGGTTCTGTAGGCTATTCTATGGGGGTGGGGAACGAACTCTTCCTACAAATTCAGCAGGAAATGGAGCGGGCATACCGGCCGCGGGACGAGCCTAGCAGCCCCGCACCGGTCGACACCGCTGAGCCATCCTTGATGGAACTGGCAGGAGTTCGCTCCGCTGTAGCGGCGCTTTATTCCAGCTATGCGGTGGTGGGGCAGATGCCGCCGGAGCCGCCGACTCTTCGCGGCCGTATGAGCGCCAATCTGGTTAAGGCCGTACGCCGCATGCTGTTCTGGTACAGCCCGCAAATCGTACTTTTCCAGTATTCAGCCGTACGCGCGTTCGAGGAGCAAGCGAAAAATCTGGAAGGCACCGGCCGCCGCCTGCGAGAGTTCAGGCGCCGCGAGGAAGAGGCGCGGGATGCTCTTGGGTTGCGTATCCAGCAACTGGAGAGCGAGCTTGGCGAGGAGCGTGCCCACAACAACAGGCTCCGCGCGGAGTGGCATGATCTGCAGACCTCCGTAGCCGCTACCGCATCACGCGCGGAGGCTTTGCAGCGGCAGCTCGAAACCGAGATTGCCGCACGGGATGCCCTCACGGATCGTATTGCGGGTCTCCAAACCGCATACGAAGATGCGCGGGAAACGGAGAGAACCGCCAGACAGGGCCTGGCCGCCCAACTGGAAGCCGAGGCGGACGCGAGGGAGTCTTTGGCCGCCCAACTGGAAGCCGAGGCGCATGCGAGGGAGTCCCTGGCCGCCCAACTGGAGGCCGAGGCGCATGCGAGGGAGTCCCTGGCCGCCCGACTGGAAGCCGAGGCGCATGCGAGGGAGTCCCTGGCCGCCCGACTGGAAACCGAGGTGCACGCCAGAGAGTCCCTGGCCGCCCGACTGGAAACCGAGGTGCACGCCGGAGAGTCCCTGGCCGCCCGACTGGAAACCGAGGTGCACGCCAGAGAGTCCCTGGCCGCCCGACTGGAGACCGAGGTGCACGCTAGAGAGTCCCTGGCCGTCCGACTGGAGACCGAGGCGCGCGCCAGAGAGTCCCTGGCCGCGCAAGTGGACTCCCTGCGGGCACAGGTGTTCCCGCGTCTGGAGCGCGAGGTGCTCCGTCTGAAACCGCTGCAGATCGCGCAAGACCGGCGCATTTCAGTACTTCTGGAGGAAGCGCGCAAGAGGTGGCCGGAGCCTTTCGATGCGACTCAGATGTGCCGGCTATGCGGAGAAGAGCGGCACGACATCGACGCGTTCTATGCGGCGCTCGAAGATGAGTTCCGCGGCAGCCGCGAAGAAATCAAAGAACGGCTGACTGTCTATCTGCCCAAGTTGATGGAGTCCGGAATGGGAAGCCAATCCATGCCGATTCTGGACGCCGGGTGCGGCCGCGGCGAATGGCTGGAACTGCTGCGAGACCGCCATTTCGAGGCCACCGGTATCGATTTGAACCGGGTGAATATCGCGATGTGTCGGGAACGCGGGCTTCCGGCCCAGGAAGCGGAGGCCGTGGCTTATCTGCAAAGCCTTCCGGACGCGTCCTTAGGTATGGTGACGGCGTTCCACTTGATCGAGCACTTGCCATTGCGGCAGTTGCTCGGTTTGCTGGATGCCGTAGTGCGCACGCTCAAGCCTGGCGGCCTAGCCATTTTTGAGACTCCCAACCCGAACAACGTCTGGGTCGGCACGCGAAGCTTCTACCTGGACCCTACGCATCACCACCCCATCCCGCCGCAACTCGGCCAGTTTCTTGCCGAGTCCCGTGGTTTGCGGCGTGTGGAGATTATGGAGCTACACCCATGGCCCGAAGCGCATCGTGTCGACACGCACACGGATGGCGAGGTGGCGGAACGTTTCAACGAATATTTTTACGGACCGCAGGATTACGCCATAATCGGATGGAAAGTCTGAGCGCGGATCATCGGAGGCCGTGGATGGACTTGAACCGACCCCCAAAGACCTGGAATGAACTTGGCAACCCGGACCCGGTGACCATCGTGCTGGCTGTGGCGCCGGACGGTTCCGCGGGCCCGGAGTGGAGAGACTTCCAGTATTTCGCCACAAAGCTCTAATGCCTAAGAATCATGCTCTGCGGATCCTAATTGCAACGGTCAGGGTTCCGTTCGTCAACGGCGGCGCCGAGATCCTCGCCGAGGGTTTACGCCGCGTGCTGATCGAGGCTGGGCATCGAGCCGAAATTGTGGCCATCCCGTTCAAGTGGTATCCACCGGAGCGCATCCTCGACCAGATGCTGGCCTGCCGGCTCCTCGATCTGAGCGAAACATTCGAGGTTCCCGTCGATCGTCTGATCGGGCTGAAATTCCCCGCTTACATGATTCCGCATCAGCGCAAAGTGATCTGGATGCTCCATCAACACCGCCAGGCGTACGATTTATGGCAACATCCGCTCAGCGATTTGCACACGTATGCAAACGGGAGTGAGGTGCGAGCGGCCATTCATCGTGCAGACACCGAACTGATTCCGCAGGCCCAGGGCATTTTCACGATTTCGCGCAACGTTGCCCTACGCATGAAAAGCCATTGCGGCGTCAATGCCATTCCGCTCTACCATCCTCCACAGGATGCCGCCCTGTTCTATACCCGCCCCGCGGAAAATTTTCTTTATTTCCCAAGCCGCATCAATCCACTAAAAAGGCAGGAGCTTGTGTTGCAGGCCTTGGCGCAAACCCGCGCGCCAGTAAGAGTGTACTTTTCCGGATCTGCGACTGAAGCGGCTTTCGAGCGGAAGTGCATCACCCTTGCACAGAAGGGCGGCTGCGCGGACCGAGTACAATGGTTGGGTTCGGTATCCGAGGAGCAAAAGCGCGATCTTTACGCACGTAGCTTGGGAGTGCTCTTTCCGCCCGTCGATGAAGACTATGGCTATGTCACCTTGGAAGGTATGCTGGCCCAAAAACCGGTAATCACCTGTACCGATTCGGGCGGCCCTCTGGAGTTCGTCGTGGACCAACGGACCGGTGTCATCGCGGAACCCAAGCCGGAAGCCCTGGCGGCGGCCATGGACCGTTTATGGGGCGACCGTGAACGGGCCAGGCAGTGGGGCGAGGCGGGCCGTCAGCGTTACGATGACCTGCACATCCACTGGGATAATGTTCTTGAGAAGCTGCTGCAATGAAGATCGTGGTGGCCACCTCGAGTGTCCCGTTTATCAGGGGCGGCGCCGAAATTCTCGCGGATAATCTGCGAGACGCCCTTTCGGCGGCCGGGCATGAAGCTGAGCTGGTTTCTATCCCTTTCAAACATTACCCGCCAGAACGCATCCCGGAGCATATCCTGGCTTGCCGGCTGGTGGATTTGACCGAAACCTGCGGCGTGCGCATCGACCGGGTCATCGGACTGAAATTCCCCGCTTATCTGATCCCCCATCCGAATAAAGTCATCTGGCTGCTGCATCAGCATCGCACGGCTTATGAACTCTGGAGCCATCCGAGGGCGGGAGATCTGATTCAGGGCCCGGACGGCCCCGTCATCCGGGATGCGATTCGCCAAGCCGACCGCGAGTTGATCCCGGAAGCCAAGGCGATTTACACGCTATCGGAAAACGTCTCAGGCCGCCTGCGCCGGTATTCTGGAATCGATTCAAAGCCCTTATATAACCCTCCCGCGCATGAGCGGCTGTTCTACTGCGGCCCCGCCGGGGACTACCTCTTTTTTCCGAGCCGCATCACCGGGGTCAAACGGCAATGGCTGGCCATCCGGGCCCTTGCCCAGTGCCGGGAACGCGTGCGGATACGTTTTGCCGGAGACCCTGATAACCCAATGCAGCAAGAAGAATGCGTCAACATCGCTCGTGAACTCAAATTGAGCGATCGGATTGCGTGGCTCGGCATGGTTTCCGAAGAACAAAAGCGCGATCTGTACGCCAAGTGTCGGGGGGTGATTTTTCCTCCCGTCGATGAGGATTACGGTTATGTGACGCTGGAGGCCATGTTGTCCTCCAAGCCGGTGATCACCTGTGCGGATTCTGGCGGGCCCCTGGAGTTTGTCATGGATCATCAGACGGGATTGGTGGCTCATCCCACTCCCGAATCCCTTGCGCAGGCTATGGACGCTCTGTGGGCTGACCGCCGGAGCGCGGCAGCCATGGGGGAAGCTGGACGGGCGCGCTATCGGGATCTCAACATCTCCTGGCCAAATGTGGTGGAGAAGCTGTTGTGCTGAAGATCAACTGGTTCTCACCGCTACCTCCCGCGCAAAGCGGCATCGCGCATTTTGCGATGCAGGTCCTGCCCGTCCTGGCCCGGCGTCAGGAGGTGGTGCTATGGACGGACCAGCACCAAGTGGCGCCCGAGGTGCAGCGCATTGCGCGTGTCACACGCTATTCCCCGGCTGCACCTCCCTGGCGCGAGATTAACGATGGCACGATCTCCGTTTACCACTTAGGAAATCATCCGGACTTTCACGCGGGCATTTGGCAGGTCAGTGTACGACAGCCAGGGATTATCGTGTTGCACGACCTTTGCCTGCACGATTTTTTCTTCCGGGTGTGGGTCCACTCCGGTAAGGACCGTGCCAGCTACCTTGCCGCGCTGGAGCGATGGTATGGCGGGGAGGGCCGGCAGGCCGGGGAGGCGTTCTGCGCGGGAGGCATCAGCGCCGAAGCTATGGCACAAAGGTTTCCGCTCACACGGCAGTCCATCCAGGGCGCCCTGGGAGTCATCACACACTCGCGGGGGGCGCTCGAAGAACTCGGCGAAAGTTCGGGATGTCCGGCAACTGCGCTCGACTTTCCGTACGCGGACACTGCGGAGTCGCGCTATCGCGAATGGACGGCAGGACGCAACGCCTCACCGCATCCGCCGTACCGGCTGGTCATTTTCGGTCACCTCGGCCGAAACCGGCGGCTAGGGGCTGTACTGGAGGCGCTGGCCGGCCTGGACGAGCGGGAGCAGTTCCGCCTGGACATATACGGGCAACTCTGGGACGAGAGCCACATCCGGATGGAAATCGAACGCCTCGGGTTGAGCTTACTCGTCAACCTGCATGGCTTTGTTCCGGACAGCCAGGTCGAGGAAAAGCTGAGTACGGCGCACCTGGCCATAAACCTCCGTTACCCTTCCATGGGAGAGGCCTCCCTCAGCCAGCTACAATTCTGCGACTATGCTGTGCCCACTCTAGTGACCCGGACAGGTTGGTACGCATCGCTGCCGGAGGACACCACCGCGTTTGTCCGGCCAGAACACGAGGTCGAGGATATTCAGGCCCACCTGCGCGCTTTTCTTGCCGATCCGGGCAGTTTTTACGCGATGGGAGAACGCGGCCGGCGCTCGCTGATCAACCATGATCCGGGAAGATACGTTGACGCCATGTTGCAATTCGCTTCCGAAGCGTTACGGCTTTCGCCACGCGTCCCTGCTCTAACCCTCGCGCGGAGTGTCGGCGCCGATCTGACTGCCTGGCTGCATCCTGCCGCAGGTCCATATCTGCTGGAGCGGGCCAGCAAGGAGATTTTCACGATGTTTGGAGGAGAGGCCGGCAAGACGGGTTTGTAATTCAGATGTGGGCCTTACGTTTCCGTTCTTCTGTTTTTCAAAGCGTCCCCTTCGAGCCCTTTTGGTCGCAGCATCTGAGTTATTCCGTGTTCGGATTTACTATAGGCGAGCAGTAGTCGTTTTTCGCCCCACAACATTCGAGGGCAGCTTTTGGCTTTTTGGCTGTTGCACCGACCCAAAAGCTCGCCTTTTTGGTACTTTCACCGAGAGGCACATCTCGGAGATCGACTTCTCAGCGAAAAGTCGGCTAATGGCCCAGCCGCTGGCCGAGCCCATCCGCAGGTATTTCTCCCAGGCGTCGCGCGCTTCGTGAAACCCGTAAATGTGTTCGGCAGCCAACACCTGGCTGAAGGCCAGCGTGAGATCTCGGCTGCAGCTTGAACCCTTCCGCGAACGACTCGAACGCCGAACTGGAGAATCCAATTCTGTATATCCCAAAATTTCGACTGGAACGTCCCCCCGCCCATAGACGACCTGGATGCCGCGAGGACGGATCTCGCGCCCTCGGATCACGTCGATGAGATAAGACTCGGACTGTCCCTCCCGGGCAATCCTCCGATGGATGCTTTCTCCTGGCAGGCTACGAGCACTTTCAGGATGATTTTCGGCAAGGACTTTCAAGCTGAGCGTGCCAGCGCGCGATTCTGCTAACTTGAAAGAATAGCAATGCGCTTTGGGCTGCTTCTATTAGCTTGCGGGATCGCTTCAGGCCAGGTCGACACCGGCCAACTGCGCCTGTCGGTAAGTGACTCCACGGGTCTCGCGCTGCCCTCATCCGGAACTCTGGTGAGCGAAGCATCCCAGACCCGGCGGGCATTCCAGACGGATGACGCCGGACGCTTCACGTTTCAACATCTGCCCTTCGGCATGTACCGGCTGACGGTGGAACACGCCAGTTTCATGACGTCCGCGACCCTGATCGAGATCCGATCGGCCGTCCCGCGGGAAGTGCATATCGAGTTGAGAGTCCAGGCCGCGCCTACCGAAGTGATCGTCACCGACGACGCCACGCTGATCGATCCCCACAGCACCGGGGTTACCTACGCGGTAGGCTCGCAAGAGATCCGCGAGCAATCTTCTCCAATTCCTGGGCGTGGATTGATGGATCTGGTGAACATGCAGCCCGGCTGGCTGTTCGAAGCCAATGCCGTATTGCATCCGCGCGGCTCGGAAAACCAGACTCTGTTCGTGGTGGACGGGGTACCGATGGATGAGAACCGCTCCCCCGGCTTCGCGCCCGACCTGGACACCGGGGACGTGCAATCCATGAGTGTCCTCACTGGCAACTATCCGGCAGAGTACGGGCGTAAACTGGGCGGTGTCGTCGAAGTGACCACCAGCCGCGACCTGCGCGTGGGTCTGCACGGTTCCGCGGAGTTCGGCGGAGGCAGCTTCGACGACGCGACCGGATTCCTTTCGGCGGTGTACGGATGGAAGCACAGTGCGTTCACGTTGAGCGCCTCCGGCGAGCACACGAATCATTATCTGGACCCGCCAGTGCTCGGAAACTACACGAATACCGGCACGCTGGATGGCGCCGCCGCAATTTACGATCAGGACCTTTCGGACGCCGATCGCATTCACCTTACCGTGCAGCGAAAGCAGGCGGCGTTTCTGGTCCCGGACGAGAATCTGCAGGAAGCCGCGGGGCAGCGGCAGGATCGCACGAGCCGGGAGGATCTGGGACAGGCGGCCTGGACGCACGAATTATCGCCGCAGCTTCTGCTCAGCCTGCGCGCCGCCGTGGAGGATCTCTCGGCGAATCTGTGGTCGAATCCGTTCTCTACGCCAATCGTCGCCTTTCAACAGCGCGGCTTCCGACGCGGGTATTGGAGCGCCAGTCTCGCCGCGCACGAAGGCCGGCACGAGATCAAGCTGGGCGCGGATGCGTATTACGCTCCGGTTACCGAAGCGCTGCAATACCAAATCACCGACCCGTCTTTTTTCGATCCCGGAACGCCGCTTAATTTCAATTTCTTCGATCATCGGCTGGACCGCGAGCAGTCGGGCTTCGCGCAGGATACCATGCGCTTCGGCAACCTGACGCTGAGCGCGGGGCTGCGATGGGACCATTATTCGCTGGTGGTGAACGACAGCGCCTGGAGCCCGCGTTTGGGAGCGGCGTGGAATGTGCCCAAAGCCGGGCTGGTGCTGCGATTCTCCTACGACCGCGCGTTCGTGACGCCCGCCATGGAAAACCTGCTGCTGGCCAGTTCGCCGCTCGTGGACGTGGTCGATCCGCAAGTTCTGCGCATTCCCATCGAGCCCTCGCGCGGCAACTTTCTGGAAACCGGCTTCAGCAAGGGGATTTTCGGAAAGGCGCGCCTGGATGCCAGCTTCTACCGGCGGACGTTTGTGAACTATGCCGATGACGACGTTTTCCTGAACACGGGCATCAGCTTTCCGATCGCGTTTCGCAGCGCGCAGATCCGGGGCGTGGACGTGAAGCTCGAAGTGCCGCATTGGGGGCATTTTTCCGGATTTCTGAGCTA
>Ga0187855_10002051_pt1 | contig 15378 bp, 13 predicted proteins | sample June2016WEW_8_10_2_FD_132969 | JGI IMG/M metagenome (GOLD analysis project Ga0187855, IMG submission 132969) | Peatland microbial communities from SPRUCE experiment site at the Marcell Experimental Forest, Minnesota, USA - June2016WEW_8_10 | ecosystem: Environmental > Terrestrial > Soil >...
AAACTGCTGCTGCTCACCGGATAACTCCCGCGCATGACCATACAGACCCGGTTAACGTTCTCGTCCGTCCTGGTCATGGCGGCTGTCATTGTGGTCATTTCGGTGCTGGACCTCGGGTATCAGATGGAGGCCCAGTACGCGGCCACTTTGGAACGCGCCGAGATGCTGCGGCGGGTGGCGTCCAACATGGTGCGCGAGACTCTCAATCGCGACCGCCAACTCCCCTGGCTGGAGGCCCTGCGCGAGCCGAATCTGCAGCACAGCCTCATCGATATCGCGACCTCCTCGCACACCCTGCTGGAGATCGCCGTCTGCGACACAAAGAACGAGATCCTGTTGGACAGCGACCCTAACCGCCAGGGAAAGACGTTTCCGTTGTATCGGGACTTCGAGCCCATCGTCCGGACCACCAACTGGTTGGACAAGCTCAGGATACTAGCAGAAAAGCAGTATTACCAGCTCGAACAGCCGCTCGGCCATCAGGGAAAAGCCGAGATCTTCGTGCGCGTGGTCATCTACCCGCCGTTCATCAAAGCCGACATTATGCCCACGCTCAACAAGAGCGCGACCGTGGCGCTGGCATCCATCGCGGGAGCCATCGCCATCACGCTGCTGTTCTCCGCCATTGCCTTCCGGCCGCTGGGGCGCCTGGGTCTCATGGTCGATCTGGTGGCCAAGGGCGAATACGACCCACAGGAGCCGATGCCGGTCTCGCGCACCGCCGCCGACGAGTTTGGCGTGATTGCCACTAAGGTGAATCTGCTGGGCGAGCAGCTTCGCGGCGCGAAGTTCGATTTCTCCGATCTGCGCGGCAACTTCGAACGGCTCCTCGATCAACTGGAAGACGCCGTGCTGATCTTCGGCCGCGACCGCCGCCTGATAGTGGCCGCCGGCGCGGTGGAGAAATTTCTGGGTAGAATGCGTTCGGACCTCGCGGGCAGCGCTCTGCCGGAGATTTTCCCGCCGAACACCACGCTGGGGCTGTTGCTGGCGCAGGCCGCCCAAACCGGCCGTCCCATCAGCAGCCGGCGCGTGCCCATCACACGCGATGACGGTGGTGCCCCGTTCATCGCTTTGCTTTCGGTGGATATTCTGGAGTCCCTGGGCACGGGGACCAATCCGGGCCGCGGCGCCGGGCTGCTGGTGCGGCTGCGCGATCCGGAGGCCACCCGCCAGATCGGCCGGCAATTGCAGATGGCCGACCGGCTTACCGCCATCAGCCGTATTACCAGCGGTGTCGCACACGAGGTCAAGAATCCCCTCAACGCCATCCTGATGCACGTCGAGCTGGCCCGCATGAAACTTGCCCAGTCGGACACCGACATCGCTCTCCAAATGGAGATCATCTCGCGAGAAATCCTGCGCCTCGATCGTGTGGTCAAAACTTTTCTCGATTTCACACGGCCGGTGGAGTTGAACCTGACGGAGGTGTCGCTGGATTCCTTTGTCCGCGAAATCGTGGACCTGGCGTCGCCGCAAGCCGCCGCGGCCGGCATTCGCGTCTCGGTCAAGCAGGAAACCGATGCAGCCCACATTCGCGTGGACATGGACCTCATGAAACAGGCCATTCTCAACGTCGTGGTCAACGCCATTCAGGCCATGCCCCAGGGCGGCGAATTGAGCATCGAGTGCGCCGTGCGCGAAGAACAGGCAGAAATTTGCATCAGCGACACAGGGCCGGGCATCCCACCCGAGTTGCGCGAAAAGATCTTCCGGCTGTACTTTACCACCAAGCCGGAAGGGTCCGGGATTGGCCTCGCGATGACCTTTCGGATCGTGCAGTTGCATGATGGCGCCATCGACTTCGCCAGCGAGCCGGGAAAAGGCGCCACATTCGTATTGCGTCTGCCCGTGTCGGTTTGACGGGTTGCGGAACGGTGTTGGCTGGCTGAATGTCTGCCCCGCCCATGCCTAAGAGGAAGGGCAGGATGCTACAATCGGCCTTTCCGGTGTCGCTGTTTGAATGCCAGCAGTCCGTACAACGCGTGGCCTATCCGGCGGTAGTGGGTCGGTTTGCGCCGATTGCCAATCGGCGCGCAGGATGCCATCCAGCCCCATCGCCCTAATCTTGTTCTTCCTGGTGTCCCTCGCAGGCTGCGCCCAGCGCCAGCCGCAAGCCGCTGCCCCAGTCACACCTACACCCAAGTCCGCCACGGTCCAGCAACCCGCGCCGGAACCGCCGTTGTCCATTCCACAGACCGTCGTGCAGCTTCCCAGCGCGCAGCCGGTAAACCCGGATGCCATCCCCGCGCCGCCGGCCGGACCGCCGCCGGCTCCCGAGAAATCGGAAACCGCCACTTCTCCGCGGCCCGTGCGTCGCGCCAGCCCGCCGAAGCCGGCGGAGACTGAAGAGGAGACCCCGCCAGCCGCCCCACCTGCCCCAACCGCCGAAGAGCCGGCGCCTTTCCAGCCTATATTGAGCGGCGAGGAAAAAAAGCGCATCCAGGATGCCATCGGGGCGCGCCGGCACGAAATCGACGACCTGCTCACCCGCGCCAAAAGGCACCTGACCGACCACGATAAGACCCTGGTCGAGCGCATCACCTCATTCCTCAATCTCTCGGCAGAGGCCGCCCAGCGCGGCGATTTTACCCAGGCGGATGCCTTGTCGGAGCGCGCCTTGATTCTGGCTCGGGAACTCCAGGTTGAATAACGAATTCGCCCAGCGCCGCGATCTCATCGGCGCCGGACTCGCCGCCCGCGAGCTCGATGCCATGCTGATTTCGTCGGCGGCGAACGTCCGCTATCTCACCGCATTCACCGGAAGCAACGGCGCCCTTCTGGTGCTGCCCGGCGAAGCGCTGTTCTTCACCGACCCGCGCTATGCCATACAGTCCCGCCGTGAAGTTTCCTGCAAGACCCAAGTTTGCAAGGGTCCGATTCTTGCCGCCGTGGCCGCGATGGTCGCGCGGCGGCGCATCCGCAAGCTGGGCTTCGAGCCCGCGCACTTGAGCTACGACAGTTTCCATACGCTAAGCGACTCCCTGCCCGCGCGCACGTCGCTCGAGCCGGTGGCCGGCTGGCTGGAAGCCCATCGCATGTTGAAGTCGGAAACCGAAATCGCGCTGATCCGCCGCTCCGTAGCCACCAATTCCAGGGCCTTCGAGCGGAGCGTGCGGCGCGTCCGTCCCGGCATGCGCGAGTCGGATCTGGCCGCCGAAATCGACTACCACATGCGCCGCTTGGGAGCCGAGAAGCCCTCCTTCGAAACCATCGTTGCCACTGGCCCCCGTTCGGCACTGCCCCACGCGCATCCTACCAGCGCCGTCTTTGAGGCTCATCAACTGGTGCTGATCGATATGGGCGCGTTCCAGGACGGTTACGCCAGCGACATGACCCGCATGCTCTTCCTGGGTACGCCCAGCGCGCGCGTGAAGCGCATCTACCGGGCAGTGCGCGAAGCTCAACTGGCCGCCATCGACGCCGTGCGGCCGGGGGTAACAGCCGCGCATGTGGACCGCGTGGCGCGTAGCGTCTTGAAGGCCTTTCAGTTGGATCGCGCGTTCGTGCATTCGACCGGTCATGGCCTGGGCCTGGAAATCCACGAACTGCCGCGCATCGGCAAGAAAGACAAGACGCGGCTTGCGGCCGGTATGGCGATCACCATCGAGCCGGGCGTTTATCTGGAAGGCTTCGGCGGAATCCGGATCGAGGATACGGTGGTGGTCACCCAAAACGGCTGCGAGGTTCTGACCCCTACGAGCAAGGATCTGCGGGTGGTCTAAGGCGACGCGGAGACACGGAGACGCGGAGTGCGCAAATGGCCGATCTTCAAGGGCGAGCGAAACTCGCCTGTGCCGGCAGGAGTGCCGGCACGGCAGGCAGGAAGTGCCTGCGCCACGCGTCTTTGCTAAGCTAATCAGTTGCCATGACCGTAGACGAAATCCGCGAGTTGATTAAACTGGCCACCGAGACCGGCATTGCCGAACTGGAAGTACAGCGCGGGGACAACCGCGTGCGCATACGCCGCTCGATTGGCGGCAATCAAGAATTGGTGTTCGCGCCGCAGGTGGCCGTGCCGCGCGCCGAGCCCTCCGCCGTTCCCGCGGCCGTGCAGGCCAGCCCGCCGCCGGCGCCCGCCAAAGAGGAACCCAAGGAACCGCGCGCCGATCCGAACCTCCTCCTAGTCCGTTCCCCCATCGTTGGTACTTTCTATGAAGGCTCCGCCCCCGGCGCTCCCCCGTTTGTGCGGGTGGGCGAGCGCGTGCAGCCCGGCAAGGTCCTTTGCATCATCGAATCCATGAAGCTCATGAACGAGATCGAGGCCGAGGTCTCCGGGATCGTGGAAAGCAAGCTGGTGATGAACGGACAGCCCGTGGAGTACGGGGAGGCCCTGTTTGCCATCCGCGCCAATTAAGAAAATCCTCATCGCCAATCGCGGCGAGATCGCCCTGCGTGTCATCTGCGCCTGCAAGGAACTGGGCATACACACGGTGGCGGTTTACTCGGAGCCCGACCGTTACAGCTTGCACGTGCGCTTCGCCGATGAAGCTGTCTGCATCGGTCCGGCCAAAAGCGCCCGCAGCTATCTGGACATCCCCTCGATCATCAGCGCGGCCGAGATCACCGGCGCGGACGCCATCCATCCCGGCTACGGCTTCCTGAGCGAGAATGCCGGCTTCGCGGAAGTGTGCGAAGTCTCCGGGCTGAAGTTCATCGGGCCGCGCCCGGATGTGATCCGGCTGATGGGCGTGAAGGAACGCGCCCGCGCCTTTATGCGAGACGCCGGCGTGCCCATCTTGCCAGGGTCGCCCGGTATCCTGCAGACCTCGAACGAGGCCCTCGATCTGGCCGGCGAAATCGGATATCCGGTGATCCTTAAGGCTTCCGCGGGCGGCGGCGGCCGCGGCATGCGCGTGGTGACCGAGCCTTCCGAACTCGCGCCGAACTTCAACGCCGCGCAACAGGAAGCCGGCGCGGCCTTCGGTTGTCCGGACATGTACCTGGAGAAGTATGTTGGCGCACCCCGCCACATCGAATTTCAGGTTCTGGGCGACGAGCGCGGCCACGTGGAAATTCTGGGCGAGCGCGAATGCAGCATCCAGCGGCGGCATCAGAAGCTACTGGAGGAGTCGCCTTCGCCGGTGATGCGGCCCGAATTGCGCCAGTCCATCGGCGCGAAACTGAAAGACGCTCTGTCTGCCGCGGGCTACACCAACGCCGGAACTGTCGAGTTCCTGATGGACGAAACCGGCAAGTTGTACTTCATGGAAGTCAATGCACGCATACAGGTGGAACACCCTGTCACCGAGTTTGTGACCGGCGCCGACCTGGTGAAGAGCCAGATCCGCATCGCCATGGGCGAATTCATTGAAGATGTGCTGGAGTTGCCGGTGGCGCTCCACGGCCACGCCATCGAGTGCCGCATTAATGCGGAGAACCCGCAGACCTTCACGCCCTCGCCTGGCCGGATCACCGGCTTCCACGTTCCCGGCGGTATCGGCGTGCGCGTGGACACCATGGCGCACACCGATTGCGTGATCACGCCCTATTACGATTCGCTGGTGGCCAAGCTGATCGTGCACGGGCGCGACCGCGCCGAAGCCATCCACCGTATGCAACGCGCGCTCGATATGTTCGTGGTGGAAGGGATTCACACTTCCATTCCGCTGCACCAGCGCATTTTGGCGGACCCGGATTTTCAGGCGGGGCACTTCGATACGAACTTCATCAAACGGTTTATGCCGGCGGAGCGGGCCGCGCATTAGCGGCCGCGCTAGCAGATTGCGGGCGAAGGCAACCTAGCCGCCGATGAACGCGGATAAACTCGGATAAGACAGGGCCAGGTTATTTTCAATCGGTGCTAATCCCCGGCCTCTCGCTTTTCTAGTGCGTTTACCGCAGCCTGCTAGACTGACTCTATGCGCCTGCGCACGGCCCACGACCGCCTCAAAGTCGAGCACAGCATCATCGATGGAGTGCGTGTAATCCTGGAGCGCTTGCTGGCCGACAACCCAGACATACGCTCCGTAATCCCCGGCGTGATCCGCCCGGTGCGCGACGCGCGCGGTCCTGTGAAGGTGCACCTCACCGTGCCGGTCCAAAACGGTTGGAAGGCCATCGCGCGCAGCGCCGGCGCGCGCCAGGAACTGTTCATCAGCACCGCGCTTTCGAAAGAGGACGTAACGCTTGCGCTGGAACGCGCCGGCGCGCTGCCGGGCTGAAACGGTTCCGCGACCCGTTCAGATTTCCGCCGAACCTGCCGATAGCTTTAGTGTATGTTTGAATGGAAACCCGAATACAGCGTTCACATCCCAGAAATTGATATCCAGCATCAGCGGCTTTTCGCGTTGGCCGCGGAACTGTATACAGCCATGACGCAAGGCAAGGCCAAGACTGTCCTCGAACAGTCGCTGGCCCGCTTGGTGGACTACACCAAGACGCATTTCGCCAACGAAGAACAGTTCATGCGCAAGTATCGGTATCCTGAAGCCGGCGCCCACAAGGTGCAACACGACCAGCTCACTGCCCAGGTTCTCGATTTTCAGAAGAAGCTCCGCGGCGGAGAGGCCAGCTTGACGATCAACTTGATGGTGTTCCTGAAGAACTGGCTGGAGCGTCACATTCTCGGTTCCGACCTGCAATACAGCGCTTATATCCGTGGCAAGCTGGCCGCGTGACGGGAGGAAGACACTCCTGCCGGCGCGTTGCGGGCTGGTTGCGGAAAAAGACAACTCAGCCGCCCATCGACGCGGATAAACGCGGATAAGACAAATTCAGGATCTCCTTCAATCGGCGTTAATCCGGCCCTCGCTCTTAAACCGTTTCCCGGCAGCCTGCTGAAGTTTCCCGCTAGCCCGCTGATCTGTCCGCTACGGCGATCAACGGTGCGCATGCCGCAAATCACCTGGTGGAAGATCGAGAACTCGCGGTATAGGCACACCGAGCCGATACGGGCCACGTAGCGCCACTCGATGAGGTGATTAGCTTCGGGGAACGCCGCCATCGCGAGTTATTTTGTGGAATGCTCTTCGCGCCCTACTCGCAACGCTTGATTGAGCACCCTCGCTCTACGTGCGCTCCGATCAAAATTCACGACGAGGGTCAGGATCTAGATAAGGTTACAAGTATTTCTAAAGATAGCGCGAAAACTGGCTTGGTACTGATTTGCGCAATTTTGGTTGCAGTACCGAGTTTGTCGGCACTACAGTACCTTATACGCGGTCTTTTGTTCACTCTTGAGTTTCGCTCCAATATCATCAAGTAGGTACGCCGCACAAGCGTGATGGAGAACTCGCAGATGTCGAAGATTCTGATGACGGTATGGCCGATCGAAACGCATTTATCTCCCTTTATGGCGGTCGCGCAATCCTTGACCGCACGGGGCCACGAGGTAGCCTTTTACACAAGCGGCCAACTCCGGATTCAACTCGAGTGTGAAGGGTTTCGCTGTTTTCCTTTCGAGAAGGTCACTCGCCATCATGCCGAGTGCAATCCGGGCGCGGTCAACACCCGGAAAATGGGTGTGCGAGCGCGCAGGCAGATGTGGCACGACTTTTTGCTCGGCAGCGTACCCGGCCAATTACACGACCTGGAGCGGATCTGGACCGTCTGGCGGCCGGATGTGGTGGTATGCGACGTCACCATGTGGGGGCCGATCCTGGTCGTGCATGAAACAAAACAGGTCCCGCTAGCAGTCCTCTCGCATACCGCGTACTGCCTGTTGGAGGGACGCGATAATCCGGCGCCTGGTATTTCCTTGTCGCGTCCGCGCACAGCGGCGGCGCGGCTGGTGGCCCGATTGCTTAACGTGGGCATTAACATGGCGACTGCCGCAATTCCGCGCGAAGCCAGCCGCATTCGGCGCGCGCACGGCCTGCCTTCGCTCGATTCGACGGTCATGGAGTTCACGGGACGGCTGCCGCTGCATCTTGTTCCCAGCGCGCCGGAGTTTGATTACGAGCGCCGCGATCTGCCGTCCTCGGTTCAATATGTGGGTCCTTGCATGTGGGAGGGCGACCGGCAGCCGGCTCCGGAATGGGTCACAAGCATGCGTGGACGCCGCCGGATTGTAGTGTTGGAAGAACAGCACTATCCGGAAGATGGATTTCTGCTCAAGACGGCGGCAAGAGCGTTCGCGGGCCAATCCGCGGACGTCATCCTGGTGGCGGGGCAAGGGCGCGATCTGGCGGCATTTGACCTCGGCGCCTCCGCAGCGAACATCCGGCTGGAGCCTTGGACGCCGGTGAGTCACGCCATCAGCTCGGCCGATTTGGTGATCGCCCACGGCTGTTCCGAAACAGTTCTGGCAACCCTTGGCCGAGGAATTCCGATGGTGGTTGTGCCGCGCATGCTGGAGCAGCCGCAAATCGCCTGGCGCCTCGCCGCAACTGGCGCGGGCATACGCCTGCCAATGCGCGGCTGCACATCAGAAGGGCTGCGCAATACTGCCGAGCGGGTGTTCAGCGATTCGTCGTTCGAGCGAAACGCGGGCCGCATCAGGGCTGCCTTCACACGTATGGGAGGTCCGGCGCGCGCCGCCGAATCCATCGAGGCACTGGACCCGAATGGTATTCCGAGTGGATCCAGGCACGAACAAGTCCATGCCGGTTCCAGATTCTGACTCGACTAGCCTGCCCATGGTGGAAGTGTTGGCAGGCTGAATGCCGGCTGAATGCCTGCCCCACCAAATGGTGGACGCGAGTTATTGGTTCGCGTCGGCAATGTTAGAGGGGATGTCGGCGATATCCAGCGCCGTCCAACCTCCTCGCTGAACATAGTCGGAACTGACGGCCGGCACGTACAAGACGCCGTGCCCTTCGCAGCACACCAACTCCATTCCGGCGTGATCGAACAGCACAGCTCCCAGCGAGCCGATGCGGACGGGATACTGCAAGGTTTCAAGGCATGCGCGGCAGCGTGCCCGCTGATCCGCCAGACACCACCAGACGATGGCGCCACAAGCCAGGATGACGAGCCAAATGAAGAAAGGTTCGGCAACGAACGTGGTTCCGCCGGTCAGGGTGAAGGAAGTGGCCCGGCTAAACTCCCAAATCACCAGAGCCAGGGCCAGCGGGAGAGTTACCGACTTGGTGCAAAAGTAGGCCCAGTAACGCCGGCGGATGCGGCCGATGCGTAGCCGGTCGGCGCGCATTCCAATCCCGGCACCCATCAATAACAGCCCACTGGTTAGAGCGCACATGATGGCATAAGCATAGAGTGGTTGGCGCGTGCGAGCCACCAGGGGCATGACCTGCACTTGCTCGGAGGCGGAGGACCGTTGATAGCGCCGGTAGCGGGCTGCCAGATAGCGCAGCTCACTCTGAGCGGCGGCAGCGGTGATTCCGGGCTTGAGGCGGCCGAGCACGCCGAGATCCTGCTGGTTGGCAACCGGCCGCCAGTCGTCGATGCGACGCAAAAGGAAACGGCGGGGTCGCACGCCGAGCACGTCGAAGAACTCTGGCGTGACCCAGGCCGTGCCGCGGAGATTCCACTGGTATCCGGCCAGCCCGGCGAACGCGGTGCTGTGCGTCTTCCAGAAGTCGAGCAGCGACACCTGGATGGGATGCCGCCCGTTCGGCACATCGCCGCCTTCGGAGATCAGCACCAGCCGCCCCGCGTCCGGATAGGGTGGCACCAGCATGGCACGCGTTCTGGCCAGGCCGCGGCTGGCTACGACGATGGCAACCAAGCCCAAGGCGATCATCACCATGCAAAACCCGGGCTTGCGCATGGCCATGCGGAGTTGCCGAAAGGCCGGGGTGTCGGAGCGGAGGCGCCAGGCATCCCGCGCGGCGCCGATGAAGTGATGCCATATGCGGGCGCGGACGTAGCGCTTCCTCAAGCCACGCGCCCGCAGGAGGGTGGAGTAGTGCCGGATCTCGGCGGTCCAGACACGGCGCCAGCCGGTGCGGACCTCGCGTGGTACCATGCAGGATACGGCGAGGATAGCGATCCGGGAAACAACCAGAATCATACAATTCCAGCGATACCGAGGCCGACAGCGAGGCGTAGTCCCCCGTCTGCGCCGTCGTCTATGTGACCTGCATCGACTCGGGCATCCCTTTACCAGGATACTACGGAGCAGATGGGGCGCGCTTTCGCGGCGGCGCATGGCCCGCTCGAACACGAGTACTGGTACCGCCATTTCTGGAAACCCGCATTTTAGCTTGCGTTGTGCGATCCAGCGATTTAGACTCCTTCTAAGCGGGGAGTGCGGAGCGAATCGTTTGACCGCACCGGCGTCTGCAACCTGATTTGCGCCTTGCAGGCTATCGCTTAGGGCTACGTCTCGCCCGCCATGGATCGGCGCTCAGTGCGACATGCACCGCCGCCAGTCGAAGCGCCGGCAAAAATCGTGCAAAAGTATCGCGCTTTGCGAGCTTTTTTCGAGGAGAGAGTGAATGCCAGAGATGACCGAATCGGAGATTTTCGATAAGTTCGCACAGATCGTCGCGCGCAGCCTGCGCATCGAAGCGTCGCAGGTCGCGCCCGATGTGCACTTGAGCGACGTTGGCGCGGAGTCGCTCGATCTGATCGAGATCTCGATGGAGACTGAGGCTCAGTTCCACATCTTCCTGCCCGACAAGTCCATTCTGGAAACCGCCGTGGAAGTCTTCGGTTCCGACGTTTTGGAGAAAGACGGATATCTCACCGAAGAGGGGAAGCGGCTTTTGTTACGCCGGATGCCGGATGCCGATGCGCAAGACTTCGAAGGCGCGGTGTCCGTCAAGGACCTGCAGCAATACTTTCTGAAGGTCAACACGTGGGTGCGGATGATCCAGGGCCTGGTGCGGTACACCCCCGCCGAGTGCGCGGCTTGCGGGGGGCCCATGGCCGCCTCGATGGGATTTCGCATGAAGTGCGCGCGCTGCGGCGAGGAGATTACGCTGCGCTCCGGGGAAGAGTTGAACCGCGAATGGGTGCGCGAGTATTACGAGACAGAATACCTTCCGCGCGCGGGCGCAACGGTCTCGGTTGCCGCCGGGAAGCAGACGGCTCACCTGTCCGGAGTCTGACCCGCCGGAGTCACCTGGAAAATCGTTCCACAGCCGAACCGCTTGGCTTCGGCCAGCAGATGGATAGATAGTCTACGCATGTGTACACTGCTGAGGTACGTCTGCATTTTCGCCGCAATGCTTACATCGCTTACGCTCTCCGCGCAAACTACTGCACATGTTTACCGGCGGTACTGATGGCAACTCGCCGAACGGCTTAGCCCTAGGCTCGGTGGGACGTTGTATGACCACGGAGACAGGTGGCGCTTCGAACCTCGGCACCGTCTTCGAACTGGTGCCGTAACCTGTCGACGGGGTGAACGCCGGGTTGCACGTAGCGCGAGTCAGCTCGTTGGAAGGCAACTAATGCAGCGCCTGCTCCAAATCCTCCACAATATCTTCCACCGCCTCGATGCCCACTGAAAGGCGCACCAGGTTATCGCGGATGCCCATGCGCTCGCGGTGACGCGGCGAAACTTCGCGATGCGAGCTCATGACCGGATACAGCATCATGCTGTGCACGTCGCCTAGCGAGGTGGCGCGCACGATGAGCTGCAGCGCGTTCATGAAGCGGAATACTTCTTCACGGCCGGCGCCTTTCAGCTCAAAGCTGACGATCGCGCCGAAAAGCCCTGACGGCAGCAGGCGGCGGATGACGCCGGCATCGGGATGCGCCGGATCGGCCGGAAAGTACACGCGCTCGATGGCGGCGTGCGACGCCAGCCATGAGGCTACCCGGCAGGCATTGGCGCACTGCCGGTCCATCCGTAAGGGCATAGTCTTGATGCCGCGCATGGTGAGGTAGCTTTCGAAAGGGCCCAGTACCGGGCCGACCGCGCGCGCCAGCGCCCGCAGCCCTTCGTAATGCGCATCGTCGCTGACCACGATGCCGCCCATCACGTCGCCGTGGCCGGCCAGATACTTGGTGGCGCTGTGTACGGCGAAATTGGCGCCCAGCTCCAGCGGCCGCACCAGCAGCGGCGTGGCGAAGGTGTTGTCGACCACCAGGGCGGCGCCGGCCTCACGCGCGATTTCGGCGATGCGGTCCAGCGGGGCGACGCGCAGCAGCGGATTCGAAATCGTCTCAATCAGGACACAGCCGGGCTTCTGCTGTTCGATGGCGGCGCGGAATGCATTCAGGTCCCACACGTCCGTGAAATGCACGGCCACGCCCGATGCTTCCATCACGTTGAGAAGCAGACTGACGGTGGCGCCGTACAAGGCGTTGGCCGCAACGATCGATTTGCGCCGGTCGGCCAGCGCGGAAAGCAAGGCCATGTGGATCGCGGCCATGCCGGAACCGCAGGCCAGCGCGCCGTGGCCGCTTTCGAGCGAGGCCGCCAGTTCTTCGAGCGCCGCGTTGGTCGGGCTGTCGTAGCGCGCGTAGCAGTAGCCCGGCTCTTCGCGCCCGAAGACGCGGTCCAACTCCTCCATGCTTTCGTAGAAATAGCTGGAGGCGGTGTAAATGGGAGTGGTGACGGGTACATGCCGGCCGGTCTTCTTCCGGTCGCCCGCGTGTACGGCCTTGGTTTGAATCTTCACGACGACTTCCTCTTCCAGCGCGTGCCGGACTTGGTGTCTTCCAGGATGATCCCCTGTTCCTGCAACTGCTGGCGGATCTGGTCGGCGAGCGCAAAGTTGCGCGCCTTTTTGGCTTCGTCCCGCGCGCGGATCAGCGACTCCACCTCCGCATCGCCGATCTGGCCGCTCTCCGAGGTGGGCGTCAAAACGTCGAACACGGAATCGCATCGGGAAAGGAAGGCGAGCGCGGGGCCGGCGTTGCCGGAGCGGAATTCGCCGGCATCCATCGCGGAGTTGACCTCCCGCACGTACTCGAAGATGGCGGCCAGCGCTTCGGCGGTATTCAAATCGTCGTCCATGGCTGCGGTAAATTCATCTCGCGCGGCCGCGGTGCGATCGGCGAGGGCATCGTTCAGGCCATCGGCGAACGCCCCGGTTTCCAGGCGCAGTTTGAAATTTCGCAGCCGCTCGATGGCGGTCTTGGCGGATTGCAGGCCGTCGAAAGTGAAGTTGAGGGTCTTGCGATAGGGCACCGAAGCCAGCAGATAGCGCACGGCTTCCGGTGCGTAGCCGCGGCCAAGAATGTCGCGCAGGGTGAAGTAATTCCCCAGCGATTTGGACATCTTCTGGCCTTCCACCATCAGGAACTCGGCATGCAGCCAGAAGCGCGAGAAGGGCTTTCCGGTAAGCGACTCCGATTGGGCAATCTCGTTCTCGTGGTGCGGGAAGATCAGGTCGATGCCGCCGGCGTGGATATCCAGCGTCTCCCCGAGATACTCCAGGGCCATCACCGAGCATTCGATGTGCCAGCCCGGCCGTCCGCGGCCGATCTTCTCGTCCCAGAAGACTTCCCCTTCTTTGGGGGCTTTCCAGAGCGCGAAATCGCGGGCGTCCGCCTTCTCGTACTCATCCATGTCGACGCGCGCGCCCGCGCGGATGCCGCTGAAATCGTTGTGCGACAACTTGCCGTATTCGGGAAAAGTAGAAATGCGGAAGTAGATCGAGCCGTCGCTTTCGTAGGTATGGCCGCCGGCCGAAAGGCGCGCGATGGCATCCGCCATTTCGTGAATGTGTTCGGTGGCCGGGACCAGGCGCTCGGGCGTTTCCAGGCGCAGCAGCGCGCAATCGTCGCGAAAGGCCTGCTTGTAATGCGCGGTGTACTCTTCGAGCGATTTCTTATGCGCCACGGCGTTGCGAATGATCTTGTCGTCCACGTCGGTAATGTTCATGACATGGTCGAGTTGGAAGCCGCTCGCCCGCAGCCACCGCCGCAGGATATCCACGAACGTGAACGTGCGGAAATTGCCGATGTGGGCGTAGTCGTAGACCGTGGGGCCGCAGGTGTACATACGCACGGTGTTGTCCCGCTGCGGGGTGAAATCCGCTACCTGCTGCGAGAGCGTGTTGTAGAAGCGCAGGGGCATAGTTGGGGAATTTTTATCGTAGCAGAGACCGTGGCTCCGGCACTCTTGCCGCTGCGGGCGAGCTTTGCTCGCCTACCGTGGGCTGAAGCCCACGGCCTGTGATCTCTAAATTTCGCAAGCGGTCGTGGCGCAAGCTTCAGCTTGCTGCGGCGAACTTCAGTTCGCCGTAACCGTGGGCTGAAGCTCGCTCCAGCACGCTGAAGCGCGCGCCACGTCACCGGAACCAGGCCTGCACGCCTTGCTGCAGCGCCGCCGCGCCGGCGACCCCGATCAGCGCGGTCCCGAATGCCGGCATCGGACCGCGGCGTTTCCATTCTTCATGGATGGCGTGCGCGCCGAGATAGAAAAGCCATCCGGCGGCCAGCCCCAGCGGGTAGGTAATCCAGGCCATTCCCAGATAGGGCGCTACGGTCATGCCGAGAATGCCGCCGACCAGCGTCATCCCCTCCACCAGCACGCACCACAGCAGGGAGACGGAGCGCGAGGCGATCGAGGCACGCACGATGGCGCCGAGCGCGATGCCTTCCGGAATCTTGTGCAGGGCCACCGCCAGCGCCACAGCCACGCGAATGCCGGGGGTCGACGCAACTTGGGTTGTGGCGATGCTCCAGCCATCGAAGAAACTGTGCAGCATGCTGGCGGCGATCAGCGGCGCCGCGAACCCGTGGAGCACCGTGTCGCACTTCAGATGGTCGTGATCGTGCGAACAGGATGGGCAAACCGGCGCCACCTTGCGGTTGATCAGCAGCAGCAGGCCATATCCGCCGACGAAAAGCGCCGCGGTTGGCAGCCAGCGGATCTCCTCGACCAGTTCTGGCAGCAGGCCGAAGAACACCACGCCCACCAGGACGCCCGCGCTGAGGGGAACCACGATGCGGGACCGGCGGTGTGCGTCGGTAAGCCACAAACCCAGAAAAACGCCGGCCACCCCGATCAGCGTGGCCAGCAACGGCATTCCGATTCCCTGGAAGGTGAGCGCGGAGGACAACCCTCCACGCTAGCACAGCCGCGAGGCAAGTTCGCCATTTGACAGCACTTGCCCGAAGTATTTATGATGAAACTTCACACGCTCATCCAACTGGTTGTTGCGCGTCCTTCAATGACAGCATTGTTTGTCTCGTCTGGAATCGAACTATGATCAAAGTACAGGGACTGACCAAGCGATACGCCCGCACCGTCGCTGTGGACAACATTTCCTTTGAAGTGGAGAAGGGCCAGATTGTGGGCTTCCTGGGGCCTAACGGCGCTGGGAAAACCACTACCATGCGGGTTCTGACCTGCTTCCTCCCTCCCACGGCGGGGACCGCGACCGTGGCCGGCTTCGACGTTCTGGACTCCCCGTTCGAGGTGAAAAAACGCATCGGATACCTGCCGGAAACCCCTCCGCTTTACCCCGAGATGGAAGTCACCGAATACCTGACGTTCGTCGGCAGGCTCAAAGGCATCGGCAGCGCCGATGTGAACCGCCGCGTGAATGAAGTCATCGAGCGTTGCGC
>Ga0187855_10002052_pt1 | contig 15376 bp, 10 predicted proteins | sample June2016WEW_8_10_2_FD_132969 | JGI IMG/M metagenome (GOLD analysis project Ga0187855, IMG submission 132969) | Peatland microbial communities from SPRUCE experiment site at the Marcell Experimental Forest, Minnesota, USA - June2016WEW_8_10 | ecosystem: Environmental > Terrestrial > Soil >...
GTGCCATGAAGTTGTTGGGGTCACGGCGCTTGACCGTCTCGAATTGCCGGATGGCCTCGTCGGTGTTCGCGATATCCAACAGCATGCCTCCAAAGCTGGCGCGCGCCTCCAGATAGTCCGGATCGATTTCGATGGCTTTGCGAAAGTATTTCTCCGCGTTCTGTTCATCGAGCAGCGCATGGTACGCGCGCGCCAGATAGAGAGCCGCCTTGCTGTATTCCGGATCCAGTTCCAGGGCCTTCTGAAACTGTGCCACAGCCTTGTTATAGTTCTGCTCGTAACCCTTCTGGTAGAACACCACGCCTTTATCCAGCGCATCGGCCGCCGCCTTATTGTGTCGCCGCTGAATCATGATCTTGATGCTGACGGGGGTTTCCCGGCCGGGGTAGACGGTTTCTTCCCGCGGGCCGTCCGGTTCGTAGCCCATCCTCACACCCTTGATGGTGTGGGCTCCCGGCGCCAGGCCGGGCAGCGGGAGCGCTTTGCCCTTATCCACCACGCCGACCGATTTTCCGTCCAGAAACACTTCCACTCCGTCCATGTTCGACTCAATGACGAATGCGCCCTGTTTGGGTGCGGGCGGAGCGCCGGGTTTGGCCCGGCTGGGAACGTACGCCAGCAGCATCTGAGGATCGAAGCTGCCCTGGCCTTCCTTGGGGGTCTGTTGTCCCTGGGGCGCGTTGCGCGTAGCTTCCCGCACATTGCTGGTCACGTAGTAGGAAAGTTCGTCGGCGGTCACGACGCCATCCCCGTTCTCGTCCGCTTCCCCTTCCAGTCCACGTATTACGTAATAGGTGAAGATACCGTGCCCGCCGCCCCACTGCGGGCTTTCGTAGGATACTTCCCGGTCGCGGCTGGCTGTCAGGGAGAAAAACGATTTATCCGGAAAGACGAGCGTATGGTTAATATCTTGCGAGTCCTCGGGACGGATGGCGCCGCTGTGGCACGCATCGGTCAACAGGATCTTGTCTTTGGCCCGGATCTTCCCGGCGATCGTCGCGCCCAGATCGTCCATGGGATAGCCGGTTTTCTTAGCACTGAGCGGGTCGGCGACGAAGTCGTAAGGGGCCAGGTAGCCGTGGCCTGCAAAGATGAAGCCATGACCGGCGAAGTAAATAAGCACGCGGTCGCCGTCTTTGGCTTGAGACGGCAGCCATACCTCCAGTTCCCGGCGCAGGTTGGCGAGCGTGGCTTTGGCGCCAATCAGCAGATGCACGTTTTCCCGATGAAAATTTCCGCCTTCGGGGCTGATCAGTATGTCGAAGATGTCTTGCGCATCGCGCTCGGAGAACAACAACTTGGTTATGCGGGGGTCTTGATAGTCTGCAATCCCGACCACCAGCGCATAGCTGCGCGGGATGATCGCAGCCTCCTGCTTCGGCGCCGCGCGCAAATCCTCAATTTTCAAATCGCGCTGCTGCGCGGTTTGTTGCGCCCAAAGCTGCACCAGCAGGACAAAGGATAAACAGAGGAATCGGCAAAGCATAGCGTTCACTTGTGGGCCAGGCGGAATTCGTAGACGACGGGTCCCGTGAGCGGGACGGGAGAAGACACCACAGTGGTATTATCCTGGCGCAGGAACAACAGATCGCGCGGGGTCGCATCGCCGGCGCCAGCCAGAGCCTGCGGCAGTTGCTCGCCCTTCGTGATGCCCTGCGGGCCCGCGGAACTATCCACGCAGTCGCCGCGCGCGCGGAAAATGGAGTCGTCGCAGCGCGGAATAAAATCGTCAGGACGCGGTTTCGATACCGGAGGCAAGGACGACGCGTCGGGAGCGAGTTTTGCGGCGTCCTTGCTCAGCTCGACCGGGCTCGCCAGCCAATAGATCAACTCGTGGCCTGCCGGTCCGGCAATGCGAAAGATCGTGTCCGTGGCGGGAATGGTGTAGTCCTTCCCGGCGGCGATGCGATTGTCCCGGCCCGTCTCCGCTCTCGGAAACAACTGCTCAACCTTGCCGGATGTGCTCCGGTTGACGACGTACAGGTAGCCGGCGAAGTTCGCGCGATAGCGGAAGCGCACGCGGTCGTTCCGGTCAAAAACCAGCCCCGGGTCCACCAGTTTCCAAACGCCGTTTTCCAGGCGCTGCACGCTGATCTCCATGCGATGCCTGGTTCGCGCGGGAGATTGCGTTTGCGATATGCCCGGCGCCCCCGCGAGCGCCAAAACCACTACCAGCCAAGGTCGCATAGCAGGCACCCTATTTCTCGTGGTTCAGCAGGATGTCCGCGACCACGCGGGACTCCGCGCTGTCCTTGGAGTTGACCACGTAGACGGACAAGTCCTGCTGCGGGCTCCCCTGCTCGTGGCCGCTCTGCTCGTGGCCCAAGTCCTCGATGATCAAATCGCGCGTGTAGGTGGCACGCATTTGGGCGATCTTGCTATCGTCGAGTCTGGCGTCGGCCACCATCGCCTCGGCAGCCGGCCGTTCCCGGCCCGCGTCCGAGGCAGGAGTTTGCAACCCACCCTTCAACGAGGGGATCAGGCTGTCGATTTCCTCCACGCGCTGACGCGAAAAGATTACGAACAAGTGCTCTACGCCGGGTGTTTTGTCGAAGCTGTAAGCCTTCGTTCCCGGCGGCACGGTGTATGCCTGCCCCCTTTGCACGCGATTATCGCCCTTGATTTCAGACGATGGAAACAGCGCTGTCCATTTGTGGCTGCTTCCTTGACTGACGACGTAAAGATAGCCGGTGTCGTTGACTTCCAGGCTGAGCTGGATGTGGTCTCCCGAATGGAATGTCGTATCGGCGCGCACGTCGGTGCTATGTTCGCCGTCCGTTTTTTGCACGGTGTAGCGTAGTCCCAGCGGGACAGCGGTATAGGCTGCCTGAACGATCGGCGCTCTTTGCCGGGTCTGGGTTGGGTCCCTAGCAACGCCCTTCGAAGTTGGTTTAGTAGTTTTTGTGGTTTTTTTCGGTTCATCCGGGTCATCGGGGATGAATTGCCGCGTCAGGAACATTGCCTTCGCGCTTGGTTCCTTCGCGCTCGGTTTTTCGTCGACCGGCTTGGGCTGGTCCTGCCCTCGGGCCGGCCAGATACACGCCGCTGCCATGAACATCAGGATCCCAGTGCGCATACGAATTGATTAACCGCCTTTTCCCCTATCGAGTATACAACACCAAAACACCACTTGTTCCGGGAATCCGACGCCCAAGCAGCGGCGGTCCTCACCTCGGAGGCGCCGGCCTTACGGGCTGAATAAACCCAAAAAAAACGGTTACAAACGGCCCCGCGTGTGATAGACTACCCCAAAGCGCAAACGCGCTTACGTTCCCAGATGGGGGTGGAAGCCTTTGCAGACTTCAACAGTTTGGCGGACACTCAGCTTTCTGCTTTGCTCCTTGCTGGCGCTGGCGCCGCAAACGGTGCGGGCGCAAGAGGCCGAGGCTCCGACGCAACTCAACATCGTGATTGTCGAAGGCGATGGGGCTGTCAACAACCTGCGTCAACGCGTCGTACGGGAGCCTATCGTGCGCGTCGAGGACCAGAACCATAAGCCGGTGGCGGGCGTCACGGTGAGTTTCCTTCTGCCGGACAACGGAGCCGGCGGCACTTTCGTCAATGGCGGGAAGTTGCTGACCGTCACCACTGACGGCAAGGGCCAGGCAATCGCAAGAGGCTTCCTGGCCAACAAAGTGCCCGGACAATACGCGATCCACGTGACGGCCTCCGCAGGGAAGGTCACTGCGACCCAGACGATTGCCCAGTCGAACGCCGCTGCCGCAGCAACGCTCTCGACAGTTGCTATTGCCGGGATTGTGGCCGCTGCAGCCACGGTAGGCATTGTGGTGGCGAAGGTGGTCACGGGCGGCAAGGCTCCGAATACGGCTTCGTCTCTCACCCTGACACCGGGGACGCCGACGGTTGTCGCGCCTCATTAGGCAGAATAATTCAGACCGTGGAGGTTTCTGTGTCGAAAAAATCTGCATTCGTTGTGATCGGTTGTTTCACGCTCGTCTTTTGCGCCTGCGCTCAGGCCCAAAGCATGAAAGGCCCCAGTTTGGGCTTCATATTCGATCCGGCCATGCGCGGGATTCGGCCCATCTGGGGAGTCCCCGGGGACGCGATTTTGGGCCGCCCCGGAGATTATGGCATCCGGATCGCTGGGGCGGCGGTGGCGCCGCGCGGCGGCTATGCGTTGGCGGAAGCGCAGTTAGTAGGCGGCGTGTTCGTGCTGCAGTTGACGGGAACGGCAGTAACCCCGCAGCCGATTGCGGGTGTTTTGCCGGACGCCGACACGATCGCATTCAGCCCGAGCGCGGATTCGGCGGTTCTCTACCATCGCGCCCTCGGCAAGATACAACTCTTGACAGGCTTGCCCGCAGCACCCCAATTGAGCGGTGAAATCATCGCGGCGAACCTTCCGGCGCCGCTCACCTCGCTGGCGGTGAGCGATGGCGCGACTGCCATTCTGGCAGGCGTCTCAGATGGCCACGCAGGGTCCGTACAGCGGCTCACGGCCGGCGGGGTTATGATTCCGGTGTTCGCGGCGCAGATGCCGTCGGCAATCGCTTTTCTAAACGGACTTGATAGCGCGCTGGTGGCGGACAGTGCAGGGAACCAGGTGGCTCTTATTCAGCACGTATCGGGCGCAGTCCAGGCGAGCACGGTGGCTACGAGTGTGGAAGGAATCGCCCAGCCTGCGGCGGTTCAGCCTTCGTTGGATAACCGTTTCGCGGTGGTGGCCAATGCCGGCAGCAAGACCATCACGATGGTGAATTTGCAATCGGGAACGGCGAATTCGGTGGCGTGCGGCTGCCAGCCTGCGTTTCTAGCGCGTTGGAAAGGCTCCGCGGTCTTTCAGGTTGGCGCGCTGCAGGACGGATCGCTGGTGGCCTTTGATGGGGATCAGGGACGCGCGCGGGTGGTCTTTATCGGCGGCGCCGAGGGGCGCCGCCCGGTGACTCGTCCGATTCACCCGGAGCACTGAGCAGGAGGCAGTTCGATGCGGAGTAGCAGACTTATGCCGTTTTGAACGCAGATTTGGCTTTACTGAACGAGGAGCTAGACGATGCTTTCGCAAGAACTTTCGCAAGAAGGGGTTTCGACCCACGGGAATACGCCTCGGCGGCCGCCCGCCAAGGCCAAGGCCGACCCGTCCACGCCATCTAAGGGGCATCCGGGCTTCCATGCAGGGGAGACGTTCGCACTTCCTAAAGCCACTCGGGCCGCGGCCGCGTTCAAACGATTCTCGACTTGGTTCGCGAGACCTAATTGCTTAGCTGCTCCCATGCTTCCATCGCGGAACCGTGCCTTCATTGGCACGGTGAGACTATCCGGCTTGCGACTCGCGCTTTGCATCCTGGCGTGCCTCGGTGGTGCTCCGCTTGCCAGCGCGCAGTGTTCCCTGACCGGCGTGACTATTCCCAGCGGCTGGAACGGCTACGTCGACCAAGCGCCGCCGAACGGCGATGGGGACTTCTTCACGAATCCAGGGGGCGGATCCACTACCCTGAATCTGGAATTCAACCAATCGGGCTGCGCCTGGCAGATGGAAGTAGTTCAGTACTCCCCCCCTCAGTACTCACCCCCTTTACCACTGATGAACTTAGTAACACTTTCGGAAGGGACACAAACCGGCACCAGTGTGTCAGGAACGGCATCAACCACCAGCGTCGCAGTTACACTCAATGTGGCGCCGAACAATGGACCCAGTGGGGCAACCTATCATACGAATATATACGTGGACGGCGTTCCGTATGTGCTCCCCGGCCACACGAACACCCTGAGCATCTTCGACAACACATCCCAGTGTACGGCTTCCCTATCTCCGACTTCAGCCTTCGTTCCGTATTCGGGCGGCCCCGTGACCTTTAATTTGACAACAGGAGCAGGGGTCAACTGCTGGAGTTGGCCTTTACAGCCGTTGCAGACGGGTATCACTGCTATCAGCTACACCTACGACGACAGCTTGGCTGGCGGCACCAGCACGAATCCGTATATGTACTTATCCAATGTAGCTCCAAATCTAACCGATGCGCCGCGGACGCTTACAATCACATTCACTGAGCCCGCCCCGGCAACTTTTACAATTTATCAAGCCGGCTCTATGACTTTTACGTCGGTTAATGGGGCCGTTCCGCCGCCTCAAAGCCTGCCAGTGACGGGCGTGGGCAGCTTCACGGCCTCCCCCACCAGTACTGGCAACTGGCTGTCGGTTCTGCCCACGTCCGGAACTCTTCCGGCGACGCTCAGCATTTCGGTCAATCCGGCAGGCTTGGCCGCGGGCTCACGCCTCCTCGGCTATATCACTCTCAATACCCCGGGCACATCAAGCAGTCCCCAATACGTTCCCGTAGTGTTGGACGTCGTCAATATGACGACCGCTTGCCCGGCGCCCACTGCACTACTGGGCGCCCCATATTCGCAGACACTTCCGGGGACCGTATCGACACTAACACCCCCACCCTCAGTTTCGCCCACCACTTATAACTGGACGGTCACACCGGCCCTTCCTCCCGGCCTCACTCTTTCCGGTGCGGTCATCAGTGGACAGCCTTTGGCCTCAGACGCGGGCACCTACCCGTTTACGCTTGCCTTTGGCGCCACGCTTCCACAGATTACATTCGCCGCGGTGCCCATCAACGCACCCGTCAGCTCCGGCCCGACCACTGTGTATACAATGTTGCCTTGCAGCATCTACGTCCCGCCGCCGATGGCCATCACGAGCTCCTGTCCACTGCCGCCGGCGACCGTAGGCCAAGGCTATAACCAGTTCCTTGCGGCGACCGGTGGGTCCACTCCATACACGTGGTCCCTTGCAAACGGAGCGCTACCAGGGGGATTGCAACTGACCGGCGCAGGGGATATCTTCGGGCTGCCGTCCGCTGCTGGGACCTTCGGCCTCACTTTGCAAGTGCAAGACGCTACGGGCCTGGCCGTCACAGAAGGCTGTAGCCTTACCGTCGACTATCCGCCGCTGACATTGGGAGCCTGTCCCAAGTCCACGGGCGAGGTGGGCGCTCCGTATAGCTCGGCGCTCAATGCCTCCGGAGGAGACGGGCCCTATACCTTCACTGTCGCGAGCGGCGCTCTGCCTCCTAATCTGAAAATCACAGGAAATTATCTAACTGGAACTCCAAACACTGCAGGCGCCTACCCCTTCATGCTGGCGGTTAGTTCACTGGCCGGGAGTACTCCCCCTGAGAGCTGCAGTATCAATATTAAGGCGAATCCGCTCGCTATTAGCGGATTCTGTCAGCAAGGCTCTATGCCAGCAGCTACGATTGGGGTGAACTATTCGTTGTCACCCAGCGTTTCCGGTGGCACGGGGCCTTATACCTGGAAGGCAATCGGCTTGCCGCTGGGATTGACGATCAATGCCAGTACCGGCACCATTAGCGGTCAAGCGACCATCCCGAGCATCGCCGGTTCCTATCCTGTGACCTTGCAGGTGACGGATTCTGGCGGGAACACATTGGTTGCGAATTGTACGATTACACTCGCGCCTCCTGTCCTCTCGCTAGCGCCGAAATGCCCGACTACTGGCGTAGCCGGCCAGCCGTACTCCTTCATGCTGCAGGCGAGCGGTGGCACACCGCCCTATACCTGGGCGGTGTCCGGGCTGCCTTCCGATCTGATCCCAAACAAAAACAATGGCATAATCAGTGGCACACCGTCCATCGCCGATGTCGGACCACATCTTTTAACCATTCAGGTCACGGATGCGCAAGGAAACGTGGCGACGCAGACCCCGTCTTGCTCTCTCATGATCGCGAGCAGCGCGCCGGCGATCATTACCGCTTGTCCGCTGCCGCCGGGCCGCGTCGGTGGTGTCTACCCGCCCCTGACTCTGACGGCCAACAACGGAACCATGCCTTACACCTGGAGCGTGTCCGGGAACTTGGATGGCCTGGCGCTGTCGGGCAATACGATCAGCGGCAAACCATCGGTTGCCGGCAATGCGCTGTTTACACTCGAGGTCACGGACTCTAACAGCCTTGTGGCAACCGAGGCGTGCGGCATCAACATCAATCCGGCGCCTTCCATCACCGGCCTCAGCCAAAGCTCCACCACGGCCGGAACTAGCAGCCTAACGCTTACCGTAACCGGCACGGGATTTGATACGCAATCTACCGTCCTCTGGAATGGTACATCATTGCAAACGACTTACGTGAATGCGACGGAACTGACCGCCATGGTCGGCTCCACCCTGTTGGCCACCCCGGGGAACGCGACGATCACGATCGGCGAGCCGGGCGGCAGCGGCTCCACCGGTCCGCTTTTCTCCGTCGTTCTGCCGCCAGATCCAACCGTGACGCTAACCGTGGTTCCAGGTGCGGCGGACGCGCCGTGCGACCTACCCCAGGCGCAACAGCAGTTCTGTCCCACTGCGCCTGCCCAATCACCGCTTGGCGGGCCCCAGATCGTAGTCAGCAGCAGCGGGTACCCGCTAGATCTCTATGGAATTGCGATCCTGACCGTCACGCCGGAAACAGGGAGCAGCGATCCGACTGTGAACCAAGCGGAGACCAGCGTCCAATTCGTAGAATCCTGCCCGGCGCAGCAAGCGCCAGGTTCGCCCTGCGCTGCGGTTCCGGCCTGTGCCGCAGCGCCGCAGAGTTGCGGGGTGTTCAAGATTAACGCCAACACGACCTCGACCAACTCGACCCCGCAACCGATGCAATTGGCGCTGCAGACGACCGGTACGGTTGCCAGCAGCATTAGCCTTCAGATCGTAAGTCTACAAGCATACGCCGCAGGCACGGCACCGGATTTGAGCGCGGGAGGCGCGCCACCGAATTCACCGGCGCTGAAGACACTTGCTCCGCCCACAACATCGCCGCCGCCGCTCCAGGTGCCGCAGTTGGCCCCGGTGATTACTGCTGCGTATTACTGCACGACTAGCTCCGGTTGGCAGGTACAGATTGTCGGCTATAGCACTATTCGAAGCCTGAGTGGCGCCACCGTTACCTTTCAGGTTGGCGGAACCACTTTGACCACCAGCGTGGGTCAGCCGTTGATGCAGGCTGCGGTAACGTGGTTCACAGCCACCAGTTCATACAACTGGGGCGGGAATTTCGAAGCCACCATTCCCTATAGCGGAAATGTACCCTCTATCGACGCTGCAACGGTACAGGTAAGCAATTCGATGGGATCCTCGCCTCCTGTGCAGGCGACGAGTGGATGCGAGCCATAGCTCGAAGCTGCTGGAGAAAGGGGACCGCAAATGCGCGACCCGGCGTGCGTGGGTTCCGGCCCACGAGTGCCCGCCAGCGCGCCGTTAGTTGCGGCTGTTAGTTAGTGGCGTGAGGGACGCTCATCCACTTCGTCGGGCATTTGCCGTCACGACCTTCAGCCAACCACGGAGAAGGTGAAGAACGATTCAGGGCAGGTCGTCGCCGGACGTCGTGACGGTGAAGCGTCCGTGCTTCACCCCCTTGATCGCAATCAGCGCGTTAGACAGCTTCTCGACCAGCGCGGCCTTCCCCTTAACCAGCACCGCTTCCAGACAATTGTCGTGATCCAGATGAACGTGCAGCTCGGAAAGCACGGCGGCGTGGCAGTAATGCTGCAACGCGGTGAGCTTTTCGGGAAGGAGGCGTGCGTGGTGGTCGTAAACCAGCGTCACCGTCCCGAAAACCTCGGAATCCGACGACTTCCAGGTCTCCTGGACCAACTCATTGCGGATCAGGTCGCGGAAAGCTTCCGAGCGGTTCGTGTAGCCCCGCTGGGCCATGAGCTTGTCGAACTTCTCCAGGAGATCGCCGCTGAGAGCCACGCCAATTCGACACAGGTTATCCTTCATTAGAATACACCGCCGGGCGGCGGCGCTAATCCAAACGATCCCCGTAATACGTAGTTGAAGAACGTAGCGCCCTCGTGATAGTATTACCAATCTGCGTTTGTTGCTACGAACGGACGGCCCCTATGCTCCTCCTGGCAAGTGGGACTGCTTGGTGTCTTATCGTGGCGTGTCCATCTATCTTAGGTGGACACCTACCTAAAAGCCGTTAAGCGGCCCTACCCGCCACGGGCTTGTCGGGGCGGTGACGAGCGAATGAACGGCATCGACGTGATTGCCCTGCATGTCTTCCGATCATGCCGCCAGGGTCGACACGAATTCTGGCAAGGCCATCGCGGGCATTTCCAGCCAAAGTACCGGAGTGACGGTGTGTCGGTCCCGATCGACTCCGGCGTGAACCCTGGCTCAATGTGTTCGTTCCGGCGCGGCAAGGAAGACATTGAGGACATGGGAAACACCAGGAGCGGATTGAAGCGTCTGCGAGCTATAACCTTTCGATACAAGAAGGCGTTCGATGAAGGTTCGGCGGATGGCCCAAGCGAGACGGAAAGCGGCTGGGGAAGGTCGCAGCGGGCGCTCAGCGGAACCAACGCACAGCCTCATCCCGCTAAGTTGATCCCGAGAGGTAATCTGCAAACTCCGACAAGGGTTCGGATCGGGGCTTTCGAAAAAACTTCGCCGATGCGTCGTGGCTACCCGCATTAGAAGGAACCAAGATAGAACAGCCATTAAGAGCTTCCCTCCGCTTGCGCGACCGGTGCCGGGCGGCGCCCGCATTTGCCTGGGTCGAAGGTTTGGTTTGGGACGGCTACTATCGATTGTGGCGCTGTCGCCAGTTGCAGAAGGATTAGACAGAAATTTTATAAAGAAAAAGGCCCCAAAGCGGAAAGTGTGTGATAGACTACCCGGAAGCGCAAACTGCGTCGGAGTCATCATGTTCACAGATCGGGGGGGAAGCCGTTGAAGAATCCGCGAGTCCGGGAGACACTCAGCGTTCTGCTTTGTTCCTTGCTGTCGCTGTCGCAAACGGTGCGGGCGCAAGAGGCCGGGCCTCCGACGCAACTGAACATCGTGATTGTCGAAGGCGATGGGGCTGTCAACAACCTGCGTCAACGCGTCGTACGCGAGCCTATCGTGCGCGTCGAGGACCAGAACCACAAGCCGGTGGCGGGCGCCGCGGTGAGCTTCCTTCTGCCGGGCGACGGAGCCGGCGGCACTTTCGTCAATGGCGGGAAGCTGCTGACCGTCACCACCGATGCCAATGGACAGGCTGTGGCACGCGGCATCGTAGCCAACAGGGTAGCCGGGCCATACCAGATTCACGTCGCGGCCTCCGTAGGAAAGGTCACCGCGACCCAGACGATTGCTCAGTCGAACGTCGCCGCCGCAGCAACGCTCTCGACAGTTGCTATTGCCGGGATTGTGGCCGCTGTAGCCACGGTAGGCATTGTGGTGGCGAAGGTGGTCACGGGCGGCAAGTCGTCGACGCCGCCGCCGCCGCCCCAAGCACCCACAGGCACGATAGGACTCGGATCCGGGCCGGTTTTTGGTGCACCACATTAGATTAGAGAGGTTGGCATGGTTACACTTTGCCCTGATTTCGGATCTGCTATGAAACATTTTCCGCGTGTCTTCATTGCTACGATTGCGGCCGCGTCCACAGTTGTGCTTTGGGCCGCCGATGAGCCTGCGGTGCGCCACGCATCCTTGACGCCGGCCAAGCAGGACGCCCAGACTGCCGGCACGGATGCGATGGCCGCTTTCGGTCAGCCGGTGCTCGGGTACGTGATGCAATCGCCGCCGCTACTGCTGCGGGCCATCCTGGGGGTGCCCGGGGCGGCGTCATTCAGCGCGCCGCTTTCTTTGCCCGCCGAGGTGATTCAGCTACACATTGCGCCCAGTCAAGCCTACGCGCTAGCCGAGCGGCGTGCGAACGATTTGGCGGTGATTCCTTTGAAGGCCGGCCGTGCGGGGCAGGCGGTTGCTGTGCCTGGCGCGATGCCATCGCCAGATCTGGTAGCGTTCAGTTTTACGGGCCGGTCGGCAGTACTCTACTCCGCAGTGGCGGCCCAGTTACAAGTGGTAGCCGGTTTACCGGGGGCCCCGACGGTGGTCGAAACGATTAGCACCGGCACGCTTGCCGGTGGGATCCAGGATGCCGCGGTTAGCGACGACGGAACCTCGGTGCTGATCGCATCGGCGGGCGGCGCGTATCAACTGTTGCACGGGGCCGCGCAGCAGGTGGTAAGTGCCACGGTTACTCCCGCGCTGGCGTTTTTCCCGAACAGTTCGCAGGCGGCAATCGGCGATCGGAGTACCGGCTCGGTGTACCTATGGCCGGCTGGCGCGGGATCTGCAGCGGCGAGTTTGCTCACGGCACATCTGGAGGGCATGGCCGCGATGTGCGCCACGGCTGACGGACAGGGCTTGTGGGTTACGAACCCGGCCGGCAGCTCGATTTGGTGGGTGAGCGCGCAGACGGGCGAGGTGCGCACGTTGCCGTTGCCGGTGCGTCCCACTAGCATGGAGCGGCTTCCGTACAGGGATATGCTGCTGATATCGTCCGAGGTCAACCAGCCTGCTTGGATCTTCTTTCAGCAGGGAGGCGAGGCACTAACCGTGTTTGTGCCAGCCGCGGGAATCAGAGTGCATCCAGGAAATCCTGGCAGGGTACATGTCCAATGAGATACCCCGTCCTGAGCTTATGTCCGCGTGCCCCGAGGGTGCGCTTTTCGGCTACGAATCTTGTGGCGCTCTGTGTGGCATTGTTTTTTGCGGGGTCAGGCGCTGCCCAGACGTCCGGCCAAAATGTTGTGCTGACTTTTGAGGGCCTGCAGAATGTGGAAGAGGTTCTCAATTACTACGACGGTGGCTTTGGAAGTCTTGGCAGCGGTCCCGGACCGAACTATGGAATCACCTTTGGATCGGGCACGTACTCAAAGATCTCCGTACTAGATGGCGGCACGGGTAATTTTAGCGGAAATCCGAGCGGCATTACCAGTATCACCTTTCTGAGCGGATCGAGCGTGATCATGAACGTGCCTGCGGGATTTACCACCGGCTTTTCATTCTACTACTCCGCTCCATTCTATACGGGCAGCGTCACCGTGTATGACGCCAACAACAATGTTCTGCAGGTGCTGGCGCTGCCACTCACGGGTACCGGCTGTGATAACACTGGCGAGCCCTACGATTGCTGGAAGCAAATAGGCGTCGCCTTCAGCGGGGTCGCCACGTCAGTCGACTTTAGCGGCTCCACGGACTACATTGGATTCGACAATATCACTCTCGGCGCTTCCATTCCGGGAAGCGGGTGCGGGCTGATCATCAACACCAATTCCTTAGCCAGTGGCTTGGTGGGCATGCCGTACAGCCAGGTTCTTTCGGCCTCGAACTGCACGCCGCCGTACAAGTGGAGCTCCGCGGTATCGCCGAGTTGGGCGACCGTGACCGCACAGACTAGCACCACGGGCGTGCTGAGCGGAAAGCCAACGGCCGCCGGTACGTTCCCGGTGACCCTGACGGTGACCGACAGCTCGCCAGTGCCGGTGAGCTACACCACGCCGAAGCCCTTGCTGTTGGTCATCGGCCAAGCCCTAACAATTACCACCACGTCGCTCGCGGGCGGCACCGCCGGCGTGCAGTACAATCAGACTCTCAAAGCCGCCGGCGGCACTCTTCCGTATAACTGGACTGCGTCTGGGTTGCCGGGCTGGGCGCAGGTGACCGATCAGACTGCCGCGAACGGGTTATTGAGCGGAATGCCATCCGCCGGCACTTCCAACGTGATCGTGACAGTGACCGATAGCTCGAGCCCGAAACTGTCCTACTCAACGCCGCCACTACCTCTGGTCATCGTGGCTGCAGTCACTCCGCTCTCCCTGACTACGTCGTCGTTATCGGGTGGCACGGTCAACATCCCTTACGACCAGCCGCTGATTGCCACGGGTGGAACGCCGCCATACACCTGGATTGCGTCTGGGTTGCCGGGCTGGGCGCAGGTAACCAACTCCAATGGCGCGGGTGCGATCATCGGAACCCCCACGGCGGCTGGCACCTCCAGCGTCACGCTTACGGTGACCGATAGCTCGAACCCAACGCTTAGCGCCAGTTCGTCGCCCTTGCCGCTCACGATTATCCCTCCGACCCTTGGCATCACCACTAATTCCCTGGCCAGCGGCGTGGTCGGCACGGTTTACAATCAGCCATTGAACGCCAGCGGCGGAACCCCTCCGTACACCTGGAACGCCGCGGGCTTGCCGGGCTGGGCGCAGGTTACCAACTCCAATGGCGCGGGTGCGATCACCGGAAAACCCACGGCGGCCGGCACCTCCAGCGTTATGCTTACGGTGACGGATAGTTCCAGTCCGCCGCTTTCCACGACTTCGGCAGCTTATCCCCTCGTGATCAACTCGCCTTCGGCGCCGTCCCTCCAAATCGCGCCTAGCGTCAGTCAGATTACGGCGATCACAAACAGTGTTTCGGTCACCGTGACGCTTAGCTCGCCCGCGCCTGCGGACTTGACGGCCACACTAACGCTATCGTTTGCCGGAAGCGCTGCCGGGCTCCCCAGCGGAAGCTATGCGGATCCCGGACTCCAATTCGGCCAGGGGGGCACGATCACCACCCTTGTGATACCCAGCGGGAGCTCCAGCGCCTCGCTTCCCGCCAACGATGCGATTCAGGTGGGCAGCGTGGCCGGAACGATCACCGTAACGATCACCGGATTGACGGAGACCCTTAACGGGCAGCCACAGCCGCTGGTTTTGCCGAGCCCTAACCCAAACACTACAATCACGATTCCCGCCAACGCGCCGTCGATTACTTCCGTACAGATCATCGATGTAACGGCGACGGGTTTCACAGTGGATATTGTGGCGGTTTCGGTCACGCGGGATCTATCCGGCGTCAACCTTACGTTTTCCCCGGCGCAAGGAGCCACGCTGAATGGAACCAGCTTCTCGTATAGCGGGTCCCAGATGAGCACTCCGGCGAGTAGCTGGTTCAGCAGCCAGAGCGGCCTGAACGCCGGAGGCGCCTTCGATTTGCAGATCCCATTCACGTTTTCCGGCGACACGAGCGCCATCAGCTCCGTTTCGGTCACGCTGGTGAATTCGGCGGGCACCTCAAGCGCCGCGCCCGGAGTGCAATGAGGCTTATTGAGTCTCGCGTGATACGGTGACTGCTCCTCTGCATCGGGGCCGTGTGGGGCGGCTAATCTTGGCCTGGGGTCTCCTCTGGGACGCCTTTTTAGGCGGCTCGGGCCGGCTGAAAGCCGGCTGCGGGCAAAATTGCCCGCCCCACACAGGCGCTTCAGGGCAGGTCGTGGCCGGACGTCGTGACGGTGAAGCGTCCGTGCTTCACCCCCTTGATCGCGATCAGCGCGTTCGACAACTTCTCGACCAGCGCGGCCTTCCCCTTAACCAGCACTACCTCCAGACAATTGTCGTGATCCAGATGAACGTGCAGTGCGGAAAGCACCGCCGCGTGATAGTGATGCTGCAACTCGGTGAGCTTTTCGGGAAGGAGGCGCGCGTGGTGGTCGTAAACCAGGGTCACCGTCCCGAAAACCTCGGAATCCGACGACTTCCAGGTCTCCTGGACCAACTCATTGCGGATCAGGTCGCGGAA
>Ga0187855_10002053_pt1 | contig 15374 bp, 16 predicted proteins | sample June2016WEW_8_10_2_FD_132969 | JGI IMG/M metagenome (GOLD analysis project Ga0187855, IMG submission 132969) | Peatland microbial communities from SPRUCE experiment site at the Marcell Experimental Forest, Minnesota, USA - June2016WEW_8_10 | ecosystem: Environmental > Terrestrial > Soil >...
ACTTCTGGCGCCGTCCAGTCCACGGCGCCAATGAACTTCCGCCGGATCACTCCGTTGCGGTCGACGATGTAAGTCTCGGGAAATTTGAACGTCCCATAGAGCGCGCTGCTCTTCTGGTCCGGATCGCGCACGGTCAGCAGGTTCACGTTGTGATCTTTCACGAACTGCCGGTAGGCGCTCTCGTCCACATCGACGCTCACGGCCAGCACGGTCACGCCCTTGGCTTTGAAGCGGCGCTGCATCTCGACCAGTGAAGGCATTTCCTCGATGCACGGCGGACACCACGTCGCCCAGAAATTCAGCACTACCACCTGGCCGCGAAACTGGCTCAGCGTGACCTTGCTTTGGCCGTCCTGTATGGTGAAATCCAGTGCGTTCGATCCGATGCGCGGCGGCCGCGACCCGCTATAGCAGCCGGATAGCGCCATCAGCAGAAGGGAGGCCAGCAGAGCGGAAGGGAACTGGGCGGCGCGTCGCACACAGATATAATAATGGATTCGGTATGCTAGTTGGATGGTACGGCCTGATAGAACTTCGATTTGCGTGATGGGCGCAGTCTGATGGCACGCCGATTTTGGGTGGGGATTTTGGGTGGCGCAGAGCTTTCAGCGCTGCAATTGGAGTCATTGTTTGCCGAGGGCTTTAGCCCCTGAGGTCGTCGTTCACTTCCTCTATGGTCAAAAAGGAAACCATTTCAACGCCGCTCCAGGTCTCGGTGATCGTGCCGGCGCGCAACGAGGAGGTTTCTCTCGCCGACTGTTTGCAATCGTTGGTCGCGCAGACTGGGGTAGAGTTTGAAATCATTGTGGTCGACGATCACTCCACCGACCGTACCCGCGTAATCGCAGAATCATTCGCAGGAGTGCGCGTCGTCGAGGCCGGCCCCCTGCCCGAGGGATGGACCGGCAAGAACAATGCTGTCACCACCGGCGAGCGCCAGGCCCGCGGCGAGTGGCTTCTGTTCACCGACGCTGACACCGTGCACCTGCCCGGCTCTCTGGCAGCCGCATTGAAAGAAGCCCAGGAAAACGGCGCCGAAATGCTCTCCTATTCGCCCGAACAAATTGCTGTCACCTTCTGGGAAATGGCGACGCTGCCGGTTGTCTTTGCCGAACTGGCGCGGCAGTATTCTCCTTCGAAGGTGAGCGACCCGTCGTCTCCTATTGCAGCCGCAAACGGCCAGTACATTCTGATTCGCCGCGAAACTTATGATGCGGTCGGCGGACACGCAGCGATTGCCAGCGACATTCTCGAAGACGTTGCACTCGCGCGGGCCGTGAAAAATTCCGGCCGGAAGATTCTTTTTCGTTACGCCGCCGACCGAGTCCGCACCCGCATGTACCGCAACTTTCGCCAGCTTCGCGCCGGCTGGACGAAGAATCTCGCCTTGCTGTTTCCGAACCCCGGCTGGCTCGCTGTGAAGTCGGTGCTGTTGTGGGCCTTCCCTTGGACGGCATTGACGATCGCCGTTATCGCGAAGCACCCTTGGTGGGACACGTTCGCCGCCTCTGCTTTACTTTTGACCGTCGCGCGACTCAGGCGGGCCAACTTCGACGCGGCGATGACATTCCTTGGCGCCCTCTTCGGCCTGCCCATGTTCGCCTATCTCCTGCTGCGCTCGAAGCGCGCGCACGCCAACGGCAGCGTTAACTGGAAGGGCCGAACCTACGGGCCGAAGAACGACTCCGTGAGCGCAGTCATCGACCACACCCCCACTCCCGCAGGACGACTCTCGTGAAAGCTATGACCCTCATTCTGCCCAGCTTTTTTTTACTGACGCTGTTCGCACATCCCATCCAGCCCGGAACCCGCGCCCCGCAGTCAATGGCCGCGATCGCAGCGCAGGATTCCGACGCTCGTCCCCTCTCCGGCGAAGTGACCATCGAACCCGGCCTGAGCATTGGACCGCTCAAACTGGGCGACACACGCGAACGCGCCCTCGAATTGTTCCCCAAGAAAAACGAAGACCTGGAGTGGCAGAACAGCTGCGGCACGACCCTCGACTGGGTCGACGCGGAAAACCGCACCGGCCACGGCGAACTCTTCATTCGCCTCAAGAAAGGAAAAATCTTCCAGATCGAGTCGACCACCACCCGCTTTCATACCCCGGAGGGCATCACCACGTTCGATCACGCGGACAAAGTTGCCGGGGCATACAAAGACCTGAGGGCCTACACTCTGCTGACGCCGCCGGTCCCGGCGCTGGGTGACCGTCCGCTGGTTTTCTGGGTCGATAAGAAAAGGGGCATCGCCTTCGTGTTCGCCTACTATCCCGCCGAGCACAAGCGCTACCTCTACAAGATCATCATCTTTGAATCCAACAAGAATTTTTGTCCGGAGGAAGAAACCACCGGTTCTCCGAAGTGGCAACCCATCAGTCCGTACGCCCTGGAGCCGCCAGCAGAATTGGCGCCGAACCTCTAGTGATTAGGCCGCCCGCTTGATGGGTTGTCGATCGTTCTCGACGTTACTGGAAACTGGCAACTGTTTTCTTATGGTCTATCTCACGCGCAAAGCCGAATTTTCCGCCTCGCACTATTACCACAATCCCGACTTCACGCCGGAGGAAAACCGCCGCATCTTCGGCAAGTGCAACAACCCCAACGGCCACGGCCACAACTACACTCTTGAAGTCACGGTGAAGGGCGAAGTCGATCCTCGCTCCGGCTTCGTCGTCGATCTGAAACAACTGAAAGAGATCATGCACCGCGAAGTCCTCGACGCTATGGACCACCGCTTCCTCAACAAGGAGGTCCCGGAATTCTTTACCCAGATTCCGACCACGGAGAATCTCGCAATCGCCATCTGGCAGCGGCTGAAATCGAAACTCCAGCAAGCCCGCCTGCACCGCGTGCGCGTCTACGAAACTCCAGACCTGTTCGTTGATTTCTACGGAGAGGAGTCGTGAGGAAGCGACAGCTTCGCCGTGGAACGACTGATTTGCGTGGAAGAGCGGCCCTTCAGGGCCGCGTAAGTCCCGTTCCATCGCGTTGGGCTTTAGCCCCTGTGCTCTCGGAGAGCGTGTGATCGCTCACCTCACCCGCCGCTACCGTTTCTCTGCATCGCACCGCCTGCACAGCGCCGACATGTCCGCTGCCGAGAATCTTGCCACCTACGGAAAATGCAACAACCCCTACGGGCACGGACACAACTACAGCCTCGAAGTCACCGTCAGCGGCCCGGTCGATCCCGCTACCGGCATGGTCTGCAACCTGGTCGATCTCGATGGATTCGTCGAAAGGGAAGTGCTCTCCCGCTATCACCTGCAGAATTTGAATACGGTGCAAGAATTCGCCCAACTTGTGCCCACCACGGAAAATCTCTCCGTCGAAATCTTCGAAATATTGCAGCGTGGCTTTCAAAAGGCGCATCTTGAAGGAGTAAGACTCGAAGAGACCATGATGAACTCCTTCGAGTATGTCGGCTCGGCCGAACCGCGAAAATAGGGACCTCATGAAACCAGCCCCGCTTGAACAGAAGCCGATTGACAAAGACAAGAAAGAACCGACCACCCTTACTGGCGCCAGCTTCGAAGACCTGGTCCACGAAATGCTCGTCCGCCTCGGCGAAAATCCCAGCCGCGAAGGCCTCGTCGATACTCCCGAGCGCGTGCACAAGGCCATGAAGTTTCTCACCAAGGGCTATCAGGAAGATCCCGAGGCTCTGCTGAAAGGCGCGCTCTTCACGGTGAATTACGACGAGATGGTGATCGTAAAAGATATCGAAGTCTTCAGCCTGTGCGAGCACCACCTGCTGCCGTTCTTCGGCAAAGTCCACGTTGCCTACATTCCTAACGGAAAAGTCATCGGGCTCAGCAAGATTCCACGCCTGATCGAACTGTTCTCGCGCCGCCTGCAAATTCAGGAGCGCCTCACCACGCAGATCGCCGAGACCATCCAGAAAGTGATTGAGCCGCAAGGCGTCGGCGTCGTCATCGAAGCCCGGCATCTCTGCATGATGATGCGCGGCGTCGAAAAGCAACACTCCGCCGCCGTTACGTCATCCATGCTCGGCTGTTTCCGCCAGGAAGAGGAGACGCGTTCTGAATTTCTATCGCTGATTCGCCAACGTCCCAACGGTGTTTGACGAGAGCGATTCCGGCAGACAACAATGCCGGGCAACAATGGCTGGTCCGCTGAGGAGCTCAGCATGATGGTCTCTGTTTTTATCGGAACCAGTCTCGACGGCTTCATCGCCCGCCATAACGGGGAGTACGATTTCTTGCCTGCCGATGGCGGCGAACCTCACGGCTATAACGAGTTTATGGCTACGGTGGATGCGCTCGTCATCGGCCGCAAAACGTTCGAGACCGTTCTCGCTCTTCCCGAATGGCCTTACGGCAACAGACAAGTGATTGTATTGAGCGGCCGCCCTCTCGATTTCTCAAACGTGCGCGGAGGCCGCGTCGAACAAATGTCCGGACCTGCCGCCGAGATCGTCGCTAGCCTGGCCGCTCGCGGCGTCAAACATGTCTACGTCGATGGAGGCTTGACGGTACAAGGCTTCCTGCGCGCCGGATTAGTTCAGCGAATCACCATTACTCGCGTGCCCGTACTCATCGGAGACGGAATTCCGCTGTTTGGGCCGCTCCCGCACGATGTGCAGCTCCGGCACATCGCGACTCAGTCCTATGCCAGTGGGCTGGTGAAATCCGAGTATGAAGTGGTCACAAAATGATTCGCGGGCAGCCGGGTGTCCCATTACTCGCGTGCCCTTTGCGCGGGAAAGCCTGCCCTGAGCGGAGTCGAAGGGTGGGGATTCTCCTCCGACAGTCGCGAGAAGTTTTCCAGCCCTGCGGTAAGATGTCTCGACGATCCCGGGAAGTCGTTTCACTTTGCCCCGAGCTGCCTTAACTAAGAACGCGAACTCCGTCCGCCTCGGCGGCCAGGTCGCCCTCATCACCGGCGCCACGCGCGGCATCGGACTCGCCATCGCCCGAGCCCTCGCCGCCGAATCCTGCAACCTGATCCTCACCGGACGCGACGAAAAGGCGCTCGCGAAAATCAGCAGGGAACTCGCTTCTGCGAAAACTAAAATCCTTGCCCACCCCTGCGACGTCCGCGACCCTCACTCCGTCGATGCCCTGTTCCGCGCCGCCCGCCGGCGTTTCAAGCGCCTCGACATCCTCATCAACAACGCGGGCATCGCCCACGCGAACGTGCCCGTCGAAAAACTTCCGCTGCCGACTTGGAGAGACGTCCTCGAAACCAACCTGACCGGGACATTTCTTGTCACCCAGGCCGGTCTCGCCGTCATGAAACGCGGCGGCACTATCGTGAACAATCTTTCCATCGCCGCCAACCGCGTTTTCCCCGGCTCGGCCGCATACAACGCCTCCAAGCACGGCGCGCTCGGCCTGACCAACACTCTGCGCGAAGAACTGCGCCCGCGCGGCATTCGCGTCATCGCGCTGCTCCCCGGCGCCACCGACACCGAGATCTGGACCACGCTCTGGCCTGAAGCTCCGCGAAAAAAGATGATGTCCCCCGCGACCGTAGCCCAAGCCGTCGTCGATGCAATCCTGCTCCCCGCCAACGCGACCGTCGAAACCATCGAGATTCTCCCGACGGCTGGAACGCTCTAACACCAGCCGCTCACCTTTCCTCCTGCCGCGAGTCCAACTACAATTGCGACCGCCAATCTCTCAGTCCATCTGTGGAGGAACTCTCAATGATGAAATCTCCGTTTCTCGCCGCTGCCCTGTTCGCCGCCACGCTCGCTGTGCCTGCGCGCGCCCAGGACATGAAGAAGGATCAACCCGTCAAACCCGCCGATAGTCCGTCCAAAGTCCTGCTCGATTCCTGGAACGACATTGGCCGCAAGCTCACCGCGATGGCGGAAGATTTTCCCGAAGACAAATATGATTTCAAGCCGACTCCCGCCCAGCGCAGTTTCAAGGAACAGCTGGTCCACGGCGCCGGAGCCAATTACTACTTCACGAATCCGGTGCTGGGCAAGAATCCGCCCTCCGAAGATGACATGAAAGCGGATCGTTTTAAGAGCAAGGCCGAAGTCGTTGCCTTCGTCAAGAAAGCCTTCGCCGACGGCGCTGCCGCGATCCAGGCCAAAGGGGACAAGGGACTGTCAGACTTGGTCGTCGATCCCTTCGCGCATCAATATGTGCGGGTTTACGATTTCGCCTACGGCTTCATCGAACATAGTGGCGAACACTATGGCCAGCTAGTCGGCTACTACCGCCTGTCCGGTCTGGTTCCGCCGGAATCGCGCCCGAAAAAGTAGAAGGAACGGATTCTGGTGCGGTGGAGATCCTTTGACTGCGGTTGAGCTTCGCTTTCAGCGAAGCTCAACCCTCACTCAGGATGACAGGATGGGGTATTTTCTGCCCCACTTGCTAGCGGTACGCATAAGGCGAGCGCCCGCTCCGTTGCGGAAAAATCTTGATCAGCACCATCCCCGCCACAAATCCCCCAATGTGCGCCCAGAAAGCCACGCCTCCCACATCCCGCCCCGTCTGCGCGGTGACCGCGAGCGTGGCAGTTCCATTGAAGAACTGAATAACAAACCACTCCCCCAGCACGATCCACGCCGGCAGATAGATCACGAACACAAAGAACCACGTCAGCACCCGTGCCCTCGGATACAAAAGGAAATACGCCCCCAAAACTCCCGCAATCGCCCCGCTCGCCCCCACGGTCGGAACGTTCGAGTGCGGATAAACCGCCACCTGCGTAGCCATCGCACACAACCCGCCGACCAGGTAAAACACCACATAGCTGAAGTGTCCAAGATAGTCTTCAACGTTGTCTCCGAAAACAAACAGGAACCACATGTTACCCAGTACATGCATCCAGCTCGCGTGCAGAAACATCGACGTGAAGAAAGGAAGTACCACGTCAACCGGAGAATAACGATGCGATCCGGCGAGGAGGGCGGCTAAATGCGCGGGCACTTCTCCATAGGTCCGCGCGAATTGCTCGGCCCCGCGCGGGTCCGCGATCATCTGCGACCATTGAAAAAAGTAAACCAGGATATTCAAGCCGATGAGAAACCAGTTCACATACGGCGTACTGTATCGCGGCAGGTCGTCTTTGATGGGAAACATGAGAGACTGGGTAGGTTAGAAAATTTGGTAATTGAGAAATTGCCTAATTGGGTAAATTTGAAAACCGAAACCCGAAAATACCACAGCCCCAATCTTAAATTACCAAATTACACAATTACCCAATTACTCATTTTCTTTCAATCCTCCTCATGAATGCCGTCCTCATCATCGACAAGCCCGCCGGACTCACCTCGCACGACGTGGTCAACCGCGCCCGCCGCATACTCGGCGAGCGCTCCATCGGCCATCTCGGCACGCTCGATCCCATGGCCACCGGGGTCCTCCCGCTGGTAACCGGCAGCCTTACGCGCCTGGCCCAGTTCTATACTGCCTCTGAAAAAACCTACGAAGGGACTATCCGCTTCGGTTTCGCCACCGACACTTACGACGCCGACGGCGAACCCACCACCACGCCACAGGAGGTACACCTGCGCGCCGAAGAAATCGAATCTCTCGCCGCCCGTTTCCGCGGAGTGATCGAACAAACACCTCCGCCGTTTTCCGCGAAAAAAATCAAAGGCGTTCCTGCGTACAAGCTTGCCCGCCAGCAAAAAGAAGTTGTGCTCAAACCGGTCCAGGTCGAGATCAAAGAATTCGAAATCCTCGCCGTCGACGCCGACCGCGTCCGCTTCCGCGCCCGCGTCGCCTCCGGCACCTACATGCGCTCCGTCGCCCACGATATGGGCAGGGAACTAGCCTGCGGCGCGCATTTGGAATCCCTGCGCCGGACTGCCGTCGCCGAGTTCACCCTCGCCGACGCCCACACCCTGGAAGAACTCGCAAATCTGTGCTCTCGTCCCGACGATCATTCCCGTCATCGCGACCACGGTGAGTGTCATCCCGACCGGAGCTTGTCTTGCCCGGAGGGAAAGACAAGCGGAGTGGAGGGGCCTGCTGTTGCATCCGTTTCAGATCTCGAAGCCCTCTTCGTTCACCCCCGCAAACTCCTGCCCGACTTCCCCAGCGTCACTGCCGACGAACCCACCGCCGCCCGCATCCGCAGCGGACGCACCATCAACCTCCCCGATCTCTCCCGCGCCCGCCAGGTCAAAGTCTTCGCCAGCCAGCGCGACCTGATCGCCATCGCCACCCGCGTCGCCGGCACATTGTTTCACCCAAAGATCGTCCTCTGCGGCTAACTCCGGCGTGTGGCTGGCTCTGTGTGGAAAAAATCGATCAGCTCTCGGTTCCTCTTGCCCGCTCCAGAACCCTTGATCTCATGAAAGGATATCGTGGAAAAATCCTGTGGAAGGATCTCGTGGAAGAGCGGCGCTTTAGCGCCGCGTTGAATCGCCAAACACGTTGGGCTTTAGCCCCTGACCAGAAGGGCGCAAGAAATCTACTTCACGCGGCTCAACGACACCACGGCCGTCCGTCGGTTGTTGACACTCGTCAGTTCCAGGTTCCCCTTCATTTCATCATCTCCGGCGCGTTGCAGGTCATAGCTGAATCTCCACTCACCGCTCGTCAGTTCGAATCGCACGCGGTTTCCCTCGATCCTGGTCCAAGCAAGAGATGCACGGTGAGAATGAATCTGCGCAAGTGAGAATCCCGCCCGACAAGGGGCCTCGTATCAGGATCTATATAACGTCCGATAACAGGTATTATGTAAAGTCGTCGAAACGGGCGACTCAATCCCAAGCCCTGCTCCTTCGCTCTGCGCCTTACCTGATCACCTCGACCGCCCCGCCTGCCCAAACCCCAATTCCCTTGTCCAACGTCGCCAGCCTGCCCTCGTAGTGCATCGCCAGACCTACCAGGTAGGCATCTGTGATCTGCTGATGCCCGGTCAAACGCCCGCCGACCCTTCGCAGTCCGTCTGGAACGGAAATTGAGTCTGCCCAAAAGTGATGACCCGGGAGAAGCAAGTTCGATTCCAGTACCAGCAAGGCGTTCTCCGGCGTCAGCGCGTCGGCGGAAAAAGCTGGATTGCTCAGGACCCTCACGAATGCCGCTTGGGTAAATGGGCAGGTCGCCCATCCGGCGCTAGAATGGCGCACGAACCAGCGCCCAACCTTGGCGTGAAATTCGTGCTCCGGCCAAGCCAGCGCGATCAATACGTTCGCGTCCGGCAGGAAGATTGCCACCTATATCTCGTCCTCAAGTAACTCTTTAACTTTCTGGGACGAAACCTTTGGAGAGTTTGCCGGGAGCACGACCGTGTGGAAGCCGTTGACCAGGCGAGTCTGAACCGGCGCTGCTAATCCTTTGCGCACCAGTTCCGAAGCTGCCCTCCCGAGCGCCACCGAGCGGCTTTCGGCGTAATCCTTCAGCAGTTCAAGGACATCATCATCAAGGTTGAGAGTGGTGCGCATGTCACGACAAGGATGACATACCGAACAATATGATGTCAATCATTGACTTTCAGCATCAACTTGCTTCAGCTTACATCTTGTACTTCCCCATATCGTCGTCGCCCAGACCTTCCAGGTACTTGCGCAATTCATCGCTCGTGACCCGGTCCGTCATATTGGCTGCCAGCTTCGACGTCTTCAACACGCCTTCCTCGACAAAGATGGGACAATCCACCCGCAGCGCGAGCGCCAGCGCGTCCGATGGTCGCGAGTCGATGCTGATGACTTCGCCTCCGCGCTCCAGCCAGATCACCGCATAGAACGTATCCTCGCGCAATTCGGTCACGACCACCTTGTGCACCTGGGTCTCGAGCCCGGTCAGGACGTTCTTGATCAAATCGTGCGTCATTGGCCGCGGCGTGCTGACCTTTTCCATCTCCAGCAAAATCGCGTTCGCCTCCGGAACCCCCACCCAGATCGGCAGCACCGTGTCCCCGCCAATATCCTTCAACACGACAATCGGCATATTCGTCACCGGGTCCATTAATAGGCCGCGGATTGTCATTTCTACTTCCATGGGGACCTCCTGCCGATTTCCATTCTTATACCACCAATTCGCCCAACAGGCTGTTGGGAAAACTGCCGGTGACGACAACTGGAGCGTAGGTTCCTGGTTTGGGGTTGGCCGTGGGCGGGGCCGTGAAATTCAGGGTTTTGTTATGCGTGGTGCGGCCGATGTATTGGGACCTTGCTTCGTTCCTACCTTCAATCATTACTTCACATTGCGCTCCGATATACCTCTTGTAGCTAGTGATTTGAATCTCGCGCTGCCTGGTCATCAGAACGTCGAGGCGGCGGGCTTTTTCTTCGTCGGGAATCGCGTCCTCCAACTTCAAGGATGGGGTATTCGGCCGGGGTGAGTATTTGAAGGCGAAGACCGCGTCGTAGCCGACTTCTTCCAGCAGATCAAGCGTCTCGGCGAAATCGGATTCGGTTTCGCCGGGAAAGCCTACGATCACGTCGGTAGTGATGCTGATTTCGCGCTTGGCAGACTTCATCCAGGCGATGCGCTCGAGGTATTGGTCGCGGGTGTAGAGGCGCTGCATGGCATCGAGCATGCGCGTCGATCCGCTCTGCACCGGCAAGTGGACGTGGTCGCAGAGGGTCGGTACGGCATCGATAGCCTCGACGATGTCGCGGCCAAAGTCGCGCGGGTGCGACGTCATGAAGCGCACGCGACGGATGCCGGAAACTTCTCCGACGGCGGCGAGCAACTCGGCGAAGGATTTCCTCTTGGCTGAATTCCCTTCCGAATCTTTGTACGAATTCACGTTCTGGCCGAGCAGTTGAATTTCCGTGTACCCGAGATCGGCCATCTGGCGGGCTTCGGCGAGCACCGACGCCGAGGTGCGGCTGCGTTCTTTGCCGCGCGTGTAGGGCACGACGCAGTAGGCGCAAAACTTATCGCAGCCTTCGATGATGGTGATATATCCACGATGCGGGTTGGTGCGGGCGGTGAATTCGGTTTCGAAGCAGGCGTCGGTCTCGCGGTCGTCGAGCCCGGTGATGCGGATCAGCGAGTCCCGAGTCGCGAGTCCCGAGCCACGAGTACTCGAGTTCCGAGTCGCGAGTTCCGAGTCGCGACTCTCCCCAACTGAGGGTGCCCCACCCTTCGCGGTGTTCGAAGGGTGGGAATCGATGCTGCCGATAGCGGGTGGTTCGAGCGTGGTGTCCGGCGACTGCGCGCTGTCCAGTGGCGCATTTTCCAACTGCCTCAGCATCTGCGGTAGTTTGCGGTACGAGGCCGATCCGCAGACCAGCGACACGTAGGGGGCGCGCTCGAAAATCTTTTCGCCTTCCTGCTGGGCGACGCAGCCCAGCACGCCGAACGTCTTGCCCTGTTTTTTGTATTTCTTGTAATCGGAGAGGCGGTTAAACACTTTCTGCTCGGCCTTGTCGCGGATCGAGCACGTGTTGTAAAGCACCAGATCGGCCTGTTCGACGGTATCCACCTGGCGATAGCCTTCCTGCAGCAGCGTGCCTACGACTTTTTCGGAGTCGTGGACATTCATCTGACAGCCGAAGGTTTCGAGGTAGAACGTCTTTGGAGAGTCCCCAGACATATAGGAAAGTATAGCGCGGGCCTTGGCTGCTAGCTTCGAGCTTTGAACTCCGAGCCAGAAGATCGCTCGGGTGGCCCATTCTAACGTCGCGCCCTTTGCGACGTTAGAGTGGGGATTTTGACGTTGATGGTTTCCAAGGAAATCACCATCCCAAGGGACTACCCTTCGTCGAATCCTATCCTTTGCAAAGAGCGAAGCCCCCACCCTCCGCGGCTGAAGCCGGCTCGGGTTGGGGCGCTTAGCGGCACGAGTGAAACTCGTGCCCTTCCCGGTTCGCGAACACGGGGGTTGAAGCCCATTCATAACCTGAGCCTTACGCGGCCCTGAAGGGTCGCTCTTCCACAGGGCCGCTCTTCCCGTGGAATCCCCCTGGTCGCGAAGAGCGCGACAAGGATGGGGCACCCGGCCCGTTTCTCTCCGGCATCTTCTGTTCATTCGCGGACAGCGAGCACTGAAAGCGGACACTGGCTTCCGCGCCCGGACTGATGTGATCGCGACAAGGTGCTCAGTCTGCAAGGAGTTGCGAGTGAGGGACTTTGGTTTCGGAATTGCCGCTCCCTGCCTGCAGCCATATCCGGAGGTCGAACATGACGACGCTGTTGCAGGATTTGCGATTTGCTCTACGCCAGATGCGGCGGTCGCCTGGCTTTGCTCTGGCCGCGGTTTTTACGCTCGCGCTGGCCATCACGGCCAATGTGGTGGTTTTCGGGGTGCTGCAGGCGTTGATTCTGCGTCCGATTGATGTGCCGCATGCCGAGCAAGTCATGACGCTGGCGCGCAAGGATCAGCCCTATCCGTTTTTCTCTTATCCGGAAGTGCGCGATGTGCGCGATGGGAATTCGGTCTTCTCGGCCGTGGCGGCGGTGATGATCGAAAATTTTGGGCTGGACGCTAACGGCGTAACGCGGCCGGTGTGGGGCGCGGAAGTTAGCGGGCAATATTTTGAGGTCGTGGGCATTCAGCCTTTGCTGGGGCGTTTGCTGAATCGGGCGGATGACGATCATCCGGGAGCGTCGGAGAGTGCGGTGCTTTCCTGGCCGGCGTGGAAGAACGATTTCAACGGCGATGCGAGTGTGGTGGGGAGGACGGTGCGGATCAACAAGCATCCCTACACGATCGTCGGAGTAACGCCGGAAGGTTTTTACGGGACGGAAAAGATGGGGCAGTTGGATATTTTCGTTCCGATGGCGAATGAAGCTTCGCTCGAAGCGGACGACTGGCTCGAGGCGCGAGGACGATCGAATGCCTATGGAGTCGTGCGCATCAAGGACGGGGTCACGATGCCGCAGGTGCAGGCGGACCTGGATACGATTGCGGCCCGCTCGAAGCAGCAGTATCCGAAAGAGGAAGAACGGCTGACCTATAAGCTGGTGCGGCCGGGACTGATGGGCGACTTTTTCGGAGCACCGGCGCGGAGTTTTCTGGCGGGCGTGCTGGGCCTCGCGGGAATTGTTTTGCTGGCGGCGTGCGCGAACCTGGGCGGGTTATTCGCTGCGCGGACGGCTGACCGGACGCGCGAGCTTGCGATTCGTATGGCAATTGGATCGAGTCGCTGGCGCGTGGTGAGGCAGATACTTTCCGAAGCGATTTTAATTGCGATCTTTGGGGGCGTCTTCGCTTGCGGGCTAGCCTGGATGGCGCTCAGTGGGCTGGCGCGATGGAGGCCGCCGAGCGAATATCCGATGAAGTTTTTCGTGATCCAGCCGCAGCCGTCGTTGATTGCGATCGGGTTGTTGTTCTCGGTGTTCGCGGGCGTCGTGTTCGGAGTGATGCCGCTGCGGCAGATTTTCAAGACCGACCCCAATGACGCGATCAAGAGCGGCGGAAACCAATCGTCATCATCCCTAGGACGGCGCTGGGCGCTGCGCGATGTGCTGCTGGCAGCGCAGGTCGCGCTGTGCTGCGTGACCGTCACCGCGGCGTTCGTGTCGCTGCGCGGCCTGGGCAGAGCCATGACGATGAACATGGGGATCAATCCGCAGCATGCGGTGCTGACGAAATTCGAGCTGAACCAGGCGGGCTATACCGACGTGACATCAGACCAGTTCCAGCGCCAACTGCTGCAAAGAGTTTTGCACCTGCCCGGAGTGGAAGCAGCAGCTTACGGAACGAGCACGCCGCTCTCGATGGATACGGATGAGTCGGATGTGTTCTCACAACAGACTACCGACTTCAGATCGTCGAACCGAGCGTCAGATACATACAACTATTGGGTCTCGCCGGGATATTTTGTGGCGGCTGGAACGCCGCTGCTGGCGGGACGCGACTTGAGCTTCAACGATACGGACAAGAGTCCGGCGGTGGCGGTGGTGAATCAGGAATTTGCCCGGCGTCTGTTTCAGTTGGACGATGCGCACTCGGGCGAGGCCGTTGGACGTTATTTCAAGAATGGCTCGGGCCAGTCAGTACAGATCGTAGGCGTGGTGGCCGACGGGAAGTATTTTTCGTTGACCGAAGATCAGGAAGTGGCAACGTTCCATCCAATTTTGCAGGGGACGACCGGTCACACATCGTTTCTTGTGCGGCTGCGCGCGGATTCGCCGGACGTGGCTGCCGTCGATATGGCCGGCACGATGCAGCGGGTGATTCGTGATCTTGACCCGGCGGTGCCGATCCGGGTATGCGCTCCGTGGAAGAGCACGCTGGGAATGACGTACTTTGTGGCGCAAGTGGCGACGGTCGCGCTCGGGCTATTTGGCGCGTTTGGATTGCTGCTCTCAATTACTGGGACGTTCGGGCTGGCTTCGTACAGCGTGAGCAAGCGACTGCGCGAGCTGAGTATTCGAGTCGCTCTGGGGGCGCAGGCCCGGCAAGTTCTTTCGGCGGCGCTGGGGCGCATGATGATCCTGCTGGCCAGCGGGTCTGTGGTGGGGATGCTGCTTGGCGTGGCTGCGAGCCGCGTGCTTTCGGCTATTGTTTATCAGGCGTCGGCGCAGGATCCGTTTGTGCTGGGTGCCGTGGCGTTGACGGTGCTGGTTACTGGATCACTGTCGGTGGCCGGGCCGGTGAGACGCGCGCTGCGCATTGATCCGGCGAATGTGCTGCGCGAACAATAATTCTCGAGAACAGAGCGGTGCTTGCGGCAAGGAAAGCAGGTTCCTCGACTTCGCTCGGAATGACACAGCATTAAGAATGACACAGCGTTAAGAATGACAGAGCATCACACGAATGACAGAGCATCACACGTGCGGCGGTCTGGGATGTTTGGGCTGGTAGATGCCTACTTTGGCGCCGCTGGGGAGGGTGAGCGTGGCGAGGGATCCCCAGCGCTGTTCGTTCACGGCGGAGACCGGGACGTTTTTCTTTTTGAGATCGCGGAGTATTGCGGCGATGTCGTCGCACATGAAGTACAGTTCGTGCTTGCCGGCGTGCTCGGCGTCGTTCTTTTCGAAACCATGAAATGCGGCTTCGGCCGGCGGGAGGGCGAAGATGAGCCAGCCGTGCCCGGCGTCGACGGAGCGAAACTTGAGGACGTCGCGGAAGAAGGCGCGGTCGGCTTCGGGGTCGGTGGTGTAGAGGACGATGTGGGCGCCGTTGATCATGCGCGGAGCTCCAGAAGAATCATGGTCTCATTCGGTGGGGGAGAGCGCAAGGTGACGAATCCGGGAAGGGCACGAGTTCGACTCGTGCCGCTTACGGCCGGAAAATGAGTCCGGTTTTAGCCGCCGAGGTACCGAATGTGCAGCCGGCATCGAGATCGAACCCCAGCGGTTGAAGCGCGAACTAAACAACGCACAGTCGGCACGACTGAAAGTCGTGCCCTTCCCGGTCCGTTATCGGTTCGGGCGGAATCCGTGGCTTGATCTACGGGCGCGTGTCGACGGTTTGCCCGTGCTCGACGAAGGCCTGGAGCCAGCCGAAGACGCGCTTCCAGCCTTCGCCATGGCTCACTGC
>Ga0187855_10002055_pt1 | contig 15369 bp, 15 predicted proteins | sample June2016WEW_8_10_2_FD_132969 | JGI IMG/M metagenome (GOLD analysis project Ga0187855, IMG submission 132969) | Peatland microbial communities from SPRUCE experiment site at the Marcell Experimental Forest, Minnesota, USA - June2016WEW_8_10 | ecosystem: Environmental > Terrestrial > Soil >...
CGCCGGCTATGACGTGGGAACGGTCGATGGATTTTTGGGCCTGAAAACAAGGCAGGCGGTCAAAGCGATGCAGATGAAATATGGCCTGCCCGCAGATTCCTATCCGACGGCTGAACTGCTCGCACGCATGCGCGGCGGCGGATAGCGGCTTACGGACGCGCCGTTGATGCGAAATGCTTGACCGCGCACAGAGCGGTGGCGCAAGATACTGAAAATGCTGCACTTTCAGCTTATTCTAATTCCAAAGAAAGAGCGGTGGCCACGCGGGCGGCTCAGCGTCGATATCATAACGCCGCAACGGCCGGGTCGAATGTTACATTATAACGTCATTTTTGCCGGACAGTTTACCGGCATGCTAGGAACGGCTTGGGACACCGCGAGCGGGCAGAGAGGGTGAATACATTGCGCATGCAGAACAAGCGTCGCGTCGAGCGATCCCATTCAATCTGGACTTGCATGCGGAGGCTCCGCGCGCTCGCGATCCTCGCCGGCGCGCTGTTGCTCGTCGCTGCCTTCGCTCCGGCGGCCTTTGCTCAGAACAATACCGGCCCCGGCGGACAGGTCCCCGGACCGACCGCGGCTCCGCCCCCTGCACCTGCGCCCACCGCCACTCCGTCAGTGCCGATCGCCGCTCCGTCAGCGCCGGCGGCCGCTCCAGCCGCACCTGTTGCCGAACAATCGGTCGCCACCGCCGAGCTGCCGCAGGACCTTTCGCCATGGGGCATGTTTCTGCATGCCGATATCATCGTGAAGACGGTGATGATCGGGCTCGCCTTAGCGTCGTTAGCCACTTGGACGGTTTTTATCGCCAAGAGCCTCGAACTACACAGCGCGCGCAGGGCCGTGCGGCAGGGCCTGCGCATCCTCAACACTGCGGCGACGTTCGCCCAGGCGCACGAGCAGTTACGCAGCGGCACCAGCCCGATCACGCAACTGATACAGGCGGCCGGGAGCGAGATCCGATTCTCCGCCAATTCGCGCGGCGACGGGCTCAAGGAGCGCATTGCCTGGCAGCTCGAACGCCTCGAATTGAAGGCCAGTCGCAAAATCGCGCGCGGAACCGGCGTGCTCGCCACGATCGGCTCGACGGCGCCATTCATCGGGCTGTTCGGCACGGTGTGGGGCATCATGAACAGCTTCATCGGCATCTCCAACTCGCACACGACCAATCTCGCGGTGGTGGCGCCCGGCATTGCTCAGGCGCTCCTCGCGACCGCGTTCGGCCTCGTCGCCGCGATCCCGGCGGTCATGATCTACAACGTGCTGGCGCGCCGGACGGCGCATTACCGCGCACTGCTTGGCGACGCCTCCGCGCAGGTGATGCGGCTGGTGAGCCGCGATCTCGACCGCACCAAGCTGCCCAAGTCTGAAGCCATGTCGCAAGCCGCCGAGTAAAGCCATGGCGATGCGCCTCGATCACGGGACCGACGAACTCACCGAGGTCCATGATATCAACGTGGTGCCGTTCATCGATGTGATGCTGGTGCTGCTGATCACCTTCATGGTGGCGGCCCCGCTCGCGACCGTCGAAGTACCGGTCAACCTGCCCTCCTCGAATGCCCAGCCTGAGCAGCGGCCGGACAAGCCGATCTACCTCACCGTGAAGGCGGACCTCAGCCTCGCCATCGGCGATGAGCCGATCGCGCGCGGCGCGCTCGCCGGCGCGCTTGACGCGGCGACCGGCGGCAACAAGGACGATCGCATCTTTCTGCGCGCCGACCGCACCGTGCCATACGGCGACGTCATGCAGGTGATGAACGATCTGCGCGCGGCGCGTTATCTCAAAGTTGCCTTGGTGGGCCTGGAAATGCGGGAAGCGAAATGACCGCCCTCTCGCCGTCATGGTTCGAGGACGAAAGCCCCCGCGACCTTTTTCGCTGGGGGGCGGCGGCGGCCGTCGTGCTCGGCATTCACGCCGGCGCCATCGCCTTCTACCTGTTTTGGCACCAGCCGGAGGAAGAAATCGGCGACGACGCCGTGGTCGTGACCGTGGAACTTGCTCCGATCGACTCGACGCCGGACGCAGAGCAGCGCGATGTCGCGCCCGCGCCCGAGACCATGATCGAATCAAGGGCCGTTCCCGAACCGCAAAAGGAGAAGCCGACCGAAGAGGTAAAGGTCGAGCAGCCGCCGGATGAGACGCCGGCGGTCATTCCCGAGCCGGTCGTCAAGCCGCCGGAGAAAGTCGAAGAGGCACGGCCGCCTGCCCCGGTCACCGCGCAACGGGTCAAGGGTGGGGCGCCGCGCATCGAGCCGTCATGGCAGTCGAGCCTGGTGCGGCAGCTACAGCGTTATAAGCGCTATCCAAGCGAGGCGCAGTCGCGCAGCGAGGAAGGCGTCGTGCTGTTGAGCTTCAGCCTCGACCGCACCGGCCACGTGCTCGCGCACCACATTGTCCGCAGCTCCGGCTTTGCCGATCTCGACAACGAGGTGATGGCGATGATCAAGCGGGCCGAGCCGCTGCCGGCCTTCCCGGCGAGCATGCCGGAGCCGCAACTCGATCTGACCGTGCCGATCCGCTTCTCGCTGCGCTGAAGCGAAAGACCGTCAGTCGCTTTTCCTCCTCCGCGCGCGGAGGAGTATCAATCGCACATCAGTCGTTATTGCCTAAGGAGCGCGGTCCGTAAGGATCGGGCGGTGTCGCGTTGTCGCCACCCTGGAAGCCGAACGGCACGCCGCGAAGGCCGCCGACGTACCCCTGCCCCGCGCCGAACTGCACTGTCGGACCATTCTCGCCGAACGGCTGCGCGCTTTGGCCGAAGTTCTTGACCTGGTCGTCCGGATCGGCAAACCTCGAATTACCGTCCGGATTGGCGCTCAGGTTTTCCATGGTGAATGCTCGCGCTGAGGGACTCGTCAACGCTACGACCACAATCGCCAGCGCCGCCGCGAAACAAAGTTGCGTTGATCTCATCGTCATGATGACCTCGCCCTTCGCCCCCGCGAAGCAGACTTTAGGCTACGGCGGTAGGATACCCGGCGTCAACCTTTAGGTCCGCCATAAGGAGCGATCATGCGCAACAAGCCATGTCTCACATCGGCCGATGTGAAGAAAATGCTGGCCGCCTGCGAAGCCGAAGCCGGCAAGAACAACTGGGTGGTCGCGATCTCCATTGTCGACGATGGCGGTTTCCTGCTCGGCTTCACGCGCATGGACGGAGCCTCCCCGGTTACCGCCGAGGTGTCGCTAGGCAAGGCCCGCACCTCGGCACTGACCAGACGGCCGAGCAAAGTTTTCGAGGATCGCGTCAAGGAGCGCCCGGCCTTTGTCACGTTTCCCGCCGGCATTTTGATTCAGGGCGGCGTGCCGATCATGCACCAAAACGAATGCGTCGGTGCGATCGGCGTATCGGGCGTGCAATCGCACGAAGACGAGCAGATCGCGACAGCTGGTGTAAGCGTACTCGACTAAGAACGTCGCGGCTGTCCGCGCGAGAGCGAGGTGGCGCGTGAGGCACGCGGGCGGAAGTCAATAGAACCAAGCGGCGAAACAGCGCCGCCGCGGTTGGGTTGAAGGGCCATGAAGATCGGTATCGTCGGAACGGGCGCGGTCGGCTGTGCGTGTGCGTTAGCTGCGGTCACCCGCGGCAGCGCCCGGCAGATCGTGCTGGTGAACCGCACGCGCAAGACGGCCGCTGCCGTTGCCACCGACATCCGTTACGGCACGCCGCTTGGCCCCAAGGTCGATATCGCCGACGGCGACTATGAGGACCTTTCCGGCTCCGGCCTCGTCATGATCACCGCCGGTGTCAACGAGAAGACCGGCGGCGCCACCGACCGCAACGATCCGCTGGGCCGGCTGCGGCTCCTCGACAAGAATGCCGTGATCTACCGCGACATCGTCCCGCGTATCGTCAGCGCCGCCCCCGATGCGGTGCTGCTTGTCGTCACCGATCCGCCCGACCCGCTCGCCGATGTAGCCCGCGAAGTCGCACCGCAGACCCGCGTCATCAGTACCGGCACGTTCCTCGACAGCCTTCGCTTTCGCGTCCATCTCGGTCGGCATTTTGGTATCGATCCCGTCCATGTCGATGCGCAAGTCATCGGCGACCACGGCACCTCCCAGGTGTTCCTGTGGTCATCCGCTTGTATCGGCGGCGTGCCCGTTGCGTCGCTTCTGAAACAGCGGGGCGAGGCGCTCAAGGATGTGCGCGAGCAGCTCGAAAAGGATGTCCGCTTCGCCAACATCACCATTATCGAAGGCCACGATGCCAGCCAGTACGGCATCGGCATCGTTTCGGCGCGCATCGCCGAGATGGTGCTGCGCGACGAGCACGCCGTGATCCCGATCGGCAGTTTGCAGAAGGAATTCGGCGTCACGCTGTCGTTGCCGAGCGTGGTCGGACGCGAAGGCGTCGTTGCAGTCCTGCAGCCAGAGCTTTCCGATGAGGAACGCCAAGGCTTGCACAAGAGCGCCGGGACCCTCAAGGCCACGCTCGAGCACGTCAAGCAGGGCCGTCCTTAAAGCACGATCCGGAAAAGTGGCGCGGCTTTCCCGCCTTCGCGAAGCGCGCTTCGGCGGGCGAAGGAAGGTCCGAAAAGATCGCGCGCCAACAAAGTCGCGCTCAGCCGTCCAGCTCCTTGAAATAGCGGTAGATGCCCCACTGGCTGAACGCGATCCGCCGCTTCGAGGCCAGATAGGCTTTGACGCGCGGGCGCTTGGCAACGCGGTCGTGCAGCGCGACCACGCCGGGGATTTTCTTCTCGAAACGCTTCATGCGCTTGGGGAAGGCGTAGCGCAGTCCCTCGATGATCTGAAATAGCGAAAGGTCGACATAGCTGAGACGCCGGCCAACCAGATATTGACCGCCGTTCGTGTGCAGGACGCGCTCGAAATAGCCCAAGAATTTCGGCACGCGATAGCGCCAGAAATCCCTGGTGCGCCGCCGCGCCGACGGCCGCTGCTCCTCGAAATAGAGCCATCCGGATACCGGATGATGGGTGTCGTGAATCTCGACCACGAGATCGGCGATCGTGAGCTGTAATTGGTGCGTCCAGAGCCGTCCCGCCTCGTCGCGCGGCGCGAGTTTCAGGCGCGGCCCGAGATAGAGCAAAATATTCGCGGTCTGGGCGACGATGAGCTTGCCGGCTTTGAGAAACGGCGGCGCAAAGGGCGGACGCGCGATGCGCTTGCCGTCGAGGAGCTTCATCATCGCCGGCACGCCGCTTTTGCCGGGCCGGCGCGCCACGTCGACATAATCGGCGCCGGCCTCTTCGAGTGCCAGGCGGATAAATTCGCCGCGGCCCTGGATGGTCGGCCAGTAATAGAGTTCGTAGCGCAGGGGCCACCTCTTGTCTCGGGAGGCCTTCCGCGGCCGCTTACACCCGCATCGCACTCCAGATGCCGGCGCAGTATCCGTCGGCGCTTTTGCCACGCCAAGTCCCGCTGCCACGGCCGACCGTCAGTCGTCCGTGCGCGACGGCATAATTCGAGCCACTCGAGACCCTCACCCACGCGGCGCCGTTGGACCTGACGCGTCCATTGAAACTGATCGGACCGCCGCCGCTGTAATAGATAATTCCGTTCCAGATTTGCCCACTGAAGCGGTAGGCAGCGCTGCACGGTCCGGTTCTGGTCGTGATGACGATGCTCCATGCGCCGTCGTATTTGCTGGCGGCGCGCAGGTAAGTCGCCTGCGTCAATGCGGCGGCGGCGATCGTTGCAACAACCAGAATTGTTGCGGCACTATGGCGGATCATATGAGCCCCCGTAAGCTGTCGGTGCCAACGCATCCGGCAGATGCCCGAACGTCGTGGAAAGTGACTGCTCGAAATTCCATTTTGGGTAGCGGTGCGCACTGTCCCACGACACCCGATGGGTGTCCAGACCGAGGATTCTCGGAAATCGGAATGCCCTGCGGTTTCAATGCTTGCCTTAGCGACCGAGGTCGCCACCGTGGTAAGATAATGGAAATCGCCGCCGGATACGTTAGCAATCGCTGTCGGGCGCCGCAGGAAGGTCGTAGTCGGCTGCTATTGGACTATACTGCGGCTGGCTGAGCGAGAGCGGGCCGAGGGGATCGGGTATGGCGCGTATTGCCGGAAATCGCCTGTTGCGGCTTGTCTTGGTTGTCGGCTTGGCTATGGCGCTCGGCGCCTGCTCCAAATGCGACGTGCCGACCTGGCAACCGAACCGGACACCGGGATCTCCCGCCTCCTGCCACAGCGACACGCCGGTGCAGTAATTTCTTCCTGCCCCGCGAAGCGAGGACGATGGAAGCCCGTCAACCGGCGAGTGTTTCCTTCACGGCGGCGACGAGCTGCTTGAGCGTGAACGGCTTGGGCAGGAATGCGTACTGGCCGTGGTCGGGCAAGTGCTTTTGGAACGCGTCCTCGGCATAGCCGGAGACGAAGATGATTTTCAGGTCCGGGTTGCGGCTGCGCAATTCCCGCGCCAAGGTCGGGCCGTCCATCTCCGGCATGACCACGTCGGAAACCACGAGATCGATCTGCCCATCGAATTTCTCCAGCAGGTCGATCGCCTCGACGCCGTTGCCGGCCTCGAGCACCGTATAGCCGCGCGAGGCGAGCCCGCGCGCATTGAGCGCGCGCAATCCCTCCTCGTCTTCCACCAACAGGATGGTGCCTTGTCCGGTAAGATCGGCGCTTGCCGCGCGCTTGACTTGATCGGCTGCGGCGAGCGCGTCGGTCACCGTGGAGACTTCCGCCTGGCCGGCGCGCTCGGCCGCGGCCTCCTCGGCGCTGGCAACGTGGCGCGGCAGGAAGATGCGGAAGGTGGTGCCCTCCCGCAGCACGGAATCGACGTAAATGAAGCCGCCGGTCTGCTTGATGATGCCGTAGACCGTGGAAAGGCCAAGACCGGTGCCTTTGCCCACCTCCTTGGTCGAAAAGAACGGATCGAAGATCTTGTCGATGATGGCGTCCGGGATGCCGGTGCCGGTATCGCTGACTTCGACCAGCACGTAGTCGGCCGCCGGCATGCCTTTGGCGCGGAAACGCTCGCTATCCTTTGCGGTCACATTGGCGGTGCGCAGTCTGAGACGGCCGCCGTCGGGCATGGCGTCGCGTGCGTTGACGGCGAGGTTCACGATCACCTGCTCGAATTGCGAGATATCCACCTTGACCGGCCAGAGATCGCGGCCGTGCACCACGTCGAGCGTGACATTCTCGCCGATCAGGCGGCGCAGCAGCATGGTGAGATCGCTCAAAATCTCGCCGACATCGAGGACCTGCGGCCGCAGCGTCTGTTTACGGGAGAACGCCAGGAGATGCCGCACCAGGCTCGCCGCCCGGTTGGCGTTCTGCTTGATCTGCATGATGTCCTGGAACGAGGGATCGGTCGGCTTGTGCGCGTTGAGCAGAAAGTCGGTCGCCATGATGATGGCGGACAGCACGTTGTTGAAATCGTGGGCGATGCCGCCGGCGAGTTGACCGACGAGCTCCATCTTCTGCTGCTGGGTGACTTTGTTCTCGAGTTCGCGCTGCGCGGTGGTCTCCAAGGTATAGACGATGGCCGCTTCCTGATCGCGCTCTTCTTCCTCGACCGCGGTGACGTAGAAACGCCCGAAGCGCTCGCCCGACCCCGCCAGCGTCGCATCGACCGGCGCGATGTCGCTTTTGCCGCCGGCTGCCTCGGCGATGGCGGCCTCGAGCGCCGCCCGATCGCGCTCGGCGACGACGGCGGAGATCGAACGGCCACGACCCTCGCCCGTTTGACCGCTCAGCGCATCGTGAAACAACCGGACGAACAGCGGATTGGTGCGTACGATGCCGCCGCCTCGATCGACGGTCGCGATCGCCATCGGCGTATGGTGGAAAAAGCGCATGAAGCGGATTTCCGCCGCGCGCTGCGGGTCGGTGCCGTGGTCACGCGCGCGATTGAGCACCAACGTACGCGACGCGCCGGGCGCGCCGTCGGCGCCGAAAGCGAGTTTGTGGAAGAGGCGAACCGGGAGCGTGCGGCCGCTACGGGTCTTGAGATCGAGGTCGAGCACTTCGGTCTTAACCTCGCCCGGAACGCCCCGCAGCGTCGTCAGAAGCGCCGCGCCGTCGCCGGCGACCAGGTCGCCGAGCTTAAGTCCGCCCGACCCGACTTGGGCAAGATCCTGATCGAGCCAATTGGCCAGCGTCGCGTTGAGGTAGACCACCTCGCCTTTGGCATCGACGGAAAAAAAGCCGGCCGGCGCATGATCGAGATAGTCGATGGCGTGCTGCAGTTCCTGAAAGACGTTTTCCTGCCGGTCGCGCTCGCGCGTCACGTCGCTGAGCGACCAGACGGTGAAGCGTTGCTTGCGCTTGCCGTCGCCGAGCGGGCGCACGCGCAACCGCAGCCAGCGCGCCGGCCGGCCCTTTGTGCCGGCGATGCGCACCTCCTCCTGCAGGCGCTTGCCGTCGCTCGCCGCCTTGAGCAGCCGGTAGATCGCTTCGGACGCGTCCGCATCGTCGATAAACACCCGTTCCACCGGACGCATGTCGTTCGCGTCCGCGGCGTCGATGAGATCGAGATAGGCGGCATTGGCGTAAAGCGCGCGGCCGTCACTGTCGGTGACGACCAGGCCGTCAACGGCATCGTCGACGACGGCCTTGATCAGCGGGCTGCTGGCTGCGGCCGCCGGCAGCCGCAGGATGCCGCTGGCAAGCGCGAACAGCGAAAATACCCCGACCGTGGCCAATACCGCCAAGAAGCCCAGGATGTACGGCTCGGCGGCGCTCGGGCCGAGCACCACAATGCCGGCTGCGGCGGCAACCAGCATCCCGGCCACCAGCAGCACCAGAACGACACTGCCGGTCCGTGCCGTATTGGCGCTGCGATCGACCGCCCGGCGCGCGGCGCCAGCGGAACTCTCGGTCATGCCGTGCGTCGTCATTCCTGCCCTGAAGTGGATCGCTGCCGGCTTACTGTGGTGCCTTGCGCGACCAGCGCGCAAGAGCGTTTGCGCAACACTGCACAACGACCGCGCCCCGCGCGCCGGGCAGCGCGGACGCAGGACCTCGCTGACAATCTCGGCGATGCGATCAGGTCCACGTTGAGAGCGACGATAGAAACGATTGGACGGGTCATGACCGCGGAGGCTTGCGGCACCGCCGCCCACGATGCGCTTGCTCTTGCGCGGTGCACCGGGGCAGACTTAGCCGGAGGCATGGTTAACGGTCGCTTAAGGGGGGTTCGGCGCCGATTTGCCATCAAACCGCCGTTTACCATGACAATGGTTGAGCTGCAGCCATTGAGTGCGAATTTCGCTATGGGCCCATTTTCTTGTTAGTATTGGCGGCGGCGCAAGTTACCGGCGATTAACCATTGGGTATCCGATGGCCGCCGCGGCAACACGGGGAGAGGGCGGATGTTCGAGACTTTGTTCGGCGCGGAAATTCCGCTCGCCGTACGCTTCTTCTTGGCATTTCTGATCGTGCTGGGATTGATCGGCGCGGCCGCATGGGCGGTCCGCCGGTTCGGCAGCGGCCGGTATCGCGGTGCCGGACAGCGCGGTCGCCAGCCACGGCTTGCCGTGATTGATCATGCCAGCGTCGATGCACGGCGGCGTTTGATTCTCATCCGTCGCGACAATGTCGAGCACCTGTTGCTGATCGGCGGCCCGACCGATGTGGTGATCGAGCCCAATATCGTGCGCGCGATGCCGGCCTCGCGCGAGGCGCCGACGGCCCGTGCGCCTGCGGTGGCAGAGCTATTGCCCCGCGCAATTCCCCTGCCCGACAGCGGATCGAGCGATTCTTGGCCGCTGCAACCGGAGCCGGTGGCGCCGGCGGCCGCGCCGGCGCTGATGCGCGCGCAGCGCGACGCATTGACCGCCCTCGCTGACAATCTGGCGGTTCATCCGGTCACACCGTCCCGCACCCGGCCCGCAGCAGTTGTGCGGCCGACAGTCGAACCGCGCGCGGAGCCTCGTTCCGAACCTCGTCCCGAGCCGCGCATATCGACGCCGCATGCCAATGCGGAATCCCCCTCCGCTGTCGATCAGAACCTTGCGGAAATGGCGCACCGACTTGAAGCGGCGTTGCGCAAGCCCAAGACGGCGGACACGCGCGAGGCGGCCGCTCCGTCGGTAGCAGCACGGGCAACGCCGTCACCTGAGCCCAGTGCGGAGGCGGAGGCCGACGCCCTGGCTCCGCCGGCACCGTCGCCGCCTGCCCCACCCGCTCCCCCGCGCGCCGCGCGGCCGGCCGAGGCGAAACCGGCGCGGCCGGAGGTCCCGGCAAAGGAAGGCAAGGCGCTGTACGACAGTCTCGAACAGGAAATGGCGAGCTTGTTGGGGCGCCCGACCAGCAAGAGCTGATCCCGTTGACCTTGTTCTGGCGTTGACGTCACCGCAAAACATCTGAACGCCGAATGATCACTATCGGTCTGCTCAGCCGGAAATGGGATTCATAGCGCCGGGCCGGGCGCTGCATCCGTCGTCCACCTCGCTCCAGCTCATTAACGAGTAAGCCGGGTCGATCCGAAACACGGTACCGCAATGGCGCGGGACCATGTACATGCATTTGCCGTGCACGCATCGGACGGTCCGCCATGCTCAACGCCTATCCCATCCACGGCAATGCCGGCACGTCACTGGCGACCGCCGCCTGGGTCGACCTCGTCAGTCCGACCGATGCGGAAATATCGGCGTTCGAACGGGCATTTGGGCTCCGCGTACCGACCCAAGACAAGCTTTCCGAAATCGAGACGACGAGCCGTCTCCGCGTCGAGCACGACGCGCTTTATCTGACCGCTCCGCTGATCGTTGCCGCGGAAAATGAACCGTGGATACCGGCGCCGACCGGCTTTGTGCTTTCCAAACGCGTCCTGATGACCATCCGCTTTGCCAAATCGGCGGCCTTCGACACCGTGATCAAGGAGTTGGGTGAGGCCGAAAAACTCGAACCGGCGCTCGCCCTCGTGCGCCTGCTCGAAGAGCTGGTCGATCGGATGGCCGACCTACTCGAAGCGAGCGGCCGCGACCTGGACGACGCCTCTCATCTCATCTTCCGGCAAGAGCACCCGAACCGAAGGAAGTTGTCGCGCGAGACCGCCATGTTGCGCCGGCTGATGATGCGAACCGGCCGCACCAGCGAACGGATGTCGCGCATTCATTACACTTTGGTGTGCCTCGACCGAATAGCGAAGTTCACGGTCGAACAGGGCCGGGAATGGATCGCGCCGGATCTGGCCGGCCGGCTGCAGACGGTGTCGTCGGACATAGCCTCCCTGATCCGGTTCACCGAAGGCCTGATCAGCCGCGTTCAGCTTCTGCAGGACGCCGCGACCGGCATCATCAACATCGACCAGAACGACGTGATGAAGGTCTTGACCATCGCCTCGGTCGTCGGAATTCCCCCGGTGCTGGTTGTCGGCGTCTACGGCATGAATTTCAAGAACATGCCGGAACTTGCTTGGAGCTGGGGTTATCCCTACGCCTTGGCCTTGGTCGTCGTGACCGCGCTGCTGCCGCTGATCTGGTTCAAGTGGAAGGACTGGATTTGAGCGGCAAACCCGATCGCGCATGGTCGGTGCATACGGCCGAGCAGCCATCCCAGGCCGAGCGCGATGGCGGCGGCCGTGTACGGTTGGGTCTCGACAGGGCCCCGCCAACGACGCTTATTCCTCGCGATAGACTCGCTCGCGGCGCTCGTGGCGCTCCTGCGCTTCGATCGACAGCGTAGCGATGGGGCGCGCTTCCAAACGCTTGAGCGAAATGGGCTCGCCGGTCTCCTCGCAATAGCCGTAGGTGCCGTCCTCGATGCGCTGCAGCGCGGCATCGATCTTGGCAATCAACTTGCGCTGGCGGTCGCGGGCGCGCAATTCGATCGCCCGGTCGGTCTCGGACGAGGCCCGGTCGGCCAGGTCGGGATGGTTCTGGTTGTCGTCCTGGAGATGCTGCAGCGTCTCTTTCGCCTCCTTGAGAATGGCCTCCCGCCAATCGAGCAGCTTCATGCGGAAATACTCCCGCTGGCGCTCATTCATGAACGGTTCCTTGTCCGTCGGGCGGTAGATCTTTTCGAACGACCGGACGCTCTTACCGTTCTTGTTCAACGTGTCGTCGTATCGACTGTTTTTGCTCTTGACCGACTGCATGTCCCTCTGCTCCCCGCACGCTCTGCGGTAGATCCTCCCCAGCGAGGCTGGCCTATATATCGAGGGACTATGACGCTGACAATAATGATGATGGCGCCGGATACCGCCCCGGCTTAATCTTGTTGTGGAGCAGCGACAGTTTCTCGTAAAATACTGATATATAAATAGATTATAGTCTAACGGACCGTAGCCACTCTCCCCCGGTCGGCCCAATCGATCTCTCGCTCCGGTAAGTCAATCCAAATTTTTCGCAACCCGAAATTCATGTTGAGGCCACGGCCGCCGATTTCAGCCGCAAAGCGTAACCGGCCAAGCGTACCAACCGCAGCTTGATGTTCCGCGGACGCCATGCACTTAGCGGATGGCTGAGATCCAAGCGGGGCCCGCCGTCGGCGCAACACATTAAAGTTTTCTTTACCCTGCCGCGCCTAGTCGTGTGCATCACGCAAACTTTGCATCATGCAGCCACTCCATCGCGATTCACTCGACTTTCCGCAACACGAGGCCACACGAGCGTTGGTCGGGCGTCGTCTTGCCGACGTCGAACGCGACCTAATCCTGGACACTCTGCGGTTTTGTCTGGGAAACCGGACACGGGCAGCCAAAATGCTCGGCGTGTCGATCCGTACGATGAGAAACCGACTTAAGGAATTCGCGTCGGACGGGCTAAGCATACCGCCCACCGAGCAACGGCAGAGCTCGTAGAACACGATCGATCAAGCGACAACGCCGCTCCCGCCTCGATTGACAAACTCGTAGAAACATTACTTGCATCCGAGGCCTTCGGATAAACGCCGCGCAATCACCTCGTACTATGAGCCTTGCCAGGGGCGCGATTGCCATCGCAAGGCGGGGATCGGGGATAATGTTTGCCTTGGCTGAAGACGAGGTCCTGAGCCGGACCCGCGGGCTGGAGGCCGAGCTCGCGGAAGCTCGCTCCAAGATCAAGCAACTCGAATCCAGAATAGAAAGGGATGCCCTGCTCGACATCTTCAACCGCAGAGGCTTCGAACGGGAGTTGACGCGCGCGGTTTTTGCAGGTGAACCGCTACCAAAGGACCGCGGCCGTCGTTTTCATCGACCTCGACGACTTCAAGTCTATCGACGATCGATTTGGCCATCTTGCCGGCGATGCAACTTTAAAAGCCGTGGCTGAAATGATCATCAAGGCTTGCCGCGCCTCGGACACCGTTGCGCGCTTCGGCGGGGACGAATTTGCCGTACTTCTCTGGAATCTGCGCGAGTGCGACGCTCGGGCTAAGGCGCAGTCCCTCGAGGAGAAGATTGAAGCCATAAAGATGTGCTTCGCAACCGACGCCAGCTCGGTCGGTGCTTCTGCCGGGTTCACTATGCTACGGCGCTTCGACAGCCCAACTGAAGTGATAGCCCGTGCCGACAAGGCCATGTATTCCCGAAAGATGCAGAAAAAGACCGAGGAGCAGCATTTGTCGGCGGCCTTGGTCGTTGACCCCCGGCAAGTCGCCCGGCTTTTCGAACAGATCCGGTCGCGACCTGCCGAACGCGCCGCGGAACGCTGACCGGGCCGATTTCAGCCCGGCCCGATCGTCGATCATTGCAAATTCGCTTCGGCCCTGCATAGTTGCAGCGCGGACGGCACTCCTGTGGCCGGGCCCAAGCGAGCGGATTGTCATGCGCTTCGAAGGAACCAGCGGTTACGTCGCCACCGACGACCTCAAGGTTGCGGTCAACGCCGCCATCGCGCTGGAGCGGCCATTGCTGGTCAAAGGGGAGCCGGGCACCGGCAAGACCGTGCTGGCGATTGAGATCGCCAAGGCGCTGGGTGCGCCACTGATCGAATGGCACATCAAGTCAACCACCAAAGCGCTGCAAGGGCTTTACGAATACGACGCGGTGACGCGGCTGCGCGACAGCCAATTGGGCGACGCCCGCGTCAGGGACATCCGCAACTACATCAAGCGCGGCAAGCTGTGGGAGGCGTTCGTCGCCGACGAGCGGCCGGTGCTGCTGATCGACGAGATCGACAAGGCCGATATCGAGTTCCCCAACGACCTGTTGCAGGAGCTCGATCGCATGGAGTTCTTTGTCTACGAGACCAGCGAGACGATCCATGCCCGGCGGCGGCCGATCGTGGTCATCACCTCGAACAACGAGAAGGAATTACCGGACGCGTTCCTGCGCCGCTGTTTCTTTCATTACATCCGCTTTCCCGATCCCGACACGATGCGCGCCATCATCGAAGTGCACTTCCCCGGAATCAAGCACCGACTCGTGGCGGAGGCGCTGCGGCTGTTTTACGAGATCCGCGACGTGCCCGGCATGAAGAAGAAACCTTCAACCTCCGAATTGCTCGACTGGCTCAAGCTCTTGATGGTCGAAGATATTTCGTTGGAGACGCTGCGCGAGCGCGATCCCAAGAAGCTGATCCCGCCGCTGCATGGCGCGTTGCTCAAGAACGAGCAGGATGTGCACCTGTTCGAGCGGTTGGCGTTCATGGCGAGACGAGAGGGCCGCTAGCCGCGGCCGCGCTCACCACAATGGGTGCATGCTGAAGGTATAGGTGGCGCCCAGTCCGAAGGTGAATTGGTTCGGCGAACCGCGCATCGTCACCAGCGGAGAATTTGCCGCGGAATCGGTGATGCGCTCGTACTCCACCAAAGCGTGGACCTGCCATTGCCGATTAAAGAAATACTCGATCTGGGCCGCCCGCGCCGTAGGAATAGAACACGCCGGTCGCATTGTAGACGGGAAGCCCGGAGGCGCCGGACTGGGCTGCCGTAATACTGAAATACGGAGAAACCGCAGCGGTCGATTGCAGCGACAGGCGCGGGCCGCCGGACAGCCGCCACTGGCCCAACGGCACCACCACGTCGGCGAACAGGTCGCCGCTGACGCCGGTTTCGCCACCGATTCCCTGGCGAATTTCGCCACGCACGCGCAGCCACGGCACCGGCCAATAGACGGCATAGCCGCCGATCTGCGCCGCCCAGGGCACGTCGCCCAGACCATTGAGCTGGCTGTAGGACGAGGCGTAGCGCGGCCATACAAGTTTCCCGACCGGCCCCAGCTGTAACTGACCGAAATCGAGAATGGGCACGCCGAAGCCATCGCGCGCCCCGAAAAAGAACGGCGGATCGCCCGGCTTTTACAGAGCAAAGAGCGGGAAGCCGGTAAGCCCATACTCGCTCGTCGGGGCGCCCGGCCAAGCCGGAATCGCCTGGCTTTCGCCGCCGACTGTGACGATCCAGTCGGGAACAGGCGGCGCGTATGTCGCCGGTGCGGCCGGAGGCGGTGGCGGCGCTTCAGGAGAAAGATCGGCCGCCGCCGCGATACCCGGCGCGACGACAAAGACCACCGCA
>Ga0187855_10002059_pt1 | contig 15356 bp, 10 predicted proteins | sample June2016WEW_8_10_2_FD_132969 | JGI IMG/M metagenome (GOLD analysis project Ga0187855, IMG submission 132969) | Peatland microbial communities from SPRUCE experiment site at the Marcell Experimental Forest, Minnesota, USA - June2016WEW_8_10 | ecosystem: Environmental > Terrestrial > Soil >...
CGCATGGCAATGAACGACGAGGAGACCGTCGCGCTGATTGCCGGCGGCCATACCTTCGGCAAGACCCACGGCGCCGGCGATCCGTCGCTGGTCGGCCCGGCGCCGGAAGGCGCGGCCGTCGAAGAACAGGGCCTCGGCTGGAAGAGCAAGTTCGGCACGGGCGTGGGCGCCGACGCGATCACCGGCGGCCCCGAAGTCACCTGGTCGGAGACGCCGACGAAATGGAGCAACCACTTCTTCGACAACCTGTTCAACAACGAATGGGAGCTGACCAAGAGCCCGGCCGGCGCCTATCAGTGGAAGGCGAAAGGCGGCGCCGCCACGATCCCGGACGCTTACGACAAGGCGAAGAAGCATGTTCCGACCATGCTGACGACGGACCTGTCGCTGCGGATGGACCCTGCCTACGAGAAGATTTCGCGGCGCTTCTACGAGCACCCGGACCAATTCGCCGACGCGTTCGCGCGGGCGTGGTTCAAGCTGACGCACCGCGACATGGGGCCGATTCATCGTTATCTCGGCCCGCTCGTCCCGAAGGAGATCCTGATCTGGCAGGACCCGATCCCCGAGGTCGATGACCCGCTGATTGGGGAGAAGGACATTGCCGCTCTGAAGGCGAAAATCCTCGCCTCCCGCCTGACCGTTTCCCAGCTGGTGTCAACGACTTGGGCGTCGGCCTCGACGTTCCGCGGCTCCGACAAGCGCGGCGGCGCGAACGGCGCGCGCATTCGGCTGGCGCCGCAAAAGGACTGGGACGTCAACCAGCCGGCTCAGTTGGCGAAGGTTCTGCGCAAGCTCGAAGCCATCCAAAAGGAATTCAATGCTTCGCAGTCCAAGAGTAAGTCCAAGGGCAAGAAAGTTTCGCTTGCTGACCTGATCGTTCTGGGCGGCTGCGCAGCCGTCGAGGAAGCGGCGAAGAAGGCCGGGGTCGCCGTGAAGGTTCCGTTCACGCCGGGACGCATGGACGCCTCGCAGGAGCAGACCGACGTCCAATCCTTCGCGCCGTTCGAGCCGCTCGCTGACGGCTTCCGCAACTATTACCGCAGCCAGCACCTCATGACGCCCGAGGAGGCGTTGGTCGACAAGGCGCAGTTGCTGACGCTGACGGCGCCGGAGATGACGGTTCTCCTCGGCGGCCTGCGCGTATTGGGCGCCAATGCCGGGCAGTCCAAGCACGGCGTCTTTACCAAGCAGCCCGGGAAGCTGACGAATGACTTCTTCGTCAACCTGCTCGACATGCGCACGCAATGGCAGCCGGCCGCCGGCTCCGTAGGCGTGTACGAGGGGCGCGACCGCAAGACGAAGCAGCTCAAGTGGATCGGCACCACGGTCGACCTGATCTTCGGCTCGCACTCGCAGCTGCGCGCGCTGGCCGAAGTCTATGCATGCGCCGACTCCAAGGAGAAGTTCGTCAAGGACTTCATCGCCGCCTGGAACAAGGTGATGAACGCGGATCGATACGATCTCGCTTTCGCAAAAGCTGCATAGGCCTGCGGAAGCGACGGAAGGCTTGGACGGAAGCCTTGAACAAAAATCAGGGCGGTGTTTCAAAACACCTTGAAGCGCCGCCCTGACGCCAAGACGCAGAAGCGGCCGGGGAGTTTCCCCGGCCTTTTTTGCAGGCAGTGCAAACACGCGCTAAGCGCCGCGCTTACGCTTTTGACTTCGGCAGCTTCTCCGCGATCCCGAGACTGTCGGCGCGGCGGCGCATCTCGGACCAGATGTCGGCAGGACCGATCCCGGCGCGGCGCCACAGCACGGCGAGATGGTAAAGGAGATCGGCGCTCTCGCGTACGATCGCCCGGTCATTGTGCTTGACGGCTGCGAGCGCGACCTCGCCCGCCTCCTCGATGACTTTTTGCGCCACTTTGCGGTTGCTCGACCCCAATAGCCTCGCCGTGCGCGGATAGTTGTCCGGCGTAACCGCTTCGAGCGAGGCGTAAAGCCGCTCGAGTTCATTGCCGAGCCCCTCCGGGCTCGGCGCATCGTCGGGCAAAAGCGAAGCTTCGGCCGGCGCCATGAGCACCGAACGGGCTTCCGCCACCGCCAGCTCGTCGAGTTCTTCGTGGATCGGTCCGACCGGCAGGGCGCGCCCGCGGTCACCATGCAATCGTTTTGCGAGTCTTGCGACCATCGCTCACCTCCTTTACCGCGCCCGCGGGTTCGGCGTGAGCGTTGGCAAGAGATCGCTAGCCGCGGTCTTTTGCCATCGCGCAGCCGTCGATGCCGCGCACGGTCGTGATGCTGACCGGTAGGACCGACACCGAGTCTGGAGTGCCGGCCGTACCAGTATTGGTACTGCCCATGGCCTAATTGCCGAGTTTAGAAGTCGTTCAGTTGCTTTTCTGACCGACGAGGCGCAGATAGGCTTCCTTGCTCAAGTCGTCAAGCATTAAAAGGCCGCAACTCTTTGATTTATCAGGCCGAGACCGAGGGCTGCTATGGCGTCGCGGGTGCTGCGCCAGGGAAGGCTTGACGGAGCGACGGCCGCGCCGCCTTAATCGCCGGTAGTGGAAGTCATGGAATCGTTACCGGGGACAGCGAGGGTGAGGCTCGAGGACCAAGGAGTAGTCATGGTCGACCGCGGCCAAGCGACCGCTGTTGCGCTCGAATCCAGCCCAGCGGCGGCGTTGGAAGCGCCGCCGCGGCTCGCCGAACCGGCGGAGCGGCACGCCGCGTCGGCTCTGGCCTCCAGCCCGGACCGCTTCATCAATCGTGAGCTGTCGTGGCTCAATTTCAACCGCCGCGTCCTCGAGGAATCCGCCAATCGCGGTCATCCGCTGCTGGAGCGATTGAAATTCCTGTCGATCTCGGCGAACAACCTCGACGAGTTCTTCATGGTGCGCGTGGCCGGCCTGCGCGCCCAGGTGCGCGCCGGCATCGGCACCAAGAGCCCCGAGGGACTGACCCCGGCCGAGCAGCTTGTGCGTATTGCCGAGGCCGTGGTGGTCCTCGTTCAAGACCAGCAGACGCAGTGGCGCGAGTTGCGCGCCGCGCTCGCCCAGGCCGGCATCGTGCTGGTCGACGGTCCCGATGTCGGCAAGGCGGAGAAGGCTTGGCTCGAGGACCATTTTCTTGCCCACGTCTTCCCGTTGCTGACGCCGCTCGCCGTCGATCCGGCGCATCCGTTCCCGTTCATCCCCAATCTCGGCTTCTCGATCGCCCTGCAGCTGTCGCGCGCTAAGGATGGCAAGGCGATGAACGCGTTGATCCGCATGCCGAACCGCATCGAGCGGTTCGTGCGGCTGCCGCAGGCCGGGGAGGGCGGCGAGGTGCGGCTGATCTCGATCGAGGCCGAGACTAGCCTGTTCATCGGCAAGCTGTTCCCGGGCTATGCGGTGAAGGGGGTCGGCGCCTTCCGCGTCATCCGCGACTCGGAACTGGAAGTCCTCGAAGAGGCGGAAGATCTGGTGCGGCTGTTCGAAACCGCGCTGAAGCGGCGCCGCCGCGGTTCGGTGATCAGACTCGATATCGAGGCGATGATGCCGGCCGAGCTGCAGCGGTTCGTGCTCCGCGCGCTCGACGCCACCGATGACAGCGTGTTCAAGGTTGACGGCGTGCTGGCGCTCAACGAGATGGCGCAGCTCGCCAGCCTCGACCGGCCGGACCTCGAATTCGTGCCCTATACGCCGCGCTATCCCGGCCGCATCCGCGACAATGGCGGCGATTGCTTCGCCGCCATCCGGCAGAAGGATCTCATCGTCCACCACCCCTACGAGTCCTTCGACGTTGTGGTGGATTTTCTCAATCAGGCGACTCGCGATCCGAATGTCGTCGCCATCAAGCAAACGCTCTACCGCACCTCGGCCGACTCGCCGATCGTCAAGACGCTCGCGGAGGCCGCCGAGGCCGGCAAATCGGTCACCGCCGTCGTCGAACTCAAGGCGCGCTTCGACGAGGAGGCCAATATCCGTTGGGCCCGCGATCTCGAACGCGCCGGCGTGCAGGTGGTATACGGGTTCCTCGAGCTCAAGACCCATGCCAAGCTCTCGCTGGTGGTCCGCCGCGAGGGAGCCGCGCTCGCCGCCTATGTGCATGTCGGCACCGGCAATTATCACCCGGTGACCGCGCGCATCTATACCGACCTGTCGTTCTTCACCGCCGATCCCGCCATCGCCCGCGATGTCACCCGCGCGTTCAACTATGTCACCGGCTACGCGGAGCCCGCCGGGCTCGAGCGCATGGCGGTCTCGCCGCTGACGTTGCGCAAGCGCATCCACGCGCACATCGAAGAGGAGATCGCGAACGCCAAGGCCGGTCGTCCGGCCGCCATCTGGATGAAGATGAATGCGCTGGTCGACGCCGATATCATCGACGCGCTCTATCGCGCTTCGAGCGCGGGCGTGGCGATCGAACTGGTGGCGCGCGGCATCTGCTGCCTGCGGCCGGGGGTTCCCGGCTTGTCCGAGAATATCCGCGTCAAGTCCATCGTCGGCCGCTTCCTCGAACACGGCCGCATCTATTGCTTCGGCGCCGGCCACAGTCTGCCGCATCCGAAGGCCGCGGTTTATATCTCGTCCGCCGACATCATGCCGCGCAATCTCGACCGTCGCGTCGAAGTGCTCTGCCCGATCCTCAATCCCACCGTGCACGAGCAGGTGCTCGATCAGATCATGGTCGCGAATTTCAAGGACAACCAGCAGAGCTGGGACCTCGTCGCCGACGGCTCCTCGTCGCGCATCAAGCCGGGGCGGGGCGAGGAACCCTTCAACGCCCAATCCTACTTCATGACCAATCCAAGCCTGTCGGGGCGCGGAAAGTCGCCGAAAGAGTCCATTCCCCGCTTACGGCATCGCTCGGAGCGGGCGTGAGCGAAGCCGCAAACGCGCCACCGATTGCCCGGCGCTGATTGCAAAAGATGAGCCGCGCCAAGATCGACGCTCAGGGACGCCTCGACGATGGTCCGCCACTGGCGGTGATCGACATCGGCTCGAATTCCGTGCGGCTTGTCGTCTACGAAGGGCTGACCCGCAGCCCGACGCCGCTGTTCAACGAGAAGGCGTTATGCGGGCTTGGCCGCGAGGTGCAGTCCACCGGACTGCTCGCCGCCGACGCGGTCGAGCAGGCCTTGGCCGCGCTCAAGCGCTACCGCGCGCTCTGCACGACCATCGGGGTGAAGAAAGTTTTGGCCATCGCTACTGCGGCCTGCCGTGACGCCAAGAATGGCCGCGCCTTCATCAAGCTCGCCGAACGAATCATCGGGACCGAAATCGACGTGCTGTCCGGCGGCCGCGAGGCGCAGTTGACCGCGCTCGGCGTCATTTCCGGCGTGCATCAGGCGGACGGCGTGGTCGGCGACCTCGGCGGCGGCTCGCTCGAACTGGTCAATGTCCACGGCACGCGCGCCGGGCGCGGCTTGACCCGGCCGCTCGGCGGTTTGGCCCTGGCCGACATTTCGGCAAAATCGCTCAAGAAGGCGGAAAAGTTCGTCAAGAAAACCCTTGGCTCCTTGCCGCTGCTCAGCGACTGCAAGGGCCGCAACTTCTACGCCGTCGGCGGCACCTGGCGGGCGCTGGCGCGGCTGCACATGTGGCAGACCGGATACCCACTGCACGTGATGCACGGCTACGCCATTGCCGCCGATGACGCGCTGGAATTCGCTCGCCTGGTGCATCGGGTCGATGCCGACACGCTCTCCAACATCGAAGTGGTGGCGAGTGCACGGCGGCCGTTACTGTCCTATGCGGCCCTGGTGCTGGAATACATCGTGCGCATCGGCAAGCCGCGCCAGGTGATATTCTCCGCACTCGGCGTGCGCGAGGGCTTGCTCTATTCGCTGCTCAAGCAGAAGGACAAGGAGAAGGATGCGCTTATCGAAGCGGCACGCGGGCTCAACAAATTGCGTTCGCGTTCGCCGCGCCATGGTGAAGAGCTGATCGCATGGACCGACCGTTTCATGGCCTCCTCTGGCCTCAGTGAAACGTCCGAGGAACGCCGGCTTCGTCACGCCGCCTGCCTGTTGGCCGATATCGGCTGGCGGGCGCATCCCGATTACCGCGGCGAGCAATCGCTCAATATCATTGCCCATGGCGGCTTCAGCGCCATCGACCATCCGGGCCGCGCCTATCTGGCGCTCGCGGTATTTTACCGCCACGTCGGACTGGTGATGGACGACGAGCTGTCGCCGCGGTTGCGCGAGCTTGCTTCGACTCGCGGGCTCGACCGCGCCCGCGTGCTCGGTGCGGCGCTGCGGCTCGCCTATGTCGTGTCCGCGGCCATGCCTGGCGTGCTGCCGCGAACGCCGCTGGCGGTGGAGCGGCATCGCCTGGCGCTGCGGCTGCCCGGTCAATTCGCGGCGCTCTACGGCGAACGGGTTTTGAACCGGCTGCGCGTGCTGGCGCGACTCATCGGCCGCGAGCCGGTGGTGCTGCTGGGGTAAGCCGACCGTCAACTGCGCTCGACCGTTGCCACCCGGCCCTTTTCGATCGCCAGCGCCAGCTTGCCGTGTTTGAGCGCGAGCGCCTTTTCGCCGAACAGCTCGCGGCGCCAGCCGGTGAGCGCGGGGACATCGGCGGCGTCATCGGCCGCGATGCGCTCGAGATCGTCGACCGTGGCAATCACCTTGGCGGCGACGTGGTGGCGCTCGGAAATCATGCGCAACAGCACCTTGAGCAGCTCGACGACGGCGGCGCCGTTGGTCGAGGACTGCAGCCGCGCCGGACGCGGCAATGTCTTCGGATCGCGCGCCAGGCCGCGCGCCACCGCGGCGACGATCGCCTCGCCCCAGCGCGAGCGTTCGAAGCCCTTGGGCAGCGAGCGCAGACTCTTGAGCTTCTCGATTGTCGTCGGCGCCTGCACGGCGATATCGGCGATCGCGTCGTCCTTGAGCACGCGGGAGCGCGGCACGTCGCGCGACTGCGCCTCGCGCTCGCGCCAGGCCGCGACCTCGATCAGTACGGCGAGCTCCTTGGGCTTGCGCACGCGCGTCTTCAGACGCTGCCAGGCGTTCTCCGGATCCATGCGGTAGGTGTCGGCCGACGTCAGCACCTGCATTTCCTCTTGCACCCAATCGACCCGGGCGCGCCGCCCGAGGTCGTCGACCAGCGCCGCATAGACGTCCCGTAGATGCGTGACGTCGGAGACCGCGTAGGACAGCTGCGCTTCGGAGAGCGGCCGGCGTGTCCAGTCGGTGAAGCGGTGCGATTTATCGAGCGTGTCGCCGGTGATGCGCTGCACCAGCTGGTCATAGGAGATGGAATCGCCGTAGCCCAAAACCATGGCGGCGACCTGGGTGTCGAAGACGGGATGCGGAATAAGCTTGGCGCGGTGCCACACGATTTCGATGTCCTGACGCGCGGCATGAAAGACTTTCATCACCTTCTCGTTGGCCATCAGCGCGAAAAAGGGGGCGAGATCGATACCCGGCGCCAGCGCGTCGACCACCACCGCCTCGTCGGCCGAGGCCATCTGCGCCACGCACAGCAGCGGGTAATAGGTGGTTTCGCGCAGGAATTCGGTGTCGACGGTGATGAAGGGGTGGGACGCCATCCGCCGGCAGACCGCGGCAAGCTCGGACGTTGTCGTGATCGGCTGCATTGCGACTGTGATAGCGGAATCGCGTGGCGTTGTCGCCGGTCCGGGGCCGTCAGCCACCGCGCACTCGCCCCATATGGATGAACTCCCACGGGCTCGGCAGCGCGCCAACCGGGACTTCGATCAGGGTCGGGCCGTCGCGGCGGGCAAAGCCGCGGCGCAGGGCTTGGCCGAGTTCCGCCGGCGATCGCGCCCGCACCGCCTCGGCGCCGAAGCTCTTGCCGAAGGCGACGAAATCGGGATTGACCAGATCGGAGGCGATCAGCCGGTTGCCGAAGCGCTCCTGCTGGATGCGGCGCACATTGCCGTAGGCGCCGTCGTTGAACACCACCGTCACCAGCGGAATGCGGTGCTGCATGGCGGTGGCAAGCTCGGTGGCCGTGAACATGAAGCCGCCGTCGCCGGAGATCGACAGCACCGGCACATCGCGCCGCGCGTCCTGTGCGCCCAGCGCCGTGGCAAAACCCCAGCCCAACGGATCCTGATAGCCGGGCGACAGAAACGTGCGCGGCTTGTAGACGGGAAAGACCAGCCGCGCGGCGAAACCGAGCTGGGTGACCTCGTCGACGAAAATGCCGTCCTCCGGCAGTTCGGCGCGCATCACTTCGAGGAAGGCGACCTGCGGGGCGATCTTCTCGAAGCGCTTGCGCCACTTCGCCTGACGCTCGTCCATTTCCGCCTGCCGCGATGCCCGCTTGGCGTTGCGCGCCGGCAATTCCGCGAGCAGACTTTGCAGGATCGGTTTGGCGTCGCCGACGAGCGCCACCCTGGGCCGCTGCCAGCGATTGTGTTCCTTCGGATCGGCATCGACGCGGACGATGGCGAGGTCGCGATCGACGCCCCATTCGCGAAATTGCATGAGCAGCCGGGTGCCGACCGCGAGCACCGCGTCGGCCTCGCCCCACAATTCGTGCCCGAGCGGCAGGGTGACGCTGAAGGGGCTGCGGCCATCGAGAACGCCGCGGCCGCGCCGATAGGCCAGCACCGGCGCCTGCAGCATGGCGGACAACGCCGTGACTTCCGCCGCGGCGTCCTGGGCGCCGCCGCCGCAGACGATCATCGGCCGCTTGGCGGCGCCGAGAATCGTCGCCGCCTTGCGCACGGCGTCGCGATCGATGTTCGGCGCCGGCCGCGGCAGCGGCGACCGCACGACGACCGGGCCGCTCTTGCCCCAGACGTTGATGGCGCATTCGAGGACCGCCGGTCCGGGCCGGCCGCTGTGCATAGCGCGCAGCGCCAGCGCCGTCTGTCGCGACGCTTGTTCAGGCTTGCTGATCAGCGCCGCGTGATCGACCAGCCGCTTGATAACGCCATGCTGGTCGCGGATCTCATGCAAATGGCCGAGGCCACGCCCGATATCGGCCTGAAAAATCTGCCCGATCAAACCGAGCACAGGCGCGTTCATCGCGTAGGCAGTCAACAGCGCGGTCGCGGAATTGAGCAGCCCCGGGCCCGGGACCACGGCATAGGCCTGCGGCTTGCCGGTCGCCAGCGCCGCGCCGAGCGCCATCAGCGCGGCACCTTGCTCATGCCGGGTATGCACCGTCCGCAGCCGGTCCGAAGCCTTGAACAGCGCCTCGAACAGGTGGTCGTTCTGCACCCCGGGCAGGGCGTAGATCGTGTTCAGCCCATGCGCGATCAGGGTCGCGACCACGGCGTCGGCCGTGGTCATGATTTCGGCATCTGCGGCCGGCTGAGCCGTCTTGTGTTTCTTCGGCATTTCCCGCTTCCCGGTTGCCGTGAAGTGGCAGATCGGCGCCGTCCTGTCGAGGCGCGGGGTGCCCGCTTGACAAGGCGGCGGCCGCTATGTGCTTGTGCGCTCGCCATTTCCCGTACCTTCGGCGGAATTGAAAATGCACCGCTATCGCAGCCATACCTGCGGCGCGCTTCGAGCGAGCGACATCGGCAGCGAGGTGCGCCTGTCCGGGTGGTGCCACCGCATCCGCGATCATGGCGGCGTGCTGTTCATCGATCTGCGCGACCACTACGGGCTCACCCAGGTGGTCGCCGACCCCGACAGTCCGGCGTTCAAGGTGGCGGAGACTTTGCGGTCGGAATGGGTGGTGCGCATCGACGGCAGGGTGCGGCGGCGGCCGGGCGGCACGGAAAACCCCGACCTGCCGACCGGCGAGGTCGAAGTCTACATCCGCGAAATCGAGGTTTTGGGCCGTGCCGCGGAACTGCCCATGCCGGTTTTCGGCGAGCACGACTACCCCGAAGACATCAGGCTCAAATACCGCTTTCTCGATCTGCGCCGCGAGCATCTGCACCAGAACATCATGAAGCGCGGCGAGATCATCGATTCGCTGCGGCGGCGCATGAAGGAGCAGGGCTTTTTCGAATTCCAGACGCCGATCCTGACCGCCTCGTCGCCGGAAGGCGCGCGCGATTATCTCGTGCCGTCGCGGTTGCATCCCGGGAAATTCTACGCGCTGCCGCAAGCGCCGCAGCAGTTCAAGCAGCTGATCATGATCTCCGGCTTCGACCGCTATTTCCAGATCGCGCCGTGCTTTCGCGACGAGGATGCCCGCGCCGACCGCTCGCCCGGCGAGTTCTATCAGCTCGATCTGGAGATGAGCTTCGTCACCCAGGAAGACGTGTTCGACGCGGTCGAGCCGGTCATTCGCGGCGTGTTTGAAGAGTTCGGTGGCGGCAAGCCGGTGACGCCAAAATTGTCGCGCATCCCCTATGGCGAGGCTTTGAGCAAATACGGCACCGACAAGCCGGATTTGCGCAACCCGATCGTCATGCAGGATGTGTCGGAGATTTTCCGCGGCTCGGGATTCAAGGTTTTTGCCCGTATTCTCGAAGGCAGCGCCAGGGCGGCGGTGTGGGCGATCCCGGCGGCCGGCGGCGGTTCGCGCGCCTTTTGCGACAGGATGAATTCCTGGGCGCAGGGCGAAGGGCAGCCCGGCCTCGGCTACATCTTCTTTGCGTCTGACGGCGGTGCGACTGTCGGTCGCGGCCCGGTCGCCAACAATCTCGGCCCCGAGCGCACCGAACAGTTGCGGACGCAGCTCGGCCGGAACGACGGCGACGCGGTATTCTTCGTCGCCGGCGAACCGCAAAGCTTCGTCAAGTTTGCCGGTGCGGCGCGAACGAAAGTCGGCGAGGACCTCGGTCTGATCGATAAGAGTCGTTTCGAGCTGTGCTGGATCGTCGATTTTCCCATGTACGAGTGGAACGAGGAGGAGAAAAAAATCGACTTCTCCCACAACCCGTTCTCGATGCCGAACTTGCCGGCAGATGAATTTCTCGCGCTTGACCCTGCCGACCGCGACAAAATTCTCAGTCTCAGGGCGATCCAGTACGACATCGTTTGCAACGGCGTTGAACTGTCCTCCGGCGCCATCCGCAATCATATTCCCGACGTGATGAAGAAGGCGTTTGCCATCGCCGGCTATGACGAAAGCGTGCTGGAACAGAAATTCGGCGGTATGCTGCATGCGCTGTCGCTTGGCGCGCCGCCGCACGGCGGCATTGCGCCGGGCATCGACCGCATCGTGATGCTGCTGTGCGGCGAAGAGAACCTGCGCGAAGTGGTGCTGTTCCCGATGAACCAGCGCGCCGAAGATTTGATGATGGGAGCGCCGTCGGAGGCGACTCCCAAGCAATTGCGCGAACTGCACATCCGCGTGGTCAAGCCGGGCCCGGCATAAGTCGGCTGCTCGCACTTTCGCCGCCCGGGTCTCCGGTCCCAACATCATTCCGCCGCCGCCGCGATCGGCGTCCCGCACAGCATCGCGACGATTTCGCGGAACTTCCCGTGCATCTTTTCCAGCGCATCCACCGCAGAATGAGGCGTAGCTCGCCCAACACCTCGAGCGAGAGCCGCGTGGCGCAGCCGAGGGCGCTCGCGATCTGAAACGCCTTGCGCTCATCGCGCCAGCATCGATCGACGAGGGCGACCGCTGAGTCGAGGCCGCGGCCAAATACCATTGACGCGCGCGCCCCGAAGCGGGCGCGGACCGCGGGGTGACAAGGCCCGAGCCGAATCAGCCGCTCGACCCTGATTTTGAAGTCGTTGATGGTTGCGGCTTCGTCGAAGGCGGCGCCGATCTGCGCCAGCGCCACCGCCATGGCTGGCGTCGGCCCGACCCGTGCCGCCGCGGCAGCGCGGCGGATGTGCTCACTGTCGCGGTCCTGCCGCGGTGAACTCGTAGCGGTTGAATGTTCGGCGAATGGCATCGCGGATCGCGTTTTGGTTCGCCGCGGCCGTCACGGCAGGCGCGGCTCGACGCTGTCGGTTCGTAACGAAAAATAGGACGATTGTCAAGCGAGCCGTCACGCTATCGGTGACGGACCGCGAAACACGCTCGGTCCCGGCGCCCGCCGCGGCGCGCGGCAAAGTCCATCGTCTGACTGATTCGGCGTGGCTCGGTGTTGAAAACGGAAGCGCGCTTGCTCAGAACAATTTGAGGCAGCAGAGCACCTTGCCGACGACCTCGAGCTCGCTGAGCGGGGTCTCTTCGCTCGGATGATTCGGATTGTCGGAGATCACCTTCACCCGCGTCGGCCGCGACGAACGCAAGACTTGCAGTCGCTTGACCACGATGCACTCGAAGGTGTCGCGAATGGCATAAAGCCCGTCCGGCGTCGGCGTCTTGTGGCCGGTATCGACGATCACGCGCTCGCCGGAGACGATGGTCGGCGCCATGCTGTCGCCGGTAGTGTCGAGGACCAGAAGGCGGCCGGACGAGGAGTGCAATTGCTCGCGCACGAAAGCCTGCGGAAACAGCCACCCTTCGGCCTTCAGCGGGTCGGCGTGGCGTCCATCCTTGCGCACTTCGCGCGCCGGCACCCCGCCGCCGCCGAGACCGGCGCGGGTGTCGAGTTCCGGCACCTGGCCGGGAGACGGGCCGAGCGGTTCGTCGTGCGCGGCCTCTTCGCGCAGCACGTCGCTTGATTCGATACGGCTGCCGGGGGTGCCGGGGTAGCGTCCCCACAGCAGAATCTGCTCCGGCGTGTAGCCGAGCACCGCGGCGAACGGCTTGAGGTGGTCGAGCCGCAGCCGGATATGGCCATTCTCCAGCCGCGACAGCTGCTGTTTGGAAATGCCCGACCGCTTGACCAGTTCGGTGCGCGACATGCCGCGCGCTTCTCGCGCGTAGTACAGGCCGGTCATCTGCTTACTGGGTCGGGTGCGGCGTGCCATGCGATTATTGTCACCGATTCCGTTTATAGCGCCTAGCGTCTAAAACCGCGACTTGACTGTCCTGTTTTGTGCGACTATATCACAAACGGCGACGCAAGATAGCCGCCTGATTGGCGGGCGAGCCAACACCGAGACGCTTCCCAGGCCTGACCGGCGCTCGCACGCGGCGGGCGGACTCCGCGGAGTTGACAGTCGTGCCAACTGAATCATGGACCATCGAGCAAATCGATCTCTTGAAACGGCTTTGGAACGAGGGCCTGACGGCCGCCGCGATCGCCGCCCGGCTTGGCGGTCTGTCGCGGTCCGCGGCGCTGGGAAAAGTCCATCGGCTTCGGCTGCGAACGGACAAGGCCACGGCAGCGTCGGCGGTCAAAGCGAAATCCGCCGGAGAGCGCTGCGCCGAGACGACGCCGGCGCGCCGGCGCCGCGGCGGCAAACGCGGCAAGCACCCGCAAGCCGCGCCGGCAGCAGTCAGTCAGCACAAGACGCTGTTTGAATTGACCAACAAGACCTGCCGGTGGGTCGTAGAGGCCACCGTCAAGTGGGCGGTGGCGTGGACCTGGTCGCACCTGCACTGAGCGACATGACGTGCCGTCAACAGAGAATGGAGCGGCAAAAATAGAAGCGCCGCCGTCAGCGAAACTTAGAGGCGGCTACAAGCGACGACCGAAGCCGCCTCGGAAACAGCTGGCCATCAGAAAGTGGGGCAATCCGGCCCAGGCCGTGCCAGCTACCCACGAATAAGTTCCGCCCCCACCTGTGCCCAACGTTTCGCCCGACGGTGCCGCATTGGACGGCACAAGTATTTCCACCAGAGGAAAATACCAAGTCTAATCAATAGCCTATCGGCTGGCACGCCGCTTGCTGCACCACGGCAAGAGGGGAGCCTTGGTCGGCCGATAGTTTCGTAAAGACGTCTCGGGCGGCCTAAAAAAACGGGAGCCGAGACATGGACTACGTCAAGCCGGCGGACGTCGCCTCTGCCATGGTCAACGCCGGGCGCAGTAAGCTGGCGCTCGCACCCCTCGACCTGCTGATCCGCGGCGGCCTTGCCGGCGCCATCCTCGCCGCTGCGACGAGTCTCGCCATCACCGGCGCGGTGCAGACCAGCCAGCCGCTGGTCGGCGCGCTGATCTTCCCCGTCGGCCTCATCCTCATCGTGCTGCTCGGCCTCGATCTGGTGACCGGTAGCTTCGGCCTGTTGCCGCTGCCGTGGATTGAGAACGATACCGACGTCAAAACCATGCTCGCCAGCTGGGGCTGGGTGTTCCTCGGCAATCTGATCGGCAGCGTCGTCTATGGCGGGCTGTTGGCGATCGCGCTCACCAATTTCGGCGCGACGGCGCCAGTCGGTGTCGCCGCAAAAATCATCGCCATCGCCGAGGCCAAGACTACCGGCTACGAGGCGCTCGGCTTCGCCGGCCTCGTCACGGTCTTCGTCAAGGCGATCCTCTGCAACTGGATGGTCTGCCTCGCCATCGTCGCCGCCATGACCACCTCCTCGACGATTGGCAAGATCGCCTGCGCCTATATGCCGATCTTCATCTTTTTCGCCCAGGGCTTCGAGCACTCGGTGGTGAACATGTTCATCATCCCGACCGGCATGATGATGGGCGCCAAGGTGAGCGTCGCGCAATGGTGGCTGTGGAATCAGATTCCGGTCACGCTCGGCAATCTGGTCGGCGGTTTCGTGTTCACCGGGCTTGCGCTCTACATTACTCACAAGCCTCGGACGACCGCGCCCGCGCCCCTGACCGCGCCGACGCGTGTCCCCGCTGAATGAGCGAGGCGGACCTCAAACCCGTCGCAGCGGGACAGGCCGGCGATTTCGAACCGGAACAGAAGCGTTACCTGGAAGGGTTCGTCGCCGGCGTGCAGATCGCCAAAGCGGCAAAAAACGTCGCCGGCGCTGCGGCGCCAGCCGGCGGTGCGCTGCCGCTCGAGCCGACCGGCCCGGACGCGGCGGCGCTGAAAGCGCAGAACCGCGTGCTCGCTGCCGGTGGCAAGCTCTCTGATCCGGAAAAATTCAAACGCGAGCAGCATCCCTTCGACACGTATGAGCGGCTGAAGGAGCACGCGGCCAAGGGCGAATATCCGAAACCGCCGGACAATTTCCGCTGGCGGTTTTTCGGTCTGTTCTATGTCGCGCCGAACCAGAACTCCTACATGTGCCGGCTGCGCATCCCGAATGGGATCGTCAAGGCCGCGCAGTTCGCCGGCGTTGCCGATCTCGCCGAGCGCTACGGCGGCGGCTACGCCCATGTGACGACACGCGCGAATCTCCAGATCCGCGAAGTCGAGGCCCACAACGCGGTCGCCATGATCGAGGCGATCCAGGATTTGGGGCTGTGCTCGCGCGGCTCCGGCGCCGACAATATCCGCAACGTCACGGGCACGCCGACGGCAGGCATCGATCCGCAGGAGCTGATCGATACGCGCCCCTATGCGCGCGAATGGCACTTCCACATCCTCAACGACCGCTCGCTCTACGGCCTGCCGCGTAAGTTCAATGTCGCTTTCGACGGCGCCGGCACCATTCCGGTGTTGGAGGATACCAACGACATCGGCTTCCAGGCGGTGCAGGTGAACGAAGGCTTCGGCCTTGCTCCCGGCGTCTGGTTCAAGCTCTGCCTCGGCGGCATCACCGGCCACCGCGATTTCGTTCGCG
>Ga0187855_10002066_pt1 | contig 15314 bp, 15 predicted proteins | sample June2016WEW_8_10_2_FD_132969 | JGI IMG/M metagenome (GOLD analysis project Ga0187855, IMG submission 132969) | Peatland microbial communities from SPRUCE experiment site at the Marcell Experimental Forest, Minnesota, USA - June2016WEW_8_10 | ecosystem: Environmental > Terrestrial > Soil >...
CACTTTGATGGACGCTGTTGCGATGAAGGAAGTGACATCCTTTAACGCCAGCACGCTCTGACTCCCAGAGGGGATCCCGGTAATTGGAGGCGAACCAACACCCGACTCGAAGACGTTGTCATCGTAGCCGCCCTTGATGCCGATCGAAAGATCCGTCAGCCAAGCCGGCTCTTGCCATGCGGCCAGGTTTGGAGCAGTCGCAGGAACGTCGGCGCCGTAGGCTATCGATAGCAATCCGCCGATTCCCAGGAGAGAAAAACCCCGGATCGTGTTTGATGTTCGTTTGTTCATTCTGTTTTAGGATTAATTGTCGATCGGCAGGTTCTTCCTGGCGGTCCTTGTCTGTTGATACTTCTGCGCGCAGCCGAATGCTCCCGTCGGCCAGTGCTTGACGCCCCTAGGACCTGCGAATCGCTTCTTTGCGCGAAGAGCTACGTGGATCGCCTCGATTTAACCTGCGGCTCAAAAATTCTTGAAATCGTCTTCCATCGGAATCTCGCCTCCGCGAGAAGTTGCAGCTTCGAGGGCCGGAGCAGCCTTTTCTCGGCCATTGCCATTTATATGCCTGACCTCGGGTTGCCTGGATACGGTTGTGGACCGGCGAGTTTTCTTGGCGTTAGAATGGAGATCCAAGGGCTTTGCTTGAGAGGTAACTCCATTGGCATTCACCAGTCGCAGAAGATCGCCGACGGAACGCTTCATGGTTTCGGCTTGGGCGCTCAGCTCTTCCGCCGCTGCCGCACTTTCCTCCGCATTTGCAGCGTTGCCCTGCATTACCTTGTCCATCTGTCCGACGGCTAATTTGATTTGTGAAATTCCCTGCGTTTGCTCGAGCGAGGCGCTGGCCACCTCGGCGATCAGCTCGTCCACTTGGCTGACCTTGGTCAGGATCTCGTTCAACCGGGTTGACACTTTGATGCTTATTTCAACGCCTTTTCCCGACTTGGCGATGGCCCCTTCAATCTTGGACGCCGTTTCCTTTGCAGCTTGGGCGCTGCGCTGCGCAAGGTTTCGTACCTCATCAGCGACGACCGCGAACCCCATTCCAGCTTCGCCGGCGCGAGCCGCCTCAACCGCCGCGTTTAGAGCTAGGATGTTGGTTTGGAATGCAATCTCATCAATGGTCTTGATGATCTTGGCGATATCATCGCTGGAGACCTTAATGGCCTCCATCGCTGAAGACATGGATTGTATATCGCCGACTCCCTTGTCAGCGGCAGAACGCGCCTGTGTGGCGAACTCCTTGGCCTTTTGAGCGTTCTCCGAGTTCCGCTTGGTCATGCTGCTCAATTCCTCGAGCGACGAACTGCTTTCCTCAAGCGAGGCGGCTTGTTCACTCGCACCCTCGGCCAAGCTTTGGCTTGACGACGAGACATGACCGGAAGCTGTAGCAACCTGACTTGAGCCATCGTTGAGCTCATTGGCGACTCGGTTCAATACGTGACCAGTCCCCCGGATGATGACATAGGCAACACCGATCCCCACAAGGGCCGCCAGGCCCAGCCCGAACAGGATCCCTGCCTCCGAACTTTGCACGGCCGACTGGATGGCACTACCGGCGTTGTCCGAGTTGCCTCTGATGAAATCGATGAGTTCTCCGAGTACCGAGAGGTATTTTTCCGCTGCGGGCTCCAATTGGCTTCGACCCAAACTATAGGCGGCAGCGTTGTTGTTTCCTTGCCGAAGGGCTGCAACCACTAAATCCCGCTTTTGGAGATATTCACCCCGTGCGGCCTTGACTAACTCCAGCAGAGCACGGCCCTTTTCGCTGACAGTTAGGCTCTCAAGCCCTTCGTAAACCTTGGAGTTATCAGCGGAGATCGCGCTTAGCTCCGCCTCCATGCTCGACAAATCCGACTTATCGGCACTTCCGACGTGTATGAAGACCACCTGCGTCGATGCTATCGCGTTCTTCTGCGCGCGATAGACCAGCTCGATGGTGGGAAGGGACCGTTTTGTTACCTCGTCGGAATGTTGCTTTATGGCAACGAGCCGTGTGTAAGAGAATACACCTAATGCAAGGGCGATAATGATCACGCTCGCGAAGCCAAATGTGATTCGTTTTCCGATGGTCCAGTTTTTCATGATATCTGCCTCTAGCTTGTTTAATTTGCGGTTGTTAAGATTGTCGCTGCGCTGCGGATAACCTCGTGCCCGTCGGCGCCTATCACTCGGTCTATGTCCAAGAGCGTCTTTATCGCGCCTTTGACCTTAGCCATGCCCAAGATGCACTCAGTAGTGCTTCCGCTTCCAAAATTCGGTGTTTCTTCGATTTCGGAAGCGGCAACGTTCGCAACCTCCTCAACGTTATCGACGACCAGCCCCATTTGGCTGGTCTTTCCGTCAGCCGCTTTTATCAGCACCACGACAATGCAGGCTTGTTCTGCGCATTGCGCGGCTTCGAATCCGAAGCGAAGTCGTAGATCCATTACCGGGATTATTTTCCCGCGCAGGTTAATCACGCCGCGGATGTAGTCCGGCATCTGAGGCAGGCAGGTGATGTTCGTCACGCGGATGATCTCGCGTACATGCAACACATCGATCCCATAAGACTGTCTTTGTAGCGCAAAGGTGAGATATTTCCCTGCGAGTCGTTGGACCCCTGATTTTTCGCCGTCGATCGGCTTTGGTGACATGTGAATCGGCTTTATTAAGGTTTTGTTAAGATTCTCCGCGTCTGTTCGCGTATCGGCATGATTCCTTGTGGCCCGAGAAAAACCTGCCAGGTGGAACCGCAAGCTCACCTGTAATGCGCCCGCCTTATGGCGCCTATTAGCCGGCCTCATGCCCTGTTTACCGGTGTCTTATATCGAATCTGCGTATCGAAGCCGCGACGTTCCAAAATCACGATTGCACGTATTTCAGCCGCAAATACCGAAGCATTCCGATGCCGCCGAATGCAGGCATCACAGCCATTATGCGTTGATTCTTATGCCGTTCTATTTCTTCCACCAATTCGCCAGAAAAACTACGTGATTTTACATTGGGATCTGGGATTCGCCGACGTCGGGCGCGATTCCTGAAAATTGATGCCCAACACAATTCCAGTAGATGTTCCGTTCGAGAACACTCTTTCCTCGTTCTTTTGCGTACCACGTAATTTTACGTAATCGCATTCCGTGACAGCTGCACCGCCATCAAACAAATTCTATAATGCTTATGTTCAGATACCGACCCTCCCAAAGCTGAGGTGGAGATTTTTGGCGCTTCTCTTTCCCGACGGCAAACGTGGCTCGGTATGCCGTCGGCCTGCGAAAGGTCTCTTCTTCCTTCCAAAGCCGCGATCCCAATAGGCGATCTCCCGGGTGAGACAGGTTAGGCTCATGGGGCAACGCCGCTAATCTTCGCTCGGATATGTTTCTTCCCATATTGATAAACAGCGGCCGATTCGCTATAGCCCCGCTTGCGCCGCCCTTCGGTCTCGGGCCCTACGCTGTGTAGAATCATATTCGATTCGAGCCGGATAGGTTGGGTGGCGGAGACCTGCATCCCAACCAAAGCAAATGGAAAGAAACTGCGGGGGATAAAGTGGACTCCGTCGGGCGCAAAACAATTCATGGCGTTTGGCACACTGCTGGCCGCTATCGAGTCTGGCGGACGTCTTAAATATTCTGAGACCTCGGCGTTACGCCAAATCTTCGAGGCAGAGCGGCGACCTAAAGAGCGTATTGATGACCAGTGAATGAGTAGTAAGGCATTGGATCCCTCATACATATGCCGACCGCGCCGTGTTGCATGCCAGACCGCCAGACCTCTCATTCTCGGTTTCCAAGGCCAAGAATTGCGCCATCAGGTTTTGGGCGGCCAGGATACGCGCGATTATTTTTACGCCTCGCACCCTAAAACGGTAAATTTCTGGCCAGGATATTCGCCTAGGCGCCGGCATTTAATGCGATGCGCACCAGGGACTTGGTCAGAATTCAAAGCGACCATTGCGCTCCTATCAGTGTGACGATCTTCGCCAAATAGGCATCGTGAGCGGCTCGTGCCGCGGCAGGCCCGGAGCCATTGACGGAGAACCAGAAATTGATGATGTATGCGCGCTCCCCCGGGGGCGGCGCCTGGTCGGTGGCCACTCCACGTTCAGGCGCCAACGGTTCCATGACATACGTGAGGCCCCGCATGTATCTCGCAGGCTCCAACGACGGCATAGGAGAAGAAGAGAAAGGGCGGCGCTATCTAGCAGCTTCCACCCGGAAATCCCGCTCAAACCACCTCAGCTGACGGGGGACAGGTCCTAAGGGTTTTCCCTTATTTCACCTTATTGCGACGAACGACTGTGAGCTGCATCTACACGGTATGCAATCGAAGCAGCCCAATGGATTCATAGTTCACCCAGGATTTCCAACCATTCCGCGACCTTTCTCCAAGCTACATCAAAAAGAATCGTACACGATGAAATATCTTCGCGGTCGCAGCCGCAGAACGCGACTGCGTCCAGTCCCTTTTGCCGACATTCCGTCGACGAAAAACAAACAACGCAACAACCCATAGCAGATGAAAACGAAAGCATCAGTATTCGGTCTCCTCCTGGGAATCGCGGCGATTCTGCCGCTCGGCGCAAAGGCGGGTGGTAACACGTACAATGGTACCGGAAGTTGGGATTTCACAACCCCTTCAACCACGTCATTTAGCTCATCGGTTTACGATTCCACGGCGATCGTCGTGAACATCACTTCCGAACAATATGTCTACAATTGTACATCGCCGGGTGGCGGTTCCGCCTCTGCCTCCAACCAACCCGCAGATGAATATGAAGTAATACAAGTTGTAAGTTACGGAGTGCCCGGTGCCTTTGCGACGACCGTTGTCTCTTGGTAATTTGGGTGGAGAACGAGAAGAACGGGTGGTGACTGCGGCCATCCGTTCTTCTGAACAGCTGAATGGTTTCATTTTATGTTCGATTCCAATTCATGGGCAGGAGCGATCTTTGGGAAATCGGCACTTATTTTGCGCTTTTTGGCTGCCATTGCGAGTATGCCGGCTCTCGCCGGAAGCCCAAGTGAGATTGAACACGCAGATCAGATCGATACCCATACGGTGTTAGATATCGGCGGAACCTCTGTTTCTGGATATCTAGTCTGGAAATTCTACAATCGCTTTGCCGAGGACATAGCTTCGCGTCTACATCGTGACCCCTCGCAAACCGAGAAGGCTGCATGGCTCATGCAATTTCTGTCTAAGGAAGTCGTGATAGCGCATGCCAAAAAATTAGGCTATTTCGATCGGCCTGAAGTCAGGGAGCTTGTCCGAAGGATGGAAGTCAACATGCTCACCCAAGCAGGCGGACCCTATTATCAGCTGCTTTATCACCGAGCCGCTCCTACCGAAATCGAAATCAAGAAGCTCTACGAACGGTCGTTTACTTCTGTGGTCGGTGAGATACTGCAATACCGTGATCCTGAGACTTTTTCGAATCTCCTAGGTCGCGATTTCGACGATCAGTCCCCTGGAATCCAGACAAGTCGGATCTTGAGGAGCAGAGATAGCGTTGGCGTATCGATTCAAGCCGGCTCGCTGCTTTGGCCTTTCGATCCATTCTCGGATATATGCGAGTCGATGGAGAGTGTACCAATCGGGCGCTGGACAAAGATTACACAGGAGAATGGATATGTCTATCTGGCCTATGTGAGAGAACGTCAAGAAATCCCACATAACGACCTCTCTTTAAACAGGCGCCAGTTTGACGCATTGATTAAAACATTGAGGGAGAGGGAAATAATTCTAAAAAGACGACGCGAAATTCTTTTATCGGCTGGTGTTCTCGTCGATTCGAACGTTGCAGTTGAGATATTGCGTTTCCTAGAATCTCTCCCGCATCGAGTTCTTGAAATTCCCGGTTTACCCGCGGATCTGCGAGTCAAAGAGTTGTTTACCTATCGTTTCGGACTGCAAAGAAAGAGCATTACTGTCGGCGCCTATCGTGATTATATAGATGACTTATTTGTCAAAAGGATTCCATCGAATATGGAGGAACTCCGATGGGACGTCGAGAACCTAGTAATCAGGGAGCGGGACTTATTAGACGCGAGGGCGGCCAGGGTTGATCAAAGTGCTAAATTCATAGAAGATCGCCGCGGCTTCGCCGCATACCAAGCTTTAGACCTTTTCGAAAAGGAGGTAATCGCTCCGGAAATTAAGATAGATGCAAAGGCGGTGGAAGATTATTATTTAGCGCACAATAGTGATTACAGGATCACCAATGAAATCGCCGGTCGACTTTTGAGGTTTCGAAACGCATCGCAAGCTTCGGCATGGCTCAGGTCCACCAATGTTGACTGCTCGAATAAGTTGCGAGCTGCTGTCGTCTCGGACACAATGCTGCGACTCAAACGTGATGAAGTGATGCCGGAATTGGAGTCTTTGAAATCGATGCTTCTGGGGATTCCCGAAGGCGGTAAGTTAGGACCGCTGATGCTCGATCGAGGGTCCTATGCGATTTTCGTCAAGGTTAAGGATCTTTCGCAAGCCCCAATCCCTCTAGAGATCGCCGCGAAATCGATTCGCGAGATACTCTTGCGACAGGAGATTGATACGAAAGAACGGGCGCTCGCCGGCCAATGGAGCACCCAACTGGAGATCGTTGATCACCTCGATTACGCGCGACTCGGACTAACTGCGACTAACTTTACTCCACCATGGCGTTCATAAAGCGAAACGTAATTCTCATATTCGGAGCGATTGGGTTGCTTGTACCGCTTATCATGCTAATCGTGATTAATCGGCGATTGAACGATAAGCTGTTTCGCAGCCGTTTGGAAAAGGATTCTATGGTGCACGCTCTCGCGTTGAAGAAGTCGCCGAATTCTAAAGAGAGTCCAGTATTGAGCCTCGATTTGCCCGCTAAGGAATCTATGCTGCCAAAACCGACGGACCGATGGAGTGACCCAGTTTGGCGAGGCAATCGTTTCAACGCGGCAATCATTAGAATTGAGTCCCAATACGGGCGTTTTTTTCTTGGGATCAAGGCCACACCAGAAAAAAAAGAAGCAATTAAGGAGCAGATGGCTCAAAATCAGATGCTGCTCATGGAACTGGCGGAGCCTAAAGCGGGTCCTGTCACAGACGCGGAGCGAAAGGCGGTGGGAGACGCAGTGCTTGAGACACTTAAGAGCAACAAGGCGAGCCTCAAAGCGAGCTTAGGAGAGGAGGACTATTCGGCGCTCCAAAGATTTAACTCTACCGAAGCTTACCGTAGTTCTGTGGACTCGATTACCAATGCGATGCGGTCAAAAGGCATCGACGTCGGTGGGGACCTTGAAGAAACAGTACTAAATGAATATACGGCCGCCACTAACGACAGGTCGGGCGAACCTTCGATGCCGGACCCTGTAGGCAGCAGCACGTTATCCCAAGAACAACAGCCGGGCCTCAAGTCTCAGCAAATGCAAAGTTTTCGTATTAGACTTCAAAAGCGGATGTCGGCAGTTCTAAATGATCAACAACTGAGCGCCTTTATGGAATCGGAAATGGAGCAAAGCAATCCCGACGGATCGGATTGATTGCTGGAGCGACTACAGTCTTTTGAGCCGTTTCGAGGAGGGTTCCAAGCGAACTCTGTGGTGTCCTACGGGGCAAATCCAAAGGGCCCTAATTCGGGGCTGCAGCCGAGGGAACGGTGTTGAACGAATTCTGGATCAGCTCGTTGCCTGCATCGACGAAAGCAGATACGCGCGATCCCTGAGAGGGACCCCATCGGTCAGAGCAGGGGATCGGAGAAAATAGGAATGAATATGGAGGGAGGGGTCCGAGGGGAGGGACGAAATCCCTCCCCTCCCTTGATTGAGTTTGAGCGTGTGATCAAGCATCGATGACGACGTAGGTAGGAGCGTTGTAGACTTCGGCCGGGGAGGCGCGGTGCGGGCGCAGGTCGTTGTAGAACCGGAAGAACGTGTTGAGCTGGGCGTGTGCGTCGATCAGCGAAACATAATCCTTGAGGTAGATCTCGTCGTATTTGGCCGTACGCCAGAGCCGTTCGATGAAGATGTTGTCGATGGCCCGGCCGCGGCCATCCATCGAGATGCGGATCGGCCGGTCCTTGAAGATGACGAGCCACTCGGCGCTCGTGAACTGGCTGCCCTGGTCGGTGTTGAAGATCTCGGGATTGCCGTACTGGGAGAGCGCCCGGGCGCAACTGTCCTGCACCCTTGAGAATGGATTTTGGCGGGGACAGGACCGAGCTCCATATCACGAACCATTAATGCGAAGAGACGGAGTTGACAATCGGAGCCGCTTGCTGAACGACCGCTTGGATGGTGAGTAGCTGCGCGAGCAAGAGAAAATTGTCCTGCGACACCACATCATTTGGATCAATGTAGAATCGCTCATCGCCATAAACGACGCTAGTCTTAGGAGTATTCTTAAGCACCAGTGGGCGCTTTGCATTCTGGAAAAGGATAATAATATAATGCCGGCTGTATCTCTGATATGAGTCACTACGGTTGCCGTAACCGTGCCAATCTTCGTAATCCTGAAGCCCCAGCTCAGCATGAGGATCTTCGTAATCTGTATAAGTTCTCGTTCGAAGGTCGTCTTTTGGCTCGTCCCCTCTCATTGCAAGGGTAGGCCACGCGTCTAGTTCGGAAGGTTCATGATATCGCTTGCCGGTAGGCGTCGGCTCTAGAAAGTCAGTCCGTTCAGGGGGTGGATAGGGAGCCGTATACGGAAAAGAATCGAAAACATAAAATTCACGATGTAAGCCCGCATTGATCTGGCGGCGGAACCTTTCGACCATTGGAGCAAGGGGTGGTAGGCTGTCCTCGGAACTTTCATTTCGTCCCTTTCGTCCCGATTCGTAAAGGTCGGCGTCAACGAATACGATCGGATCGTTTTCTAGATCTGGATGAGTGAAATCCCTTAAAACTCCCAGTGCGGAGCGAGTGAGTAGAACGGGGGAATTCTGACCCACGCCACCAGATGTAAGATTTCCGGAAGCAGATGAGATGCTAGCCACATTTTCATCGGATACATTGTTCGGAGCAAGTGGCGGCAGGGAGGCAGCTGAGGAGTAATAACGCAGCTCTAAACGATCGCCGTTCCAATTTAAACGACCCGCTACAGGGTCATAAATTTCATTTGGGTTATAAATTTGTTTTAGTCGCATCCAAATCCGTTTTGCGGTGGTGGTCGCACTCTGTGACGGCCTCACACTCGAATCATAGACGCCCGGCAACAACTGAATCGAACTGGCTTTGTTTTGCTTGTCTCGGGCTGTTCGCATCCGGTCGGGGAAGAAATAAAGAACCAAGGAATCGGGGCCTTGCGTATAGTTGGTTGTCACCGTGGTGGTAGTTGTATCCGTGGTGGTGGGGGTGGAGGGGTTCCCGGGCGTCGCAGGGATTGTTGTAATAGTAGTGGCAGCAGGCGTCGTTGTGATTGTCGTGGTAGCTGGGGTCTTGGCGGTGCCCGGGGAGGAAGAAACGGAGGGGCTTGTGGTGATCGTGGTGGTTGGCGGATTCGTAGGGCTCGCGGGCGTCGTGGTGATGGCAGTCGTCGCAGCTGAGGCAGGAGTGGCTGGAGTCTTAGCGACGGCGGAGGTAATTGTAGTTGCCGTGGTCGTCGTTGCTGGGGATTTAGCCGAAGTTGGCTCCACCGCTAACACAAGCGCACCCCAGTCATAAAGGGTCGCGATGGCGGCGAGTGCTTCATCGGAATCGGCGTCGGCGGGAGCAAACCGGTCCACCACCATTTGCAGCACCGGAAATGCGCACCAACACGCATTGAGCATCGATGGTATAGCCGACACTTGGATCGGCGTAAGAACCTGCTGTACCAAAGCCTGACCTTGCACTGGAATATAGTAGATCGTTGGCGTTTCTTGAATTTGGTAGGTGCCGCTGAGTGAATAGTCGTGCCCAGGAGAATAGGGTATGGCACCGCTGCTTGTCAGGCTATGGGCTGCGGGATAATTCAACATCGCCGTTGCTGAACCCTGATATTGTAATGCCAAAGTAACCTCATTAACATCCATGAAGAATGTCGGTTCGTTATTCCGCGCTCGGATGACATTTAGGAGCGCTTGCTCCTGAGTTGTTTGACGAATAACTTCGTTAAAATCTGGGCGGGTACCATTGATCGCCTTTGGGCCCACGGAATAGCACCCGGTCAATACTACTGATCCAGCAAGGACCGTAACTAATAAAACGTGTGAATATCGGAGAGGATTCATTCGTTAGTATGCTCGATCGTCATGTGGCGCCAGTCCTTCATATTGCTATAGTGAATGAAGGTGTAGCGCCGTTCTGTCGCAATCGCCGCAATTAATTAATTTTACGTAATTTCGCTGTATGTTAAACCCGCTGGTTAAGGGCCGCACCAGCGCTCCATTTACTACAACCAAGATTGGCGGCGGAACTTACGCGATTTTGGAGCCATCGCCCGCAGGAATCGCCTTCGCTGCGGAATGCCCCATTCAACTTCGGAGCAGAACCACTGCTGTCCGGAAGAGGTTCGCGAACCAATTGAACTCTACGAGGGGCTCGATCGCGCAAGCAGCAAAGGCGAGCTACGACGAGCTCAAAGATAGAAGCGCCGTGAAACTGGCCGACCCGGAACGACGCCGTGCTGAAGCCATTATTTGGGATGCCTTAAACCTGAAAATTAAACATGCAGACGACGTTATAGCTGCGTTCAAACCACCGCGGTAATCTAAACGAAGGCCCACTAATACGCTGTTCCCATCAGCGTAGCACGGCGACAATGAAATGCGCGGGAATGGGCCGCCGAGCACGCGGCCTCGACACGGGTTCACGAAGAATTCGGGCAACTTTTGCGCTACCATGATCAAACTTGGCTAACTTTTGCGCCTTTTCGGTTTCGTGAGAGACCTCAGCTGACCAATTCTCAACATTCTTTTGCGCCAATGCCCGGCAAACTTATGCGCGCTTTACTACCTACTCGTCGTAAACAGTTGACCGGTGCCCGACAACCACGACCAGAACAGTAAACACGGAGTCCTCGATCCGGCAGATAATTCGATAATGAGCGGGCGCTCGATAATTGAGGGGAAGCGCGGGATTTTTGGTCGCGGTATTTGAGGGAAAGGGGATCTAGCGCCTCAATTATCGTGATTGGCGGACGGGTTGGAGGGCCGAGGGCGGAGACGATGAAGCCCCCGCGGGGGTTGCCCCGCGAGGGCTCATTTCCTCGACTGAAGTTGATGAAAAATACAACCGAGGGAAACTGGTGCCAGTGTCACCTGGCGAATCGAAAGGGATGGGAACTGTTGCAGAAGATCGATTCGGATCTGGCTGAACAGGCCCGGGAAAAAGGCTGTCCGCGGTGCGAGGGAAAGTTGCATCGGGCGGACTACGAACGCAAGCCGCGAGGGGGGCCGAAGTGGGACCGGCGGGACAGTTTTTGCTGCGAGCGGGAAGGCTGCCGGCGGCGGCGGACGCCGCCGTCGGTGCGATTCCTGGGGAGGCGGGTGTACGCGGGGTTCGTCGTCGTGCTGATATCGGCGATGAGGCATGGGTTGAAACCGGGGCGGGTGGAGGCAATCCGAGAGCAGCTTGGGATCGATCGGCGGACGCTGGAGCGGTGGCGGCAGTGGTGGCTTGGGGGGTTCGTTTCCAGCGGATTTTGGAAGGCGGCGAAGGCGCGGTTCCTGCCGCCGGTTTTGGAGGGATCGCTGCCGTGGACGTTGTGCGAGCGCTTCGAGGTGGAGGGGCCGGAGGGGCTGGCGAATATCTTGAAATTTTTGGCACCGGTCACGGTGACGATGGATCGCGCTATGTGAGGGGCACTTGCAGTCGCGCAGAGGATGCCGGTTGAGGGCGGCGCAAGGCTTGTGGCAGAAGGTCTGCGATGCTCCCGAAAGAGCCGAACGAACCGTCATCCCCCCGCTCGCAGGAGCGCTGGGCGCAGTTGCGCTTCAGTGTCGTGGGGGTGTTGTTGGCGGCGCCGCCCGGGCGCGGCGAACTGAAAACGGAGTTGCAGAAGCTGGCGGGCCGGCGGTGGCGGCATCCGATTCGAGGGGAATGGGTCTGGTTCGGGCGCTCGACGATCGAGCGGTGGTACTACGCGGCGCGGCGGGAAAAGATGGACCCGGTGAAGGCGTTGCAACGGAAGATCCGGTCGGATCACGGCCAGCAGCCGAAGGTGCCTGGGGCCATGATGGAGTATCTGAGGCAGCAGTACCGGCTCCATCCGAGCTGGAGCTACCGATTGCACGTGGACAACCTGGTCTCCGCGGCGAAGCGAGAGCCGGGCTTGGGACGGTGTCCATCGTATGCCTGCCTGGTGCGTTTCATGAAAAAGCATGGGCTGATGAAGCGGCCGCGGCGGGGGCCGGCGCACAGTCCTGGGGCCCGGAGGGCGGAGGCGCGCTTCGAGGAGCGAGAGGTGCGCAGCTACGAGAGCGAGTACGTGAACGCGCTCTGGCACTCGGACTTCCATCACGGCTCGAGGCGGGTGCTTTTGGAGGACGGCCGCTGGGCGTATCCGATCTTGCTGGGCACGCTGGACGACTGCTCGCGGCTGTGCTGCCACGCCCAGTGGTATCTGAGCGAAGGGGCGGAGGAGTTTGACCACGGTTTGAGTCAGGCCTTTCAGAAAAGGTCGGTCCCGAGGGCCCTCATGACCGACAATGGATCGGCGATGGTGGCGGCGGAAACCCAGGAAGGGTTGGGCCGCCTCGGGATCTCGTGGGATAATACGCTGCCTTTTTCCCCGTTTCAAAATGGTAAAAAAGAGGTTTGGTGGGCCCAGGTGGAGGGGCGGCTGTTGCCGATGCTCGAGGGCGTTTCGGACCTGACGCTGAAGCAGCTCAACGAGGCGACGCAGGCGTGGGTGGAGATGGAATACAACCGCAAGGTCCACTCGGAACTGGGAGAGAGTCCCCTGGAGCGGTACCTGAGAGTCAAGGACGTGGGCCGGCCGTGCCCGTCCTCGGAGGAGCTGCTCCTCGCCTTCACTGCGGAGGTGTGCCGAACGCAGCGCCGTTCCGACGGGACGATCACGATCGAGGGGGTGCGTTTCGAAGTGCCGTCGCGGTACGGCCATTTTGCGCAGATCAGCGTGCGCTTCGCCTCCTGGGACCTGAGCCGGGTGCATCTGTGCGATCCGAAAACCGGCCAGGTCCACTGCCGGCTGTTTCCCTTGGACAAGCACAAGAACGCCTCGGGAGAACGGGCGGCGAGAACCGGGCCCTTGGGGTTGGCAGAGCCGCCGGCGGCCCCAGGCGGGATGGCGCCGCTTTTGCAAGAACTGATCGCCCGCTACGCGGCGACCGGCCTGCCGCCGGCGTACCTGCCCAAGGACGAAGTTTTTATGCCCAAACCAAACCTATGAACAAGAAACTGCTCTCGCTCTACAGCCTCAAATTTAATCCGTTCTCCCCGGAGGTGCCGGTGGAGGCCCTCTGGGTGGCCCCGCCGCTGGACAGCTTTTGCTGGCGGATCGAACAGCAAGTCGGCGAAGGCGGCTTCGCCCTGGTGACCGGCGATCCCGGCTCCGGGAAGTCCGCCTCGCTGCGGATCCTGCGGGAGCGGCTCGACAATCTTCGCGACGTCCAGGTCGGCATCCTGACCCGTCCCCAGGCGGGCTTGGCCGACTTCTACCGCGAACTCGGGGAACTCTTCGGGGTGGCGCTCCAGCCGCACAACCGCTGGGCCAGCGCGAAGGTTTTAAGGGAAAAGTGGCACAAGCACATCGAATCATGTTTATGCCGTCCGGTGCTCCTGATCGACGAGGGGCAGGAGTGCTGCGTGCCGGTCTTGAGCGAGCTGCGGCTTCTTTCCAGCGTCGACTTGGACTCGCGCTCCATCCTGACGATCGTCCTGGCCGGGGACGGCCGGCTCGTGGCCAAGCTCGCCGGCGCCGAACTGCTGCCCTTGGCCAGCCGCATCCGGAGCCGACTGCGGGCCGAGGCGCTTTCCGCCCACCAGCTTGCCGAGTGCTTGGGGCACCTCCTGAAGGCCGCCGGAAACCCCAAGTTGATGAGCCCGACGCTGGTCCAGACCCTGTGCGAGCACGCGGCCGGAAACTTGAGATTGCTCATGAACATGGGCTACGAACTGCTCGCGGCGGCCAGCCACCGGGAGTTGGACCGCCTCGACGAAAAACTCTACTTCGAGGTCTTCGCCCAGGATCCGAAGCCGGCGGCGAAACGGGCGAGCGCATGAGCCTGCTCCCGTTCCAGCGCGCAAGCCAGATCCCGGCAGAGGCCACCCCGACGCGATGGCTCGTCGAGGGCCTGTGGTCGGAGCAGGCCGTCGGCATCCTCGGAGGAGAGCCCAAGTGCTGCAAAAGCTTCCTCGCCCTGGACCTGGCCGTCAGCGTCGCCTCCGGCGCCGCCTGCCTGCGCCGATTCCCCGTGCGGCAGACCGGGCGCGTGCTGCTCTTCCCGGCCGAGGACTCCCTCGCGGTCGTCCGCCGCAGGTTGCAGGGCGTCTGCGCCGCCGCCGCGGTGGACTTTGCCTCGCTTGCCGTCGATGTCATCACCGCCCCCGTCCTTCGGCTCGACGCCGAGGCCGACCGCCATCGGCTCGCGGCCACTGTCGAATCGCTGCAGCCCGTGCTGCTCGTCCTCGATCCCATGATCCGCCTGCACCGCCTGGACGAGAACGACGCCTCGCAGATCGCGCTTCTGCTGTCGTTTTTGCGGGAGCTGCAGCGCCGATTCCACCTCTGCGTCGTTTTGGTCCATCACGCCCGCAAGGACTCCAATGGCTCCCGGCCGGGACAGGCCCTGCGCGGGTCCAGTGAGTTGCATGGGTGGGGCGATTCGAATCTGTACATGCGTCGCCGCGGCTCCCAGCTCACCCTGACAACAGAGCACCGCGCCGCTCCCTCGCAGGATGACATCCCTCTCGAACTCACCGAGTCCGGCTCCGCCCTCTCACTCACTGTTGCCTCCGGCGCCGCCCCGCAGCCCGCGGCCGAGCCCTCTCCGATGGACCGCGTTCGCCTCGCCTTGGAGGAACTCCACGAGCCCGCTTCCGCCCAGCGCATCCGCAAAATATGCGGCATGCGCACCGCCTCGGTTTGCGAAAGCCTCGCCGCCTTGACCGAGCAAGGTCTCGTCGTTCGGGACGCCCGCGGCTACCGCCTCCGCCGTCCCGCGGCCGCCTGATTCCCGTTTCCCTTCCCGCCGCCCCTATAGGCCCCCGCCGGAAGGGAAACGGGAAACGACGGGGCCTGGGGGCGATTCGCCCCCAGTGCGCGGAGCGCGGAGCTCCGGCGACTCCCCAAATGCCCAGACGATCACGACCCCTACGCCCCCTTCATTGCCGGTTTGGAAACACGCCCCTTTTACGCAGCGACTCCATCAATTACCGTGATTGCCGCTCCCTCAATTACCGTGCGCACGCTCA
>Ga0187855_10002067_pt1 | contig 15309 bp, 10 predicted proteins | sample June2016WEW_8_10_2_FD_132969 | JGI IMG/M metagenome (GOLD analysis project Ga0187855, IMG submission 132969) | Peatland microbial communities from SPRUCE experiment site at the Marcell Experimental Forest, Minnesota, USA - June2016WEW_8_10 | ecosystem: Environmental > Terrestrial > Soil >...
CAGCAGCAGCGCCGGGATGACGGGATTCACGCCGTTGCCGACATGCACCGAGCGGTATACGAAGAACAGCGACAGTGGGCGGAGGTACGTGAACCCGCAGAACAGAGCCGAGGCAGCCACGGACGCCGTCGCTGCCGCGATCAATTCCCACGTTGCCGTCTTCGCGGGACGCCAGCACCGTACGACGGCCGTTAGCAGCAGTGCCGGAATCAACCCGCAAAACAACGCCTTTGGGTCGAAATATCGTCCGTCCAGGCCAAAGAAACTCACCTGGACAGCCGCGATGAATCCATATGCAATCAGCAGCACGCCCAAGGCGGCGCTCAGACACACTTGCACGGTTGTTGAGTAGTCCTTGTCACCCACATGCAACAGGGCGAGCCGGCCCTGCCTGATTTCCTCGGCATGACCCGGCCCGAGGTTGCAGACGATCACGCCCGCCGCGAACAAGCCGCAGAATAGCGTCATGAACCAGAAGAGCAGCTTCCAACCGCGGGAGGACTCCGTCAGAGGACGATTTTGAAGTGAGTCCGGCCCGAGCGGGTGCTCGGACCCCTCGAGGCTTGGGAGGGTCGTGACCGGCCAAATCCCATCCCGGCCAACCACCGTCAGCCATAACCCCGGCTGCGGCACGGTGGATTTCCCATCGGCTTGTGGTGTAGCGTCCTCGACCAACGGCGCTGGGCTCTCACGGTAGGGGGGTATCTGGAGCAACAGGAGACCGGCATTGTATACGCCTTCCGCGGCGGCTCTGGAAAACTGTCTCCGCTGGCGCCCGTCCCACGAATTTGTCCAAAGCTGATTTTCCGTAAAGAGAGGGTACCTGGTCACCATCAGCATGCCCTCGAACGAGTAATTCTGGTCGGTGTGCGCGTAGATCAGGTCTGAATCGATGACGAAGAGCCGTACGTCCGGACAGTGTTGTTGTAAGAGATGGCCCAGAAAGATCGCATCCAGGATATCGCTGGCGACAATTGTCACGTATTCGATCTTCTCGCGCGAGATAGTCGCCAGCGTGCTCAGCAACGCCGCCTCTTGCGAGACCGGTGTCAGCTCCGGCGAAAAGCTGGGGACGCTATCTTTCGTGCCTTCCGTATCCTTCAGGCTGATCTGCAACCCCTGGGGCGGCGCTTTGCTGGCGTTGGCGGAGGACAAGGCGCTGAGTTCGGGATCATTCGCATAAGCGTTCCGCAACCGCGAAATCTCCATCGGGTATTCCAGGATGAGCGGCGACTCAAGCGTGGACGCCCCTGTTGGGGTGTGCTTGACAAACTGAATGCTGAATTCACTGCCCGACTCGGCTAGGATGGCGATCTTTTTCAGCCCAACCGGGTGGGGCAGGTTCTCCAGGTAGGAAAAGAAGCTGCGAGTGGCGATGTCATCGTTCACAATCGCACTGTCGTTGTAGCTAACCCGGTCCCGGCCAACGTAATTCTCTAACGTCCTCTTGTTTATCCACGCTGTGGCCGAGCCGGTGATCACCTGGTACGTGATACCCGCATCTTCGCTGTCTCGCATGGCAATGCCCAGCGAGAGGATCGATCCCGAAAAGGACGGCCCCAATACCCGTACCGTCTTGAGGTCGTCTGGGCGCCTGAACTCTGCGATCAGGGAGAGCGCCTTGCCGAACTGTTCTTTATTGATGCCTCGGATCGGATCCTCGCCGATCAGCAGGACGCCGAAGAGGCTCTCTCTTTTTTCAGGCGGCTCGCCGCGAAACAACAAGATGCCCGGATTCGCCTGCCTCTTCGCCTGCCAGGCGCGGTGTTCAATACGCTTCTGCCAATCCGTGTCCGGCGGGCTACTATTGGCCTGCCAGGGCAGCCAGAAACGATCGAGCGCATATCCGCTATCCTGGAAAGCCAACCGGATGCTTTCCACAAAACTGTCGAACAGAAACGGATAATGCGAGTTCTGAGGATCGGGGACGGTGGCGATCAGAAAGTCGATGGGGTGACTTGCCGGAAGGCAGTGCGCATTTGCCTGAGCCTCGCCGCGGGCGGCAGAGGGCGCGGCGGCAAACTGGCAGATGGTTGTGAGCGGCTCATCCTCCACCGCCGGTTGGTTCTCGCCGGACGCTCCGGCGGTGGTGTGCGTGGGCTGGGTCTGCGCGCCTGCCTTGGTCTTGCGGGCGCCGGCGGGCGGACCCGTCTGGTAGGCAACGGCGCCCATGAGAAACGCGGCGATTACTGCGAACCGAGGGTTCACCTATCCCTCCCAGGATCTACCCAGTTAGTGATTCTACGACGCCAAACGTTTCAAGGGATAGCATTAACTTCGACGCGCCGCCAGCACACGCGGGATGCCGGCGAGGTCCGGGACCGTTTCCAATTCCCGCCAGCGGTTGGAGAACAACGCCGCCACGCGGTCCCGGCTGTTGTAGCCGATTTCCATAACGAGCCAGCCGCCAGGAGCCAAGACACGCTCGGCGCCGCCCGCCAGCCGCTCGTAGATTTCCAGGCCTGTAGGTCCAGCGAAGAGCGCCTGTCGCGGCTCCCAGTCGCGGATTTCCCGCTGCAAGCCGGCTTCGTCACCCTGCGGGACGTACGGAGGGTTGCAGACGATCAGGTCCATGGAGGCTGCGGCGAACGCCGATGCCAGGTCGCACGCCACAAAGAAGACCGGCGCTCCTAAGCGCTGCGCGTTCCCGGCCGCGACGCGAATCGCCGCCACCGATATGTCGGTGGCCCACACTTCGGCGCCCGTTTCCAGGCGCAATGTGACGGCCAGGATGCCGGAGCCGCATCCCACGTCCAGGATGCGGGCCGCACCGTGCACGAGCCGCAAAGCGGTCTCGACCACGTGTTCGGTTTCCGGGCGCGGGATCAGCACGTCCGGCGTAACCCGGAACTCGCGGCCGTAGAACTCCTGTCGGCCCGTGATGTACTGCGTGGGCTTGCCCTGGCGCCGTTCATGCAGATAACGGCCATAGTGCAGCCGCTCCAGCTCGGAGAGTTCGTGCTCGGGATGCCCGAACAGCCAGACGCGTTCGCGACGCAGGGCGTGCGCGAGCAGCACTTCCGCGGTGAGCCGCGCAACCGGAATCGCCGCGTCTTCCAGGAGAGCGGTCCCCTGGAGCAAAGCGGTCTGAACGGTCATGCAGCGTCACTGACTTGGTTGGCAGGCGGAAGCGCCTGCCCCACCACAGCACCCGCAGGATTTGTTTTGGCGGCGCAGGCGGTTTCGCCTGCGGTAGCGGGTGCGTTCCCCGGAACGGCCATGCGCTCAGGCGGCCACGCCGCCCGCTTCGCCCTGCTGCTGATAGTAAGTGGTAAGGGCGTCAAAAATGGGGTCCAGCTTGCCGTCCACCACCAGGTCCAATTGATGGAGCGTCAGACCGATGCGGTGATCGGTGACGCGGTTCTGCGGGAAGTTGTAGGTGCGGATCTTCTCGCTGCGGTCGCCGGTTCCCACCATGCTGCGCCGCTCGGCGCCAAGCTGCGCCTGCTGCTTCTCCAGCTCCAACTCGTAAAGACGCGACCGCAAAACGCGCTCGGCCTTGGCACGGTTCTTGATTTGCGATTTCTCGTCCTGGCAGGATACTATCAGCCCGGTAGGCAAATGCGTGATGCGCACGGCCGAGTACGTGGTGTTGACGGACTGGCCACCCGGACCCGACGAGCAGAAAGTATCGATGCGGATATCTTTCGGATCGAGCTTGACTTCCACTTCGTCGGCTTCCGGTAAAACGGCCACGGTAATGGCCGAAGTGTGCACGCGGCCCTGCTGCTCGGTGACCGGGACGCGTTGCACGCGATGCACGCCGCTCTCGTATTTCAGCTTGCTATAGACCCGCTCGCCGCTGACCAACGCGATGACTTCCTTCAAGCCACCGACCGAGGATTCGCTGGAGGAAGTGACTTCGATGCGCCAGCGCTGCGTCTCCGCATAGCGCGAGTACATCCGGAAGACTTCCGCGGCGAATAGCGTAGCCTCGTCGCCGCCGGTGCCGGCGCGGATTTCCAGCACTACGTTCTTCTCGTCGTTGGGATCTTTGGGCAGCAGCAGCAATTTCAACTCATGCTCGATGCGGGCCGCTTCCGGCTCCAGGCGGGCGACTTCCTCGCTGGCCATCTGGCGCAGTTCGGCATCCTGCTCCTGCAGCATGCCGCGCGCCTGATCGAGCTCGCCCGCCGCCTTTTTCAACTCGCGATATTTGGAAACGACTTCCTCGAGTTCGCTGCGCGCCTTGGCGACTTTGCGATACTCGCCGGCGTCGGCGATCACGGCGCGATCCGTCATCTGGCGCGTCAGGTCGTCGAAGCGCACCTCCATCTGCTCGAGTTTGGGGCTGGGTTGCATGGAGGTTAAGCGATGACCAGTTCGCCGCCCTGGGACTTCTCCAGTTCCATGGCGCCTTCCAGCGCCCGTATGGCGACAGCGGCCTGATCGTCGGACGGCGGCTTGGTGGTAATGCGCTGGAGCCAGAGGCCCGGTGCGGTCAAAGTGGCCAGGAACGAACCGCGGCGTTTGGCGGCGAAGCGGATCATCTCGTAGCTGATGCCCGCGATGAACGGCAGCAGGAGCACGCGGCAAAGCAGTTTCATTCCAAACCCGGAGAACGGAATGAAAGTGTAAACCACCATCGAGACCACCATCACCACCAGCAGGAAACTGGTCCCGCAACGGGGATGGAAAGTGGTGAACGTTTGAGCGTTCTCGACGTTGACCGGTTTGCCGGATTCGAAGTTGAACACGACTTTGTGTTCGGCGCCGTGGTACTCGAAGACGCGGCGTATGTCCTTCAGGCGCGATATCGCGAACAGGAACGCCAGGAAGATGGCGATGCGGAGCAGGCCATCGGCGGCGTTGAAAGCGATACGGCCCTGGAGAGACGGATACCACTTTCCTAGCGCGGTGACGGTGTACAAAGGCACGAACTTATAGAGGAAGATGAAAAATGCCAAGGAGAAGATCAGGTTCAGACTGAGGGCCCAGTTGGAGAGTTCCTTGGTTTCGGCTTTCTGGGAATCGGTGTCGAGCAAGGTATTGGCCGAGAATTTCAGAGCTTTGAGACCCAGGGCCATCGCCTGATAGAGCGTGCCGATGCCGCGGAGGATGGGATATTTGAAGATGCGGTGCAGCTCGGACATGCGGGCTAGCGGCTTTTCCTCGGTGACGATCTCGCCGCTGGGCTTGCGCACGGCCACGCAATAGCTGTGCGGGGCGCGCATCATGACGCCCTCCATGACCGCCTGCCCGCCGACCAGCGTTTCCTCTCCGCTCTCGAGGACGGGCAACATCTGAATGTGAGTGAAAAGCCGAAATAAGGTGCGCAGGGACACAATTCTTCTCCGGGTGACGCTTCCTATTATAGCGGATTTGCGCCAACAGCCTCCGGCGAATGGCCGAAGGTTAGCTTCCTGGCCGCGCCGGGCGGTGTGTCGGGGAGTCAACGTGGAACCAGAGCCACGGCACGGCACCAGCCCGCGCTGGCGCCTTTGATCTTCACCGGCAGGCATGAAACGTAGAAGCCGAAGGGTTTCGGAATCTGGTCGAGGTTCGTCAGTTTCTCGATCTGGCAGTATTCCCGGGTCAGGCCGGCGAAATGGGCGGACCACAGTAAATGCCCATCGCCGGTTCGTTTGAAATCGGCGGCCATGGCCGCGAATGAACGGTCGAGCGTCCAGGCATCGATGCCGATTACGTGCACTCCCCGTTCGACCAGCCACAGAGTACCCTCGCGATCCAGGCCCGGCTGGAGAAGATACTCCCGCGTTCCCCAGCGCTTCGCAGCCCCGGTATGTATCAGCACGATATCGCCCGCGTTCAGCCGGTAACGAATTTTTCGAAGGGCCGCGCGCAGATCCTCAGCCGAGATCAGATCGCCGTCGCTCTTGTGGCGCATGTCGATCACCACGCCGGGGCCGAAACACCACTCCAGCGGCACCTCGTCGATCCGCTTGGCGGGCAGCCCGGCGGAGGTTGCACCGTAGTGATAGGGCGCATCGATATGCGTGCCCGCATGACTGTTGGTGGTCAGGATCTCTACTGCCCAGCCCTGACCGTTGGAATATACAAGGTCCTCGGGCTGGCATCCGAACACCGCCATGGCCGCTCTGCCGCCCGCTGCATGATCCAGATACTCAATCTTCGGGGGCATCAGTTCGCCTGGTGCGTCATGCTCGATCGCCACGCTGAGGTCGATCATCCGCAGGCTGCCGATCGGCATGTGGCCGGTCCCCCCGGACTTGCCGGCCACCGCTTTGTCCTTCATTCGATTCATGGTGAGATTCGTTCCGCCGGTTGCCCAGTGTAACAGGCTCGTCTCCGAACGATGCCGACGGAGGTTGACGAAGACCGGTGCTTGTTGCTTGGCGGCTACTCCGCCCTCAAGGTGATGGCCGGATCCACCCGTGCTGCGCGCCACGCGGGCACCCAGCATGCAATCGCCGACACGCCAGCCAACAGCGCAATCACGCCAAGATAGGTGAGGGGGTCGAGCCGCGAAACGCCAAACAGCAACGAGACGATGGCTTGAGTCGCGACCGCCGCCCCAATTAGTCCGATCGCGACGCCGAGGGCGGTGAGCGTCATCCCCTGGCGAACCACCAGCGCCAGAATGTCGGCGCGCGACGCGCCGAGCGCCGCCCGTACTCCGATCTCGCGCATTCGTCCGCTAACATTGCCGGAGAGGACACCGTAGATACCCGTCGCCGCGAGCACCAGCGCCACTAGAGCAAATGCCTCGAACACGATCATGGCGAAGCGCCGCTGCGCCTCCGACGCGGCGAGCAGCGCGTCCATCGTAGCGACGCGTACGATGGGCTGATCCTTATCCACCGCCCAGATTGCCTTCCGGACGGCCGGCGCGAGGGCCGCCGCGTCATCGCGTGTGCGAACCACCAGCGACATCGCGTCGTCCGCGAACCACGACTGGGCAGGCGTGATATACACGGCATCCGCCTGGCTCCCGGCGTCCGCCAGGGACAACTGCTTCACATCGCCCACCATGCCCACGATGGTGTACCACGGTCCGTTCGCACCACCGACGTGCATACGTCTCCCAACGGGGTCTTGACCGTGGAACTGGCTCCTGGCCAGCGATTCGCTGATAAGGACCGCCTGCGGCGAGCCGGCTACATCGTGCTCGTCGAGCAGGCGGCCGCGCCGAAGCGCGATCCCCATCGCCTGGCAGTAGCCCGGCGTCATCACATAGCGGAATGCGTCGTAACTGCGCCCGTCCTCGAAATCCGCGCCATACGTGCTATTCGGATCGCCACTCAGCGGCAACAGGCTGGTGAACGCCGCCGAGGCGACGCCCGGAACGTGGCGTACTGCTTCCAGGGCCTGCGCGAGGAATCGGTGCCTGGCGCTATCGGCGTCGTACCGGTGACCGTTATACTGCACCTGCATCGTGAGCAGGTGAGCGGCATCGAATCCCGGAGGGACCGCGAACAGGCGCTCGAGACTGCGATACAGCAACCCAGCGCTCACCAGCAACACGATGGCAAGCGCCACCTCCGAGACTACCAGCGTGCGTCGCGTCAATTGGCGTCCGCCGGCGGTGCGCCGCGAGCCTTGTTGTATGCCGGCGGCCAGATCGCCGCGGGACGCGTACAGCGCCGGGATCAGCCCAACAGCCATCCCGACGAGCGCGGTCACGCCGAATGCGAACGCGAATACAGCGCCGTTGACGGCGATGGCGCCCACGCGCGGCAATCCGGCGGGACTGAGCGCCACCAACCCGTCGACACCCAACCGCGCCACTATCATCCCGAACGCGCCGCCGAGGACGGCCAGCAGCAGGCTTTCTGTGAGCAGTTGCCGTATCAACCGCGGCCGCGCAGCGCCCAGCGCGGCACGCATGGAGAATTCACCGCGACGCTGTGCGCCGCGCGCGAGCAGGAGATTTGTCACGTTCACGGACGCAATCAGAAGCACCAGCATGACCGCACCGATCACGGCGAGCAGCACCGGCCTGACGCCGCGCGTAATTTCGCCTTGCAGCGAATTGACGATCAGTCCGTGCGGGAGGGCCGCCCAATGCGCTCTGGGAAACTCGGGCACCGGGGATGCCGCGATCGTATTCAGCTCCCGCCTGGCCTGTTCGATTCCGACGCCTGGCCGCAGCCGCCCTATCATGTGCAGGTGATGACCCCACTCCGCGCTTTCGTAGTTGGTGACATTCCCTGCGTCGTACTGCATGGGCGCCCAGAGCTCCGCCGATGGAGCCAGAACGTTGTCGAACCCGCGCGGCATCACGCCGATGACGGTATACAGGTCGCCGTCGAGCGTAATCTGACGGCCTACGATCGCGTTATCGCCGCCGAAGCGCCGCCGCCATAAGGCGTCGCTGAGGATGGTCACATGGGGGCCTCTGAACCGATCGTCGGCTGGCAGGAAGTCTCGTCCCCGCGCCGGCGCGACGGCCAGTGCGCGAAAGTAGCCGGCGCTCACGCTCTGCCCATCGAATCGCTCGGGCTGGGCCGTGCCGCTCATGGTTGGCTGCCATGCCTCCATCACGGCCAGGGCATCGAAGGAACTGCTCCGCGCCGCAAGTTCGCGGTAGGTGTGGAAGGTCAAGTCGTTGCGTGCGCCCTCGAAGGTATCCCAGATCATCATGATCCGGCCGGCGTCTGGATATGGCAGCGGCTCGAACAAGATTGGGTTTACCGCGCTGAAAATGGCAGTGCTGGCGCCGATGCCCAAAGCCAGCGTGAGCGCGCTGACTGCCGTAGAGCCCGGCTGCTGCCGCAGAGTGCGGGCGGCGTAGCGGAAGTCCTGCCACAAATCCTCCAGCCAGCGTGTGCCGCGGGCGTCGCGACACCGCTCCTTCACTTGTTCCGCACCGCCCAGATCGAGCTTGGCCTGCCGTCGTGCTTCCTCGGGCGCGTGGCCCTGCGCGATCAGATCGGCCGCGTGTTGGTCCAGATGGAAGCGCAGTTCCTTTTCGAGTTGCTCCTCCAGCTTGCTGCGGCGCCGGGGTGCCAGCGCGCGGGCCCGCTGCCACCAAGTCATTGGGCGACTCCTTCGGACATGCCGAGGATCAGTCCGACGGCTTCCGTCAAGCGCTCCCAGCTCGCGGCTTCCGATTCGAGCTGCGTCCGCCCCTTCCGCGTCAGGCGATAGAACTTGGCCTCGCGCCCGGTCTCGGTATCCCTCCAGTCCGCCGCCAGCAGGCCGCGGTTTTCGAGCCGGTGCAAAGCCGGGTAGAGCGAGCCTTGCGGAACCTGCACTACGTCGCGGGAAACCTGTTGCAGGCGTTGCGCGATGGCATACCCGTGGACCGGGCCTAGCGCCACAACTTTCAAAATCAACAAGTCCAGGGTGCCCTGGGGGAGATCCGACTTCTCTGTCATACAATACCTCGATCTTCTACATACATACCATATGACGTGTAGAAGAACAAGGCGTTAGCAGGTGGCGGTAAAATGGCGGCATCTACCCAAGGAGTACGCATGATTCTACGCATCGGCTTCGCGCTATTGCTGGCTGCGGCCGGCCTGGCCCAGGATGTCCCACGAATGGAGCAGGTCGTGCAATCTTATGTTTCCGAAAAGAAGTTCATGGGCGCGGTGCTGGTAGCCCGGGGCGACGAGGTGTTGCTGAGCAAGGGCTACGGCTCCGCCAACCTGGAGTGGAACATCCCCAACTCGCCTGCCACCAAGTTCCGGCTGGGATCCGTCACCAAGCAGTTCACAGCGGCCTCGATCCTGCTGCTGGAAGAACGCGGCAAGCTGAAAACAGACGACCCGGTAAAGAAGTTGATGCCGGATGCGCCCGCCGCGTGGGACAAGATCACCATCTTTCATCTGCTGACCCACACATCGGGGATTCCCAACTTCACCGGCTTCCCCGACTACAAGTCTCAGGAGCCATTCGCCACCACGCCCGAGAAGCTGGTGGCGCGGTTCCGTGACAAGCCGCTCGATTTTCAGCCGGGCGAAAAGTGGAGCTACAGCAACTCGGGATTCGTCCTGCTCGGCTACCTGATCGAAAAGGCCAGCGGCGAGAGCTACGAAAAGTTCGTGCAGGAGAATATTTTCGGGCCGCTAGGCATGCAGGATTCGGGCTACGATTCGAACTCCGCCATCATCCCCCGGCGCGCGGCCGGTTACGTACCTGGTAAGGACGGACCGGAGAACGCGGGCTTCATCCACATGAGCATCCCATTCTCGGCGGGCGCGCTGTACTCCACCACCGGAGACCTGTTGCGCTGGGAGCAGGGTCTGTTCGGCGGCAAGCTGCTTTCGGCCGCATCACTGGCCAAGATGACCACGCCGTTCAAGGAGGACTACGCGTGCGGCGTGGGCGTGCGCACCGTGAAGGGGCACAAGGTGATCGACCACGGCGGCGGAATCGAAGGCTTCAATACTTTTCTGGCCTACTATCCCGAGGACAAGCTGACGGTGGTGGCGCTAGCCAACCAGAACGGGGACGCACCCCAGGGGATCGCAACCCGCCTGGCGGCGATCGCACACGGCGAGAAGATGGAACTGCCCTCGGAGCGTAAGGAGATCACAGTGGCGCCGAAGGTCCTGGAGCAGTACGTGGGGATCTACGAATTGGCGCCCAAGATCGACATGACGATTACGCTGGAGGGCGGTCAACTGATGACCCAAGTCTCGGGGCAGGGCAAGCTCCCGCTGTTCGCCGAATCTGAGACGAAGTTCTTTCCCAGAGTGGTGGATGCCGAGATCGAATTCGGCAAGGACGATAAAGGCGCGGTCACATACCTGGTGCTGCACCAGGGCGGGCGCGACATGAAGGCGCCGCGCACCAGCGACAAGGTGGTGGAGCGAAAGGAAATCACGGTTTCGTCGAAGATCCTGGCACAATACACCGGCACCTACGAAATGCGCCCGGGGTTCGACCTGGTAATCACGCTGGAAGGCGGCCAGTTGGTTTCGCAGGCTACCGGGCAGGACAAGATGCCGTTATTCGCGGAATCGGAAACGAAGTTCTTCCCCAAGGCGATAGACGCGGAGATCGAATTTTTTAAGGACGACAAGGGCGCCGTGACGCACCTGGTGCTGCACCAGGGTGCTGCGGAGATCAAGGCGCTACGGAAGTAGCGAGCGGGACAGCCCTTGTCCCGCCTCAGTGCTGGAGAGACCCGGCGTGCGACCAGCGCTCCGGACGCCGACAAACCGTTCTGAACTACCTCCATAGCTAAAAAGGTACATTTCCGCAGGTGACTGCCGATTATGGAATCAGTGCATATCTCAGAAGCAAGGAAGGTATTTACGGGCAAAAAGCAAAATCGCTACCGGGGGTTGTGTTCACTCTCGTCAAGCCGATTTGACACGGCCATCCGTAAGGGCAAAGGCAGGGCTATAGCTAAAGCTTTGAAGCCTCTGGGCTACGGGAAAGCAGTCGGCGGCGAGTGTCCGCGACCGGAGTCGAGAGCCCGACTCGATGGTTACGCAAGTGTACTGATGCGGGAGTACGCCAGTTCGTCGTTACCACGTCTCAAAAAGGGCTGGTTGTGAGACAGATTTCGCATCGCCTCCTAAACAAGCGGGCGGTCGTACCTCGTTCAGAATCCGGCCACATTCTTCTGGCTTTCGTCATGGAACGAACTCGTAAACCGTCCCCCCCACGCCGGCAACTGAAAAAACGCCGGTTGTAGCGTAGAGAGAGCCGTTCCAGCTCGTGACCAACGTTCCATAAGGTACGTCGGCGGCACTCCCGGAAAAGGCATGGAGAACTTTCTTAGTCCACGTGCCTGCGGATTCCTGTAACTTGAAGATCTCACCGGCGCCGCCGTAGATGTTCCCGGCCGTGCCGTAGATCGTGTTCCCGTAAACGATCAGTGGCGAATCCGGGCCGCTTTGCTTTCCGAAATTGTAGAGTTCGGTCTTGACCCAAGCTCCTCCCGCCGTGGAAGGGGGCGTCAACTTAAATACCGTGCCATCGCCGGAAACACCTGGATATATGACGATAATGATGGTTCCGTGAGTCGTGCCATAAAGCTCTCCATCCGGCCCGATGATGGGCGCGAAGAGCGGGTAGCATCCATCCGAGCCGCCGCTAAAACTATGCAGGACTGTTTCGGTCCAGGAGCCACTCGGGTCTGCAGGCGGCTTCAATTCGAACACCGTCCCGGCGTTGCCGGCAAACTGATCGAGGGTCGTCCCATACAGGACTCCTTTGCCGCTCCTGGTGATGCTATCGGGATTCGCTCCGTCGCCGCCCGTCCCAGTGAAGTTGTACAACAAAGTCTCGGTCCACGAACCTCCCGGCGCGGCGGGCGGCTTGAGCTGGAACACGGCGCCGTAGCCGAATGCGCCCCCATACTGCGCCGTGCCATACAGCGTGCCGTCCGGCCCCACCACGACGCCTCCGTAAGGATTCGTCCCGTCTCCGTTCGCGCCGTCAAAGGCGTAAATCACTTGCTCGGTCCACGGTCCACCGAGTGCCGTGGGGGGCTGTAGCTCATACACGGTGCCAAAGCAGTCACCTTCCGGGCAGTTCCCGCCCCACCAGGTTGTGCCATAAAGTACTCCGTTCGGTCCGGCAACGGGACCCGCCGCGGGTTCCGCGCCGTCGCCGTTTTGCCCGGTGAAACTGTACAGGTCTTGTTCCGTCCATGTTCCGCCAGGGGATGCCGGCGGCCGCAATTCGAATACGGTGCCTGCTTCGTCCGGTCCTCCGTATCCCGTAGCCCCGTAGAGTACGCCGTTGACGGCGATCACGCCTAGCGGCGTTGTTCCTGATTGGACTTGGGCTGGGAAACTGTACAGAATATTGAGGCTGCTCTGAGCAGCGGCGGGGAAAGGTAACAACGACGCGCCGAGCGCGCATGTGAACAGGAAAAATCGGAGCCTTCGCATCCGGATCCTCCTCCTCGATTGGAAAGTCTACCGGGTTAGGAAGGGATAGTCAAGGATTTCATCCGCGCAGGGTACTACTCAGAGAACGAAAAGAATCACTCGGTACTTTCGCTCTCTCCTGGGAATACGTGGATACTCCGATGGATAGAGTGGCCGCTTTATGCGAGTGCTCGCGATCCGCATTCCTGGACAACCGCTCAGGCCATCGGCGCTGATCCTAACCAGGATTTCCATTGTGGCTTCCTGGGTTTCTCTTGAAGCATACACCCCAACCGGTCGCTCGGCCTCTTCATTAAGGTTTTTTAATTTAACCAGCCCGCCCTCCGCGTGGAAACGCCATTCCCGCCCGTCCGGGTAAGCCAAAACCAGGGGACTGCCCTTGTTCAAGCGATTTCTCGGCACACCTTTCCGTCCCCCTCCTTTTTTCGCCAAGATTATGATCTGCCAGCCGCCAAGCTCTACCCCGCCGGTGCTGGCAGCGCATCGATCCGCCGCACCATGCTTCCAAATAGTCGCCGCGTCAGATGGCTCTCGGCCAACAGCAACCAGTAATACCGCGCGTGTTTGACCAACCGGCCACCCGTCTTCACCAGCCGTTGCTGCAAACTCGTCAGAGACCAGTTCTCGATCTTCTTCGGCAGAACCAGCCGCCGCCACAGGTTCCCCAGGTTGTAGGCGATCACGCTCAGCCACAGGCGCACCTCGTTGGAGCGGAACCGGTGGCAACTCAGCCGCGTCATCTTCACCGCCTGCTTGCCTTCCTTGATCCACTGTTCCGCCGTGCCCCGCTTGTTGTGGAACCGCACCACCGCCCGGCTGTCCGTCTCCAGGTTGGTCACGATGAATCCCACGCGCGGGAACAGTTCCCCGAAGTGGAACTCCACCTTCGCCACCACCCGCCGCGCCGTCTTCCAACTCGCGGCTTGATAAAGAAGACTCTTGTACCAGAACACCGGCTTGTGGCTCGGTCTTCCCACTGGCCGTGTCAGTAACTCGTTGATGTCCCGCTCCAGGCTGTCGTTGGCCGGAATGCGGATGGCGTACTTCACACCCCGTTCCTCCAGCGCTTCATAGATCTCCGGCTTAGCGAAGGCCGCGTCGGCCCGGAACACGACTTCCTTGCCCAGCTTCTGCTGCCGCTCGATCTCCGGCAGCAGCAGTTCTTCCCAGTCGTCGGCACTGTGCACGTTACCGGGCCGCAGCTTTGCCGCCAGACAGTCGCCTTCCCGATTGAACAACAGCAACGGGTGATAGCAGGTGGACTCGAAGTGCCCGTTGTAGGCGCTGTTCTCCTGCTGGCCGTACACCGGAATCTCGGTCGAGTCCATGTCAAGCACGACCCGCTGCGGGGAATTGACAGCTTCCGCCTTGCCGATGAGTTCGCGGTTGATGCGGGCCAAGCTCTGGAAGTTCTCCTCCTCGGCCAGCATCTCGGTCTCAAAAGTCTGCAAGCGGGAAGTCAGCGCCGCACCACGATCCCAAGTCTTCTCGGAACCGATCAGCCGGAAGGTCGGATCTTGCGAGACCCGCTCGGCGGTCGTTGACATCCTCGTAGCCGGCGATGCGACTGTAGACGGACTGGCGCAAGAGGTCCGCCAGCGGAAGCTGCGTGTTCTTCCCGTGCCGCGAGTCGGTCAGATGCTGGGCGATGAGATCACCGAAGCCCAGACGCTCGTCCAACTCACGAACCAGAATCAGACCGCCGTCGGAAGTGACCCGCGATCCCTGGAAATCCACCTTCAGGGAAGCGTTAAAGGAAAGCTGAAAAGGCCCGTTTTGTCTCTCACCCATTGGGTGTCGTCCTCCGGAGCGTCTTCATTGCGTTCAAACCCCTATGAACATTGATGCCGACGAACATCCGAAGATTCGTAATGGTGTTCAAAATGGAAATGTGGGAAAAAGAGTTCTCGCGGCTAGCCGGTGATTGAGTTTGCGCATTTTCCCGATTTCATGGTGAATTGAGGGCGAGCTGACCGAGGGCTGCCGCGAGAGCGGGGTCGCGATTCGCGACGATATCGGGGGCGGCAAAGACGGGTACGGGGATGTCCGGTGGGATGCCAACCGCGTCGAAAGCGTTACCTTCTTTGGTGCGGAAGACTTCGTTGGGAAGATAGATCGTCCAGCCGTTTGGGAGCCGACGGGCAAGTGTGTCAGAGAAGAGACCTTGAGTGTTCTCTCCGACGCGGATCACGCGTAGAGCACGTCCCATAAGTGCTTGGGTGAAAGTTTCGCCGGCACTCTGCGTGAGAGGACCGATGAGTTCGACGATGGGTCCGCGAAAGCTCGGGCGACTGGTGAGGTGCACCATGATGGGCTGTCCTGTCGTGAAGCTAGAGCGGTCCGTTGGACTGTTACGCGCCTGTTTGGTGAAGGCGAGATAATCGGTAGTCGCGAACTGGGAGGCGATGGCAAGACCAATCGCATCGCTGCCGCCGAAGTTGATGCGGAGGTCGAGGACGAGGGAGCGGAGGTCGGCATCGGAAAGGATCGTATCCAGAGTGGATTCTAGAATACGGAGATCTGCCTCGCC
>Ga0187855_10002068_pt1 | contig 15304 bp, 13 predicted proteins | sample June2016WEW_8_10_2_FD_132969 | JGI IMG/M metagenome (GOLD analysis project Ga0187855, IMG submission 132969) | Peatland microbial communities from SPRUCE experiment site at the Marcell Experimental Forest, Minnesota, USA - June2016WEW_8_10 | ecosystem: Environmental > Terrestrial > Soil >...
CTCCTGATGCTGGAACGCCGGCCGCCGGGGCGGCGCCGCATCATCCTCATGATTGCCGAGAGGCGCGATCGTTCGAGCCAGGCGAAGCTGCCCGAAGTGATGGAGCAAGTGGAGCGGCTGAATGCCGCGATCTATTGGCTGACCTATTCGCCCATGTTGCAGCCCTTCACCGTGAAGCCCAAGACGGCCGAGGATCTGAAACCCGAAGCCGAGCGGATCAAGGGCCCGCAATGCGCTGGTTGCCCGGCTCCCGACGACACACCGGTCCCGCCCGATTTGGGACCGGGCGGGTTCCTCTATACGATCGGCGAATTGATCCGGTTGCACCAGCCGGATCTTTCCAGCCTGTTCGCCAGGATCACCGGCGGGCGAACCCTGAATTTCCTGAAGAAGAATGCTTTGGAGCAGGCCATTCAACTGGTCGGCGAAGAGGTGCATCGCCAGTACATTCTCAGCTTCGAGCCGAAAGGGGGCGAGCCGGGCAAGTTTCACGCGATCCGCGTCGCGGTGAAGAACAGGCCGGAGCTCCAGGCGAAAACGCGCGAGGGATACTGGGCCCTGCAGTGACGCCGGCGCACCGAGCCGCGCGCGTAGCAAGCGGTTCAATTCCCCGTGCTCAGGACCACCCGGAACCGCGCCTTGCCGCTCAGCATGCGCTCGTAACCCTCGGCAACTTGCTCCAGCGGCAAGACCTCATTCATCGACCGCACCCCCGCCAGCGCGCTGAACGAAAGGGTATCCTCCGAATCTATGGATGTGCCCGAATACCACCCTTTGATGGCGTGGCTTCCTCCGATGAGCCCGGCAGGTGACAGCTCCAGGGACATCGCGGCTCCAATGACCATCAGCGTTCCATGGATGCCCAAGCCGCCCAGGACTGCACCCATGGCATCGCCGGCCGTGACGGTGGCCAGGATGACCTTCGCGCCGCCCAACTTTTGCAGTTCCGCGGCAGGGTCCTGCGCCCGGCTGTCGATGTATCGCCAGGCGCCCAGGGAGTTCGCCAGCGGCTCTTTATCCGGCCCGCGTGCGATGGCTACCGTCTTGAAGCCCATCTTCGATGCAAACTGGACCCCCAGATGGCCGAGTCCGCCCAAGCCGAGCACCGCCACCAGATCGCCAGCCCGCGCGCCGCTGTTGCGGAGACAGTTGAACGTGGTGATGCCGGCGCACATCAGCGGCGCCGCCTCCACCGCAGACAATTCCTCCGGCACGCGCGCCAGCGCTTCGGCGCGCGCGATGGTGTAATCGGCATAGCCTCCGTCGGTGGTGACGCCGGTGATGTATGTGGCCGTCTGGCAGGCGAAGAACTGGCCCCGGCGGCAGTTACCGCAATACCCGCAATATCCGCCGTTCCAGCCGAGACCGGCGCGTTGGCCGGGCGTCCATCCGGCCACTCCGGCGCCGACTGCATCTACAATCCCTACGACCTCATGTCCTGGAACCCGCGGGTACGATAAACCCGGAAAGTGTCCTTCCTTGGTCAACGAATCGCTGTGACAGATTCCGCAAGCCTGCACTTTGATTCGTACCGCTCCCGCGCCGGGATCCGGGATCTCCCGTTCCACGATCTCAAAGGGCCCGCCTGGGCGGGAAACCTGCACCGCGCGCATTTTCGACATATGGCCTCCAATAACGATGTTGACACAACTCCGCAAGCGCCATGCGATCCCCGCAGCCACACTCGAGTGCGGTTAACTACAGTCAATATTTTCAGCTATTTACATCGCTCCCACAGCCCCAGCTCCGTAATGCTATAATTGCAGCTTATGCTTGAAGCAAACGCACGCCGCTGATTCGGGCCCCGGCGCCCTCACCCTGTATTTCCTCGGCCGCTCGCTTGGGCCGGTTCTTAGAAAACCAAATTTCAGAAATTGAGGTATTTTCGGTATGCGAAGACTGCTTTCGAACGGTTTGGCCGTTTTTGCCGGCGTGGTTTCCCTGCCGGTAGCCGGAACCCCCGCGGATTCCGCCAAGCCAGCCACCGCCGAACATCGCAACGAACCCGCCAAAGATCCCCGACTCGCCTTCCTCCGCACGTTCTTCGAGCAGGGCAATTGTCCCGCCGCAAGGCTCTCTCCTGTTTTTCTCGCCGCCTCCGACATGTACGCTCTGGACTGGCGCCTGCTACCCAGCCTCTCCTTCGTGGAAACTTCCGGTGGCAAAGCCGCCAGGAACAACAACCTTTTTGGGTGGGATTCCGGCCGTGCGGCATTTTCATCGGCGGCCGCTGGCATCCGCGCGGTAGCGGCCTCCTTGGCGAACTCCGCGCTATACAGAAACAAGGATGTCGACGGTATCCTGAAGACCTACAATCGAAGCGCCGGCTATGCCCGCAAGGTGAAAGATGTGATGCGCCGCATCTCCCCCGCGACGGACTGAGCGCGACAAGCGGTAGTGGGTCGATTCTTGCGTAGCGTAGCCGTGGGGGCGGCCAATCCTGGCCGCCCTCCAATTGCAAACTGACCCACTACCCGGCAAGCAGACGGCGCAGACCTTCCGATCTAAACAAGGTGGACTTCACGCAGTTGCCTCTGGAAGACCGAAAAGCCGCCCCCCTACCCTTCCGGCCGCTCCGTAGCTTTCCCGGCATCCGCGCTCAAATACATCCGCCGGTCATTGTGGAACGCCACGTTCGCCAGGTGCGGAGCCGACACCGCGCTCGCGCCCACTTCCACCGGCGCGTTCGGCTCCTTGCGCGACTTCACGCAATCCAGAAAGTTCTGGACATGCGACTCAATCGGCACCGGCGCTTCAAACGTCTGCACCGGTTGCTGGTTCTTCGGCCACGGCTCCTTCCACACGCGATAGCCTTCGTTATTGATTACCAGCGTGCCCTGATCGCCGCAGAACGTGATCGACCAGTCGTTTTCGTACGAGTTCGTGTAGTTCAGCGTCCACGTGGCCATGAACCCGGCGTACTCGAACACCGCGCAAAAAACGTCGGGAACCTCCGACCCGACGGTCTTGGCGATCTGCCCATAGCACACCGCCGATTTGGCCGTGCCCGCGTTGGTGAACCACTGCACCACGTCCATCAGATGCGTGCCCTGATCGGTCATGTTGCCGCCCGAATAATCCCAGAACAGGCGCCATGCGCGGAACCGCATCGGCTGCAGCTCGCGGTCCCTCGCCGGACCCAGGAAGCGCTTCCAATCCAGTTGGCCGGCCAGCGGCGTATTATCCAACTCGTGCGCCACGTTCCAGTTCCACATCGGCTTCACCAGCGTGATCTTGCCCAGAATCCCGCTGTCCACAAGCTGCTTCGCCTTGATGATGGATTCCGCGCTGCGCCGCTGCATCCCGATCTGCACAATCTGTTTATTCCTGCGCACCGCTTCGACCATCTGCCGGCTCTGCTCGAGGGAATGCGACATGGGCTTTTCCAGATACACGTCCTTGCGCGCGTCGAGCGCCGCCAACAGGCACGGGGCGTGCTGATGATCGGGCGTCGCCACCACCACGGCGTCGATCCCGCTCTGCGCCAGCAGGTCGTGATAATCCAGATGCGGCTTGGCGTCCGGCGCCTCCTTGAGCGCGGCCTGCATGTTCGGCTCGTAGACTTCGGCCACGGCCACACACGCCGCGCCCAGCTTCTGGAAATTGCGGTTCAGATAACGCCCGCGCCCGCCTGCGCCGATCAAGCCATACGCCAGGCGATCGTTCGCGCCCCATGCCCGGCGCGGAATAAACAGCGGCGCCGCCGCGAGAGCGGTGCCCAAGAATGTCCTGCGGTCCTGTTCCATGCAGTCTCTCCTTACGCGCTCACTGTATAACGATTAGGCCGCCATTGCAAAGCGGCCGTGTCTCCGCATAGCGGCCGGAAATGGACAAGCGGTTGAAGGTCGAGGGAGAGGCCGATTGACTATCGGCCTGCAGGTTGGCAACCTGCCCCACTCTTGCGCATCCACTCCACAAGGACCGCGGGGACGCTCATGGTGGACAGGCGGCAAGAAGGCCGCTTTCCTTGATCTCGCGTAGCTTGGCCAAGCCCGTCTTGGCCAGGAGGTAGTTCATACGGGGTATTCCTGGCCGCGTGCCATTATCCGACAGGATGGAGATCTGATGGAATTCGCTACAGGGGGCATTCTAATCTTGCGGGGGAAGTGGACATTTCCATTTTGCGTCGACATTTCGCCGATTCGCCTACGATTTAGTTGTTCGGCGAGGCAAAATAGGTGTAGAATTTCAGAAGAATAAGATCTAAATATCGGAAGTCTCGGGCTATGAAAGGAAAAAGCCATGAGGAAGTCTGCTGCGTTAATCCTGTATGCGACGTTTTCAGTCTGCATGAAAGCCCAATTACCAGTTAGCCTTGGATCCGCGGCCAGTTTCGGAATTCTCGCCGGGTCCACGGTTACCAGCACCGGCGCGACCGTGGTGAATGGGAATCTTGGAATAAGCCCCGGTTCTGCGTTGACTGGATTTCCGCCTGGAATCGTGACTGGCGGGTCGATATACCTAGCCGATGCTGTGGCCGCCCAAGCCGAAAGCGACTTGACGGCGGCGTATAATAACGCTGCCGGACGAGCATGTCCCGGTCCCCCTCTGCCTGGAGACATCGGCGGGACAAGCATCCTGCCGGGCGTTTACTGTAACGCGTCCTCGGTGGGCATTACAGGCACGGTGACCCTCAACGGTAATGGCAATCCAAATGCTGTCTTCATCTTCCAGATCGGGAGCACCCTGACGACCGCGGCCGGTAATAGTATGGTGAAGCTCATCGGCGGCGCGGTGGCTTCCAACGTTTTTTGGCAGGTGGGAAGTTCGGCTACTCTTGGAACCTACACCAACTTCAGCGGAACGATCATGGCCCAGGCATCCATCACGGCGAACACCGGAGCAGCGCTAAACGGCAGAGCGTTAGCGCGGACTGGCGCGGCCACGTTCGCCAATAACGCGGTTGCGGTGCCTGCCGCGCCCGACGCCGGGCCGTCGGTGACTTGCGCATACCCCAGCGGGCAGGTGGGCGTAGCCTACTCCTCATCCCTGGTGGCCACCGGCGGTACGCCGCCGTACAGCTACTCGATTTCCGCGGGCAGCTTGCCTTCGGGCTTGACCCTCAACCCGTCCACGGGCGCCATCACGGGGACGCCGACTGCCGCCGGGTCCTTTAACTACACGGCCAGGGTGGTAGATGCGGCGAGCGCCTCGGCGACGAGCAGTTGCGGGCCGTTGATAGTCGCGCCGGTGCAGATATCGGGCGTGCCCGCTCCGCCATCGCTGATTCTGGTCCTGACAGCTCTCGCGCTTACCTCGGTTTACATGAACCGGGAACGGTTACGGAGGCGCTTGCGAAGGGGCTGAAGACCTGTCACAGGCCAGAGCCTGTGCCACCACGGCAGGCCAGAGCCTTCGCACCATGGCAGGCTAGAGCCTGTTCCACCATTGGCGGCATGACCAGAACACGACAGGCCGTTATTGTTTCGACCGCCGCGGCCCTGGCGGCGTGTTACGCGGCGACTCTGCGCGGGATGTTCCAGCAGTGGTCCAGTGACGCAGACATGTCGCACGGTTTGGTTGTGCCCGTGCTGGCCTTGTGGATCGTGTGGCGGGAGCGCGAACGCTGGCGCGCGCTCCCAGCGGAGCCGAACCGGTGGGGCTTTGCGGTGCTGGCGGCGGGCGCAGGGATGCAGTTGGCAGCGGCGCTAGGCGCGGGTCTGTTCGCCGGCTCCGTGGCGTTTCTGGTGTCGGTTTCGGGCGCGGTGCTTTGCCTGGGCGGCGTCGCGCTCCTGCGTGCGTGGGCTTTCCCCCTGCTGCTGACGCTTTTTATGCTGCCGAAATTGGCGATCGTCTACAATCAGGCGACGCTGCCCCTGCAACTGCTTGCCAGCCGGATCGCCGCGGGCATCTTGACCCTGGCTGGGATGGCGGTAATCCGGGAGGGGAATATCCTCGACGTGGCGGGCCGCCGGGTCTCGGTGCTGGAAGCCTGCAACGGCATGCGGTACCTGCTCTCGCTCGGTTTCGTGGCCGTGGTGTTGGCCTACCTGTCCGACCGGAAACCGTGGATGCGAGTGGCTCTTCTGGCGGCGGCCGTGCCGATCGCGATCCTGGCGAACGCGGTAAGAGTGGCGGCCGCCGGTTGGCTGCCATGGCTGGCCGAGGGCACCCCGCATGCGATCTCGGGCGGGTTCCTCTTTGTGCTTTGCCTGGCCATGCTGGTGCTGGTGCAACGGCTGTTCAACAAGGTGTATGCCCACTTCCAAGGCTGAGTGGCGCGTGGCTCTGGTGCCGATGTTCCTGGCCGCGCAAATTTTGTTGATTCGGGGCGCGGCCGGCGTCGAGCATCCGCCGGCGCCGCCGCCTCTCTCACATTTTCCGGTCGAGGCTGGCGGATGGACGGTGCTCCGCGAGGACCCGGTAGCCGCGGACATGGCTAGGGAACTGGGGGCCGACCGTTTGTGGAGCCAGACCTACGTGCGGACGTCCACGGGGTCTCTGGCCAGTTTGTTGGTGGCATGGTTCCAGACGCAGCGCGGCGGGGTTCGGCAGCCGCACTCGCCTAAGGTTTGCTTGCCGGCCTCCGGCTGGACGCCTGAGGTTACCGGCGAGGTGACGCTCGACACCGCGGCCGGCGCCATCACCGTCAACCGCTATGTCGTTGCCAACCGCAGGCAACGCGCCGTGGTCCTTTACTGGTATCAGACGCCGCGGCGGGCGATCGCGGGCGAGTGGGCGGCAAAACTTTGGCTGGTGGCGGACGCCCTGCGCGACAGGCGCACGGACACGGCACTGGTTCGCGTGGTGGCGTGGCCAGGTGAGGGCGGGGACGCGGCCGCGACCACCGTCGCCATGGGATTCGCGCGCGATCTGTACCCGCTGCTGCGCGAGTGCCTGTTTGCGCCGTCACGTTGAGTTTTCCTATCTTTGAGCAGATAGGCTAATTAAGCGTGGGGCGGGACTCCAGTCCTGCGGCCGACGTCCACGTCGGCCTGTCCGTACCGGAATGGCGCACGGGGAGAAAGGGCGGGTCTGGAGACCCGCCGCACGGCGTGGACGCCCGCCCCACTCTCAGATCTTCGACTTACCGTAGCGCTTGCGTACCCACTCCACAAAGGCCGCGGGGGCGCTCATGGTGGACAGGCGGCTCTGGCGGACCAGTGCCCAATCGGCAAAAAGGCCGCTTTCCTTGATCTCGCGCAAGGTGGTGGGTGGCTCCAGTTTATTCAGAAACTCGAATTCCACGACCGTCAGTTTGGCATTGGCGGGATCCGGCCGGGGCTCGGACGCCACTTTGGCCAGGCCGACGATACAGGGATCGCCCATGCTGTGATAAATGAACACCCGGTCGCCCGGCCGCATCTCCCGAATAGCGCGGAGCGCCTGAGCGTTGCGGACACCGTCCCAAACCGTCTGGCGGTCGCGCGCCAGGCTTTCGATGGAATATGTCTCCGGATCGGTCTTAGCCAGGAAGTAGTTCATGGGAGTATTCCCAGCATCGTACCATCACCACGATGTGCGCCGCCGCACAGCCGGCCGACCCAGATCCATAAGAACTTGTCAACGGTGGTTCGGATTGCTGTAAAATGGGTAGGAATGCGTCACGTTATAAGTGTGTCTGTGCTGCTGGCCCTGGCCTTCCGTGGCATGCCGGCCGCCCAGCAGCCCGCTCCCGGGCAGCAAACTCCAGCAACCCAGGCTGTCCCCGATAAACCCGAGCCGGCGAAAGCCGCCGCGGAAACTCCCGCGGATACCAAGCTCCCCCCTCCCGCCGTCCCGGTGGATCCCAAGGCCTACATCATCGGCGCGGAAGACGTCATTTCCATTCGCGTCTGGCACGAACCGGAAAACTCGGGCCAGTTTGTGGTGCGTCCCGATGGCAAAGTCTCCGTTCCCCTCATCGGGGAGATCCAGGCCGCGGGCATCACGCCGGAGAAGTTGAGCGCCAACATCGCCGAAGGTCTGCAGAAGATCATGGTGCATCCCGAAGTGACGGTGGGCGTGGAAAGGGTCAACAGCAAGAAGTATTATATCCAGGGCGAAGGGATCAACCGGCCGGGTTCTTATCCGCTGGTCATCGATACCACTATATTGGAAGCGTTGGTCAATGCGGGCGGCTTTCGCGAATTCGCCAACACCAAGAAAATCGTCATTCTGCGCGGGAGCGAAACTCTGAAGTTCAACTACCACGAGGTCACCAAGGGCAAGAAGATGGAGCAGAATATCCTGGTGAAGCCTGGCGACCAGATCATCGTGCATTGACGCCCGCCGTGTAGAAATCCGGGCCAGCCGCCGATTTTAAGAAAGAGAGTTTTCGCATTTATGGTACCGCAACAAGGATACGCCAATGCTTCCCGCCGCCCGCCGGATATCGAAGACTATATCGATATTCTGCGGCGCTACCGTTCCTGGATCGTTGGACCGACCTTTGCCGGGTTGGTGATCGCCGTGGTGGTAGCGTTTCTGTGGCCCGACACCTTCATTTCCACGGCCGTAATGCGCATCACGCCGCAACAGATTTCCGAGCGCCTGGTGCCCAGCAACATCAGTACGCAGATGGCGGAACGGCTGCTGGCTATGCAGCAACAGATCGAGAGCCGCACGCAACTGCAGGAGCTGATTCAGCGGCCCTCCCTCAATCTGTATCCCAAGGACCGCCAGAACAAGCCCATGGAAGACGTCATCGAGCAGATGCGCAAGGCCATCAAGATCACCATCTTGGACGCCGGCGCCGCACAGACGCAGCAAAAGTTCGCCTCGGCTTTCGAGATCAGCTTCCGCTATGCCGACCGGTACAAGGCGCAGGCCGTGGTGCGGGAACTGGTGTCCAAGTTCACCGAAGAAACCAACAATCAGCTTCGCACGCAATCGAACACCACTACGCAGTTTTTGAACGATCAGCTCAAGGAAGCCAAAGAAAAGATCGACCAGTTGGATGCGGAAATATCCAAGTTCAAGATGGAGAATGCCGGCCGCCTTCCCGACCAGTTGCAATCCAACCAGCAGGCCGTCAGCGTCCTGGAACTGCAACAGCAGAGCCTCAATGAAAGCATCAATCGGGACGCGCAGGACAAGATGATGCTCGAGACGCAGATGCAGAATCTGAAGCAGGAATCTACTTTCATCGCCTCCAACCTGGAACAGACGGCCAATCGGGAGGCGGTGAAGAACGGGCGGATCATCCAATTGAACAACATGATCCTGGATTTGGAGACGCAGTTATCCGGGGCGCGGCAGACCTACCGGGAGAACCATCCGGACGTTCGCAGCCTGGAGGCCAAGCTGGGCGTGCTCAAGAAGCAGCGGGACGAGCTCGAAAAGGAAGAGTCCAACGCCGCATCCAAGGTCGCGCCCACCAAAGTGACGAATCCGCAGGTGGCCCAGTCCCTGGAGAACCTGAAGTTGCAGATGCAAAATGTGCAGGCCCAGATCCAGGCGCGCAACATGGAGATGGAAGAGCGGGCCAAACGGCTTAAAGAGATACAAGCGGAAATCGCCGTCTACCGGGGGCGCATCGAAACCATTCCCGTCAACGAGCAAAGATTCGCCGGGTTGCAGCGCGACTACAACATCGCCAAGGCCGACTACGACGACAAGGCCAAGAAGAAGGAGGCCTCGGAAACCTCCAGCAACCTGGAAGAGCGCAAAGCCGGCGAGAACCTGGAAACCCTGGACCCGGCTTCTCTGCCCGAGCAGGCCGCCGAGCCCAACCGTCTGTTGATTGCCGGCTCCGGCATCGGCCTGGGCCTGTTTTTCGGCGTGTTCATGGCGGGCGTCAAAGAGATGAAGGACACCTCCCTGAAGAACCTGAAAGACGTCCGCGCATATACCAACTTGCCGGTGCTGAGCAGCATCCCGCTGTTGGAGAACGCGCTGCTGGTGCGCCGCAAGCGCCGCCTGTTTTGGCTGGGCTGGTCCACCGCCATCATCGTAGGCACCATCGCCATGAGCAGCTCAATGTACTACTACTATTTCGGGAAGAGTTAAGGAACAAGATGAGCCGAGTACATGATGCCATGCGCCGCGCCGAACAGGCCGGTGTCGTGAATTTGGAACACGGAAACGCCCCGGCATCGCCGCAACCGGTCTCTGACCATCGCCATGATCAGCAGGGTCCACCGCAGGCGATAGAGAATGGGACGGCGCACGCAGCTATCGAGGACTCCACCATTGGCGGAATGTATCCGGCCATTCTGGAAAATGTGCCGGAAGTTGCCTTCCAACCCGCGCCCGAGTCGCACCTGCTCGATCTGCAACGCTCGCACGAGACCCCGGCCGAGGAATTTCGGACACTGCGCACGCGTCTGAATCACCTGCAGACGCTGCAACCGCTGCACACCATCGTAATCAGCAGCCCGTCGCCCGCCGAGGGCAAGACCTTCACTGCCGTGAACCTGGCGCTGGCCGAGTCGCACTTGACCGAGAACCGCGTGCTGCTCGGCGACTTCGACTTGCGCCGGCCGCTGATTCACAATCTCTTCCAAATAGATCGCGCCCCCGGGCTGACGGATTACCTGATGGGGCAAGTGCCGCTTTCCGGCGCGCTGCGCCGAGTCACCGGTATGAACCTGTATGTGCTGCCAGCCGGGTCGCCCGTGAAGAACCCGCTCGAGTTGCTCAATACCAGGCAGGCCAAAACACTGTTCGAAGAGGTGCCCAAGGTGTTCACGTGGGCCATCTTCGACACGCCGCCCTTGCTGCTTTCAGCCGATGCGAACCTGCTTTCGACGCTGGCCGACGGCACCATTCTGGTGGTCAAGATCGGCTCGACCACGTTCGACAATGTCACCCGCGCGATGCAGTCGCTGTGCGAGAACAACGTGCTTGGCATCGTGGCCAATGGCGCGCGCGCCTCGGAGTTGTACAGCAAATATACGTACTACTATTCGAAGGCCGAATAGGGCCGCAGAGCATCCGCTTGCTTACGCGCGCGGCTCGGCAACGACCGGCTCCTGAAATTCACCTAAGATTCACCTCTTAGTAACGAAAAAGACATACTCGGCTTGCTATATTCCCCTGAGGATCAGCGCCAGCACTTGGCGGCTTCGTCCGAATATTCTTGATGGAAAGGTGAATCCAAATGAAAACGAGAATCGTGTTGAGGAGTTTTCTGTCTCTTGTGGCGGCGGGATGCGCGCTCGCCGCGGAGGGTCCTGTTCCGACAGGTATCCCTAATCTGGACCACGTATGGGTAGTCATGATGGAGAATCACGGCTACGGCCAGGTGGTGAACAACCCCAACCTGCCATACATCAACGACCTTGTTAGTCTTGCGAATACGGCAACCAACTACTTCGCCATCGCTCATCCGAGTTTAACCAACTATCTCGAGGTAGTGGGCGGTTCGAACTTCGGCATACTGAGCGACAATTCTCCGGATTGGCACGACTACGACTGCACCACCAACCTCTCGTCCGGCACCGCCAACACCGACAACCCCGCATCCCCGAATATTTGCCCGATCTCCGGCACCGGGACGGATGCCGCGACGGTTGCAATCGATACCACCAATGAGACCAGCGGGCCTCCCGGTGTCAACAACATTGACGGAGTTCAGTCCATCGCGGCGGCCTCCAACACCATTGGCAAGACCATCGCCGATCAGCTCGCGGAAGCGGGACGCGCATGGAAAAGCTATCAGGAAAGCCTGCCGGCCGTGGGCGCCGATACCGTAGACACGAGCGACGGCGTCTACACCAACAACACCAATTTCAGTGCGATCACGCCGGCTCTCACGCCGCCCTTGACATCCAGCGACATCGTCGCCCTCTACGCGGTTAAGCACAACCCGTTCGCCTACTTCAGCAGCGTGCAAGAAGCGGTTCAGCCGGGCAGCGACCTCACCAACATGGTGGGTTTCGATGGCGCGGGGGGCCTGTACGCCGACTTAGCGTCCGGCTCCGTTCCAGTGTACTCTTTCATCGCGCCCAATCAGTGCAACGATCAGCACGGGCGCGGTAACGCCGGTCCGTTCTGCAACTACGATCCGAACGACAACGGCACTCAGGCAGGCCTCAACCCGGCCCTCATGCAGTTGGGTGACGTCGCCGTCAGGCGGATTGTCACTTCGATCAAGAAATCTCCGGTCTGGAACCAAGGCCGCAACGCCATCGTGGTCGTGTGGGATGAAGACGACTACAGCGTCTCGCCGACTACCAATAAGGTCCTCCTGATCGTGGATACGAACTACGGCACCCACGGTGTCGAGAGCGGGACCTTCTACACCCACTTCTCGTTGCTGAAATCGATCGAGGCGGGTCTAGGTCTGCCGTGCCTGAACCACGCATGCGACAGCAGCGTGAACGTGATGGCCGACCTTTTTGGCTTCGCATACCCCGCGCCGCAGTCCAACCAGCGCGCGATCGATCCCGGCGTTGAGAGGGCGATCCGACACTAAGATAGACCTGGCTAGGGCAGCAAACCTATTGAGTCTCGCATAATAGAGTGACAACCGGCTTGGATCTTGTGGGGCGGGCATTCTGCCCGCAGCCGGCTTTCAGCCGGCCTTGGCCGCCTGAAAAGGCGGCTGCGGCCAAGATTGGCCGCCCCACATCAGCCCGATGGAAAGTGCACATTTGGCACCGGAGTTGTCACTGTATTAAGCGAACATCAACAGCTGTGGGGCAGGCCATCGTTTTTCGTGGCCTGCCGAGTTCGAGAGCGGTGCGCAGACGACAAAGAACGATCGTCAGCGCCACGCCGGCTAGCGCTACATCTTCTCGATCGGCGCCAGGCAGCGCTGGCGCACTTTCTCGGCAGTGGCGTTGTCGGGCGCGATCACCAGGATGGTATCGTCTCCGGCCAGGGTGCCCACGACCTCGGGCCAGTCTTCGGAGTCCAGCGCCACAGCCACGGAGTTGGCATGGCCCGGCGAAGTCTTGAGCACCACCAGGTTTTGGGCGATGCGCACATCGTGCAGGAATTCGGCGGCCAAGGTCACAAAGGACGGGCCGGTTTCTTCCGGCAGCAGTTCGCTATAGCCCTCCTGCGTCTTGACCAGCCGCAATTCGCGGATGTCGCGCGAAAGCGTCACCTGGGTGGCGGCGATGCCGGAATGCTGCAACTCCCGCGCCAGGTCCTCCTGGGTGTGAAGACGTTTGGCGCGGATGAGCTTGAGGATCTGGCCGTGGCGGTAAGCTTTGCTCATGCGGACATGCGCGCCAGGCGTCCGCGCGCCTCCCCGAGCGCCCGCGCCACGGCTTGCGGGCCGGTGCCGCCCAGGATCTCGCGCGAGCGCATTCCTTCGCGCGGGTCCAGCAAACGAGCCATGTCCGGCGTGAACTCGGGCGCGAATCCCTGCAGTTCGGCGGCGGTCCAATCGGCCGGCTTTTTGCCGCTGCGCACGCTTTCGAGCACCAACCGGCCCACCAGTTGATGCGCCTGGTGGAACGGTGTGCCGGCGCGCGCCAGTGCTTCGGCCAAGTCCGTGGCGATCACCCAGCTCTCCTCGGCCGCAGCCAGCGGGCGCGCAGGATTCAGCCGCGCCGACGCCACCACCGCGCGCGTCATCTCCAGCGAGCCGGCCACTTGATATGCCGCGTCGAATAGCGGCTCCTTGTCTTCCTGCATGTCCCGATTGTAGGTCAGCGGCAGCCCCTTCATGGTCACCATGAGGGAGTGCAGGCAGCCCAGCACGCGGCCGCTCTTGCCGCGGATGAGCTCGAGCGAATCCGGATTCTTCTTCTGCGGCATCAGGCTGGACCCACTGGTCACTTCGTCGCCCAACTCGAGCCAGCCGAACTCTTCGCTGGAGTACAGAATCCAATCTTCGGCCAGGCGGCTCAAGTGCAGCATGGTGGTGGAGGCCGCGTAGAGGAAATCCAGGGCGAAGTCGCGATCGGCCGATACGTCCATGCTGTTGGCGGTGAGCGTATCGAAGCCCATGTCGCGGGCCATGGCCGCGCGATCGAACGGGAACCCGCTGCCGGCCAGCGCGCCGGAGCCCAGCGGCATGGCGTTCACGCGGCGGCGGGCCTCGGCGAAGCGCTCTACATCGCGCGCGAACATTTCGAAATAAGCCAGCAGGTAGTGCGGCCAGAGCACCGCCTGCGCGCGGCGGGTGTGGGTGTAGCCGGGAATGACCGCGTCCGGATAGCGCGCCGCCAGATCCAGCAGCGCCTGCATCGCGCCCGCCAGCAGCGCGCGGATGCGATCGCACTCGCCGCGAAGCCAGAGGCGCAGGTCGAGCGATACCTGTTCATTGCGGCTGCGGCCGGTATGGATCTTATCCGCCACGGCGCCGGCGCGCTCCTTCAGCTTGCGGATTACCAGCGTGTGGACGTCTTCGTCGGTGGCGTTTTCGAAGAATTCCGGCTCGGCGGCTTCTTCTTGAATCTGGTCGAGGGTTTCGACGATGAGAGCGCGCTCGCTGGCGGTGAGGATGCCGGCTTGTTCCAGCGCGCGCGCGAAGGCTTGCGAGCCGCGGATATCGGCGCCCATCAGGCAGCGGTCGAACGCCAGCGATCCGGAGAAGCGCTCGAAGATTTCCGACGGGCCTGTTTCGAACCTGCCGCCCCAGAGTTTCATGCGCCTCGCCTCGGGGCGGCCTGAGAGGCCGCCGCAGGCTGAGAGCCTGCCCCACATTGCTCGGGATTCATGCGGATTTCGCGGTGGCCAAGCCGGCACGCACTTTGATTGGCAGTCCGATCAGGTTGATGAAGCCCAAGGCGTCCTTCTGGTCGTAGGAAGCGCCCATGGTGAAGCTCGCGATATCCAGCGCGTATAACGAATTGGGCGACTTGCGGCACACCGGCTCCAGGTTCCCCTTGTACAGCCGCAGTGTGACTTCGCCGGTGGTCGCTGAGCTGACTGCGGCGAAGAACGCGTCGAGCGCCTCGCGCAACGGCGTAAACCACAGCCCGTTGTAAACCATCTCGGCGTAATCGAGCGCCAGCCTCTGCTTGTAGTGCAGAGTCTGCCGGTCGAGCGTGAGCGCTTCCAACTCGCGGTGCGCGGCATAGATCAGCGTGCCGCCGGGCGTTTCGTAGCAGCCGCGCGATTTCATGCCCACGAAGCGGTTCTCCACCAGGTCGATGCGCCCGATGCCATGCTCGGCGCCGATAGCATTGAGCGTCTCGATCAGCGCCACGCCGCTCAGACGCTGGCCGTTGACGGAAACCGGCGTGCCGCCCTCAAACCCGATGGTCACCTCGGCCGGCGAATCGGGCGCTTCCCTCGGGCTGCGCGTCAGCATCCAGATATCGTCCGGCGCCGCATTGGCGGGATCTTCCAGCGCGCCGCCTTCGTGCGAGATGTGCCAGATGTTGCGGTCGCGGCTGTAGATCTTGGTGGTGGATTGGGCGATGGGAACATTGTGCGCCTGCGCGTAAGCGATGGCGTCCTCGCGCGAAACGATGGACCA
>Ga0187855_10002069_pt1 | contig 15303 bp, 13 predicted proteins | sample June2016WEW_8_10_2_FD_132969 | JGI IMG/M metagenome (GOLD analysis project Ga0187855, IMG submission 132969) | Peatland microbial communities from SPRUCE experiment site at the Marcell Experimental Forest, Minnesota, USA - June2016WEW_8_10 | ecosystem: Environmental > Terrestrial > Soil >...
CAATCCCAGCGCCGCAATCATCGGGCCGAACTTTGCGGCCGCAAAGCCCGGAGGGAAGGTCGGTACGTCCATGCAGCCCGGCTGCGCGAGCGCACCGTGCCCGATGGGGATCACCGATTACGGACTCAGCCCGAACAATACGGCGTACTCGCTTTCTCCCAAGGTGGTCGAGGACCAGATCGACATTTACGGCCTCTCGATCGGGACTTCGACGGGCGGTGGATGCCTCGATCCGGATGCGGCCGCCGGCCAGTGCTTCACCATCCAGTCGAACGTCGTCTCCCACAATCAGTACGTCAAGAACACCAAGGGGAGCTACTGGGCCCAAAATGTTCCCGAGGTTGCATACGATTCGAGCTGCTCCACCCCTTGCGTTTCGGGTACGTACAGCGTGACCTTCCTGGACAACATCTGGAACTTCAGCTACTCGCACGGATGCACCAGCACCAAGAACACGGGCAAGGGCTGCATCAATCCTGCCGAGATCAGCGGGAACGGCGCAAAACTCTGCAGTGCGACCGGCGGCGCGCCGGATCTGTACTATTGCGTGGGCCCTACCGTTTACGGACTCTCTCCTCCGTTTACGGTGGAAACGTGGACGGATATCAACGACTTCAACTATGGCGGATGCACACCCTCGACCGGCACCTACGGTAAGTCCTGCATCAGTTTCTACGGTGCCGTCCTGGCCTCCGGGTCCGTAGTGTACAGTGCGTACTACGACGGAGTGACCTTCCACTCGGGATCCCACGCGGCCGGAACGCCCACGTTCTACATCGACCGTGCGCTCAGCCCGCTGGGCCTGTACTACGATGACGAGTGGGTGATCGGTGGCCCCGGGGGCGGCTCTTCCAACGCCGTCGACATCGAAGGGGACATGACGGCGGAGACGTCGGTGTGCACGGTCTCCACCTGCTACAACTACCCCTCGATCCAGCACGCGTGGTCCTCGGGAGCGGACACGGCCGAGTCGATCAGCGACGTCTACATGGCGCCGCTCTTCAACTCCCGCGACCTGGGATACATCGAGTACCAAACCGACAACCCCAATGTGGCGTTGTGGTAGAGGGACCCCATCGAGAGAGGGACCGCAGGTACCCCGTCAGACGTCGGGTCGACTCGAACTCGACCCGCGAACCCCTTCCGCGGGGAGGGAGCGATCGCTCTCTTCCCGACCTTACGAGGACCCGATCAACAGCCTGGGGCGGAGCCGGTCGAATCCACGCTCCAACCTGAGCCGGTCACCGCCTGGGCACCTTGGACATCTCGATCTCGAAGAAAAGCGCCCCGGGAACCGGGTGGGGCCAGTACGAGGGGATCGGCCGGAAGCCCATGTCTTGATAGAATTGGATCGCGGCGGACATGGTCGGGAGGGTGTCGACCCGGACTCGCTCGAATCCCAGGGTGTGTGCCTGATCGAGGAGTGCACGGGTGAGGACGGGTCCGAATCCGGGTCCCCGATGGTCCGCGCGGACGTACACTCGGCGGATCTCGCCGATCTTCGGTTCGAACTCTCGAAGGGCGCCGCAGGCCACCAACTCCCCGTCCCGGAATGCGAGCACGATCTCTCCGCGGGGCCTCCCGTACACTCCAGGCAGACCCGAGATCTCCTCGTCGATTCGGCGGAGTCCGACGGGCAGCGCCGGAACGGTCGCCTCGCCGGTCGGAACGTGATCGGACAGCCAGGCCCGATACTCCTGGAGGAGCCGTCGCACGGTGTCGAGGTCTTCCGGCCATTTCGCCACGCGAAGCGAAGTGGCGGCGTAGCCTTCTGGCCCCTTGTGGGCATGGTTTCGGGTCACCAAACAACCTCTCTCGGCTTCGAGTCCGGTAGATTCGATCGATTCAATGAAGGCTTGGGTCGAATGGAAGATCGCGCTCCTTGCTGGCCGGAGTGGAGACGGAGGGGTAGCCTGGGGGCCTGGGTCGGCGGGTAGGGCAAGACGCGTTGGCCCCGATGGAAGGTCGGGCCCCGTTCCCCCCGGATCAAACGGGCCCAAATCCCCCGGTGAACAGGAAGAACAAGGCGACCGCGATGATCCCCAGCCCGATGACGATGAGTATCCAATGGATTACCGCCGCGGCGACAAGCACGACGACCCCGGCGAAGATCAGCAAAGCGGCCAAGGAGAGGCCAAAGACATCGGTCATGCACCTCGCAGGACGCGGGTCTTACTTGACCGCCTCCTGAATCGCCCTCAACCAGTCGCACGGGCAGGGCGGTCAGATTCGTCGGATCACCGGCCTCGGCCCCCGACGTCGGCGATTCGGTGGTCGGGATTCCCGTCGCAAGGACCTCGAGGGTCCGCCTGGCGTGATCCACTCTGGCAGGGTACTCCGCCAATCCCCACCGTCTCGTAGTAGAGGTCCGCCGTCAGCGCGGCAAGCCCTCGAGCGAACGCAACCGACCCACGGGATACTCGCCGACGCGATTGGCCAGAAACCACGGGGACCGGTCGTAGAAGAACTCGAGCCGGGCGGCAGGGCTGCCGGCGAAGGCGGGGTCCGTGTGGACCTTGTGCTCGAACTCGGCTCTCAATCCCGGGCTCTTAGCCAGCTCATCCCGTGCCAACTTCTCGAGGACGTATGCGTCACCATGCTCCTTCTGCTCGAAGATCGAATCAAAGAATCCCCAGCGAAGGGCGGAGTCCGGCGCCTCCGGCTCCAGCCAGTGGATCGCGACCTTCGACAGCCTCTGGTTCAGCGGAACCACGACCGAACCCGCGGGAAAGGAGAGCGACTCGAGGGTCATCGTGCAGGTTCCGAAAACGCCGATACTTCGTTCCACGTTCCCGCCCCTCAGGATGGGGTGCCTCCCCTCGAACGGGGTGTCGGCCCAGCACATCCCCGAGCAGCGGTATCGTTCGACCTGGCCCATCCAGCGCTCCGACGTTCGCCAGAGTGAAAGGCCCTGGGCCTCCAGAACCTGGATCACCGCGGTCCACTGCGGTGCGAGGATGTATCCGGCGGGAGGCAGGACCGAGATCGCCACCTTGGCCCCCGTATCCATGGGCAAGGTCACGTTCCAGGGCTCGGATCCGTACCGGATCGCCATGGTCCCCGAGATCTCGCTCAACGCTCGGTGAAACTCGAATCCGCGGAACGGGACGGGAACGGTCCGGCCACTTCGCTCGAGGCAAAGAGGAAAGGGTGCCCGATCCGAACCCCCGGATCCGAGTTTCGCCGCCGCCAGATCGGCCGCCCGGTTCAATGCGATCAGTTTCGTCACGTCCCGGTTCATGACCTCCAGGACCGCCCGCAAGATCTCGTAATTCCCGGTGACCCGAGCCCGGTAGTCCTTCAACATGTGGAGCTCGACCAGCAATCCGGGACGGTTCTCCAGGATCACGCGACCCGTGGAGAATCGCGGCGGATTGTCGTGGCAGCTCAGGCCCTTCGAAGGGTCCGTCTCATCGTTGAGGAAGATCGGTCCGGGGAACGCGAGGTGACCGCTCGCGTCCACCTGTCGCACAAGCTCCGGATTCACGGAGCTTCGGACCCATTCGGCGGTGGCCGGAAACACGTCCGGGGTGTCGTCGAGCGCGAACGTGACGTCATACTGAAAGTCGGCCCCGTCCGTGACGTGATTGTCGACAAAGAAGTCCGGCATCCACCGATGGAACAGTCGGAGGAACGCCCGAGTCTCGGGCGCATCGGCCTTCATGTAGTCGCGATTTAGGTTGAGGTTCGTGGCGTTGGCTCGCCATCCGGCGATTTCTGGCCCCTTCTGATTGATGCGGGAGTACGCCGAAGTCTGCTCGTGACCGTCAACGTTGTACACTGGGATGAAGACGAGGACCACGTTGTCCAGGAGCTTCGTTCGGTCCGGGTTCTGGAGTACGTCCCGGAGGAGCGCGAGGCACGCGTCCTTCCCATCCATCTCCCCCGCGTGGATCGAATTCTGGACCAGCAGGATCGCGCGCCCGGAGGCCCGGATCGATTCCGGTTCGAAGAGGCCCCCATTCGACGCGATGACCACCTTGAGGTCGCGGCCCTCGCCGGTCTTTCCGAAGTTCTCGATGCGAACGGTCGTGGGATACGCGGACGCCAAACGTTCGAGGTACGCGACGGTCGTAGCGTAGTCTGGGGTGCGACGATACTCCTCGATCTCGGCGGGGGTCCGCCAGTCCATGTTGGAGGCGCCCGAAGCGCCAAGATCCCCCGGGGGTCCCGCCTGCCGTTCCATGTGGTGGAGGAGCCTCCCCGCTCCGGAGGCCGCCGAGCGGCCTGTCTCATATCAGCTCTTGGCCCCGTGCTGGGTGCAATTCACGTTGGAATTCTCAGGGGGAAGCAGGTAGCGGTCTGCCCTTCCGAACCGAGAATTGGCTCGTTCTTCGCTGGGCCGAACGAGAGGAGCAGGGGTCGCGTTGCTCGGGTGGGGCAGTTGGATCCTGCGGCCCGATTGCCGTCCATCCACGAATTCCTGGCGGCGGATTTGCATTCAAATATGTCCCTCTCTTCTCCAGTCTCGTGGCCTCGTGCCCGCGCTGCTTTACGCTGCTCCCGTACGGGGCGACGTTCTGCCCTTCCTGCGGGATGTCCGTCGGCCCTCCCCGGACCCCGCTAGCTCCTGCTCGGCCCTCGCCCACCCCCCGAGCCCAGCCGGTGCCAGGGCCGGGCCTGACGCCCCCGTACCCATCCACTCTCTCGTTCGCTCCGACCCTCCCTCTGTTTCCCGGGGAAACGGTGGTTTCGAGGTTTGAGAACAGCCCCGCTGGTCAGGCCAAGGTCGCGCGCTACAATGGCTCCATCATCATCGTGATGATGCTGGCCATCTTCGTCCCGTTCATGGTGCTCATCGTCATCAGTGGACCGGTGAATTTTGTCATCCTCCTTTATCCGGCCCTTATCCTGTTCTTCGTGGCCATGATTCTGATGGGCAGTCGCCGGGCCAGTCGGGCTGCTCCTACGCAGGTCTTCCTCACCGACCGGCGGGTCATCGTCCAGCAATCGGGTCCCAACGCCTCCTCGGCCGCGATCGGTCTGGAAAACCTCGGAAACGTCGAGGTCAATCAAACCGCGCGGGCCTCGCGGAGCGCGGGAGTGGCCTGGGTCTACTTTCTCCCCGTCGGCACGCCGCAAGCCATGGTAGGCGCCGGTCGGGGTCGGCATGCCGCTCCGGGAGTGCTCTGGGTGCCGGCGGTTCCGGTGGCCCAGGCCCAAACGATGCGTGACCATGTACTCGCGCGGGCGCGAGGGCTCCAGACTCAACTCGGCTATCCGACCACTGCGTAAAGAAACACGATCCGGCGGGACGGGGAGCGCGTCCGTCGTCGGACTATTCTGTCTCGACTACCGGGCGCGAGAAGTGGACGACCGCGGCGAGTATCGCACAGGCTGCCGCAGCGGCAACGAACACCACGAGAAACAATGTGTTTGGCCACGACAGGACCGCACAGGCCGCGAGAACGACCGCCGCGACCACGGCCCACTCGCGGATACGGCCTGGATTTCGGATTTTGCCCTTGTCCTCATTGATCGCTTCTCCGAGTAGTCCGTAATCCCGGCCCCCGATCTGTCCTACGCTCGCAGCGAACGTTGCCCAACCCAAGAGTTGGGCAGGGCTGGGAATACTCGTGCGATCCCAGTCTTGGGCGGATGCGAAGCGACTCGAAGGGTGTCCGTGGATTGGAGCCGGGGTTTGCCCTTCGTACGGGGCTTCTTCCATCGAGACTCCCCCAGAACCGTAAGGGGCGGACTCCTCATAGTCCTTGGGTCGGCTGTAGATCGAACCGGCTCCGGGGGCCATTCGACCGGGGGCTCGGCTGAGATCGGAGGATGCCCGAGGCAGGAAGATCCGATCACGACGGGGAATCGGGTTGGCGCTGTCGCCAATATTGCGAGACCCCGAGATTGACATTCACCTCGACCAGGGGCCACGCCTCATGCACGGTTCGTGCAACATGGACTCGTGCATGACTGCCGGACCCACGTTTTCTGCCCACCCCGGGACCCGGGCCACAACGATTGGGGGAAATGGTGCCAAATCAACCGCTGGGGGCCCATCCGTCAAGAACCTCAAGTAGGTTGGACCGATCCTGCACCGTGCGACCCTGCGTGGGGACGCCCCAACTGAGCGCGGAGAACACGAAAGGAGGTGGGGGTCGATTCCATCGGAGATGGGAATGAGTCTCGCCCCCGTCGCCCCTCGCTCGCCCGGCCCATCTCACGTCTTGGGGAAGAACCGCCCCTCCGAGCGCTGGATCGCGGAGGAACGGATCCATGAGGGTGGCTCGTGGGCCCCGACCATGCCGCGCAACGGTTCGATCCGATCGAGGTTGGCCTGGTGACCGGCCGCACGTCCCCCGTTGAACCCGAACGAAGCTCCGAGGAGAAGGTCTCACCCGCCCTTCTATCGGAGTATGAAGACGCCAACCAGAATCGTTCCCTTACCGCAGGACTCGGCGGTACTTGCATCGCGATCCTGACTTTCGTCCTCATTTTCCTGTACGATCGTGCGGCGGCCGGCCAGATCAACAACCTGCTCTACCAGGCGACGCTGCTCAACATCGTCGTCAGCCTGTTCCTGATCTCGCTATCCTCCCTCAACTACTGGTTCGTGATGGAGGCGCTTCGGAATCGGAACCCCCGCGCCCCGGCGTATGAGCGCCGCGCCGACGGATTTTTTGCCTCTAGCTTGGTCCTCTTGCTTCTGGAACCCTCGCTGATTCTGATCACCGTGAAGTTGTACTACATCGGGGCGGTTGCCGTTATCTTGTGGGCCGTGGGGATCCTGGCCCTGGGCGCGGGTTGGAGAGAGGTCCGGTAACCGACTCCGGGTCGATTCTCCGAGGACCCGAGGGTCCCGAACCGATACGTCGGCACATGATCGGATCGATCCCGATCCGGCCCAACCGGCGAACTAGGGAAAATCCGTGGCCGGCAACCTGCGGGTAAACGTTCGGGAGCCGGGCGAGGGGCATCGCGATTCGCCCCGACACGCGGGCTCAGAGGGGAATTGCCTCGACAACGACCCGGGCAGTCGTGGCACGATTCTCAAGTTCCATCGGCAGGTCGGGGGGCGCTCGAGTGGTGGGATCGATGGTGATCACAACCTTTCCTTGCGCGTGGCCCTCTTCGAGGTACTCGAGCGCCTGGGGGACGTTCTCCAGGGTGAATCGTCGATCGATAACCGGCACTACCTTTCGGCTTTCGAGCAGCCCGGCCATGAAGAGTAGCCCCTCCTGGTTGATCGGCATCGTCTTGAGAATGATCTTGACCCCTCCCTTCCTAGAGACCATCTTTCCCTGAAGGACCACCGCCAGCAGGCGAAACATGGTCGTAAACCCCACCACCACGCAGATCCCTTGGGGCCGCAACGTCCGCCGCAGGTCGGAAACCGACCGGTTTCCCACAGCATCGATTACGAGGTCGTAGCGCAGACCGTTCCGAGTGAAATCCTCCCGCAGGTAGTCGATGACGTGGTCTGCGCCGATCGACCGTACCAGGTCCACGTTGCGCGTGCTGCACACCGCGGTGACCTCGGCGCCGAACGACTTCGCGATCTGGACGGCAAATGTCCCGACCCCCCCGGCTGCGCCGTTGATCAGGACCTGTTGCCCCGGCCGCACGTGCCCGAGATCCCGAAGGGCCTGAAGCGCGGTGACTCCCGAAATGGGGACGGTGGCCGCGGCTTCAAAAGATACATTGGTCGGTTTCAACGCGAGAGAGTCTTCGGGGACGCTCACGTAATCGGCGAAGCTGCCGGTCCGTTCCCCGAACACCTCGTCGCCGGGGTGGAATCGTGAGGACTTGGCTCCGACCGACACCACTTCACCCGAGAGATCCGCGCCCAGCCGCGGGTCCTTGGGCCGTCGAAGACCATGGTTCAAGCGGGCGAGGAACGGGGCACCCCTCATGAGATGCCAGTCGAAGGGACTGGCCGACGCCGCTCGGACCCGCACCAGGACCTCGGTGTCTCCCGGGGTTGGCCGTTCGGTTTCCCGAAGGTGGACAAGGTCCGGGGCACCGTAGCGTTCGTAGACGATCGCTCTCATTCGGACCTCTGCGACGGGACCGGGCATTCGTCCCGGCGTATCGCTGTCTGCTCGAGTAGAATATACCCGTCCTTGATTCCAATCAAGGAGCGGGCTGGTCGGCGGTTTGCCTCCCGACGCGGGCGCAACGTCCGGTCCTCACGACGCCGCTCGGGAGAGGATGGGTTTCCGTGCCCGATCATCGCTCTCGCCAGGAAAACAGGCGGGTCGCGACCACGAAGAAGATGACGGCGAGAATCAGGACGACCAAGAGGTCCGGATACACCGCGGAAGGGTTGTTGAACACCATCGCATTGCTGAGACCGTCGATGACATAGTAGAGCGGCAGGACGTGCGCCACCGGGACCAGCCAGCTCGGGAACAGGGACACAGGGAAGAAGGTCCCCGACAGGAACATCATCGGGAACGTGATGATGTTCCCGAGTACCGCCGCGCTCTCGGGTGTGTTCGACACCGTCCCCGCGAGCAGCCCGATCGACACGAAGAGGATCGGACCGACGACCAGGAAGGGCAAGGTGAGCAGGGTCAGGGTGACGTGGGCTCCGAAAAGCACGCGGCCGATCAGCAGCATCAGTACCGTCGAGATGAACGCGAGGAGGATGTACCACAGGATCGTCGCCGTCAACCACTCCGCGCGAGTGAGGGGAGTCAACGAGAGTTGCCGGAACAGCTTGTCCCGCTTCCACGTCGAGCTGACGTTGACCATCGAGAACATCGGACTGACGAGCACGGAGAATCCGATGAGACCGGGCACGAGGTAGTCGATGTATGAATAGACCTGGCTTCCCACGTTGAGGTTCACCGGAGTGACGAGGGCGCTTCCCCCCGCGAGGTGGAGATTCTCCCCGTTCGCGACCCCTTGGACCGCGCCCTGTACGATCCCCGCCTCCGAGCCCGACGAGGGGTTCGTGAAGACCAAGAGGCGAACGGGAGTATGATTCACCAGGTCCGCACCGAACCCGGCGGGAATCTCCAGCCCGGCGCTCAGGTCGTGGCTTGAGAGGTAGCTCGAGAGGTTGCCGGCGCTGGGCGGGGCCATGCTGACGGAGACCGCCCCGGTAGAATTGAGGGCCTGCAGGAACGCCACGCTCGCGGGCGAGTTGTTGTCGAGGTTCTGCACGGTGAGCGGAACCGGGCTGGTTCCAGAATTCGAGAACACGGCCCCGAAGATCAGGATCAGGATCACCGGGAAGATCAGGGCGAAGAAGAGGCCGAGTGGGTTCCGAACGTAGCCTTTCGCGAACGCCGGGAAGTACGCCCCCACTCGGCGCAGGTTCACGCTCGGGTCTCCGGAGGCGCGGCGGTCGGAAGTGAACCGTCCTCGAGTCGCCCCACCATCTGGATGAACACGTCCTCGAGCGTGTCGGACTCGGTCGAGAAGCCCTCCCACCGAAGTCCGCTCGCGGCGACGCTATCGAGGATCCGGAGGGCGTCGGCTTTCGACCCGAGCTCGACCTCGAACCCGTGCGGTTCCCGGGTCACGGTGAGTCCTTGGGCCGTGAGTCGATCGGCGAGCGCGGGTTCCCCCACGATCCGCAGTCGCTCGGGCCGACCGAAACGGGAGATGATCTCTCCCGGTGAACCCGTCGCGATGATCGTGCCGTGGTTGATGATCGCGAGCCGGTCCGACAGTTGTTGGGCCTCGTCGAGGTAGTGCGTGGTCAGGAAGACGGTTCGACCCTCCCGACGGAGCCTTCGGATCACCCCCCACAGGGAACGGCGCGCTCGGGGGTCGAGGCCGGTGGTCGGTTCATCGAGAAAGCAGAGCTCGGGGTCGTTGACGAGGGCGAGAGCCACACCGAGTTTCTGGTGCTGTCCCCCCGAAAGAGTGTCGTAGTACTCGTCGGCCTTGTCCAACAGCTCGACCTGGGCGAGGAGCTCGTCCGGGTCCGCCTTCACCGCGAAGAGCCGCGCATACAGCTGGATCGCCTCGCGCGGGGTGAGCTTCGGGAAGAAGTGAAAGTCCTGCGGGATCACCCCGATACGGGTCCGCAGTTTGTCGATCTGGGTCCAGGGGTCGAGACCGAGAACCCGGACCTCTCCGCTGGTTCGAGGCCGCAGACCCTCGAGGATCTCGACCGTGGTCGTCTTTCCGGCTCCGTTGGGCCCCAAGAAGGAGAACACCTCCCCCGCCCGAACCTCACAGTCGACACCATCGACGGCGCGGAGCGGCCCGTACAGCTTGACCAGCTTCGTGACTTCGATGGTTGCGGTCACGTATTCCTCGTCGCCCGGGAGCTCGTTGGAGGCGAGTCTCCTCGCCGTCATGTGGGTGAGCGCTAAATCGTTCCCCCGCACCCCGCGATACGCGCACGGCTCCCACCCAACGCCTCCGCACTCGGACTACCGCGGAGTTCACTTCGGGTGAGCATTGCTTATCGCTGGCTCCCCGTTCGTCCGAATAGTCCGAGAGGTGAGCGTGGCCGCTTCAACGTTGAAGGGAGGAGAGCCCGTGGTCGTGGCCGAAAACCTCCGGCACTCCTACGACCGTCGCCACTTCGCCTTGGACGGGGTCACCTTCACGGTCCGTCGCGGCGAGGTCTTTGGCCTCCTCGGCCGGAACGGAGCGGGAAAATCCACCCTCATCAAGGCGATGACGACCCTCATCCAGCCGACCTCCGGCACGCTCCGGATCCTCGGCCTGGATCCCGCGCACGACGGTCAGAGGATCCGTCGAAAGATCGGCGTGGTCCAGCAAGCCGAGTCGTTCGATTTTACGACTGTGCAGGGCAACCTCGACATCTACGGGATCCTCTGGGGTATTCCCAAGCCGGAGCGGGTCCGTCGCCGGGAGGCCCTCCTCACGCGGTTCGGCATCCAGGACGTCCGCAAGCGACGGGCGTTCGACCTCTCCGGGGGCCAGAAGAGGCGCGTGCAGGTCGCTCGGGAATTCATGCACGACATGGAGATCCTCTTCCTGGACGAACCGACCGTCGGGCTCGACGTCATCATGCGTCGGACCCTGCTCGATTCGATCCGCGACGAGGTGCGACGGGGGCTCACCGTCGTCTTCACCACCCACAACCTCGAGGAGGCGGACTATCTCTGCGACCGAGTCGCCGTGATCGACGAAGGGCGCATCCTCGTCCTCGACACGCTCGAGAACCTGAAGCAGCTCTACGGCGGCAAGAAGACGATCGACCTCACGGTGGATGCCGCCGATTCCGCACGGTTCTTCCCCGCCCTCCAGAAGGAGCTGGGCGCACGCGCGAGCGTGACGACCAGTGGCGCGTCCGCGGTCCTCCTGGTCGACGATCCCAAGGAGGCGCTCTCGAAGATCGCCGAACTCTCCCAGGCGATGGGCGTGCACCTCGAATGGCTCACGGTCCGAAAGAATACCCTCGAGGACGTCTTCCTCAAGTCGGTCCACCACGGGGGTGAGTCCATTGCAAGTGCCTAACCTCGTTCGACTCATCTACCGGAACATCCGGGTCAACACCGACCCCGGGAGTCTCATCATTCTCCTGGGACTCCCCGGGATGTACCTCATCTTCTTCGGGTTCGGGTTCCAATCGATCACCTCGGCGAGCGGATCCGGGAACTCCTACCTGACGTACCTCACGCCGGGCATCATGTCGTTCCAGATCGTGATGGCCGGGACGGTCGGTGGCAGCATGCTCTGGGCCGACCGACGCTGGGGGATGCTCTCCCAGCTCCTCCAGGGACCGTTCACCCGACTCCAGTACCTTCTGGGCATCCTGTTCACCTCGATGCTGTTCGGGCTCGGTGGGGCCGTCATCATGCTGGGGGTGGCCTGGGCCCTCCTCGGTTCGATCCCGACCCAGCCGCTCGCTCTCGGAGTGATCTTCGCTTCGATCACGGTAGGCTCGCTCCTGTTCGGATCCCTGATGCTGCTCCTGGCGGCCGTCGTCAAGTCCAACACGAGCTACAACAGCATCCAGATCCTCCTCCTGTTCGTGGTCAACTTCGCCAGCACCGTGTTCTATCCGCTCAGCAGCAACCTCCCCGTCGTGCTCCGCGGGCTGTTCGAGGTAAACCCCCTCACCTACGTCGCGGACGCGGTGCGGGGCGCCTATTCCGGGACCCTGACTCCCACGGACGGCTACCAGATGCTCGTCCTGGTCGCGGAGACGGTGGCCGTGCTCGCGCTCGCGACCTGGACCTACATGCGGACCGACGTGTCGTACGAGTGATCCACGGGTCGGCCCGGTCCGCACGGCACCGTCGGGGGGGCGCGGACCGGCGGCGGCCCCCGCACGCCTACATGTAGGGGCGGCCGGTAGGCTCGTGCATGTCCGAGTCAACCGCCGATCCGGCCGTGCAACTGGCCAAGAACATTCTCTCCAAGACCCTCCACGTTCGCCGGGGGGAGAACGTCGTGATCGAGACCTGGTCGGAAACGCTCCCCTGGGCCAAGCCGTTCGTGACCGAGGCCCGCCGGATCGGTGCGAACCCCCTCCTGCTCTACGAGGACGAGGAGGCCTTCTGGGAGGCGCTCCGGACCGGGAATTCTCGTCAAACCGGCCAGGTCGGTAGCCACGAGTGGGCCGCGCTGGCCAAAACCTCCGCCTACGTGTTCTTCTTCGGACCCTCCGAGTGGCCCCGGGCGGACGACCTCCCGGACCGAAAGAAGGCGGGGGTCGCGGCCTACAACCCGGAGTGGTACCGACGCGCATCCAGGGCCAAGATCCGTGGTGCCCGGCTCTACCTCGGTCGCGCGAGCCAGCTTGCGGCGGATCGCTGGGGCTTGGACTTCCAGGAATGGCAGGCGGAACTCCTCCGTTCGAGCCTCGTGCCGCCCGCCGAGCTGCATCGCCCCGGGGTCAAGATCGGAGAGCGGATGCGGAAGGGGAAGGTCGTGACGGTGAGCCATCCCAACGGTACGGAGATCTCGTTCCGCCTCGGAAAGTTCCCGATCCAGCTCGACGATGCCCTCGTGGACGAATCCGACGTGAAGGTCGGGAACAACATGGCCACGATCCCCGGCGGAGTGGTGGGCGTGGCCATCGACCACACCTCGGCCGAAGGCTCGATCGTCGGGAATCACACGACGTACCCCGACAGTGGACCGGTCACGGGGACCCAGTGGAACTTCTCCGGCGGCCACCTGACCGACCAATCCTACGAATCCGGCGGCGAGCCGATCCGGGCGGCGTACGCGAAGGCGCCCCGCTCCGGTCGGGATCGACTCGGGTACTTCTCCGTGGGCCTGAACCCGGAGATCACTCACCTTCCCCAGATGGAGGATCAGGAGCTCGGGGCGGTCCTGTTCAGTCTGGGCGGGAACGCGTTCCGCGGCGGGAGGAACGCCTGCCCGTTCGGCGCCTGGACCGTGGTGAAGGGGGCCGACCTGAGCATCGACGGGCGACCGGTGCTCGAGGGTGGCCGGATCGTTGCCTAGACCACGCCCCCCGGGGGACTGTCCGAGGTCGTGATGACGATCTTTCCGCGGGCGTGACCCTCGATGAGGTACCGGAGGGCGTCCGGCACCTGGTTCATCGGATAACTTCGGTCGATGACCGGGGTCAGGCGACCGCTCCCCACGAGGTCGCTGAGGGTCTGAAGTTCCCCGGTCGTGATCTTCGCGATGTAGAACTTGGTCCGGGGGCCGACGATGCGCGCGGCGAGCGACCTACCGAGCAATCGAACGACGATCCGCGCGACATTGCCCGGTCCCGCGCCGACCATCAGATAGACACCCTGAGGGTTCAGGATGCGTCGAATCGCGGACAGGGGGCGGTTCAGCTGAAGATCGAAGATCAAGTCGTACCGTTGACCGCTCTCGGTGAACTCCTCTTTCGAGTAATCGAAGACGCGAACGGCACCGAGGGACCGGGCCTGGTCCACGTTCCGCGTGCTGCAGACCGCGCTGACCTCCGCGCCGAGAGCCTTGGCGATCTGCACCGCAAAGGTCCCGACCCCGCCCGATGCGCCGTTGACCAGGACCCGCTGCCCCGGTCGGAGCTGAGCCTGGTCGCGGAGGCCCTGAAGCGCGGTGACGCCCGCGATCGGGAGCGCCGCAGCCGGCTCGAACGAGAGCCCTGCGGGCTTGACCACGACCTGCGACTGGTCGGCGATCGCGAACTCGCCCAGCGAGCCGCGTCCCACACCGTACACCTCGTCGCCCACGTGGAGGCCTTGGACGTTCCGGCCGACCACCTCGACCCGACCCGCGACATCGCTGCCGATGCGGCCATCCTTGGGTCGCAGGAATCCCGCTCTCCGCCGGAAGAGGAACATCGGCTTGAGGGCATGCTTCTCGACCGGATTGACCGAGGAGGCCACAACGCGGATCAACACCTCGTTGTCGTCGCGGAAGGCCGGGAACGGTATCTCGCGGTAGGCCAGGTCGTCCGCCGACCCGTACCGTTCGAGGATCCATGCATGCATCGTGCCGGCTCGGATGGGGGCGGGGTCGACCAATTCGTTCACCGTACCGAGAGCGAGGCAGCCGGCCGACCCTCATGGAGGTTACGTCCTTCGACCGGGCCGAGCGGAATCCCAGCGCTCGGGCCGATTGGAGTCTCCAACCGGCAATATGCCGTCAAATGACCCAATCCCCCCCGGAGCGTTAATACCGAGTGGCCCGAGTTCCACCCTCCGAGCACCGCGCCCCATGTCCGCCGTCCTGAGCCCCCCTCACCCGAGCGCCTCGTCGAGTCTTCTCGAACACGTTCGGGAGGCCTACTCCGTCGGGGGAGTCGAGCTGAACATGGACCTGGGGGGAACACGGAACCTCACTCTGCTCGTCACAACCGGTTCGGGAATGCTGGTGGTCCGGGCCTACGGCCCCGGGGTTGCCCTGGAACGGCTGCTGGCCATCCAATCGGTCCGGCGGGCGCTCTCGGCCCGCGGGGTCCCCACCTCCGTTCCCCTTTCGACCCGCACGGGCCAGTCCTGGTCCCGGTACGGGGGCCGCCTCATCGAGGTCGAGGAGTTCGTCGAGCACAGCGCCCGACTGGATTCTTGGGATCGCCTCGAGCGAGCCCTGCCGATGTTGGCGGACCTTCACAACGTCCTCCGCACCTCGAGCATGAGTCCCGCCAGCAAGCGGCCCGTCGCCGTCCGATACCCGAACGCCGGGGAGGTTCGGGAATGGATCCCCCGGGTGTGGAAACGGCTCGAGCCGTGGCCGCTCCCCCCAGAAGTGGTTGGGTTTGTTCGTCGGGCCGAAGCCCTCGCCCACCGGGTCCACGAACTCGCCCTCCCCTACCGGGGCCGCGTGCCGGTGCAGCTCGTCCACGGTAACTTCTGGGACAGCAGCGTGTTGTTCCGAGCGGGCCGGGTGGTCCTGGTGGGCGACTTCGATTTCATGGCCGAACGTCCCCGTATCGATGACCTCGCC
>Ga0187855_10002074_pt1 | contig 15294 bp, 15 predicted proteins | sample June2016WEW_8_10_2_FD_132969 | JGI IMG/M metagenome (GOLD analysis project Ga0187855, IMG submission 132969) | Peatland microbial communities from SPRUCE experiment site at the Marcell Experimental Forest, Minnesota, USA - June2016WEW_8_10 | ecosystem: Environmental > Terrestrial > Soil >...
CGGCGTCTCGGTCGGCGACATCGCCGAGCGCGCCGAAGTCGGCCGCACCACGTTCTTCCGCCACTTCGGCGACAAGCAGGAGGTCGTCTTCGCCAACGAGCAGGAACTGCTCGACACGATCACCGCAGCCAGGCAGGCAGACAGCACCCCCGCCCCGCGAAACGCGACCGAGGCCGTCGAACAGCTCCGCCCGGTCCTGCTCGCCCTCTGCGCCCAGGCGACCGCCGACCCCGGGGCCTACACCCGCCACTTCCAGCTCATCGAGCAGCACCCGGAACTGCGCGCCCGCGACGCGGTGAAGATGCAGCAGATCGCCGACAAGCTGAGCGAGCTCCTCATCCACCGCGGATCCGACGAGCCCACCGCCCGCTTCGCCGCGCAAATCGCCCTCGCCTGCTACCAGACCGCCAAAAGCCTCGGCAACAACCCCCGCACCCTGGCCGACGAGACCCAGGCCCTCCTCAGACGAGCACTCACGCTCGGGACCGGCACCGCCCAGACCCAGGCGGAACCGCCCGGTCAAGGATGACCTAGCTTGCGCGCCGGCAGGCAAGCCATGCCGATCGAGCCCGGCGCGCCGACGCGACTGCAACATCCGCCAGACCGCCGCCGGCCGCCAGCCCACGCCATCGCGACCGAAGCCGCCCGCAAGGACCCGAAATGCCCAGCTTGCCCGCTCGCTCACACCGTGCTGCATCCGTACGGCTGGGCGAAGCAAGGGCGCGCTACCGACACCAAAGTCAGCGTGGCCGCCGTGCCCGAACGCGGCCAGGTCCCACGCATCCTTGTGCCGCTCGGTCTCGGGGTCCAGCAGGGCCTTGCGGGAGTAGGCGGCCAGGCTGGAGGCCAGCCACCGCATGCGGGACCGCTCGTCAGGCCCGGCGAAGCGGCGCGGGAGGTCACCGATGCCGCGCTGCGGGAGGTCGCGGACATGCGCGGCAGGCTCGCCAGCATCACCCAGACCGCCGCCCAGCCCCGCCACCCGCCGCACCGCCGCCGCCGCCCCCTGCCGGGAAAGGGACGACCCCCCTTCCTGTGGTCCCGGGCGTGCCCCAGAAGGTCATCGCGGCCCTGTACCCGCTGCTCGCCTCCGGCCGCACATCAGCCGCAGCCGCAGGCCTGGCCCTGGGCGTGTCGAAGACCGTCGCGTTGAGGTGCCCCGGAGTTTCCGGACAGGGATCCAATAGGATCTTCGCCGGAAAGGACGGGGGATCAAATGGTGGGGAGCAAGAATCCTAAAAGGTATTCTCCGGAGTTCAAGGAAGAAGCCGTCAAAATGGTGGTCGACCTCTCCAGGCCGATTGCTCAGGTGGCCCGGGAACTCGGAGTGAACGATACCACTCTCGGATTCTGGGTGAAAGATTACCGGCGGGAGCGTTCGGGGGAACAGCTTCCGCTGGATATGCCGGACCGGGCGCGGCTCCAGGAGCTGGAGCGGCGCAACCGGGAATTGGAGATGGAAAACGCGTTCCTGAAAAAAGCGGCCGCGTACTTCGCGAGGGAGCATCGGTGACCGGTAAATACGAGTTCATCGACGCTGAGTACGACGCTGCCATCGAGGCGGCCGCCACCGCTCCCACGGTCATGCAGATGTGCAGGTGGACCGGCGTATCTAAATCCGGCTATTATGAATGGAGGTCCCGGCCGGAAAGCACGACCGCAGCGCGCCGGGAACTGCTCAAGATCAAGATAAAGGCACTGTTCGAGGCCAACGGCGAGACCTACGGGTACCGGCGGATCCACGCCGTCCTGGTGCGCGGCGGCGAACAGGTCAGCGACAAGCTGGTCCGCCAGCTCATGCGCGAGCTGGGCCTGGTGCCGTGCCAGCCGAAACCGCGCCGGTCGCTGACCGTCCAGGACGCTGCCGCGGGGCCGATCCCGGACCTGGTCAACCGCGACTTCACCGCGGGAAGGCCCGGCGAGAAAATGGTCGGCGACATCACCTATATCTTCACCTGGGAGGGATGGCTTTATCTCGCCACGGTTATCGACTGCGCGACCCGCAAGCTCGTCGGCTGGGCGATGGACGATAATTACAAGACACCCCTTATCAGCGATGCCATCAGGATGGCAGCCAGGAACCTTAGCCTCCCGGAAGGAGCGATATTCCACAGCGATCGCGGGAGCAATTACACGTCAGCCGAGTTCGCTGGAGTCCTGAAGGACCTGAAGATCAGGCAATCTGTCGGCAGGACAGGCATCTGCTACGATAATGCGCTCGCCGAATCTTTCAACGCCGCGCTGAAGGTCGAGCTGGTTCACCGTACCGCTTACCCGACACGCCGCAAGGCACAGGAAGACAGTGAACTCGCGGGCCAGATCCCGGGAGGCCTTCTGGCCGGAAATAGTGTGGCCTTCGCCCGCGGCCTCCCAGGCGGTGTCAGCGGGCGGCTATATGGTGTGGCTATTGTCCAAAAAGCCACACCCAACGTTTCTGGGATTTTATGAGCGCGCGCAGCTGGCGGGCCCGGGCGGACGCGCCGGCGAACAAGGGCGGCAGGTGCCCGCCGGAGACGCTCACCCCGGCCGAGGTGGCCGCGACCATCGGCCGGTGCTCGCCGAAAGCCCCGACCGCAAGCCGAAGTGATGGTGCCCGGGTGATCCTGGGGGGATCTTGGCGTGTCTACCTAGCTGCGGTGCGGCCGGTATATGGCCGGGGCGGGTAGTTAGAGGCGCTCCGCAGTGATGACCCGACCTTATCGACGTCCAGCTCATACACCGTCAAGATCAATAATTTGCGATGCTGGGACAGCTTCCCAGGCGTGGGGCCTTGTGCGGGCTATCAGATGAAGGGGGACGCGATGACGTGGAGGAGTCCTTGCGGGCCTGCCAGTCCAGCTCCTCCACCCGCACCGACAAGCACTCCACCTGCCCGGTCAGCAACTCCACCTGCCCAGTCAGCTCAGCCACCAGCCGGTACGCCTCCACCAGCTGCTCAGCCAGCACCACAGCAGGAAGAGCTGACAGCTCCTCAGCGGACGGAACATCAGGCACAGCGGGCACACCTGGCAATGATCACCATTCCGGCCGGCCAATCAACAACCGTCCCGGGATGTCGTGGGGGTGTCGTCGGGACCCGCCCGCCCCGCCGCAGCCCGCGAGACCATAAGCCTCCCGCAGCACACCCGATCAGCCTCGGCGACAAACAGCTACACCACTGACGTTTGCTGCTGGTGAGCAGGTGGCGTACCGGCGTCGGTTATGCCGACTCTCGTTACTGTAGCGATGATTGGCTTGAGATCGTGCAGAAGAAGTCTTCGGCGAAGGACCGGGCTTGCGACGCACGTGCGCGTCGCAAGCCCGGGGTCGGCGTCACTCTGTGATGGCGTGCTCTCGTTTCACGAGCCTTGATGTCGCGCGATCCACTTCGTAGGACTGGTGAATGTCCGACAGGCGCATACCCGAAAGTTCCTCGGTGAGCTCGACGTCGAGTGCGTACTGACCTTCACCGGGAATGACGCCCATACTGACAAACTTGTTTCCCGCCTGATTCAGGTCTACCGCTTTTGAGATTGCGGTGATCTGGCCGCGCTCGTCGTGGACGACTACTGCCTTCATGACTCTGGTCTCCTGTTCCGTTCGGGGTGATTGGTTGCGGTGCCTCGCGTGCGTCAGAAATCTGCTTCCACGAAGGAGAACTCGACCGTGCTATTGCTGTTGTTCTGAACGCTGATGTAGTAGGTGATGCCACTCGCGTCGTCGCTGAGCCGAGACCACACCGGGCTGGCGCCGAGCTGGTTGATGGCCTCCGGCAGCCCAGCAGTGCTCGCTCCAGCTTCGCCTGGCGTGAAGGACGGAGATGTCGGTATCACCGAGATGTAGGGAAGAAAGTTCGCGGTGACGGACCTAGCGAAGAAGAAGAAAACCGAACCCCCTGGGACGAGGCTGTTGGTACCAAATTCTGTTGCCATGTCAAGCACTCCTCACTATCACGTTGTAATTCATGATGGCCGGTTAGGGGTCCGGGGACTACTGGGCCGGAGATAGCTCCAACGGCGACGCCGAAGACCCGGGTCCCTGTTCTCGGAAGGGCTGAGCTGGCCGTATGGGACGTCCGGGCCCGCGTTCCCGGAAGTCCTGGCCGCCAGGACTTCCCCGAACCAGTTGTTCTTGGAAGTTATTTAACCCACCCTCTCCAGTCCGTAGAGCTATTCCTCGGCCGGATAGTCTCCGGACCCCGTAACTGCGCCGGGAGCCCGACGCTTGTTTGTTGCTGTACAGTCCGATAATGGGCGCTGGGCGCTGACAGTCCGCTGACAGCGTGGTCGGGAGGGACGGTGCAGGTACGCATCCTCGGCCCGTTTCAGCTGGAGGACGGCGGCCAGCGGGTCGCGATTGGCGGCGTCCGGCAGCGGGCTGTGCTTGCCAGGCTGTTGCTGCATGCGAACGAGGTCGTGCCGAGCGAGCAGCTTCTGGTGGATCTGTGGGGCGAGGACTCCCCGCCCAGTGCAGCGAACGCTCTGCAGGCGGCGATCTCACGATTGCGAAGAGTGCTTCCGCCGGGTCGCCTCATCACCACAGCGCCGGGCTACGTGCTGCGGATCTTCCCGGAAGAGCTGGACGTCAGGCAGTTCGGGCAGCTGCTCTGCGAGGGCCGCGATGCTCTGGCGGCCGGGGACGCGGCAGGGGCTGCCCAAACGCTAGGCCAGGCGCTGTCGTTGTGGCAGGGTCCGGCGCTGGCCGATTTCCGCTACGAGCCGTTCGCGCAGGCGGAGATCGCCCGGCTGGAGGAGCTGTACCTGACTTGCCTGGAGGAGCGGATCGAGGCGGACCTGGCTCTCGGCTCGGCGGATGCACTCACAGCTGAGTTGCGGCGACTGGTCAGCGAGCATCCCGTGCGGGAGCGTCTTCGCGGTCAGCTCATGCTCGCCCTCTACCGCGGCGGCCGGCAGACCGAAGCGCTCGAGGTCTACCGCGAGTTCCGGAATGTGCTGCGGGAAGAGCTGGGTTTAGAGACGTCGCCCCGCCTCGGTGAGCTCGAGGCGGCGATCCTGCGCCACGACCCGGTGCTTTCACCAGCGCCGACCGCGACGGGGGCGCCGCTGGCGCGCAGACCCGTGACCGTGCTTTGCGTTGTGTTGCAGGTGGCGTCAACCTCGGGTCCGGCGATGGACCCGGAGACGCACGAAGCCGTGAACGAGTACTCAGTTTCTGGCCTGACGGCGGTCCTGGAGCGGTACGGAGGAAAGCTGGCGATCAGCGCAGGCGAGCGCCTAGTGGGCGTCTTCGGTGTCGCTTCGGTGCACGAGGATGATGCCCTGCGGGCGGCGCGGGCGAGTTTGGAAGCGCGAAGCGCGCTCGCCACCGAAGCGGGCATTCTGCTGCGGCGGCATGGTGTGAGCCTGGCGTGCCGTTTCGGCCTTGCGACGGGCGAGGCACTGGTGGGAGGGTCGGGGCCGCTTGGGTTCGCCGGGGATGCGGGGACCCAGGCGGTGATGCTCGCGGAGACCGCCGAGCCTGGCCAGATCCTCATCAGCCGGCAGACGCACGGGCTCGCCGCGGCAGCCATCGAAGCGGAAAGCGCCGGTCCCGACCGGTTCCTCCTGCGATCCGCGCACGCGGGTGTGCGTCCGCTCGCGCTCCGTCTCGACGCGCCCTTGGTGGGCCGGGACGAGGAGATGCACCGGCTCGAAGCCGCGTACGCTCGGGCCACTCGTGAGCGGGTGACGATGCTCGTGACCGTGACCGGCGAGGCAGGACTTGGGAAGACACGGCTTGTCCACGAGGTTGCGGGGCGTCTCGGCCGTGAGGTGAACGTTCTCACCGGGCGATGCCTTCCCTATGGGGAGGGCATCACGTTCTGGCCGCTGCGTGACGTCGTTCGCCAAGCCTGCGCCGGACACGACTCGCCGGACACGATCAAGGCCCTCCTTGAGGGCGAGGCGGACGCGGCGGGCGTGGCCGAGCGGCTGAGCAGCGCTCTCGGCCCCGGTAACCAGGGCAGGTCGGACGCCGCAGAGATTTTCTGGGCGGCCCGTCGGCTTCTTGAAACGCTTGCGCGGTCCCGGCCGTTGCTGGTCGTCTTCGAGGACCTGCACTGGGCCGAACCGACCTTCCTCGACCTCGTGGAATCCCTCACCGTTCAGCCGGGGCGATCGCCGCTTGTCCTGGTCTGCATCGCCCGCCCGGAACTGCTGGAACAGCGTCCTGCCTGGGCGGCCGGGGCAGCAAGGGCACTGTCCATCGATCTCACGCGGCTGGCCGAAGGCCCGGCCGCCGCGCTCCTGGACGCACTGGCAGGGGATCAGCGCATCCCGCCGTCCACTCGAGCACAGCTTCTTCAGACCGCTGCCGGCAATCCGCTCTACCTTGAGCAGCTAGCGGTCTCGCTCAGCGAACAGGCCGGGAGCGAGATCCGGCCGGTGCTGCCGCCTACGATCGAGGCGCTGCTGGCGGCGCGCCTGCACCGTCTTGGGCCGGGACCAAGCAGTGTCCTGGCCCGCGCGGCCATCGTCGGTAACGACTTCGGAGTGCAGGCCGTGCGCGAACTACTCCCGGCCGAGGCGCGCGCCCCGCTCAGCCGCAACCTCCAGACCCTGGTCGCGAAGGGGCTCGTGCAACACGGGCCGCCCGGCAGAAGCCCCGCAGAGCAGTACAGCTTCCACCACATCCTCATCCAGCAGGCGGCTTACCGGGCGATCCCCAAGTCGCTTCGCGCCGAGCTACACCACCGTTTCGCCGACTGGCTCGAGTACGTTGCCTGGACGCCGGCCACCCAGCGCGCGGAGATCCTCGGCTATCACCTCGAACAGTCCGTACGCTATCGCCGCGAGCTGCGGCCCGGCGAAACCCAGCCGGGTCCGCTACCGGGTCGGGCGGCCGCGCACCTCGAGACGGCCGGTCGTGCTGCGCATGACCGTGGCGACGCGCTCGCGGCAGTGAATCTGCTGGTCCGCGCGACTGGGCTGCTGCCACCCGAGGACCCAGCACTCGCGCGGCTCTGCACAAGTCTTGGCACAGCATTAACGGAGGCCGGGCAGCTGGAGAAAGCACGAGCCACGCTCGACCACGCTCAGCGCATCGCCGCCGCCAACGGCGATGAGGGCCAGCGCGCCCACGCGCGGGTTCAGGCCCTCCTACTGGGTCTCAAGGTGGACCCGAACGGGGCCGCAATGGAGATCACTCGCGCGCTTCCCGAATTGCGCAGCGAGTTTGATCAAAGCCTGGACGAACTGGGACTCTGCCGAACCCTGCAGCTACAGGCCGCGCTGCACTGGAACCACGCAAGGTCCGCCGCTGCCGAAGACGCCTGGCAGCGCGCCGCCGGATACGCGCGCCGGGTGAACGACCGCAGGCAACTGACCGAGATACTCGGCTGGCTCGCCTCAGCTGCGCTGTGGGGTCCAACGCCGGCACCGGAAGGGATACGGCGCTGCGAGGGCTACCTCGTTGATATCGGGAACCACCCCAGCGGGCAGGCCGTGATCCTCCTCCACATGGCAGGCCTGTACGCAATGCAGGATAACGTCGCGACGGCACACGCAACGCTCAGCCGCGCGAAAGCCCTCCTGGACACCCTCGGCCCGACGATGACCGCGACGCTCACCGAACCCGCCGCCCTCATCGCGATGCTCGCCGGCGATCCCGCGACCGCCGAGACGCACCTCCGCCTCGAATACGAATCCCTCGACCAGATGGGCGAGAGGGGCATCCTGGCCACCACGGCAGCGCTACTGGCCAAAGCCATCGCGGCGCAGGGCCAGAGCCGGTACGACGAAGCCGCCCACCTGATCACGATAAGCCGGGACGCCGGCGCCGACCAGGACCTGTCCGCTCAGATCATCGGCCAGGGATTGTCGGCCAGGATCCTCGCCGGCCGTAACCACCACGCCGAGGCGGAGGACCTCGCACGCTCGGCGGCGGCGCTGGCCGCGCAGACGGACCTGCTAAGCGAGCACGCCGACGCCCTGCTCGACCTCGCTCACGTCCTCGCTGCGGCCGGCCGTGTCCCCGACGCACACGCCGCAGCCACCCAGGCTCTTCATCTCTACCAGCGCAAAGGCAACCTTCCCGGAGTCCGGGAGTCGCTCCGATACCTTACCCAGTAAGCACACATTTGAGAGGATCCATTCATGCCGCACACCGAGGTTCCCGAGATCGAGCTCAGGGACGACGACAGTATCAGCCTCACCGTTGAGGTCTTCGGATTCGAAGCTGGCATACCTGTCGAAATATCCGGCCACGCAACCCAGGCCAATGGGGCCATCGCTACCTTCTATGACATCCAGAACCTCCCCCCCGCCAATCCCGACGGCGGCTCTTTCCTGACGGTGATCGCCGTCCCATCGGTGAAGTTCGCGGCACGGGAGGTGATCACAGTCGTCGGACGGGCCGCGAAGATCTGGGGCACCGTGTTGAACGCAGATCTGAATGAGCAGCGCCCGGGGATCAAATCGGTATGGAAAGCCGAGCCTGAGACCTAGAGGATTATCCGAAACTCAGCTTGGAGAAATAAAGGCCTATCGCCGCCTTGAACGAGTTTCGGAAAGTGTGCAATGGCCTCCTGTAGTCCGGGTGAAGTCGGCACCGGGTCAGCGGAACGAGAACGGGACAATTTGGGGGAGGCTACGCTGGGAGCGTTATGAGATCCGGGGCCTGGTTGAAGCCGGGGTACCAGCGGAAGTCGTTGGCGAGTTGATCGTTGAGGACGCGGGTGCGATCTGCAGTAGCAGGTGTGCGCCGCGCGGTCATGCGGAGGAGACGGCCCGGCACCATGAGTTCGGCAAGCCCGTTCCGGCCACGCTAACGACCACCCCGTCCCACAGCGCGCACCAGGGCAGTTCAGGAAACTGGACGCTCTAACGGTGCTGACGCGTCCATTGTTACCGGCATCCCGACTGGGGCCTCGCGCTGTTCGGCGCCTTCGCCTCCCGCGAAAAGACGCCGCACGCCAACCCCGGCCACCACGCGGGCGTACCCGCGTTCGAGATGGAGAGCTCAGAGCGCTTCTTCGCCCGTCACCTCCTCGAAAGTGCGGTTCCGCGGAGGTTGCCGAGCTGAGCGCGTCTCGACGGGTCCTGATACTGCGGGTGTTGTAAATCGAACGTTATCTAGAGCAGCTTCTTCATGCGGTGCCCTGACCTGGGCGGACTCGTCAGCGACAACGTTTTCGACGAGTCCGCGTGACGGCTGATGATGGTGGTCAGCAGGAGTCAATTGTTATCGAAGGGCGGCTGTCCCTTGATCGTTGGGACGCTGGCCCGGCATCGGAGGCGGATGCCGCGGCGTGGAGCTGTCCAAGGGCCCGCCGATTCACAAGAGCGGCTCAACCCAGGGGTTGAGGCTGGGTATCAACCCGGGCTCCCACCTGTGGGCCGACGCCGCGCCCGGGGGCCGGAGGCACGCTGACGGCATGAACAACATCACCATGTACCTGATCAACGCAAGCCTCATCCTCCTGGTCATCCGCCAGATCCGCGAGCACCCGCTCGATGCGCGGTCCCTGATGGCCCCGGTGCTCGCGGTGGGCTGCGCCGCGGTGCTGTTCTTGCATTCGGTGCCTGCCGGGGGCAGCGACCTGGTGCTGGAGGCGGCGTGCGTGCTGGCCGGCGCGGTGATGGGCGGGCTCGGCGGCCTGGCCACCCGGCTGCGCCTGGGCGCTGACGGCCGGCCCCTGGGCCGCGCGGGTGTTGTGGCGGCCAGCATGTGGGTCGGCGGCGTGGGCGCCCGGCTGGCCTTCGCGGTCGCCGCGAGCAACGGCGCGGGCCCGGCCATCGCCCGGTTTAGCGTCGCGCACCACATCACCAGCTCGGCGGCCTGGGTGGCGGCGCTGGTGATGATGGCCCTGGCCGACGTGCTGACCCGGCTGGTCGTTATCTACCTGCGCGGACGCCGGCTGGCGGCGGCCCCGGCGGCCACCGCCGCTGGCATCCCGGCAGGCGTCCGTGCCTGATCTGGAATCGCGGCCCGCCGCGGTCCACACTGTGTCTGTGAAGGCACGGCTGGCCGCGGCGGGCCTTCGTCATGGCGCCGCGCGGCCTGGTCCGCCTCCCGCTCCGGCTCCGGACGGTGGCGAGCACGCCTCGGCCCGGGTGGCCGAAGCGCGGTCTCGCGCCCGCGAGCGCGGCGACCGGCAGCGGCAGGCGCTGCGGCCGCTGGGCGTGGTGTTCCTGGCGGTCGTGGTGACCGCGAGCGCGCAGGCTCATCCCGCGCCGGGCCTGCACGGCGCCGGCCTGGCGGTGGCCGTCGTGCTGGCGGTGTACGCCGCGGCGGTCGCCACCGCGGTCAGCGTCGGCTGGGCTCGCCGCGGCCCGGCCGCGCAGGCCGCGGTCATCGCGCTGATCGGCGGCTGCGGGGTTGCGCTGGCTATATTGCAGCCGCACGGGCCGGTCGAGATAGCGGCCAGCATGGGAGTGTGGATCGCTGCGGTCAGGCTGCCGGCCGTCCCAGCCGCGGTCGCCGCTGGGGCGATCACGGCCGCGCTCGCCGTGGCGGTCGGCCTGACCGAACAGCCCGCGGCCCAGTCGGCCATCACCGCGGTGCTGCTGTGCCTGCTGCTCGCGGTAACAGGCCAGTTCATCCGGCGCGGCCGCCAGAGCCAGGACCGCACCGAGCTGCTGCTGGCCCAGCTCCAGGACGCGCAGGAGGCCGAGGCCGCCGCGGCCGCGCTGGCCGAACGCAGCCGCATCGCCGGCGAGCTGCACGACGTGCTCGCCCACTCGCTGTCCGGCCTGGCCATCCAGCTCCAGGGCGCCCGCAAGCTCGCCAGGCGGGAAGCGGTCAGCGAGGCCCTGCGCGCCGCCATCGAGCGGTCGGCCGAGCTGACCAAGGCCGGGCTGGCGGATGCCCGGCAGGCGGTCAGCGCGCTGCGCGGCGAGCAGCTGCCCACCCTGGCCCAGCTGGGTGCCCTGGTGGAAGATTTCCGCCGCGACACCGGGGCCGCTGCCACCTTGCGGATCGACGGGACGAGCCGGCCGCTGCCCGCCGAGGCCGGCCTGGCGCTGTTCCGCGGCGCTCAGGAGGCGCTGACTAACATCACTCGCTACGCGCCCGGCGCCACCACCGCCGTTACCGTGAGATACCAGGCGGACCGCACGCTCGTCACCATCGAGGATCACGTCTGCTCAGCCGGGGCCGATCCCGGCACGGCCCCGCGGGCCCGGCCCGGGCTGCTGGCTGGCGCGGGCGGCGGACATGGCCTGGCCGCGATGCGCGAGCGAGCCCAGCGTGCGGGCGGCACCGCCCGGGCCGGGCCGACCGCCGGCGGATGGCTGGTCGAGCTCGAGGTGCCCGGATGACCGGCGCACCCGGCCCGGGCCCGATCCGGGTCCTGATCGCCGACGACCAGCGGGTCGTCCGCGACGGGCTGAGCATGCTGGTGGGGCTCATCGACGGCGTGGAGGTCGTGGGCACGGCCGGCGACGGAGCCGAAGCGGTGCGCCTCGCTGAGGATCACCGCCCCGATGTGGTCCTGATGGACCTGCGCATGCCGGGCACCGACGGCATCGCCGCCACCGCGGACCTGCGCCAGCGGCTGCCGGCCACCCGGGTCCTGGTACTGACCACCTACGCGGATGAGGACGCGATCGTGCCCGCGTTGCAGGCGGGAGCCCTGGGTTACCTGACCAAGGACGCCAGCGCCGAGCAGATCGAGGCCGCGATCCATGCGGTCCACGCTGGGCAGACCCATCTCGACCCCGCCGTGCAGGAACGCCTGGTGACCGCGGTTCTCAGCCGCGCCCCGGCCGCCGGGCCGGCCGTTCCCGGCCCGGGGCAAAAGCCGCCGGGCGGGCTCACCGCCCGCGAGGCCGAGGTGCTCACCCTGCTCGCCGCGGGGCTGAGCAACGCCGAGATCGGCAAGCGCCTCTACCTCAGCAACGCCACGGTAAAGACCCACATCAACCGGATCTTCGCCAAGACCGGCGCCCGCGACCGGGCCCAGGCCGTCAGGTACGCCTACCAGCACGGCCTGACGACTCCGGTTCAGTGACACGGCGCCGTCTGCGGCTGGCGAACGTATCTAATTACGACGTTCACCGGGCGTCGCGGCGGCCGATCCGGCTCCGCCGGTAATCATGTCGTTAATCGTTATCTGGAGCTGCTTCTTCACGCGGTGCCCTGACCTGGGCGGACTCGTCGGCGACGACGTCTTCGACGAGTCCGCGTGACGCCTGATGGCCGTGGTCAGCACGGGCCGATTGTTATCGGAGGGCAGCTTTCCCTTGATCGTTGGGACGCTGGCCCGGGATCGGGGCGGATGCCGGCGGTGCGGAGCTGTCCGAGGGCTCGGGCGAGCTGGTGGCGCAACTGCTGGTTGTCCTGGGCCAGTTCCCGGTTGCGGGCGGTGGTGGCTTGCAGTCTGCGTAGCAGGGAGGCGTCGCTGCTGCGGTGGCGTGCCGGCACCGATGTGCCGGGTGCCCGGCGGCCGAGGTCGCGTAGTCGCTGGATCTCGGCGCGGATGTCGGGCTGGGTGTAGAGCCAGGACCGGGACACCCGGCTGCCCGGGCCACAGACTCGAAGGTCACGGCGGTGCCCGCGGCGTCGAGTTCGCAGATCGCCCGGATGGCCTTGCTGCGGGTCAGCTCGTGCCGGTGGCTAGCTTGCCAAGCCTCCAGACGTCCCGGCCGTACTCCTGCTCCCAAGGGCTGTCCGGGCAACGAGCCTGTCCCTGGCGGCGGGTTCGCGGCGGTTCGAAGTACGGCTTCGCGCTGGTGATCGGGGCTGGCGAGGTCATAGCCGCACCTCCCGACCGGTGAACCAGCCCGCCTGTTCCAGCGCCTTGCGGGCATCCTCGACGGTCAGGTGCCCATACACGCTGGAGGTAGCGGTCAGGTCCGCGTGGCCAAGCAGCTTGGAGACGACCTCGATGGGCACCCCGTCACGCAGCATCCGGGTCGCCGCGGTGTGCCAGCACCAGTGCGGGTCAAAGCCGATGCCCGTCCGCCGACGCAGCCGGCGCACCAGGTCGTAGACGGCCGGGTAGGCCAGCGGGTAGCCGTGCGGCTGGCCCCACAGGTTGACGAACACGTATTGTCCTGAACCCGGCGTTATCCAGACTTCATGCCCGGAAACTGCGTCTGACAGGGCAGTCTTTGCTGGCGAAGTCAGGATAATATCCTGACTGTATCGAATAGTGACTATTCAGATTCAATAAGTCATCATCGCCTTGTCTGCTTCGACACGAGGGCGAGGATGACGGGGAAAGCGCAGGACTGGGGCATCCTGGCCCCGCATGCCGACGGGTTCGCCGTATGGCTCGCGGGCCGGGGATATGCGTCATCGACGGTGGAGAAGCAGCTCAGGCTGATGGGCCGGCTGGGCCAGTGGCTCGCGGATGAGCGCATTCCGCTGGATGCCCTGGATGAGGATGCTGCCCGGCGTTTCGCCTGTTCCGTCCGGTCTGCGGTGCGGACGCAGCTGAGCGTGCGCGGGGTGATGCCTGTCCTGGAGTATCTGCGGAGCACCAGGGCGGTCCCGCCGGAACCGCCGACGTGCAGCGGCTCGCCTCGCCAGTGCCTGATGCTGGCGTATGAACGCTACCTGTCGGGCGAACGGAGCCTGGGCCAGTCCACGATCGCCAAGTACTCGCACATCGCCGGGGCGTTCCTGGACATGCTGCCGGATCCGGCTGGCGACGCGCTGGCCGGGCTGTCGGCCGGGCAGGTGCACGGGTTCGTGCTCAGCAGGGGAACCGGGGCCAAGAGCATCGCCGGCGGGCTGCGGTCGTTCCTGCGCTACCTCTTCCTCAGCGGTGGCACGCCCCGTGAGCTTGCCGGGGCGGTGCCGCCGGCCGCGGCCTGGAAGCTGGCCGGCCTTCCGGCCAGGATGGATGCCAGCGCGGTATCCGCGGTCATGCGATCGTGCGACCGGGCCACGGTCACCGGCCGCCGCGACTACGCGATCCTGCTGCTCCTGGCCCGGCTGGGGCTGCGGGCTCACGAGGCCGCCGGCCTGGAGCTGGACGACATCCGCTGGCGGCAGGGGACGATCGTGGTGCGCCGCAAGGGCGGCCGCACCGAGGAGCTCCCGCTCCCGGCCGACGCCGGGCAGGCCATCGCGGACTACCTGACCGTCCGCCCCGCCGTCAGGGACACCCGGGCGGTGTTCATCTCCGCGTGCGCACCCTGGCGGCCGGTGACCAGGAGCGCGGTGACCCTGCTGGTCAAGAGCCGCTGCCGGGCGGCGGGAACCCCGGGCCGGGCGCACCTGCTGCGTCACACGCTGGCCAGCGACCTGCTAGCGGCCGGTGCCTCGCTGCCGGAGATCGGGCTGGTGCTCGGGCACCGCAGCCCGTTCGTGACCTCGATATACGCCAAGGCCGACCGGGCCGCCCTGGCCCAGCTCGTGCGCTCGTGGCCGGCTACCGGGACGGCGGGTGCCTGATGGGCACGATGACCGAGGCCGCGCAGCAGTACCTGCGGCTGCGCCGCTCCCTGGGATACGCCCTGGAAGAGCCCGGCAGGCTCGTCCTGGCCTTCGCCGGCCATCTCGACGGCCTGGGCATCACGCACGTGACGGCCGACGCGGCAGCGGCATGGGCGACAGCCTCGCACGACGCCGCACCGTACTGGCACTGGCTGCGGATGTCCGCCGTCCGCGGCTTCGCCGTCTACCTGCACTCCCTCGATCCCCGGCACCAGGTCCCGCCGTCGGACATGCTGCCGCGCCAGTACACGCGCCCGGCGCCTTACCTGTTCAGCGACGACGAGATCGCCGCGCTGATCCGGGCCGCCGGCCGGATGCGCCACGGATCCGCCGTCACGGCGACCTACCAGACCCTGATCGGGCTGCTCGCCGTGACCGGGATGCGGCCCGGCGAAGCCTGCCGCCTGGACCGGGAGCACTTCAGCCCCCGCGACCGCACCCTCACGATCGTCCGCAGCAAGTACGGCAAGTCCCGCCAGCTGCTCCTGGACCCGACCACGGTGACGGCCCTGGAGGAATACGGCCGCCACCGCGACCGGCTGCACCCGCACCCGGCCGAGCCCAGCCTGCTGGTCTCGATGCAGGGCACCCGGATGGACATCATCCCCACCGAGCGCTGCTTCGTCCGCCTGGCCCGCGCCGCCGGGATCCGGCCGCTCTCGGAGCGGACCCGCCCGCGCATGAAGGACCTCAGGCACACCTTCGCGGTCAGCACGCTGATCAGCTGGTACCGGTCCGGTGCAGACGTCGAGGCCCGGCTGCCGGCCCTGTCCACCTGGCTCGGTCACGTCGACCCGCAGGCCACGTACTGGTACCTGCAAGCCAGCCCGGAACTTCTCGCCCTCGCCGCCCGGCGGGCCGGAGATAGCCTTCACGACCGGGAGGAACCGCCGTGAGCGATCTCGCTCCCATCCTGCAGGGCTTCTTCAC
>Ga0187855_10002076_pt1 | contig 15285 bp, 16 predicted proteins | sample June2016WEW_8_10_2_FD_132969 | JGI IMG/M metagenome (GOLD analysis project Ga0187855, IMG submission 132969) | Peatland microbial communities from SPRUCE experiment site at the Marcell Experimental Forest, Minnesota, USA - June2016WEW_8_10 | ecosystem: Environmental > Terrestrial > Soil >...
ACATGCTGGGCATCACCGGCAAGAATGAGGCGCGCGTGCGCGAGTTGTTGCTGCGCGGGACGCTGGTTAGCGGCGCTTCGCGATTCCGATGGACCGGATGGGACGCAGAGTTGGACGGACTGCGCGAACTGTTGGCGACTTACCCCGGCGACGATCCCGCGCGGCCGTTTGGAGCTGAGCGGTGCGTGCGCGCGGTGCTGCGCGGCGGACGCCAGGCCATCCAAATTCCGCGCGAGGCCGGCGCGCGCAAGCCGCTGCTGCGGAAGGCGAGCTTCTGGGATGTGCTGATGGACCTGGCCGCGGCGGGCGAGGTTCAGTACCAACACTATTCCTATAAGGACCGCGCCGATTGCTACCGCTTCGACATGCCGCTGGCCGCCGCGGAGAAACTGCGCGCCGCCGCCGAGGTGTTGAAGTACTCGAGCTTGCGGGAGCAGATCCAGTCGGCGGGGTTTGTGTGGGCGGAGTTGTACGTGGAGCGGTGAAAAAGCGCGGCCGAAATCAGGGAATCTGAGCCCACGTTGAAGAAGTCGGCTGAGAGCATCTTCTCCGAGATCGGGATATCGACAACGGAAGCCATCCGGCTCTTCCTGAAACAAGTCGGGTTGCACAATGGCCTGCCGTTTCCGGTCTCCATTCCGAACGAACAGACGGTCGCCGCCATGGCGGAGGCGAACAATCCAGCCAGGTTAAAGCGCTTTCGTTCGTTTCGTGAATTGCGCGATCGGATCTGATGGCGCTCGACAGAAAAGCAGGGGAAGGACCTGGACAAGCTGGAGGCAATCGTCAATCTTCTTCAGGCGCGGGAGGATCTAACGGCGCGTTGCCGGGCGCACCGGCTGCACGGCGATTGGTCCGGGCATTGGACTGTCACGCGGGTCCCGCTTCGATTAAGTTGAGACGGCGTCCTTTCCAACTTCGTCGACGAACATCCTGGCCAACTCCGCAATGGTGGGATTCTCGTGCGTCGCGTATGCGGAGATCCGTGGCAACGCCATTTGCAGCGCACTGCGCAACTCTTCCACCCATCCGGGTCGAGGCAATTGCCTCTTTCCAACCGCACTGGCGAATTGGCGCATGCGAACCCGGTCGGTGGTGATGGCAAAGCCCGCCAACATTCCAAGGATTTCAACCGTGACCCTCTCGCTCGAAGCAGGAAGCATCTCCATGATGAAGGGGAATGCGGGAAGAGCGGCGGAAGCGATCTGGACATGTTGGTGGCAGAGCCCCGCCCTAAGATCGGCTGCGCCGGAAAGCGCGATGTTCTCATCCGGGGAATGCAGACGCTCGATCTGCTCGGGGACTTTGGTGGCCACGCCGTATATGGTGTGAAAGAGCGACCAGTCCACGGCATGCAAACGCACTTGCCAATCGGTCTCGGGTGGCATCTCTTGCCAGCATAGCCCAAAGAGGAGCGGCCACGCTGGTGGGAGCGGAGGTACTCGCCGATGCGTCCGGCAATCCACCACCTGAACGTGGTGAATTATGAAGAGTTTAGGACTACAATATCTTCGTATGTTACACCTCGATACCGGCAATACGGGTTTCATGATTCTGTGCTGCAGCCTGGTCATGCTGATGACACCGGGACTGGCGTTTTTTTATGGCGGCCTGGTGGGCCGCAAGAATGTGCTTGCGATTATGATCCAGAGTTTTGTCTCCATGGGATGGACCACGGTGCTCTGGTGGCTCTGCGGGTTCTCGATGTGCTTCAGCGGAGACCTCAAGTCCGGCACAGACTACGCCGGCATCATCGGCAACTTCCATTGGGCGTTTCTGAGGGGGATCACGCTCTCGACGCCCTCGCCGAACGATACGATTCCACTGTTTGTGTTCTGCGCATATCAGATGATGTTCGCGATCATCACACCGGCGCTGATCACGGGCGCGTTTGCGAACCGGGTAACGTTCAAGGCTTACACCTTGTTTCTGACGGCCTGGCTGCTGTGCGTGTATTTCCCGTTCGTCCACATGGTGTGGGGAGGAGGGTTGCTGGCGTCCTGGGGCGTGAAGGATTTCGCGGGCGGCATTGTGGTGCACAATATCGCGGGCATGGCGGCCCTGGCATCCGTACTCTACGTGGGCAAGCGGCGCGTGGCCGATAAGGGTCCGCACAGCATCCCGCTGGTGGCGCTGGGCACCGGATTGCTCTGGTTCGGATGGTACGGTTTCAACGCGGGCAGCGAGTTTCGCGTGGATTCGGTCACGGCGGTGGCGTTTCTGAATACGGACATCGCGGCGTCCTTTGGGGCGGTGGCGTGGCTGGTGGTGGAGTGGTTCAACAGCCGCAAGCCGCACTTCCTCGGCCTGTTGACCGGCGCGGTAGCGGCGCTGGCCACGATTACGCCGGCCGCCGGTTACGTTTCACCGGCGGTGGCGGTGTTGATCGGGACGGTGGCGGGCGTCGTCTGTTATTACGCGGTGGCGCTGAAGAACCATCTCAAGTGGGACGACGTCCTGGATGTTTGGGGCGTGCACGGCGTGGGCGGACTGCTGGGGATCGTCATGCTCGGCATTTTCGCCTCGACTGCGTGGAATCCAGCCTCGTCGGGTGGAGTGGACGGATTGCTGCGTGGAAATCCAACTTTTCTTGCCGTCCAGCTCATCGCCGTGACGATCTCTTCGGTATGGGCATTTCTCTTCACGCTCTGCATGCTCTGGCTGATCGACCGGATCACGCCTGTCAAGGTCACCGAAATAACTGAGGAAGCGGGTCTCGACGAGGGCCTGCACGGCGAGCATGCTTACACCGTGGAAGTCTGATGTGGCGCACGCACTCCTGCGTGCCGTGTCGAGACTCGTCCCGACACGCGACTGGACGACGGAGGTCTATCGCCCGCGCATCCCTTTGCGCCCGCGCGAGGATGGCAGGATTTGTGCGGGCGAAATTGCATTTCTGCATCCCTGGCTCAGCGAGTGCGTTCCCCCTCAGAGCTGGTCCTTGTAGTTCTCCAGCGCCGTGCGCACGAGCTGGCTGCGCGTGCGCACGCCCGTCTTGGAAAACAACTGCTGCAGGGTGGCCTTCACGGAGCTTTCCGAAACCTGCAAACGGTCGGCAATCTCCTTGTTCGCCAGCCCTTCGAATACATAGCGCAGCACCTGGCGCTCGCGCTCGGTGAGCTGCTTGCGTTGATACTCCGGGGCGGGCGCGGCGATTCCCGCCAGGACGGACCGCAGGTAGCCGGGTTCGAAGTAGTCCTTGCCGCCGCTCACGTCGCGGATGCTTTGCGCCAGCGCGGCGGGGGAGCAATGTTTCCGCAAGATGCCGGCGATGCCCTGGCGGATCATCGCCGCGGCCTCCACTTCGGAGACACCCGCGGTGACCACCAAGATCCTGCCGGTGAATCCCACGCTTTGCGCCTTGGCGAGGAAGTCCGTGCCCTTGCCGTCGCCCAAGTCGTAGTCGAGCAGGACCACGTCCACGGGCGTTCTTGCCACCAACCGCAACGCGTCGGCGGCCGACGCGCAGTGACCCGCGATTTCGAAATCGGGCTCGACCGCCAACAGCCGCGCCACGCTCTCGCGAAACAGCGTATGATCGTCCACCACCAGGATACGGATGCGGCCAGGCGTTTCCGTAGTTTCAAGCCTCGGCATCAGGCCTCCATTAGCGGCGCCAGCACCACCGCAAAGCAACAGCCCGCCGGACGCGCCTCGTAACGCAGCTCGCCGCGGAAGCTGCGCAAGATGGCGCGCGATACGTAGAGCCCCAGGCCCGTGCCGTCCGCGCCCGGCTGAAAAGGCCGGAACAACTGCTGCGGAGAAGGGACGCCGACGCCGGTATCTTCGAACCGGATGACCACCGAGTCTTCCTCCGCGGTGGCCGCGATGGTCAGATCCTTGCGCGGGCAGTTCTCGATGGCCCGCTGGCTGTTGCGCGCCAGATTCAGGAAGACCTGCAGCAGCCCGTAAGAATCGGCCCACACCAAGGGCAGGCTCGCGGCGATCTGCCAGTGGACTGCGATCTGCGCCTCCCGGCAGGAAGGCTCGATCAATACGCGCAGCTCATCCAGCACGTCCATCACGTCCACAGCGAGGGCTTGATCCTCCGGGGAAGCCTGCAACTCGAGCGAGGCGATCTTCTCCAGGCCTTGGGTCAGCGTTTGCAGCGCCTCGAAATCCTGGTTTCCGGCCAGCCCTTCCACGCGCGCCAGATTCTTCCCGACCGCGGAAACCGCGCCGCACAGATTGCGGATCTCATGCGACATGGCGCTCATGAGAATGCGCGTGTTCTTGAGCAGATGATTCAGGCTCAGGTCTTCGCGGTCGCGCAGATCTTCGGAAAGATCCACGACGATGGCCGCCAGCTTGGGGCCGGAGAGCGTCTTGTAGGTGGAAAACCAGATGGCTGCCAGGAAGACTTCGCCATCGCGCCGCTGTCCCTTGCACTGCATGGATGTGCGGAACGACTGTGACCGGTGGCCTTGCGCCACCGATTCGAGCGCGGGCAGATAGTTGCGGATCGGCTCGCCGGCGAGGGCGCGGCCGGGCGCCAGCAGTTGTACGGCGGCCTGGTTGGCCAGATCGATGGAACCCGAGGAATCCACCGTAACGATGGCGGCCGGGCTCGATTCGATCAGAATCCGGATCTGCTGTTCGGCGTCTTCACGGTGGCGGATCTGTTCGGTGAGCTGCTGCAAATGCTCCACTACCAGTTGCCGCTTGTGTACCAGTTCGGAGACGAACAGGCCGGTGCCGGTGAAAGCGACGCTCATCATGGCCATGCGGGTGGCGGCGTCGGCCTGCGGAAAGGGACTGAACAACTCGCCCAGCACCGCGCAGCAGACGCCCAGCGCTGCGATCTGCCAGCGGGACAGAAAACCGCCGGCCAGCATGATGGGGAACAGGTACAGGAAGTGCAGTGAGAAATTGGGCTTGACGACCCAGTCCACCGAGGCGACGATGACGACCAGCGCGGCGGCCGCGGTGAGCGCGCGGGCGCGATTCTGCGGCGAGTAGAGCAGCGCGATGTCCGGCATGTTCACGCGGTTTCCGGGGGCATCCTTTATTATCGGCGTTTTCGGGCTTAAGCCGGGCGCCGTGGCACAATGAAGATTCGTGCACAAACGCCTGTCATTCGCGCTGGGCTGCTATGCGGTGCTGGCCGTGCTGGCCTGGTTCACGCTAGGCAGCGCTGGTTTTTACGTTGGCGGCAGGCTCGTCCAGATGCGCACGGCGGTCTGCATCTTTCTTGGCGGGCTGACGCTCAAGACGCTAATCGCCCACAAAGCCGGCTGGTAGGAGGGCGGGATTTATCCCGCGCGGGGCTTCAGCCCCGCACTTCTACGCGTTCAGGCGCGGACGGTCCCGCCGCACGGCTCCTGTATCCTGAACCGGTTCGGACTCGCACTCGATGGCCAGCACGGTGACGGGATTGTCCGGCGCATTTTTCGGCAAGCCCTTGAAGCGCACGCGGAACTGCTCCTGCTCGAACTCCACCGGCGGGCCGCCGGCCAGCAGCCTCGCGGATAGCACCTTGGTCTTCAATCCCCCTAACGCCACGGTTTCGCCGGGCCAGAAATGCACGTGCATATACAGCGTGTTGCCCTTGCGCGTGAAGCCCGCGAACTCGGACGCACGCACGCGGCATGGCTCCGCCTGATAGATGGTCTGGCCGTTGTGCTCCATCCAGCGGCCCACCGCCGTCAGGATTCTAACCGAATCCTCGGGGATGGATCCGTCCGGGCGCGGGCCTATGTTGAGCAGGTAATTCCCGCCATCCCGCGCACACAGAGCCAGGTTGCGCACGACCTGTTTGGGCGTCTTCCAGGCGTCGTCGGCGGCCTGATAGCCCCAGCTATCGTTCATGGTCATGCACGACTCCCAGGCGCGGCCGCCCTTGGCGGCGCTGATCTCCTGCTCAGGCGTGGAGAAGTCGCCGGGAAGCTGATTGCGGTTGTTGACGATGATATCCGGCTGCAGCTCGAACACCATCTTGTTCATCTTCTCGGATTCCCAACCGGCGGCGTCCAGCGGCCAGGCCACGTCGTACCAGAGCACATCGATCTTGCCGTAATTGGTCATCAGCTCGCGGATCTCGCCGTGCACGTAGTCGACGAACCGGCGGCGCGCGGCCTCGTCGTGCAGGCAACGGGCTCCGTCGGGATGGTGCCAGTCCATCAGCGAGTGATAGAATCCCACGCGCAGCCCTTCGCCGCGGACGGCCTCGACGAATTCCTTCACCAGGTCGCGGCCGCAGGCCTGCTTGGCCGCGCAGTAATCAGTGTGCTGGGTGTTGAACAGGCAGAAGCCCTCATGGTGTTTGGTGGTCATCACCATGTATTTCTGGCCGGCCTGCCTGGCCAGCCGCGCCCAGGCACGCGCGGCGTTGGGTTGCGGCGTAAAGCGGTTGGCGAGGAGTTGGTATTCCGCAACGGGGATGCCTTCCTCCTCCATGGCCCATTCATGGCGGCCCAGGACGCTATACAGCCCCCAGTGAATGAACATGCCAAATCTGGCGTCGTGCCACCATTGCATGCGCCGATCACGGTCAGCGTCGCCGCCCGGCGCGGCTGCCAGGGCCGCACCCGCGCCCAGCAGTCCCAAACAATCCCGTCGCGATAATTGCATGATGTCCTCCCGGATTGGAAGAGACTATATTATCCCTGGGCAGCTTGATCGGGGGCGGGCGCACTGGGTACTGCGTTCTCGAGCATCGGTGTGCAGAACACCCAGCCGGTGCTCCTGCGTATGCGCTTGGACCAGCAACCCGCGAGCAGGTATCATAGCGGCTCCTGTTTTGCCCGCCTGCGACTGGGTCGCACAGCGCGGCTTCAACTCTTCGCGGAATTTCGAATGAAAGACTGGCTGGCGGCTAGTTCTGCGCGCCGCAGGGCGGTCAGCAATCGCGTGGCGTTCCTTGGAGAGCGCAGCAGGTGGGCCGTCTCCAGCAAACCGGCGAGTTCGCTAGCAGGGACCAGAGCCACATCCTTCGCCCCCTTCCGGCGCACAATCACGATTTCCCGGTCTTCGAACACTCGATCCAAAACACTCGCGAGATTGACGCGAAGGCTGGTATAGCTGGTTTCCGTTGCCATGTGGCGCCCTGTTTGATTGTACGGGATTTCTGTAAACCGAGCACTCACCGTAAGTCACGGAACAGCGTGACGATTCCTACCCTGATGTCCGCCGGTTCCCGTTCCAGCAGGTCCGCGAGGTGCTCGGTAACGGCTACAGCGTCACTTTGCAGTACAACTAACGCCCAACACAGGGCCTGGAGTTGCCGTTCGTCGAAGGGACTCGGCGGCCGCCTCGCTCTCAGGTCCTGGCTTCCGGACACCAGCATCCGAAGGTCGCTCCAAATGAGATCTGCCAAGTCGCCCATCTCCTCCTCGGCGCTTGGTAGGCGCTCGGGCGCAACTCTTTGCAGTATGGTTCTGGCGGCAAGGCTATGCGGGCGATGTCGCATTGCACTTTGCCGAAGGTCGTCCCAGCGCTGCTCGATGGCGGCTTGGGCTGCCTCTTCATAGGCCTTGGACCGCTGGCTTCGCACTTCGGGATCGATGTTCAGGCCCAAGAGGTCGATGATGTATTGCGCCCGCGAGCGTTCGCCCTCGCCGAGGGCCGGATTGGGCATCAACTTGGCGGTAGCGGTATCCCAATCGATCGTCAGCCACTCCTCTACAGCATCTTCTGCCGGATCCAACAGTACGCGCCCCTCCAGCGCGAGCGTGTTCCGCGTATCGTAGGTGCACCGGGTTGCACCTGCGATGAGAGGGAAACTGTTCCTCTTTCTGGTGCCATTGCAGACCGTGCACCCAAGGAAGTAGTTCGAGAGTTCATAGGCCAACCACCAATAGCCACCGTGCGCCTTATCGTTCCCAACGGTACCCTTGGGGCGAAAGTGATCGACCTCCAGTCCACGAAGGGCGACTCCGCAGTAGGCGCAGACCTTGCCTTGCATGGCATGCAACAAACCCTTGACGTCGGGCTTTGTCCAATGTGGGGGGAACGAGGTCGGGACGGTCGCGGTCCGTGCATACTCTAGCCGGTCGTTTATGCGTCTGCGACCAGCGGGCCCGCTGTCGGCCATCGTGGGAACGGTGTATCGCGGTCGTCGCAGCCGTCGCATGTCAGCGCTTCAGAGTCTTTAGGATCTCCTTGAATTCCGCCACTTCTTTCCCGGCCGCTTCTTCGTTCGTGGTGGGCGAGACACGCATCAGCCGGGACAGGTCTGCGTCATTCCTCCCGACGCCGTTGTCCGACTTTCGGATCTCCTCCTCCATGGCCGCCCCCATTGGCCGTGTTCCCATTAGCCACTCGTAAATCTGGTCCGACGTGAAGCCGAGGATCTGCCGGTCAAGCTCGCGGATGTTTCCGTCGCGATCCCGGTCGAGCGCTATGATTTCGTTCGCGTCGAAGTTGGCGAGCACCAAGGGAGAGTGTGTTGTGACGATGAATTGCACCTTAGGAAGCGCTTTCCGGAGCCGTGGGACCAAAGCACGCTGCAAGCTCGGGTGTAAATGAAGGTCGATCTCGTCAATTAGCACGATCGCTTGGATGTCGGCAGGGTTGGCGCTCTCAGCCCGGTCGGGCGCTTTCTCGCACCAGAATGCGCACAGATCTGCAATCCAGGCAGCAGCCGAACGAAAACCGTCCGGCAGATCGATAGCCTCGACAAGGTCCCTGTCTGCGACGCTGAAGTGAATCTCAGGGACGCGCTCCGCAATCTGCAGGTCGGGTCCCAAGACCTGCCGAACGACGTTCCGGAAGAGTTCCGCAAAGGGCCCGCTCGCCGATTGTCTTCCTAGCAGCACCTCAGCACCGGCCAGTTGGCTGAGGGGATCGAACAAGGTGATCAGGTGCCGGGCATCAGGACTGAGGTTCTCACTGCCGGAATCGACACGAGGTGAGAGATTGCGAGTCGCGCCATAGCCGGCGATCACAAGCTGCCTGACTCGGTCCCAAGAGGCAGGGTGCGATGGCGGGAAGTCTCTGGCGGTGCCGACCTTGAGGCTCCGGACTCGCTCCCAGGAGGGAAGGCGCGCTGGCGAAGGGAATGGCGGCTCCGGCGCCGCGATTCGTCCGTCATCGATTTCCAACTGCAATGGGATTAATCGATAGGGCTCCGGTCCTTTTAGTACGACTTCAACCTCGGCGCGCTTGCGGTTGAACAGATCCACGAGTCGGCGCATGCGCTGCAGTCTGCCGCCGCCAAGTTCAAGCGCTAGCGGATACCCCAGCAGTGCCAGACCAAGTGCTTGCAAAACGCTCGACTTCCCAGCTCCGTTGATTCCAGCAATACAGGTCCAGCGTCCCCCCAGGCTCGACTGTCGGTCAAGGTGCAATTCGAGATGTTCGAAACAGCGAAAATCCTTCAGCCGGAGGGACTCCACGTAGATGTCACGCGAAAAGATGTTTGAAATGGCCTGCCTGATGAACGCGTAGCCATCCAGAGGATTCTGCTCCTCGTTGCCAGAGAACCCTTGGGTCGACTGAAAATGTGGTCCAAGGATTGTTACATGCCATGCCGGGGAGTCCTTGGTTTCGTGAATCTCCACTACCCAATCGCCGCCAGGCGTACCCATGGCCCCCAGAACGGCCTCTTGCACGGCGGCACGGACCGCCGGATCAGGAAGATTGTTGCTGGTAACTTGAACCGCCATGAATTTATGGTAGCGCGCTCACACAATCGTCGCCCCGCCATCGACGATGATGGTCTGCCCGGTGATGTAATCCGAAGCGGGGGCAGCCAGAAATACGGCGACGCCTTTCAGTTCGCCCGGACGGCCCACGCGCGCCATCGGGATGCCGGACTCGATGTAGGGCTGGGCGGCTGCCAGCACCTTCTCGGTCATGCGCGAGGGGAAGAAGCCCGGCGCGATAGCGTTCACGCGAATGTTGTGGGGCGCCCACTGGGCGGCCAGTTCGCGCGTCAGGCCCAGCAGCCCGGCTTTGGACGACGCGTATCCGGCGTAGTGAATGCCCTGCGGCATGGAACTCTTCAAACCGGCAATCGAGGCAACATTTATAATGCGCCCGTATTTGCGCTTGATCATCTCGCGTCCGCAAGCCTGCGAGAAAAGGAACGCGCCGGTGAGATTCACGTCCAGCACCTGCTGCCACTTGTCGAAGGGCATGGTCTCGGCGGGCGCGCCCCAGGTGACGCCGGCGTTATTGACCAGGATATCGATCTGGCCGTAAGTGGCGAGAGTTTGCTTCACCACGGCGTCGATTTCGGCGGCCTTCGAGACATCGCAGAGCGCGCCCTCGCAGCGGAATCCGCGCTGCTTCATGGCATCCACCGTTGGAGCCAGCCACTGCTCGCGGCGCGCCAGCAGCATCAGGGATGCGCCGGCTTCAGCGAGTCCTTCGGCGATTTCCTCGCCGAGGCCGCGCGAGCCTCCCGTGACCAGGGCCACGTGGCCGGAGAGATCGAATAGTTGTTTGAGTGAGGTCATAACTTGTCGATAACCAAATGAGCGATGCGCTCGCGATGATAAGCCGCGTCGCCGAACATCAGCTCCGACGCCTTGGCCCGCTTGTAGTATAGATGAACGTTGTTCTCCCAGGTGAAGCCCATGCCGCCCTGCACTTGTATGGCGCGGTTGCCCACTTCGCGATAAGCATCGCTTGCGTAAGCCTTGGCGATGGAGACTGCCACGCCGGCTTCGGGCGCGCGCTCCTGCAAAGCCCACGCCGCGTAGTATGCCGCCGAGCGCGAGCTTTCAGTGAGCAGCAGCATGTCGGCGCAGAGATGCTGCACCGCCTGGAACTGTCCGATAGGCTTGCCGAATTGCTTGCGGGTCTTGGCGTACTCCACCGCGATCTCCATGACGCGCTGCATGCCGCCCACCATCTTCGCGGCGAGCGCCACCGTGGCGACGGCCAGCGCGCGCTCCAGAGCGTCGCGGGCGGAATCGCCGATGGCCAGGAAGTCGTCTTCGGCGACCGCGACATCTTCAAACGCGACCTGGTAGAGTTTGCGCGTTTCGTCGATGGCCGGTTTAGCGGGGAGATGGTCAGGCCGGGCGCGTCATGCGGCACGATGAAGAGGCCCAGATCCGGGCCGCGGCGGGCCGCGCAGACCAGGAAGTCCGCGGTGGCGGCATCCGGGACGAACAACTTGCGGCCATTCAGCGCGAAGCCCTCCAGGGTGGGATGCGCGTCGAGTTGCACGGCGCCGGGATCCCAACGGGCATCGGCTTCCAGCAGGGCGAGGGTCGCGCGCGCCTCGCCCATCGAGATGCGCGAAAGATATTTCCGTTTCTGGGCGGGATTGCCGGCCGCGTCGATGGCCACGCCGGCCATCAGCACCGTGGGAAGATACGGCCCAGGCAGCAGGGCGCGGCCCATTTCTTCGAGCGCCACCGCCATCTCGACCAAGCCAAGGCCCAGACCGCCGTACTCTTCCTCGAAAATAATACCGGTCCAGCCCTGGTGCGCCATGTTCTGCCACAACGCCGCGTCGTAGGCGGTGTCGGTTTCCATCAGCCGGCGCACTTCGGCGATGGGGCAAACGGCCGAGAAAAACTCGCGCGCCGAATTCTTCAATACCTGTTGGGTCTCGGTTAGTCCGAATTGCATTTCGGTCTCCTCAGTAGCTCTTGGGCAGTCCCAGGACGAAGTGGCCCACGATGTTGCGCTGGATCTCGGAGGTGCCGGCTTCGATAGTGTTGCCGCGGGCGCGCAGCCAGGTGTAGGCCCACTGGCCCTCGTCGAAAGCGAATTCGGAGCCGCGCGTCAATTGGCCGTAGGGGCCGAGCAGTTCCATGGCGACTTGCTGGAAGCGCTGATTCAGCTCGCTCCAGAAGATCTTCTGGATGGAACCTTCCGGACCGGGCTTGCCGGTTTCCATCACGCGGCTGATGGCGCGCATCTGGTTGAGGCGCATGATTTCGATTTCGGCATAGCACTGCGCCAGCTTCTGGCGGATGACTGGGTCTTCGGCGGCGGGCCGCCCGTGCCGTTCGATGCGGTGCGCCAGTTCGACGAGGCGCCCGAACTGACGTTTGAAGGTGATCTGCAGGCCGGCGCCCAACAGCGCGCGCTCGTGCGCCAGGGTGCCGAGGGCCACGTTCCAACCGTCGTTGACGCGGCCCACCACGTTGGCGACGGGCACGCGCACCTCTTCGAAGAACAGCTCGTTGAATTCCGTTTCGCCGGTCATCTGGCGCAGCGGACGCACTTCCACGCCGGGACTGCGCATGTCGACCAGCAACACGGTGAGGCCTTTATGTTTTTCGGCGGCGCTGTCGGTGCGCACCACGAGCTCGCACCAATCGGCGGCCCAACCGTAACTGGTCCAGACCTTTTGGCCGGTTACAACAAAGTCATCGCCGTCGCGGGTGGCCTCCGTGCGGAGAGCGGCTAGGTCGGAGCCGGCGTTGGGCTCGGAGAAGCCCTGGCACCAGATCTCCTCGCCGCTGAGGATTTTGGCGAGATAGCGCTGCTTCTGGGCTTCGCTGCCGAAGGCGATTAGGGTGGGACCGACCAGTTCGAGGCCCAGAATGCCGGGCAAGGGAGGCGCGCCGATGCGGGCCATCTCTTCGGTGAAGATGGCCTTCTCCATGAGGGTAGCGCCGCGCCCGCCGTATTGCTTGGGCCAGGAGAGGCCGGCCCAACCGCCTTCGTAGACCTGGCGCTGCCAGTCGCGGAGAAAGGCGAAGCGGGCTTCCATACTGGCTTCTCTGCTGTCGGGTGCGGATTGGCGCGCTTCCCAATCGCGGGGCGCGTGGGCTTCGAGCCAGGCGCGGAGTTCGTCGCGGAATTGCCGCTCTTGCGGGGTGGGGTTGAGGTCCATAGTGGGCTCCAGGTGGCGAGCCATTGAGTATATAAGAATCTGGCGCGCATTGCTCGGTGGGGTCGGGGGCGGTAAAATACCATCTTCGTTCCATGGGCGCCTCACCGATCGTCAATTCGACTCGCCGCATCCGCTGCCCGAGCTGTGGAAGCGAACGGCTGCAACTGCGAACCGAGCGCGATCATATCGACCGTCTCTATCAAACGCCCTCCGATATGGTGCGGCGGCTCTTCGTCGCCGACATGCAGTTGTACCACTGCCGCGTTTGCCGGTTGCAGTTCTACGACACCGGCCAAGCCGCCCAGCCGGCAGTTCAGAGCACGGCGGAGGCGCCTCGGACGGAGATCGCGACGGCCGAACCCGTCGCCGCCGATGGCACTCTCATCGGTCAAACCGTAACGATTCGGGGCCGGCTGTCCAGTCGGGAGAATATCGTCGTGGAAGGAGAGATCGAGGGCGACATCGAGATTCCGGCACACCGGGTGACCATCGGGATGGCCGGCCGGATGCGCGGAGACGTGCTGGCGGCCGAGGTGGTCGCCTTGGGCACGATCGACGGAAACGTAGACGCCCGGCAGAACTTCGCTCTCCGGGCAGGCGCCAAAATGATCGGGAACATTCGCACTCCGTCCCTCAAAATAGAAGAAGGCGCATCGTTCAAGGGCAGGATCGAACACGCGTGACTCGGCTATGCAAATCCCGCTTTCGCAACGCATCGACCGGCTGACCCGCTGGCTGCAACGCCAGAATGAACGGCCCCTCGTCGGCTTCACGCTGGGATCCTATTATCCTCTGCACCGCTATCGCCACGGCGTCCGGCGGATTCCGAACGGCGCTGTCGATCCCGAAGACATCCAGGTTGAGGACTACCTCGACGAAACCGACGATCTCTTTGAGTTGCATGCGGCGGCCGGTGGCGACCTGATTTGGTCCGCCGCTCCGTTCTGGGGTTTACCCTGGGTGGAGGCTTCGCTCGGCTGCGGCGTGGTGGCGGACCATGCCGTCGGCTCCACACGCGCGGCGCCCCCCTTGGGCTTCGCTGAGAACCCAGTGGTACCGGAGTTCTCGGAGACGAATCCCTGGGTGGCTAAAATGCTGGAATTCGTCCCCGCGCTGGCGGAGCGCAGCGCCGGACGCTACCCGGTAGGCGTCATGCTGATGCGCGGCGTATCAGATCTGCTGGCTGCCCTTTATGGCGGGCAGAACTTCGTGTTGCGGATGTGCGATGAACCGGAAGAGGTGCACACCGTCGTGGAAGGGCTCACGCGCTACTGGATCGCTTTCGGCCGCTGTCTGCTGGAGCGGTTACCTCTCTACCACGGCGGGACGGGGTCGTTTCTCTTCAGCCTCTGGTGCCCCGGCAAAGCGATTTGGACCCAGGAGGACGCAGTCGCGCTGCTCTCGCCTTCCTTGTATGAGAAGTTCATTTATCCGGCGGACTGCGACATCGCGCGCGCCTTCGAGCGCACTGCAATGCACCTGCATCCGACACGCTTCATCCCGGTCCGGCAACTGATGGCCACCAAAACGGACGTGATCGAATTGCACATCGATCACGACGGGCCGCGGGCGGAAGCGCTGGAAGCGCACTACCGCGCCATCCTGGCCGGCAAGCCGCTGCTCATCTGGGGAGACGTGACCGATGCCGACCTGGAGTTTGTACTGACCCGGCTGCCGCACCAGGGGCTGGCGGTGAACATCGTGGTTCCCTCGGTGGAGGCGGCGCACCGGACCTGGGACCGCGCGATGAGTCTCCCACTGCGCTACAATCCCGTTTACACCTTAAGAGAGGCGAATGTATGGACGGTTCGAATGAAATCTCCAGAAGGTCGTTTCTGACGAAATCCACGGCGGCAGGCGCTGCCGCCACGGCGTTCACGATTATCCGGCCGGAGTTGGTGCGCGGCGCGGGCAACGAGAAGCTGAAGGCTGGGCTGATCGGCTGCGGCGGACGCGGCACCGAGGCGGCGCAGCAGTTTTTGCACGGCAATGAGAACGTGGAACTGGTGGCGATGGGCGACATCTTCGAAGACCGCCTGGAAAAGTCGCTCGGCGAGATCCGCGATTCCAAGTATACGGGCGTGGCCGATAAAGTCAAGATCGATCCGGACCATCACTTCATCGGCTTCGACGCATATAAGAAGGTGCTGGCTTCGGACATCGACGTGGTGTTGCTGGCGACGCCTCCGGGCTACCGGCCGGAACACTTCGTGGCGGCGGTGGAGGCGAAGAAACACATCTTCGCGGAGAAGCCGTTCGGCACCGATCCGGTGGGCGTGCGCAAAGTGATGGCGGCTTCGAAGAAAGCCGAAGATCTCAAGCTGACGGTGATGTCGGGCGCGCAGCGGCGCCACCAAGACAGTTATGTGGAGACCCGGAAGAAGGTGCGCGACGGCGCGATCGGCGACATCGTGGCGGCTTATGGGTATTGGGTAGGCACGCCGGTGATCCAGCAGAAGGAGCGCGATCCGAAATGGTCCGACCTGGTGTTTCAGCAGCGCGCCTGGTATTCCTTCGTGTGGCTGTGCGGCGACCAGGTGGTG
>Ga0187855_10002078_pt1 | contig 15283 bp, 12 predicted proteins | sample June2016WEW_8_10_2_FD_132969 | JGI IMG/M metagenome (GOLD analysis project Ga0187855, IMG submission 132969) | Peatland microbial communities from SPRUCE experiment site at the Marcell Experimental Forest, Minnesota, USA - June2016WEW_8_10 | ecosystem: Environmental > Terrestrial > Soil >...
GAGCGGCATGCCGGTCTCCCGCTGCTCCCACAGATAGCGGGCCAGCGGTTCCAGCCCCTTTTCGCGCGCGATGGACGCCTTGGTGCGCCGCTTGGGCTTGTAAGGCAGATACAAGTCTTCCAGCTCGTTCTTTTCCAGCACGGAGGCGATCCGCGCGCGCAATTCCGGAGTGAGCTTGCCCTGCTCGCCGATGGAGTCGAGCACGGTGCGCCGGCGATCTTCCAACTCGTGAAAGTACTCCAGCTTTTCCTGGATGGAGCGGATCTGTACCTCGTCCAGATTCCCGGTGACCTCTTTGCGGTAGCGCGCAATGAAGGGCACCGCGGCGCCTTCATCCAGCAACCCGATGGTGCCCGCCAGGCTGGACGGAGGCACGCCGAGTTGCACGGAGATGTGCCGCAGAAGGGCAGGGGAAAGCGCTTCGCGCGGGGCTGGTGCGGGCATGGAAGGGGCTCATTCCCATCATAAGCAATGATGAACCCGCGCTTGCGGCTCAGCCCTAGCCACCAACCGCCCCGCCATTGGTTCCCCACTCTTGCTTTGCAACGGACCGCGGCAATCCCCTGCGGTAGCTTCTCAGTGGCGCGCGCCGAGCCGCTTCTCCTGCGTGCAAACGCGCCTTAAACAACTCTGCACAAGAAATGTTCACTTACTGCCCGTAGCGCCAGAGACCTTATTATCCTGTGCAGGCGCGGCCGCGCCTAGAGTAGTCAATTTGGTCACGGCGCCTTCGAGCGCCGTCGCGATCCCGGCCGGATTGCCGGTCGCGAAAGCCGTTCCGACCTGAAGCAGCACCCCAATAACCTGGAACGCCTTGTTGATGTCGGCCAGCGTCTTGAGGTCCTCATTGAGTTTCGTGGTGATGGCGCCTAGACCTTGTAACGCATCCTGGACGTCGTCCAGAGCCAGATTGATACCCATATCCACAAAGTTATTCGATGTGGCTCTGAGCCACGTTTCCACGTTTCGCAAGTTCGCTTGCTGCAGATCGGACAGTGCGCTGGAGTGATCGAACCGGTAGTTCTCCACAGTCGTGGCAAACCCCGAAAAAGCCTGCGCGATCTGTAACGCTTGATCTTGAGTTGGATTCGGCATTGGTTGATCTCCTGGCTAAAGTGAAATGCTATTTCTTGGGCTTGGCGCCCGCGCTTGGCTTGAATGCAGCCTCGACCGCTTCGACCTGCGTCTTGATGTCCGACGCAGTTTGAAACAACTCCTGAATTGTGCTTTTGTCGAAGAGCTTGTCGCGGCTTTTGTCGAGAGCGGTGTGGCCTTCGTCGATTTTGACGAAAATGGTTTCAAATGCGGAAATCGCGTCGCGTTCCTGCTGAACTATGACTTGCTTCTCGGCGAAGCTGGCCGTTATCAGAATCGGGTCCGTTACCTCAATCGGGGGCTTGTTGGGATCGTTCTTAACCCGGAACCTGGCGGCGTCCCGGTACAAGCTGCCTAAAGAGTCGAGCTCGTTCTTCAAACGTTCGTTGACGAGGAGCGGCAATTGGTCTTTGAGCATAACGGACAGCTCATGGACCCAAGGTTGCGCCTGATGTATCGCTTTGGCCGCTTCCTTTTGCCGGTAGTGCTTGTCCACCAGGTCCGCAATCAAGCTCGTGAGGCCGCTGACTGCCGTTTTTTGCGCCGTGTTCAGACCGGGAATTTTCTCCGCGGCTCCCTTGATGTTGGTGTCATACGTGGGAGCGTTCCCACACGCTAGTTTGTCAAGGGCAGTGACATACGCGGTGAGAACTGCATAAGTCTTCGTGAGGCGTTCCGAGGTGTCTTGGGCCACCTGGCAGGCTGATGCAATCTTTGTCTGATCGAAACTAAAACTACCGTTGAAATCAGTTACATTCGCCAGTTGTGTGTTCTTCTCGATCGCTACACAACTGTTGTAGGGAATAGCAGCAACCGCCGGGAAGAGCGTTGCCGCTTGCGCCGAGACCTTGGCAAAATCGTCGACCGCCGACGAGGTCACGCACGCTGTGAAAGCGGCACAAACCGCCAGGAGGGCTGCTAAGAAAAGACGTTGCGTATTCATCGTCCGGCCTCATTTCTGCCATGAAGGGCGTTTTCAAAACACGGAGTGTAGGCCCCTGTTTGTGCGCCACCACGGTAGCGGGCCACATGGTATCAAACTTTATGCCGCCAGCGCAAACCAGCGATTGACAACCAGCGATTGACAACCAGAGAATTGTCCGCGGTCCGCGTGCAACCAAGGAGTCTGGTCTGGGCTCTGGGTGGCATTGCCTGCCCCACAAATTGAGCCAGCCCTATTGCAATTCCAGCGGGGTCACAATCCCGTTCCTCTTAACCCCCAGCCGGATCGGTCGCGGGCTGCCCCTTGCGGGCACGCTCACCTCCACCCAAAGTTCCTCACCCGGCGCCCGGCGCGAAGGATCGGGAACATGTTCGGGAATGAAGAACGCGACCGGTTCGACGAGCGTCCACTGCGCGCCGCTCCGCACGATTTGCACGCTGCCGGCGGGGTCCGATGTCGCCTCGAGGCGGCTTTCGACGACGGAAAGGCGGGCGGACACCCATTGCCCCGCATTCGCAGGGGCATCCACCTGCAGCCGCAAACTCACATAGCGTCCGCGGACGAACAGATTCGGATCGAAGGGCACCGCCTTGGCCCAAACGCGCGGCAACCGCTCGCGATCGAGAGCATACTTGCCCGCCACACTCAGCACGATGAGACACTGCAAAACAGCTACCGCCAAACCGCGATACACCGGTTTCATAAAGCCTCCTTCGACATCTGCGGCAGCGACATGTGCGCCAACAGCCGCCGGCGCATCCGCTCCAACGCCCAGCCGCCGCCCAGAAACAGAAGGCCGATCCCGATCAGACTTGCGGATCGGCCCAGCTTGTCCATGACGCTCGAGAAGTAGAAAGCCAGCACGGTGACGGCCAAGCCGGCCACCGCCAGGTTGACCCGCTCGGCGCGTCCATCGCGGATGCCCCACGCCGCCAGGCCCGCCGCGCCGACCGCGCACCAGGCGTACGTCGCGAGCGACGTGTGCGGCGCGTTGCCGCAAAGGGCCAGCACCAGGGTCCAGGCAATGGCGGCTGCGTTCCAAGCGGCCCTCCGGCTATCGAGCGCCACCGCGACCAGCAGCGGAGCGAGCAGCGCGACCGCCCACGCCGTCCAGTAGGCTTCCGATCCCCGCGCCACGTCCCCGCGCTCCCACACGCCAAACGACGCCACGGTGGCGGCCGCCGGCAGCAATGCGAGCCCGCCCAGCCACGCCAAGGCCTTGCGCAGCGGTCCATCCTCCGCCGAGCGGCGCGCGCTCAGATAGGCGAAGCTCAGTGCGCAGATGCCCACCCAGATAGGCAGCAGCGAGGGCGAATTCGCGAACGCCCCGCGTTCGTCCCACTCGCCCGCCAGCCACCAGGGAAACAGTATGGCGCACAGCGCGCCTTGCGTCCAGTGCCTCAATAGCAGCCACGCGACGGCACAGCCGATGGCCCACAAGAGCACCGCCGCCGGCCAGTGTTCGTTCAAGTTGAAGATCTGTCCCGCCAGTGCGATGGCTGCGCCCAGCGCCACGCTGCCCACCGTGTGCAGCGCGACGGAAAGCCCTTCGAAGCGGCGCGCCACCGCGGCGCCGCAGCCGTGCAGAACCGCCACGGTCGCCGCCAGCAGCGACATGCGGCCCGCGGGCGATAGCTCGTCCCAATGCGCGGACACGAACAGCAACACGCCGGCAGCGAGCAGGATCGCCCCAAATGCCAGCGCGATTCGAACGGGCCAACCGAGGCCCTGTGAGCGCGACCGGGTGCTCTCCCAGGCGCGGATGCGGCTCGCGCAATCGGCGTCCAGCAGGCCCGCGGTGGTCCATCGGTCCAGATGGCCTTCCCAATCTCTTGTCATGCTCACTACGATGGCACGTTTCGAGCCACGCAGCCGCAATTGTGGAATCAAAAGCTTGGCCCAACCGTGCCGCGCCGTCCGCCGTAGTAAAGTACATTTTCTGTATGATCGCCATACAGCCCGCGCGCAGTGCGCCCTGCGCGCCTACCGGGCCGTCCACATCGTTTCGCTTTGCGATACAATGCGCCGAGGAGGTAGTAAATGAGATTCTTACCTGTTTGTGCGGTTTTTCTGGCATTAGGCGCCGTCCAGGCCTTTGGCGCGGCGGCCGATGGCAAGGCGGTCTACGACGCCAAGTGCAAAATGTGCCACAAAGCGGACGGCGCCGGCATGGCGGCGATGAAGATGCGTGCGCTGGGCTCGGCGGAAGTGCAGGCCAAGTCGGATGCGGACCTGAAGAAGGACATCGTTGCGGGCAACGGCAAAATGAAAGCGGTAGCCATCAGCGATGCGCAGGCGACCGACGTGGTGGCCTTCATTCGCACGTTGAAGAAATAAACGTCAAGCGGTAGCGTGCGCGGCCCGGCGCCAGGCGGTTTCGTCGCCGCGCACCATGTGAGTATTCGCAGAAGAAGCGCCCACACGGCGCTCCAGTTCTTCTTGCGCGTACAGTCCATCGAAGTCCTGGCGAGCCGCGCACCGTTCCCGGGATCTTGTGACGTCGCTCGATTTCCGCTTCGTGACCCGCCGATAGCCCGTGGCCCAGGTGCTCCGCAATCTGAGGGCTCCGCTCGTGCAACTCCACCTCGGACAGCTTACGCAAGCAGGAAAGACCGGGGTGTTTGCGGATCTCTCGAAGCACCCTGGCGGCGATCTGCTCCATGGGCTTCGATCGAGTGAATCGGCTTTCCGGGGTTCTTCCGGGACCAAATTCGGACTTGATCTGCCCACACTGGTTCTTGTAGGATTCCTCACAGGCTTCAGCGAAAGGACCCGATCATGGCAAACAGCGTGAGGATAATCCCAGTTCGTTCTGGAAGGTCGATGACAGACCAACAGCAGGAAATTGTTGAACTCGCTTTTGAGAATTGGCTTGAGAGGCTCGGCGTGCTGGAAGGATCTCCCGAAGACGATTTCCACAGGGCACGGCGAGCAGTGCTGGCGAGAAGTCCACGGTCACGAGATACGGCGGCAGGTTTGTTTCTTGTGCGGAGGTCCGGTTCTCTCCCGTGTTCCCGGTAAGTCGGGTGCGGTGACCGTGGTTGACTGTGACTGTGAGGCCTTATCGAAAGCAACCCTTGGCCCTTCGTTCGGAAAAAGAGATAATAGTGCAATATGGGCACGGCTTCTGGTGCAAACCTAACGAGCAAGGAGGCGCCGCTGCCAAGGTGGTTCTATGTCGGTTCGGGGGCGTTGCTCCCCGTCGGGGGCGTCACGTATGCCCTACGGCAGAATATTCCATATGGCATCTGCCTATTTGACGGCATTGTAATGTCGCTGGCCCACCTGAGATTGATACCAGTGGGATGGCGCATTCGTGTTGCATTTGCCATACTTTTCGCCACTGCCGGGATGGTCGAATTCGTAACTGGACATCTCATTTGGGGCATCGTCCTTCTCGCTCTTGCGCCTTTTTCCGTTCCTTTTCTACGCGACATCCAACGCCAACCGAGCGGGCCCTCTTAATGTCCCGCACGCTGCTAGCCTGTCTCCTCGCCCTCCAAACGCTGGCCTGCTGCCAGGACGTGCATCCCGTCACCGGCCGCCAGACCGCGCCCGTCATGGGCATGGGTGGCGCGCCGTGGCTGGTGCGGCCCGAGCGCGAAGCCGAAGAAGCCCCGAACGAGGCACTCGATGCGATCGGCGCCGCCATCGGCACTCTCAAAAGCGCGGTGGTGGCGGACATCGGCGCCGGCGTCGGCTACTTCACCTGGCGTCTGGCCTCCCGTGTCGGACCGGAGGGCAAAGTCTACGCCGTCGACATTCAACCAGCCATGCTCGACCGATTGCGCCAGAACATGGCCGAGCGCAAGTTGGCGAACTACGAAGCCGTGCTCGGCGCAGAGGACGATCCGCGCCTGCCGGCCGGCCGCATCGACTTGGCGCTGCTGGTGGATGTCTACCACGAGTTTTCCCACCCGCAAGCGATGCTGCGGAAAATCCGTGCGTCGCTCACCCCCGGCGGCCGGATGGTGCTGCTCGAATATCGCAAGGAAGATCCGCAAGTTCCCATCCTCCCGGCGCACAAGATGAGCGTGGCGGAGGTGAAGGCGGAAATCGAGCCGGAAGGTTTCCGGCTGGAGAAGACCTTGGAAAACCTGCCGCGGCAGCATATCCTGATCTTCCGGAAGAACACGATGTGACCCCGCCGTTTCAATCCATCGACCGGCTGACGCGCCGCTTCCTGTTCGTCGCCCTGGCGCTTGCGGCTGTACTGGCGATCGGCACGGTGGGCTTCATGCTCATCGAGCATTACTCCCTCTTTGACGCTTTCTACACCACGCTGCTGACCATGACCACGGTCGGCTATGGCGACCAGTTGCACCTTCCCGGCCGCATTCTCAATTCTTTCCTTTTGATCGTGGGCGTGACTACCATCCTGGTAGCCATCGGCGCCATTACCCAGACAGTGATCGAAGCGGAATTCGGCGAGTTAATAGGCAAACGGCGGAACAAACGCATGATCGACAAGTTACAGAATCATTTCGTGATTTGCGGCTATGGACGCGTGGGCCGCGGCGCCGCGTCCGAATTGCAGCAGTCCGGCGTGCCGTTCGTGGTGGTGGATATCGACCACGACCGGGTGGAGAAGGCCATCGCCGCCGGCATGCTGGCGGTGGCCGCCGATTCCACGCGTGACGAAACGCTGCGCGCCGTGGGCGTGGCCCGCGCCAAAGGACTGGTGTGCGCGCTCGCGACCGACGCCGACAACCTCTTCGTGCTGCTGTCGGCGAAGTTCCTCAATCCTGGAATCTACGTGGCCACCCGCGCCGCCGAAGACAGCGCCGAGGAGAAGATGCGCCGCGCCGGCGCCGATGCGGTCTTCGCCCCTTACGCCATCACCGGCCATCGTCTGGCGCAAGCCCTGCTGCGTCCGCACGTGGTGCAGTTCCTGGACTTCACCACGCAGGCCGCCGGGCTGAAGGTGGTGATCGAACAGGTGCGCGTCTCCGGGCAGAGCGACTTAGTCTCGAAGAGCATCCGCGAGATGCAGATCGGCCGGCAGTTCGGCGTGATCGTGCTGGCCATCCGCAAAGGCGATGGCGAAATGGTGTTCAATCCCCCGGCCGATACGGCTATCTCCGCCGGCGATTACCTGATCGTGATGGGCCAGCCGGATAAACTGCATACGCTCGAAGGCCTGCTGGCCCTTGGCAATAGCTGAATCGAAACCTGGAGGGCGGGATCTAGCCAGCGCGGGGCTTGAGCCCCGCTCTTCCCCAGAAGCAGAAGAGGCGGCCTGAAGTTTTTCAAATCGGCCACCCGCTCGATCCTCCCGAGGCGCATCCGCGAGTTGTCGGATTGGCCAGGCGCGGGCACCTTGCCATCCCGGTATCGCCGGTCTACTGAATCCGCAGGCGCGCCCCAGCCGCCGTCCGTCCCAGGAAGTCGACCAGCGGCCCACCCGCCTCGCTGTTCCCATCCCTGAGAATCCGGTACAGCGTGGCGCGGCTGATCCCCAAGACCTGCGCAGCGTGCAATTTGTTCCCGCCTACACGCTCCAGCACATGCTGTGTATACCGGCGTTCCAGGTCCGCGAGCGGCATCAGTTCCGGTTCATTGGCCGCCGCAACAGGGATGCCGCTCTGCAGATAATCGGGCAAATCCCGCACGTCGATGAACTCGGAATCCGCCATCATGCAGGCATGCCCCAGCACGTTCTCCACCTCGCGCACGTTGCCCGGCCAACTGTGCCGCGAGAGCACCGCCTGCGCCCTGCGCGCAATGCCGCCGATACGCTTGCCGTAGCCGTGCGCAAACTTCTCCACGAAGTGGCGCTCCAGCAGGGGTAGATCCTCCTTGCGCTCCGCCAGCCGCGGCAGCTTCAATTCCACCATCGTCAGGCGGTAGTACAGGTCCTCGCGAAACAGGTTTTCGGCCACCAGCGCGCGCATGTCGCGGTTGGTAGCCGCGATCACCCGCACATCCACCTTGCGTACCTCCGGCGAGCCCACCCGCTGCAATTCCTGGTTCTGCACCACGCGCAGCAGCTTGCTCTGCGTGCTCAACGGCATGTCGGCGATCTCGTCCAGAAACACGGTGCCGCCCTGCGCGTATTCGAACAGTCCGGTACGGTCCTGCGCCGCGCCCGTGAATGCGCCTTTCACGTGGCCGAACAGCTCGCTTTCAAACAACGTCTCCACGATTGCCGAGCAGTTGCAGACCGCGAACCGCCGCGCCGCCACCGGGCTCAGATCGTGCAACGCGTGCGCCACTAGTTCTTTCCCCGTGCCGGTGGCGCCGCTGATCAAGGCGATCCGGTAATGCGGCGCCACCCGCCTGATCCGCGCGAACGTCTCCAGCATCTGCGGACTGCGGCCGACCATCCCGTGGAAACGAAAGCTTTCGAGGAGCCGCCCATCCAGTTCCAGCGTCTCGCGGCGCAAGCGCGCCTCGTGCAGCACCTCTCCGACCCGCCGCCCCAGCGTCTCGGCCGAAAGCGGCTTGCTCAGGCAGTCGCACGCTCCGTGGCGGATGCCCTCCACCGCGGATTCCGCCGTGTAATGATCCGTCAGCAGCAATACCTGCGCGCCCGGATCCCAGTCCGCGATGCGCTCCAGCAGGCTGGTCCCATCCCCAACCGCGGCTTCCACCAGGATGGCGTCGGCGTGCGAGCGATGGATCAGATCCCAGCCTTCTTCCGCATCGCCGGCTGCCAGCACCTGCATGCCCTGCGCTTCTAGCGTGGCGTGAATCGTCTGCAGACTTTCCCCGTCCCGCACGATGGCCACAACAGTCGGTATTAACTCCACGTCACCTTATCGGCCGATCCAACCGTGGCTTTAGCGCAAATCGAAGAAGATTACGTTGCCCACCCCACAAAAAGCGCCACCACGGCAGCCGTATCGCACAATCCGTGTGCCAGGATCGAGGCCCACAGGTTGCGGCCGGGAGCAGATAAACGCCTCTTAGCACCTAACGCCTGCCGGTCTTTGTAGAAGTGCGCAAACCTGAATCGAGGCGAACTGCGAGCGGCCGCCTCAATCCGCCGCACGCGCAAGCAGATAGCCGCGGTACCAATCTCCTCGCCGTAAGCGGCAACGCTTGGGCCGTCTGAGCTGCGCGCGCGCCAGCGGCCGTAGCTGGCACGATGCGAAACACGTTGTGCCCAATGACGAAGAACGCGCCTCAGCCGTCTACGTACTTGCGCAGCGGCTCCCAATATCTGGCCGGCCAGCCTTCGTTCAAGCTCTCCCATCGGTCCTCTCGAAATCCCGCATGGTCCAACTCGATACGGGTTCCAGAGCCGCGTGCAATCAGTTCGAATCTCACAATCGAATACACGCCGGGCTGCCACGAAGCGGGACGCCACGCCTGCACGATCCTCCGATCCGGCGCCAATTCCACGTTGCGGCCTTCAATGCGCCCGCCGAACAGCTTGAATGCCGCGCCCGGCTGGGGCTGAATCTCGGCCGTGTCCCCGGTTCTGAAATCGACATCCTGGTGAATGTCGGCGCCTTGCTTCCGGGTTTGACCGAGCGCCGAGGCGGCCCCTAGGCTGCCGAGCATCAAACCCATCCCGCGGCGCGTGACTTTTCCGTCCATCGCTCGATTTTAGCTCCGCTGCTCGCCTTCCTGACGCAACGCGCAACGCGCAGGCAAGCGGCGCATCCCGCCGGTGTGAGACCATGCGGTGTTCTACTTCGGAGTTTAAGCCATGAAACGAGTTTTGCTCGCCGCGGCTGCCGCAACATTTTTGAGCCTGCAGATGGCCGCGGCCGACTTGCAGCGGGCCGTTTTGTCCATCGGTTTTACCAAAGAGAAAGGCTTGGTGGCGGCTGCCTACCGGGGCGGCCAGGTAGTGGTTTGGGATTTCGAATCGGGGCGTGTGAAGAAGGTGTACAACCCGTCCGGACCGAAAAACACTCTGAACCTGCCGTTAGTGCATTTCAGCGCCGGCGGCCGGCACCTCGCCTTCACCCAGGAGGGCGATGCCGGTCTCGTTTCGTACAATTCGGATTCGGGCGCCTCCACCGCGCTGGTGCCTCACCGGCTGCTGGTGAAGGGCATTACCGCCTTTAGCTGGTCGCAGCAGGTCGATTCGATGCTGGTGGCCATCGGGCGCGATATCTTCCTGATCAACGCCCAAGGGCACACGCAGTGGCAACACCGGCTGGAAACGCGCGCCATCATCACCGATATAGTGTGGCATCCAACCGAGAAATACTACACGGTGGCCACCGACAACGGCGAGCTGTCGACTTGGGAAACCACCAGCGGCCGCGTGGTCAGCTCCTTCAACTTGGACATCGGCGCGCATGCCACCGCCGTGAAGGTGGGTTGGACCAGCGAAGACTCCCTGGTGGCATCCGTGCGCGGAGTCAATCTTTCGGCCCTCGACCCCGAAACGCTCAAGCCCAAGAAGACTACCGCCTGCAACTGCCTCGACTTCGCCTGGAGTCCGGGCGGCAAAGAACTATTCGCGTGGTCCCCGCCGTCCATCGCCATCTTCAGCGAGGCCGGTCAGCACATGCGTGACATCCGTACGCCATTTGACGGCGAGGGGCCCATCGTGTGGGCTGGAGAAGGCCGCCTCCTGACCGCTTTCTCGGACGCCGCGGTGGTGCTGCGCGATGCCCACAGCGGCAAGATCATCCGGACGTTTGCCCCATAGTGCTTGCTGCTACCATACTGTTCGGCGGCGGGAGGCTCCAAGCTTGGCTCGGATCGGGCTTGCGGGACCGATTGGGCCTCTCTGGGGTTACCCCAGGGTAACGTGGGAACTGGCATTTCGTCGCGTGAGCGGCACTGCGCGGCTGCGCAGAATGGCTCACGCAGGGTCGGACTCGTTGGAGCCTTCCGCCGCCGCTAACCATGCTGGTCCCACCGCTTGTGGCCGCGCTGGCCAGATCCATTGCCGCCGGGGCGCCAACCGTCGAACAGATCGTGGCCCGCGCCAGCCGGACGCTGGGCAGGCGTTGGCGCTGGCTTCGGCCCTTGGCGCGGCGCTACCTCGACGCGTTTGCCGGCCGTACCCGTCCGCATCAAAGGGACGTGGTCCAGTTTCTGCTTCGCGACGCCGGCTTCCGCCGCGCCCGGTCGAGATACTCCACCGAGTTATGGGTGGAGCGGTGGCTGCCGGAACCGCAGCGGATGCAGCCCGTTCCGACTGCCGCGGCGTGGCGCGTTCCCGCCATCGAATCCCCCGGAAAGCTGGCCGATTGGCTGCTGCTCGATCACAGCGAACTGGAATGGTTCGCCGATCTCAGGGGACTCGGCTACAAGAGGAATCAGCCGCGGCTGCGACACTATCACTATCAGGTGCGGACCAAGCGCTCCGGCGCGATTCGATTGATTGAAGCGCCCAAGGTGCGCTTGAAGAAACTGCAACGGCAAATCCTGGCGGGGATCCTCGCCGCGATTCCGCCCCATCCGGCGGCACACGGATTCACCAAAGGGCGCTCCATCAAGACCTTCGTCGCTCCGCATGTGGGCCAACGGGTTGTCTTGCGGATGGACTTGCAGGATTTCTTTCCGTCCATCGCGGGCGTCAGGATTCAGGCGATCTTCCGCACCATGGGCTATCCGGCATCGGTCGCCGATCTGCTCGGGGGCATCTGCACCAACGCTACCCCGCGCGATGCCTGGAATGGGGCGGCCGCGTACGACGTCCCTCCTGCGCAGTTGCGGGAAGCGCGCGCCTTGTATGCGCGGCCGCATCTGCCCCAAGGCGCACCGACTTCGCCGCCGCTGGCCAACCTCTGCGCCTACCGGGTGGATTGCCGGCTGGCCGGTCTGGCGAAATCGGCTGGCGCCCAGTACACGCGCTACGCCGACGATCTCGCCTTTTCCGGCGGCGAGGCATTCGAGAGGTGTGTAGAGCGGTTCGCCACGCACGTCGCCGCCATCCTCCACGAAGAGGGCTTCAGCGTACATCACCGCAAGACCCGCATCATGCGCCAGGGCGTGCGGCAACACCTGGCAGGCCTGGTCGCCAACCGTTGCATGAATGTGATGCGAGCCGACTTCGACCGGCTCAAGGCCACTCTGACCAATTGCGTTCGCCTGGGCCCGCAGAGCCAGAACCGCGATGCGCATCCCTATTTTCGAGCGCATCTCGAGGGTCGGGTGGGGTTCGTGGAGACGATTAATCCTGGCAAGGGGCGGCGGCTTCGGGCTATACTCGATCAGATCCGGTGGCAGTAAGAGGGGCCTGTACTTCATGAATAGCGCTAGATTTCTCGACAACGTCTGGCTGGATGTGCGCTACGCGCTGCGGACCGCGCGCAAGAATCCGGCGTTCGCCGCGACGGCAGCGATGGTCCTGGCGCTGGGCATCGGCGGCAACGCGGCCATGTTTTCCGTGATCCGCGCGGTGCTGCTGAAGCCTCTTCCCTATGGCGATCCGGACCGGCTGGTCGAGGTGTCGGTCGACAATCCGCGGCGCGCCGGGGGAAAGGGCGGTTTCACTTCGTTGCGCTATGAAGAGACGCGCAAGACCGCCCGGTCCTTCGCGGGTTTCGGCGTTTTCTCGCGCTTCACGGAAGATATGGCGCTCTCCGGCGGCGGCGATCCGGAGATGCTCAAAGGGGCGCGCGTCTCAGCGAATTTCCTCGATGTGCTGGGAGTGCGGCCGCTGCTGGGACGTGCCTTCATTCCGGAAGAAGATACCGCCGGCGGTCCGCCCGTCGTCATGATCAGCTCCAGATTGTGGAAGCGCCGCTTCGCTGCAGACCCAAAGCTGGCGGGCAAGACAGCCATCCTCAACGCAGTTCCATGCGCCATCGTGGGAGTGTTACCCGCGGGCTTCGAGTTTCCCGTTCCGGACCTCGATGTATGGGTGACCCGGCCAGCGGAAACCTCCGCGGTGCCGGCGCGCTTCTGGCCGTTCGTCACCACCCTGAAAGGATTCGCGCGGCTGCGGCCTGACGCCACTTTGGAACAGGCTCGCGCCGAAGCCAGCGTCTTGAACCGGCAATACGTCGCCGCCAACCCCGAAAGCCTCGACTCCGGCGCAGGCGCGGCGCTCCGCCTGGTCCCGCTGCAGGAACAGCTCGTGGCGGAAGTGCGCCCCGTTCTCTGGATGCTCTTCGGCGCAGTGGGCTTCGTCCTGCTGATTGCCTGCGCCAACGTCGCCAGCCTGCTGCTGACCAGGAGCGCCGGGCGCGCTCGCGAATTCGCCGTACGCGCAGCCATGGGAGCCGCTCGCCGCCGCCTGATGGCCCAAGCGCTGGCCGAAAGCCTGGTGCTGGCCGGGGTGGGCGGCGTGCTCGGCATGTTGCTGGCGAAGTGGGCTCTGGCCGCCATCGTCAGCATGCCCGCTTTCAACGTGCCGCGCGCGGGCGAGATCCGGCTGGACGGTGCGGTGCTGGCCTTCAGCGTGGCGGTTGCGTGCCTGACGGGAATCCTCTCCGGGCTGCTCCCCGCGCTCGAAGCGCCGGCAGTGAACATCGCCAACCTGCTGCGCGAAAGCGGGGCTACGGCGGGGCGGGCCGGCCGCGCACACCGGGCCATGTCCAGCCGCGGTCTGCTGGTGGTCGCCCAGATCGGTTTGTCCATCGTCTTGCTGATTGGCGCGGCGCTGCTGATCGAGAGCGTGGCGAAGCTGCGCAGCGTCAATCCCGGATTGCAGCCGGCCAATCTGTTCACCGCCAGGATCGCGCTTTCGCCCGCGCGCTACGACACCAATCCGAAAATCGTGGCTTTCTTCGACGAAGTGCTGCGGCGCACCAATGCGCTTCCCGGCGTGCGCGGCGCCGCCTTCGCGCTGGCTCTCCCGCAGTCCGCCGCGCTCCGGACCAATGTGCAGGTTGGCGAGCAGCCCGAAGGCGACGTGAGCAAGCAGCCCATGTGCCAGATCCAGAGTGCCACGCCGGGATATTTCCATTTACTGGGGATACCCATGCGGCACGGGCGCGAGTTCGAGGAGCGCGACAATCGCCCCGGCGCGCCGCCCGTGGCGATCGTCAGCGAGAGCTTCGCCCGCCTGTTCGCGCCTGGCGGAAACAACCTCGCCGGCCTCGTCGGCCAAGTCATGCGGGAAGGCATGGACCGATCCGGCTGGATGCAAATCATAGGAATCGTGGGCGACGTGCGCGAAGGAGGGCTGGCAGCGGAGGCGACGCCGGAGTTCTATGTGACCCCGCGTATGCACAGTTCGCGGGCGGCTTACCTGGTGGCCCGCACCGAATCCGACCCCAGGCGGCTGGCTACGGCCATTCGCAGCCAGGTGCTGGCGGTGGATCGGGATCAGCCGATTTCAAACATCGCGACCATGGATGAGATCCTCGATTTGTCCATGGGCAGCCGCCGGTTGACCATGCTGCTGCTGGGTCTGTTCGCGGCGGTCGCGCTGCTGCTGGCGACGGTTGGCATCTACGGGGCGATTGCGTTTTCCGGCGCCCAGCGCACCCAGGAACTGGGCATCCGGCGGGCTTTGGGTGCGCAGAACTGCGATATCATGCGGCTCATGTTGGGCCACGGACTGACCCTAGCCCTGATGGGCAGCGCGCTGGGCATCGGCGGCGCGCTGGCGCTGACGCGAGTCATGCGAGGGCTGCTCTACCGGATCAGTCCGGCCGATCCCGCGACTTACATCGGGATCGCGCTGCTGTGGATTGCGGTGGCGCTGGCCGCGAGTTACATCCCAGCCCGGCGGGCCGCACGGATCGATCCGGCGCAGGCATTGCGGGTGGGATGAAGGAGGCCGATTGACAATCGGCCTGCAGGTTGACAACCTGCCCCACGAGCTACTCGTAGCGAAGCGCTTCAATGGGACTCATCCTTGCGGCCTTGATGGCCGGCAGCAGCCCCGCAATCAGCCCCACAAACTCCAGCAGCAGCGTCGAAGTCATCACCGCGAATTGCGAAATCTGCAAGTGAATGTCGCCCGAGCCGCTGGTGTCCTTGAACAGCGGCCCCAGCAGCGGCAGCGTCTGTAACGCCGCAGTGACCCCGTACCCGCACGCCACGCCGAGTACGCCGCCCACCGTGACAATGGTCATGGCCTCCAGCAGAAACTGGAACAGGATCGAACGGCTGGTGGCGCCGATGGATTTCAACATGCCGATCTCCCGCGTGCGTTGCGTGACCGAAACCAGCATGATGTTGGCCAGGCCCACGCCGCCGATGGCCAGCGTCAGCGTTCCCACAAAGCCCAGCAGGATTTGCAACGCCATCCCCATGGTATCCACGATGCGCAGAAATTCGTTGAACACGATGATCTGGATGGCGCGCTCGTCGTTGGCCGAGAAGTTGTGCACGCGCGCCAGCGTCTCGCGCACCTGCCGCACCGCCTCCGCGCGA
>Ga0187855_10002081_pt1 | contig 15270 bp, 12 predicted proteins | sample June2016WEW_8_10_2_FD_132969 | JGI IMG/M metagenome (GOLD analysis project Ga0187855, IMG submission 132969) | Peatland microbial communities from SPRUCE experiment site at the Marcell Experimental Forest, Minnesota, USA - June2016WEW_8_10 | ecosystem: Environmental > Terrestrial > Soil >...
AGGATGTTGATGGCGAACAGTACCGCCAGCGAGCGCCGCAGAGTCTTGGAGTGCACTGGCTGAGAATGTTAGCACAAAGGGAGGTATCGGGTCTGGCAGCCCGTCGGAATATCGTCCCCAGGCCATCCCCGCTCTATAAAATGCAGTAGTGCGATATTCCCCGATCGGTCCCGCCGCCGGGATTTTGCGCTTGACATGGATTCTGGTAATTTGGTCTTGGCAAGCCTTTCAATGTACGTTCCTGATGGGTGCCGATTCTCCCCCAAGTGGCCCACACACGCCTAGCCTAACAGGCTGAGGAAAAACGGATTAAGAGCGCGGGCCGCGGATCAACACCGATGAACGCCGATTGAAAACAAATAACTTGGTCTTGTCTTATCGGCGTGCATCTGCGTGCATCTGCGGCTAAGTTGCCTTTTTCAGCAACCCGCTAAGCGATTACGGAGATCGGGCAATTGCCTTCGAACACATCTACCGCGAGGCATGGACGTTATTTGCGCGAGCGGGCCGGGCGCGGTCATAGAGGAGCAAGCAGTTGCGACTGGGCGCATCGAGTTCTCCGCTCACCTCTAGTTCCGGATATTCCAGCTACAATCTTTATTGCGGTGACACCTGAAGGAGAGGCAAGCGTGTCATTTTCCAATGTGTACGACGATACCGAGAGAGCGGAAGCGTACGCGACCCTCGAGTTCCCCGGCACCTACCATCTGGCATACCGCGATTTGCCTGCGATCATCGCCGCGCACGTCACCGGGCGCGAAGCTCTCGATTTCGGCTGCGGCGCCGGCCGGTCCACGAGGTTCTTGAAAAAGCTCGGTTTCGATGCAGTCGGCATCGACATATCGAGCAGCATGATCCATCTGGCTACAAACGTCGACCCGAGCGGAACCTATCGACTGGTCGACGATGGCGACTTCAGCGCCTTGCAGCCTGCCCGCTTCGACCTGATTCTGTCTGCGTTCGCTTTTGACAACATTCCCGATGTCGCCAAGCGGTGTGAGCTATTACGCGGCCTGGGGCGCCTGCTGAATAATGAAGGACGGATCATCTTGCTCAGCTCCACACCTGATATCTACACGCATGAGTGGGCGTCGTTCACCACGAAGGATTTTCCAGAAAACCGCCGTGCGAAGAGCGGGGACACGGTCCGGATCGTGATGAAGGACGTCCGGGACGGGCGCCCCGTGCTAGACGTTGTGTGGTTCCACGAAGACTACCTGAAACTCTTTGCCGCATCCGGGCTCGACCACGTCGCTCACTACACACCACTGGGACGCGAAGATGAGCCCTACGAGTGGCTGACCGAGACCTCGCTCGCCCCCTGGGTCATCTACGTCCTGAGAAAGAAGAATTAGGCCAGCCTGTGATCGTCGAGTTTGCCGACACTACCAAGGAGTGGTACCGTAACGACAAGCGCCACCGTGAATACGGCCTGGCCGTCCAGCGGCCAAACGGCGACAGCGAATAGTGGATCAACGATCGCCAACTCAATGCCACGGAAATCGCGGCTATTCGGCAACAAGTGAAACACCAGGAAACGGAAAACGACGCCGCCGACTTCCCGACGAGGCGCCTCACAAGACTTGCCGGCCGCGCGCCCGCTCTGTTTCATGAGGCCGCCATGAAATTCCTGTCGCCGCCGGAGCCCGGCATCGAAACTGACGCAACGCCCGGCATGAAAGCAGCGCTCCTATGACCTATCCAAACCTCATGGCCACCGTCGGCCGGACGCCCCTGGTTGAACTCGGGCGTCTGGCGAAGAATCTCCCCGGCCGGGTATTCGCGAAATTGGAAATGCGAAACCCATGCGGAAGCGTAAAGGACCGGGTCGGCGTCGCGCTGGTTGAGGATGCCGAATCGCGAGGCGTGTTGAAGCCTGGCATGACGATCGTCGAAGCCACTGGCGGGAATACAGGTGTAGGACTGGCTTTCGTCGCCGCGATTCGGGGCTACGGGCTTATCCTGACGATGCCGGAAACCATGTCGGTGGAGAGAGTCGCACTGCTCAAGCAGCTCGGCGCGAAGGTCGTGCTGACCCCGGGCATCCTCATGCACGACGCCGTTACGCGGGCGGAGCAGATCGCAAAAGAGGTACCCGGCGCCATCATCCTGGACCAGTTTAAGAATCCGGCAAATCCCGAGATACACAGGAGAACGACGGCCGTCGAAATCTGGGACGATACGCAAGGCGCGGTCGATTGTTTCGTTTCCGCCGTTGGCACAGGCGGAACGATTACCGGCGTAGGCGAGGTTCTAAAGCAGCGGAAACCGGGTGTGAGCGTCGTCGCCGTGGAGCCTGCCAACGCCGCTGTACTTTCCGGCCGCCCGGCGGGGAATCACCAGATTCCCGGAATCGGTGTCGGGTTCGTCCCGGAAGTATTGAACCGTTCCATTCTCGACAAGGTGTTTGCCGTGACAGATGAGGACGCATTCTCGTGCGCGCGGCGGCTCGCCCTGGAGGAAGGGATTATCGCCGGAGTTTCATCCGGCGCCGCGGTGCATGCGGCCCTTGCCGTTGCCGGCCGGGAGGAAAACGACGGAAAGACTATCGTCGCGATCCTGGCCGACACTGGGGAACGGTATGTGACCACAAGCTTGTTCAACCATGCTCCGGCGGGCGCTTAGACCAGAAATCGCTGGAGTTCAGGACTGGGACGATTTCGAAATCGACCAAGTCGCGCCAGCGTTCGACCCAGATGTGCAGCAAGTCTGGATGCAGCGCTTCCATGATCTGGAAACAGCGGCTGCCTGACGGATCGACCCAGCTCTCGTGGTAGACGACGCCCTCGGGCAGCATTCGGCCAGACTGATTGAAACGCTCGCCGATAGAGTTGAGATGGCCTTCCTTAAAGTGTTCTATGACCATGAACAACATGATTTTTGAGGGGCTGGTTGGCAGGCGAAAGCGCCTGCCCGACCATTAAGGTTGTCAGGGTTTGAACTCCACCATATACTGGCTGCCCTTGATGTGCTCGTGCTCGGAGAGCTCGCGGAAGCCGTTCGCTTCGATTTCGCGCACCAGATCCGGCTCATCCAGCCGGATATGCTTGACGGCGTCCATGCCCTGCATGGCGTTGGGCCGTTTGTAATACTCCACGACGACCAGCCGTCCGCCGTCGCGCAAGGCTTGGTGAAATGCCGCGAGCATCTTCTCCGGGTAGTCGTAATGGTGGTAGGAATCGAGCGCCAGGATCACGTCCACGCTGCCTGCGGCGAGATGCGGATCGGTCTCCGTGCCTTTGATGAACGTCACGTTGGCGAGCTTCTGCCGATCGGCGCGCTCTTTTGCGGCGGCCAGGAAATCGTCAAAGATATCTTCCGCGAGCACATGGCCCGTGGGTCCGACGGCGCGGCTCAGATACGGCAGCATGTAGCCGACGCCGGTGCCAATATCCGCGACGGTCATGCCCGGCTTGAGCGCCATGGCATCCACGAGCTCTTGCGGCCGTTCAGTGGCGTCGCGTTCCGTGCTGCCCAAGGTCGCGGCAATCGATTTGCGCCCTTCGGCGGTCTGGTATCGCGCGTTGGCATCGGCGGCAACCTGTGCCCAGAGAGCCGGGCAACATGCGATCAGGATCAGGATGCGGCGAATTTTCATAACGCAGTCTCCATGGGCAGGGCCAGCGGCGGCTCGAGCAGGAAGTCGAGTTGGGCCATCTGGGCTACGGCTTCGCGCATGGCGTGTTCGTAAGTTGGTTCCACGGTGATGACGAACGGCAAGTCGTTCTTCGTGTCAACGGGCAATTGCAGAACTGCCTCCAGACTGATCTGCTTGGCCGCCAGTATAGCGAAAAGGGCGGCGAGGATGCCCGGCTTATCCCTGACGCGGAAGCGCAGGTAGTAGGCGCGTTTCTGCAAGACCACCGACACAGGCTTGTACTCCCCGAGCCTTTCGTGCGCGAACGGCGAGACCCGCTCGGGGCTGCCGCTGCGGATTTCGCGCGCGACGCGCATAAGGTCGCTGACCACTGCCACGCCAGTCGGTAGCGATCCGGCGCCGCGGCCGTAATAGAAGGTGTCCTCGCCGTAGGCGCCCTTCACCCAGATGGCGTTGTATGCGCCTTGCACCCCGGCGAGAATCGTGGAGCGTGGAATCAGCGCGGGGCGCACCGAGAGAATGAGTCCTTCGGAGGTCTGGCGCGCAGCGCAGATCAGCCGGATGGTGTGCTCGAGCTGATGCGCATAGCGGAAATCGAGCGGCGTGATGCGCCGGATGCCCTCCATGAAAATATCGGAGGGCGTGATTTTCTCGCCGAAAGCCAGCGCCGCCAGGATGGCGAGTTTGGAGCGCGCGTCGATGCCGTCGAGGTCGGCGGTGGGATCGGCTTCGGCGTAGCCCAACTGTTGCGCCTCGGCCAGCACGGTTTCGAGCGGCGCATCGCGCTTCTCGATCTCGGTGAGGATGTAGTTGCAGGTGCCGTTCAGGATGCCGTAGAGCGCGGTCACGCGGTCGCCCGAAATGCCTTCGCGCAACACCGCGTGTATAGGGATGCCGCCGGCCACGCTGGCTTCCATGGCCACGTTGATGCCGGCGCGTATGGCGCGATCCCAGATCTCCGGACCGCAGGCGGCGATGAGCTCCTTGTTGGCCGTCACGACGGATTTGCGATTGGCGATGGCCGCGTTGACGATCTCGGCAGCCACGGCGGTGCCACCCACCAGCTCCGCCACAATATCAACGTCGGGATGCGAAACTACTTCGCGCCAGTCCGCGGTTTTGAGCACCGGGCCGAGGGATTCCGGTATCGACTTCGTGGCGATGGAGCGGCAGCAGACGGCGGCGACTTTGAGGCGGAATCCCAGCTTCAGCGCGATCTGGTCCGCGTTGCCGGCGAGGATGGCGAGCGTACCGGAGCCTACGTTGCCAAGGCCCACGATGCCGACGTGCACTTCCTGCATATGGGCATTATGGCATGGGGTGGGAGGGGGCATGAGCCCGGTTCTATGAGTCGGCGACTATAGAGGTGGGTGGTGCCTGAATCAGGCACTACGAGGAGTGCACCAGGCTGGTGCGCTTGATATCATGAAGACAATGAAAAGGCCGTCAAAGGCGCGCGCACGAAGGGCATCATCCGTCCGCCAGAGCGTTACCCTCCCGGCGGAGTTGGCAATTCAGGTCGAGCGCGTGGCCCGGAAAAGGCACCTTACGATGAGCCGGGCCCTAGTTGTTCTCGCGCAGCGCGGAGTCGAGGCTGAAGCAGCGGCGCGCGAGAACCTCACTGCGGCTTATCGCCGTTTCATGGCGGAGGCCGACCCCCAGCGCAAGGGTGATGCGGGCAAGGATCTGATCCGAGCGATCTTCGGGAAGGACGCCATTGCCGAAGATCCGATTCTCTAGCCTTCCACGGCCTCTCTGGGAGCACATTCTTGCCCGTGCAGAGGAGCGTCAGATTTCTCTCCAAGACCTTCGCCGATTACAGGAATGGGTGAAGGCTGGCCCATGGGCGCCTGTGGGTGACTGGTACAAGGATTTCGGCTCATTCACGATCTGCGGCTGCGGAGAGTTTCCAAAGACTATACTGGCGGAGGGCATGACGCCGTTTGGCACGCGAATCGAATAGAAGTTATCGAAGCCGGCTGGGAGATATGTGGCGGACACCGCTTCGCGGGAAGGACTCGTCATCCGCTACTATTCCGCTGCCAGATTCGCTCGTAATACTGGCGTGACCCGGGCCATATCGTTCGGTCTCCGGAGCAGCACACTTCGACGAGTTGGCGTCTCGCCCATGTGGACTGCTTCCAGGCACCAGCGCTCGGCAGCGCCACGTTACGGCCGTCGGATTCGGGCGGGCGAATCCCGGACGGCGCACACTTCGGCACAGCATACTGTGATGGGTCTCCACACACCGACGGAGCCGTTCGAGGGATCATTGTTCAGGAGAAGAGACATGAGCAAAGTTTGGCTGATCACCGGTGCCGGGCGCGGGATGGGGGCGTATATCGCTAAGGCGGCTCTGGCCGCAGGCCATAAAGTAGTCGCTACCGGCCGCAATACCGACAAGGTGGCCCAAGCCCTTGGCAAGTCCGCGGACCTGTTTGTCGTGAAGCTGGATATTACTAAACCCGCCGACGCGGAATCCGCCGTCAAGGCATCTGTGGACAAGTTCGGCCGGATGGATGTGCTGGTCAACAATGCCGCAAACTTTTATGCGGGCTTTTTCGAAGAGCTGTCGCCGGAGCAGATGGAACGTCAACTGTCCACCAGTCTTGTCGGGCCGATGAATGTTACCCGTGCCGTCCTGCCTGTTATGAGAAAGCAGCGTTCTGGCCTGATAATCACAATCTCCTCAACTGCGGGCCTGATCGGGTTTGAATTCGGTACCGCCTACGCTGCGTCGAAATTTGGCCTTGAGGGATGGATGCAGTCGCTGCAGGCCGAGATCGAACCGTTTGGTATCGACACCATCACTGTCAATCCGGGCTTCTTTCGCACTGAGCTTCTGACTGAGGAATCCACAAATTTCGCCGAGGGGACGATCGAGGACTACAACGAGCGAAGAGCGAAGCAAATGGAATTTTGGAAAGGTTACAACGGTCAGCAGTCCGGCGACCCCGCCAAGCTCGCACAGGCATTGATTACAATTTCGAATCAGGAAAAACCACCGCGTCGTTTCATTGCCGGCGCAGATGCAGTCGGCACGGCAGAACAGGTGGCTGCAACCCTTCAGCAGCAGACCGAGGCCTACCGCGATCTGTCCTCTTCCCTCGCATACGATAAGCCGTAGCAATGGAACCGTTGCCCGCCGAGACTGGTCCGAAATGGATCGTTCGAAGAACCGGAGTTGACGCCGCAGAGGGGCGCTATATGGATGTTCAGCCTGCACCAGATGGGCTCCGACCCACCGCGGGAGAGGACCAACGGGGTCAGTTGACGGGAAACGCCCTGATCGTAGATGTGTACCAATCGACGCAGTCCGGAGGCCCGTTCGAGGAAGTAGCCTACCGAACGATCCAGCCTGGCCCGAAGGCTGAGGCTGTCCAAAGGGCTCTAGTTCAACGCCTATGGGCCACGGGCGGCATGGCGGTGAGCTCGAAGAACCGATGAAGGCGGCGTTTCCATTCCCGAGACAGCGAATTCCAAAACCGGACAATCGTGCGTCCGGATGCTGGCCGGTGCGCCTGTGTTGACAGCGGGTTGAAGTGGTACCCGGCTTGCTTTACGTGGACAAATGCCCAACATCTTCCAGGAACTCCGCTACGCTTTACGTGGCTTCCGCAAGAGCCCGCTTCTGGCCGGCGCGGCTCTGATTTCCCTCGCCCTTGGAATCGGGGCGAATACCGCGATCTTCAGCCTGACGGATCAGGTACTGCTGCGCAGCCTGCCGGTCAAAGATCCCGCCCAACTCGTCCTGTTCAGCGCGGCGGGACCCAAGCGCGGATGGGTGGAGTCCAACTACGACGACAACTTCGCCTTCACTTACCCCATGTATTGCGATTTCCGCGATCGCGCCCCCTCGCTAACGGGCGTTGTGGCTCGGTTTCCCATGCGCTTCAGCATGAGCTGGGGCGATCAGACTGAGTTGGTGCAGGGCGAACTGGTGAGCGGTTCGTATTTCGGTGTCCTGGGTGTAGGGACCGTGCTGGGACGTGGATTGACGCCCGACGACGACCGCTTGGGCAATCCGAATGAAGTCGTGGTGCTCAGCTACAACATCTGGAAGAACAAGTTCGCGCTGGGGCCGTCGGTCCTTAACCAGACTGTGCGCTTGAATGGCCGGCCTTTGACCGTCGTCGGTGTGGCCGAACCTGGTTTCAAGGGGGTCGCCGCGGGTGAGGCTGCGGACGTGTTCGTGCCGATCACATTGCAGCCCCGCATGACACAGATGTTCGACGGCCTGGCGGACCGGCGCGGATACTGGCTCAATATCTTCGCACGCCTAAAGCCGGGGATGCCGCGCGCGCAGGCGGAGACGATCCTGAACGGTTTCTGGCGGCCGATTCTGGCTGAGGAAGCGCGCAACACGCCCGGTGCGTCGCAGAAGTATCGCGACCGTTTCGCCGCGAAGCATCTTTCGCTAATGGCGGGCGGGCCGGGCATCTCGGCGGTTCGCGGAACGGCTGAGGGTCCGCTGATCGTGCTCATGAGCATGGCGGGGCTGCTGTTGCTGATCGCCTGCGCCAACATCGCAAACCTGCTGATCGCGCGCGCGGCCGGCCGGCAGAAGGAGATCGCCATCCGGCTGGCCATCGGCGCCGGACGCGCGCAATTGCTGCGCCAGTTGGTTACCGAAGGCGTGAGCCTTTCTCTCGCCGGCGGGGTGCTCGGGATTCTGACGGCTTATTGGACCGGAGATCTGTTGCTCAGCTATCTGCCCACGGATCCCTCGGTAATGGGCCTGACCGCGCAGCCGGATGCCCGCGTGCTCGCCTTTGGACTGGCGCTCTCGCTGGTTACCGGCATCGTCTTCGGACTGGCGCCTGCCTGGGAAACCTTGCGCACCAACGTCTCCGGTAGTCTGAAAGAGCAGGCTTCCGGTGTCATGGGCAGCGCCGCACAGGTGCGTTTCCGCAAGGCGCTGGTGGTTGCCCAGGTAGGCCTGTCGCTGGTCCTCCTGATCGGCGCGGGCTTGTTTGCGCGCAGCCTTTTCAATCTGAAACAGATTTCTCCCGGCTTTCGCGCCGATCATCTGCTGAGCTTCGCGGTGCAACCGTCTCTGAACGGCTACAACCAGGCGCGTATCCGCGCGCTTTACGAGCGCCTGCACGACAGCCTCTCCGCTTTGCCGCAGGTGCGCGGCGTGGCGATGGCCGAAGTCCAGTTGCTGGCTGGCAACATCGATATGTCCGGTGTTGTAGTGCCCGGTTATGAGCCGAAGGAGGGCGAGAGCATGTCCGTGCGCGACAACTTCATCGCCCCCGGATACTTCTCCACGATCGGCATTCCGCTGGTGTCGGGCCGCGACTTTACGAAGCAGGATGGCCCCGGTGCGCAAAAGGTCGCGGTTATCAACGAACAGATGGCGCACAAGTACTTTGGCGGCGAGAATCCCATCGGCCGGCAGTTCCGTTTTGCCTCGGCGACGAAGGACGACGGGGCGATCGAGGTGGTTGGAGTGGTGAAGGACAGCAAGCAGTCGGATCTGCGAGACACGCCAGAGCCATTCGCCTATTATCCGTATGCGCAGCACGACAGCATCATGCGCATGACATTTTATATACGGACATCGCAGGACGCGGCGGTTTTGGGGCCTCTGCTGCGCGAGGAGGTGCGCCGCGCGGATGCCAATCTGCCGGTGTTCGACATGAAGACGATCGAGCAGCAGATCGATGAAGACGTGTTCGCCGAGCGGCTGGTGGCGGTGCTGGCCACGTTCTTCGGGCTGCTGGCTACGCTGCTCGCGGCGATAGGGCTGTACGGCGTGATGGCGTACACGGTTTCGCGGCGCACGCGCGAAATCGGATTGCGTATGGCGCTGGGCGCGGCCAAGCGGGAAGTGCTGCGGATGGTGATGCGCGAGGTGGGTTTGTTAGCGTTGGTGGGAGTGGCCGTCGCGGTTCCCACGGCGTTTGCGCTGAGCAGGCTTATTCAGGCGCAGCTATATAACGTGAAGGGGAACGATCCGGGGATCTTTGCGGGAGCCAGTGTGGCAATCGCCGTGGTGGCAGGGGCTGCGGGTTTGATACCGGCGATACGTGCTACCAGGATCGATCCTATGACGGCCCTGCGGAATGAATAGGCGAACTGATGTGCGCTGGTTGGCAGGCGAAAGCGCCTGCCCCACCTCACTACCTTAGTCATGCCGCAGCGCTGTCATGGCATCCAGTTTCATCGCGCGGCGCGCTGGCAAATAGTTAGCCAGGAACGCCACCGCCGCCAAAATCAACGGCACCGTTAGGAAGCTGACGGGGTCGGTGGGAGGGACTTCGTACAACATATTGGCGATCAATCGCGCCATTCCGGCGGCCGCCGCCAAGCCGACGGCGACACCCGCCAGCGCCAACAACATGCCCCGTCCGACAACCAGCTTCATCAGTTCCTTCCGGCCCGCGCCTAAGGCCACGCGAATACCTAGCTCGTGCGTTCGCAGGGTCACGGAATACGACATCACACCATAGATTCCCGCCGCCGCCAGAATCAGAGCTATCCCCGCAAACACTCCGAGCAGCAAAGTGCGGAAGCGCGGCCAGCCCACGGAGTCCGAGACCAGATCGTCCATCGCATGAAGGCCAAAGATGGGGACGTCCGCGTTCAGCGCGTGCACCTGCCGCTTTATTGCCTCGGCAGTTGTCAGGGCATCGGTTCGCGTGCGAATCACGATGTTCGCGCGCAACTGCGTGTCTTGTGCGTACGGAACGTAGGTGACCGGATACGGACTGCCGGACATCGACCGATGTAGAACGTCGCCCACCACCCCAACGATCTCACAGCGGAACGGCAAGCCGAGGTCGATGTTGAGATGCTGCCCAACCGGCTCCTGGTTGGGAAAGAACTTCTCGGCCAGCGTACGGCCGACGATGACCACCTTCGCGCTGTTCTCGTTGTCACTTTCCGTAAAGTAGCGGCCCTTGATGAGCGGGATGCCCATCGTCTGAAAGTAACCGGGGCTGACAACTCGTTGGTCGGCATTGGGGGTTTCACTAGGGGCCACTGGAGGGCGGCCCTCGATCGTGAAATTCGTATCGTTCGCCTGGCCGCTCAGCGGCAGCTCCGAGACGAGGCCGGCGGATTCCACGCCCGGCAGGGCCTTGAGCCGCTCCAGCAGCGGGCGGAAGAAAGCCAGCGAAACGTTTCTCTTCGGGTCGAAATCGGGGGACATCGGCAGCTCGATTTGCAGACTCATCAGGCGGGCGGGATTGAAGCCCGGATTGACGTGCGCGAGCCTTTGGAAGCTGCGGATCATCAGGACCGCGCCGGAGAGCAGCACCACGGCGATGGCTACCTCCGCAATCACCAGCGTGTTGTGGAAGCGGTGATGCGCACGGCCTGCCGAGCTGCCGCGTCCTTGCTCATTCAGGATCGCCGCCAGATCCGGCCGGGAGGCGCGCAGCGCAGGGAGTAGGCCAAACAATACTCCGGAAAGAATCGAGAGCGCCGCGGTGAAGCCCAGGACCCGGCCATTGAGATGCACCTCGTCCAGACGCGGCACGTTGACCGCGTGGAGCGCGACGAGGATCTTCAGCTCCCACACTGCAAACAATGCGCCCAAAGCGCCGCCCAGCACGGCCAGCAACAGGCTCTCGGTGAGGAACTGCCGCAGCACCCGCCCGGAGCTTGCGCCCAGGCTGCTGCGGATGGCGATTTCCTTTTGCCGCGCCGCGCCTCGCGCCAGCAGCAGGTGAGCGACGTTGGCGCAGGCGATCAGCAGCACGAAGCCGACCGCAGCCATCAGCACGGTGAGGGTCGGCCGCAGATCCCCGACCATCTCGTCCAGAAGCCGCACCAAATGGGAACTGTATACGGCGTTCGAATCCGGATACGTGCGCGCCAGTCCCGCGCACACGGACTTCATTTGCGCCTCGGCCTGTTCGATGGTGACGCCCGGCTTCAGCCGTCCGACGACGCGCAGAAAATGAAACCGCCGCACCTTCAATTCGGCGTAGCCGAAGGGAATCGGCTGCCAGATCTGCGCGTCCTTCGGGAAATCGAATCCGGGCGGCATGACTCCGGCGATGGTCACACCCTTGCCATCCAGATTGAGTGTTTTGCCCACCACTCGCGGATCGGCTCCGAAGCGCCGCCGCCAAAGTCCGTCGCTGAGGATGGCAATCTGCGGCCAGCCCACCTGCTCGTCTTCCGGCAGAATCGCGCGCCCCAAGGCCGGCTGGATGCCGAGCGTTTCGAAGAAACCTGCGGAGACACCCGCGGCGGGCACGCGCTCCGCCTCGCCGCTGCCCGTCAAGGTCAGATTCATCTGCAGGAACGCGGAGAGATGTTCGAAAACTGTGGTCTGCTTCCGGTAGTCGACGAAATCCGGCGGCGAGATTGCGCCGCGAAAAGGCGTGCCGGTGCGCACGTCCGCCGGCCAGAGCCAGATCAAGGCGCGCGGCTCGGGGTAGGGAAGAGGATTCAACAATACGCCGTTGAATACGCTGAAAACCGCCGTGTTCGCGCCGATGCCGAGCGCCAGGGCGATCGCCGCCACGGCGGTGAAAGCCGGGTTCTGGGCCGGCGTGCGAAAACTGTAACGGATATCCTGTAACAGGTCTGCCAGCATGTTTCTCCTCTCTCTTGTTCCCAAGACGACGGGCTCGCGCAACCGCAGTTCTTCGACCTCGCGCAACTGCTGCGCCAGCCGCTTATCCTCACCGATCTCCTCGAGCGCCGTGCGCTGCGCGTCGGCTTCCGTAGCGCCGGCCGCCCGCAGCTCCTGGTAGCGATCCGCGAGGTGCTGCGCGAGTTCGTCCACGATCTCCGATTCGCGCTCCGGCCGCAGCGGCAATCCGGCCAGCCGCTTTTCGATCTCGCTTCTCCACTCAGGCATGTTCGGGTCCAGTGATGCGGCGGATGGCCTCGACGAACGCTTCCCAGCCGCGCCTTTGGGAGGCCAGCACGGTGTGCCCTTGCGAGGTGAGGCGGTAGTACCGGCGCCGCCGTTGTCCCTCCTTCTCGACCCAGCGCCCCTGGATCCAGCCGCGCTTTTCCAGCCGGTAGAGCAGCGGATAGAGGGACGCCACGTGGAATCGCAGGGCGCCCGCGGACCGCTGCTCGATGAGTTTGCTGATCTCGTACCCGTGGCGCGGCCGGCTCTCCACGAGCGATAGAATCAACAGCTCGGCGCTGCCCTTCTTCAGCTCGCGGTCCAGGATCGCCTGGCCTATATATGCCATAACAATATATCGTACAGGCATGGATGAGGATTTGCAAATGGCGGTTACCGCGGACTGTGAAGAATCGGTTGGCAGGCGAAAACGCCTGCCCCACCATTCTGCTTCTGGAAAGAGGGGCGTAAAATAGTCGGAATGGCGCAAGTCAAAGCAACTCCCCAGACATACGACGTGGTAGTGGTAGGCTCGGGCGCCGGGGGCGGCGTGGCGGCTCACGTCCTGACGCTGGCGGGGGCCAAAGCCGAAATACCGTGCCGCTTTATATGTGGCGCGCGCTTTCGCGCGGGGCAGGATTTTCACCGGGCAGGATGGGACGGCAGCGCGATTGGCGGACCGCGGCGGGATGGAGCCGGGCCGTGCAGGCTACGTAGGGCTAAACCGGCTCCAGGAATTCTGCTTACTTTAGCCGAAATACCGCGCCGCTTTATAGAGTGGCGCGCGCTTTCGCGCGGGGCGAGATCTTCACCGGGCAGGGTGGGACGGCAACGCGATCGGCGGACGGCGGCGGGATGGGAGCCGGGCCGTGCGGGCTACGCCGGGCGAAACCGGCTCCCGGAATTCTGCTTACTTTAGCCGAAATACCGTGCCGTTGCCGTTGGTTCCGCCGCCCGGTGTGGTTCCATACAGCGCTCCATCTAAGCCGATCGTCACACCGGCGCTGGGGTTGGCCCCGTCGCTGGAGTTGAAACTGTGGAGCACGGTCTCGGTCCACGATCCGTGACTGGCGGGTGGCGTCAGCGAGAACACCGTGCCGCAGCCGCCGGAGCAGGACGTACCGGCTCCACCTGCCGTGGTGGTTCCATACAGCACGCCGCCCTTGCCGACAACGACGCCTCCATTCGGGTTGTTGCCGTCGCCGCCGCCGGTGAAGTTATAGAGGGTCGTCTCGGTCCAGGCGCCACCCGAAGACGAGGGTGGTTTCAGGGAGTACACCGTGCCGCAGCCTTTACTGCACGCGGTACCGGCTCCACCCCATAGGGTAGTTCCGTAGAGCACGCCGCCGGGGCCGATCGTCACACCGGCGTTGTTGGGGTTGTCGGGGGAGTCAGGCGTGCTGCCGAATGTGTACAGTATAGTTTCGGTCCAAGAACCGCCGGAAGTAGCCGGCGGGGTCAAAGAGTACACTATACCCCCGCCGCCGCCAATTCCGCCGTTCGTGGTCGTGCCGTAGAGTACTCCGCCGGCGCCGAACGTCACGGGCGACTCGGGATACGACCCATCATTGGTGTAGTTGAAATTGTAAATTGACTCAGTCGTCCAAGATCCGCCGGGAGACGTTGGCGGCGTCACGGCGAAAACATCACCCACCCCGTCGAAGAGGGTGGCGCCCTCCCAACTGGTGCCATAGATCACGCCGCCGCTACCGATCACTACAGGGGCGTAAGAATACGTGATCACGGGGTAGTTATCGCTGATGGCTTTCTCCACCCACGCAGCGCCCGCGGAGGCTGGGGGCGTTATCTGAAACACATTTCCGCCGCCGCCGCCCCCATGCTGACAGCGTTCGGTGCACGAAAACTCGGTTATGCCGTAGATCACTCCATCCGGACCTAGCGCGACACCGGAGTTGGGCCTTTCGCCGACTTCGGCGGTAAGGTTATAAGCTATTTCGGTCCAGGATCCGCCTGGCGTTGCGGGCGGAACCAAGGAGAACACCGTGCCCCAACCGTTGTCATAGCTTTGGCCATAGGGCCCGCCGTAGTAGGTGGTGCCGTGAAGCACGCCGTCGGCGCCCATTACGACGCCGCCGATCGGATCGGCGCCATCGGTGGGATACCCGGCGAAAAAATGGAGCGTGGTCAGCGTCGGCGCCGGCTGCGCAGCCGCGTAAACGGGAAAGAGAAGGAGCGCTGCGAGGATCGTCCACACCGGCCCCTTAGTTCCAGTATTCATATGTCCCTCTAGAGACGAATCCGTCTTTACGTCCTGGGCTGAGACAGAGTATAATACTGAGCACCGAGGTTGACAAGCGGAAGTTTGTCTATAGAGTACTACCCGGCAAGCAATGTTGACCCCCGCTTGCTTAGGCGGCCATGCGCCAGGGCCGATCGCCTTTGGTTTCCGAAGCGGGCGCCCGGGTGCGCCGGGTCTGCCCGCCCTTTTCGGGCGTAGAATAGTCGGAATGGCGCAAGTCAAAGCAACTCCCCAGACATACGACGTGGTAGTGGTAGGCTCGGGCGCCGGGGGCGGCGTGGCGGCTCACGTCCTGACGCTGGCGGGGGCCAAAGTGTGCATGCTGGAAGCCGGCGGGTGGTACGACTGCACGAAACAATCCGACATGTTCCAGTGGCCGTACAACGCGCCGCATCGCGCGGCCGGCACGAAAGAGAAGCCTTTCGGCTATTTCGACGCCACGCTGCAAGGCGGCTGGCAGTTGCCTGGCGAGCCCTACACGAATGCTCCCGGAACGAACTGGATGTGGTGGCGCGGGCGCATGCTCGGCGGCCGGACCAATCACTACGGCCGTATTTCGCTGCGCATGGGTCCCTACGATTTCAAGCCCTA
>Ga0187855_10002082_pt1 | contig 15257 bp, 13 predicted proteins | sample June2016WEW_8_10_2_FD_132969 | JGI IMG/M metagenome (GOLD analysis project Ga0187855, IMG submission 132969) | Peatland microbial communities from SPRUCE experiment site at the Marcell Experimental Forest, Minnesota, USA - June2016WEW_8_10 | ecosystem: Environmental > Terrestrial > Soil >...
CCCAATCGAGGAGCCGTTGCGCGACGACGTCCTCCATCGTCTGGTCGTCGACGCCGAAGATGATGTCGCCGAGTCGTTCCTCGATGAGTACGCGAACGAGCGACTCTTCGTTGACTAACAGCGACGTCGCGTGCGCGGCGTCGTCGCCGCGCGCGGTCAGGCGGACCTTGATGCCCTCGATGCCCGAGGCGAGGAACGCGATCGTGACGCGGTCGTCATCCACGAGCTCGTCGAAGCGCGGCGCCACGGCTTCGGCCAGAGCCGATTCGCTGGCGCCCCACGTGCGCAGGACGCGGCTGGTGATCACCGACGTCGTCCCCGCGGCGGCCTGGCGCGCCATCAAGTCGGGCAGGATCGCGCGCTCGAACATGTCGGTCATCTCGTAGGGAACGCCCGGCACCGCGTAGACGACCTTCTGGCCGACCGCGCAGATCAGCCCCGGGGCCGTGCCGCGCGTCTGGGGGATGATCGTCGCCCCGCGCGGCACGTCGGCCTGTAAGAGGTTGTTGTCGGGCATCGTGCGACCGCGCGAACCGAACATGGCGCGGATCTTCTCCACGATGTCCTCGTGACGATCCAATGGGACGTTCATCACCTCGGCCAATGCAGCGCGGGTGATGTCGTCCTGGGTCGGACCGAGTCCCCCGCACACGATGACCGCGTCGCTGCGCGTGAGCGCGGTGCGAAACGCGAGGACGATTCGCTCGTGGTTGTCACCGACGTGTTGGTGGAACTGCGAGGCGATACCGTGGGCCGCGAGCTGTTCACCGAGCCACTGCGAGTTCGTGTCGGGGATCTGCCCGAGCAACAGTTCGGTGCCCACGGCCACGATCTCAACGCGCACGCAGACCGACCTTCTTGCCCTCGACGTAGTACTGCCACCCGGTATAGACCGTGAGCACCGCCGCGATCCAGATGACGGTGACGCCGATCCAGGTGTGATGCGCCGTCACCGGGATGACGCAGAAGGCGATCGCCCAATCCTGGGTGAACGTCTTCCACTTCGCGAGCTTGCTCGCCGGAATGGAGATCCCGCGGCGCGCGGCGCGCGAGCGATAGACGCTCATCCAGATCTCACGCAGCGTGATGATGGCGGCGGGGATGATGAAGCCCTTGAGCCCGTGGGGACGCGCGAGTATCAGCGCGTAGAGCGACCCCAGGACGATGACCTTGTCGGCGAGCGGGTCGAGGAACGCGCCCGAGGTGGTCGTACCGTGGCGGCGCGCCACGATGCCGTCGAAGTAGTCCGTCATCGCCGCCAGGAATCCGATGAGCGCCGTCCACCACGAGATGCGGTCGAAGACGATGAGGTAGATGAAGACCGGCGCCACGAGCAGGCGCGAAGTCGTGAGCATGTTGGCGGGCGTGAGGAGCGCGGATTCGCCGTAGGTGCGATCGCTCGTCATACCCGTACCGCCTCCAGATCCGTTCCGTGACTCGCCACGATTTCGCACTCGACCAGCATCCCCACGGGTAGTGACTGATCCACCATCACAATGCCATCAATCTCGGGACACTCGCGCACACTTCGCCCGACGCCGGGTGCGTCGATGAGGAGTTGCTGTCTCGTGCCGACGAGGACGTCGCGCCGACGCGCGGTGATGGCGTCTTGGAGTTCACTCACCTCGCGCAGTCGCTCGAGAGCCAACTCGTGGGGCACCTGGCCGCTGAGGGAGTCAGCGAGCGTGCCCTCTTCGGAGGAGAACGTGAAGAACCCGGCCCAGTCGAGCTGGGCCGCGTCGATGAACTCGAGGAGTCGGCGCTGGTCGTCCTCGGTCTCACCCGGGTAGCCCAGGATGAACGACGAGCGGAACGTCGCTTCTGGGTCACTCGCGCGGATCGCCGCGATGCGTTCCAAGAATCGCTCGCCGTCGCCCCAGCGCTTCATCGCGCGCAGCAGCGGTCGCGACGCGTGCTGCAAGGACAGGTCGAAGTAGGGCACGCCGCTCTCGAGGATCGCGTCGATGAGACCCGCGGTGAGTCCTGACGGGTACAGGTAGAGGAGTCGCACGCGGTCGACCTCGCGGCTCAGCGTCCGCGTCAGTTCGATCAGCGGCTGCGTGCCGCCGTCGTCGAGCACCTCGACCGGCTCGCCGCGTCCGGCGCGACGTCGGTCGTGTCCCCAACTAGCGAGGTCCTGGGCGATCAACACCAGTTCGCGCACGCCGCCCTCGGCGAGGGCGCGGCCCTCGGCCAGGATCTCCTCGGTCGAGCGGCTTCGCTGGTCGCCGCGGAACGAGGGGATGGCGCAGAACCCGCAGCGCCGGTCGCACCCTTCGGCGATCTTGACGTAGGCCCACGGCGTGGCCGACTTCGGCCGCGGCAGGTTCAAGAGGTCGAAGGAGGGCAGCGGCCGCGTCCGCAGGGCGACGGGTGTCGAGGGGACGAACGCCGTGAGGCTCTCGCCGAAACCCGCGACAAGGTCCACTTCGGGCAGCGCCGTGGCCAATTCATTGCCGTAGCGCTCGGCCATGCAGCCGGTGACGACCAGTCGCGCACTGGCGCTCTTCACGTCGGCGAGGGCGAGGACGGTCTCGATCGACTCCTCACGGGCCGCTTCGATGAAGGCGCAGGTGTTGGCGACGACGAGGTCGGCCTTGGCGGGCGACACGGCCTCGACGTAGCCCTGGGACTCCAAGAGCCCCGCCAACTTGTCGGAGTCCACGTGGTTCTTGGGGCACCCGAGCGTCTCGATCCAGTACCGCACACGTCTCCTCAGTTGACGACAACACCGAGCGCACTGCGCTCGGTGGTAATGGCGGAGAGGGAGGGATTTGAACCCTCGGGCCCACTTTCGCAGGCCGCATTCTTAGCAGGAATGTGGTTTAAACCGAACTCACCCACCTCTCCCAGCCGACCCATCCTACTAGTGGAACGTCACTATTAAAAATGGTTTCCGTTGGTGAAGTCGTCATGATGCGATGCACGCCGGACGACGTCTTCCGCAACTGAAACGGAGCCAAACCCAGCGTTACACTGACAAACACCACGACGTCGAACACACTCGGAAGGACATCTAATGCGCCACCTACGACTCACGTTTGCGGGGCTCGTGACCCTCGCCACGATTGGTACCGTGTCGCTCTCCGATGGGGTCAGCGCCAACGCGTCGCAACTCCCGTCGCTGGCGTCGTGCAAGACGTCGATCAACGCGGTGGAGTACACCAAGGGCAAGCTCACCATCGCCACCGACACGCCGGCCTACACCCCGTGGTTCGTCAACAACACGCCGTCGAACGGCAAGGGATATGAGTCGGGCGTCGCCTACGCGATCGCCAAGGAGCTCGGCGTCAAGAAGTCCAACGTGGTGTGGGTCCACGAGCCCTTCAACGCGAGTTTCGCGCCCGGCATCAAGCGCTTCGACTTCGACATCAACGAGATCTCCTACACCAGCGCCCGCGCGAAGGTCGTGACGTTCTCCAGCGGTTACTACGACGTCCAGCAGTCGATCATCGCGTTGAAGGGCAGCAAGATCGTGAAGGACCACTCACCGGCGCAGCTCAAGACGTATCTCTACGGCGACCAGATCGGAACGACGGGACTGCTCTACATCGATCAGGAGATCAAGCCCACGAGGTCACCCCGGGTCTACGACTCGTTGGCCGACGCCGCCTCGGCCCTGGAGACCGGCCAGATCGACGCCATCGTCCTGGACACGCCGGACGGTCAGTACATGGCGTCGCCGGGCGCCGGCGAAGTGGTCAACGCGAAAGGCAAGACCATCGCCGTCCAGGTCGGCCAGTTCCCGAGCGTCGGCGAGCACTACGGCCTTCTCTTCCAAAAGGGCGACAAGTTGGTCGGATGCGTGAACGCGGCCATCGCGGCGCTGAAGTCGAACGGGACGCTGTCGGCACTGCAGACCCAGTGGCTCAGCATCTACAACAGCGTGCCGACCATTAAGCCGTAGGTTCCGTGGTCAACGGGACCGACGCGCCACCGTCGGAAGAGACTCCTTCATTCCTAGCGCCGCGCCGAAAGCAACTCCTCCTCGGTCGTCGCGCGGTGCTAGCCAGCACCGTCTCCACGGTGGTGATAATCGGCGGACTCATACTCGCCTTCTATCTGGCGCCCGGTGGTGCGCTCGTTCGCCACTTCTTCTTCAATCCGCATCTGATGTGGCAGTCGTTCGTGGGCGATCCCAGCAAATCGCTCAGTTCGATCGGACTCGGGCTGTTCATCAACATCAAGATCTTCTTGATCGCCGAGGTCTTCATCCTCATTTTCGCCCTCGCCCTCGCGTGGACGCGTATGTCCAAGTCGCCGGTCCTCCTGCCGTTTCGGATCCTGGCGACCGTCTACTCCGACGTGTTCCGGGGCATTCCAGTGTTGTTGGTCTTCCTCCTGGTCGGCTTCGGCGTGCCCGGACTGAAGATCCACTTCATCTCGTATCAGTCCCCGGCGGTATACGGTTGCGTCGCGCTGATCCTCACCTACAGCGCCTACGTCTCGGAGGTCCTGCGCGCCGGGATTTACTCTGTGCCGAACGGACAGCTCCTCGCCGCCCGTTCGCTCGGTCTCACCAACGCGACCACCATGCGCCGCGTCATCCTCCCCCAGGCGGTCCGCACCGTCATCCCGCCACTGCTCAACGACTTCATCTCCCTGCAGAAGGACACAGCGCTGCTCTCGGTGATCGGGGTCATCGAAGCGGTGCAGGCCGGAACGATCTACCTGAACTTCAACTTCAACGCGAGCGGACTCGTGGTGGCGTCGATCCTATTCCTGCTCATGACGATCCCCCTCACGAGGTTCACCGACAGTCTCATCGCTCGTGACCGCAACCGGCGATTGGCGTCGGTATGAACGAGGTGATCCTGGAGATCGACGCCGTCGTCAAGCGATTCGGCGACAACGAAGTCCTGCGCGGCGTTTCGCTCAACCTGCATCGCCACGAAGTGGTCTGCCTGATCGGCGCCTCCGGTTCAGGAAAGTCGACGCTGCTGCGCTGCATCAACCTCTTGGAGACGATTCAAGGAGGCGACATCACGCTCTTCGGGCAGTCCCTCACCGATCCGCGCGTCGATCCCGACAAGGTGCGCCGCCACACCGGTATGGTCTTCCAGTCCTTCAACCTCTTCCCGCACCTCACCGTGCTCGAGAACGTCCTCGTCGGACCCGTCCGGGCGCTGAAACGTAAGCGCGCCGACGTGCTCGATGAAGCGTTGACGCTGCTGGAGCGCATCGGACTGCGCGAACGTTCCGATGAGTACCCCGACCGCCTCTCCGGTGGTCAACAACAGCGCGTCGCGATCGTGCGATCACTGGCGATGCGCCCGGCGCTGCTGTTGCTGGACGAGGTGACCAGCGCACTGGACCCTTCGCTCGTCGGAGAGGTGCTCGATCTGCTGCGTGACCTCGCGGCTACCGGCACCACCATGCTGATCGCCACGCACGAGATGAACTTCGCGCGCGACGTCGCCCAACAGGTCGTCTACCTCGACGGCGGCGTACTGGTGGAGAAGGGGACGCCGGAACAGATCTTCTCGAACCCGCAGCACGAGTCGACGCGGCTGTTCCTGGAACGAGTGCGTTAAGAGGCCTGTGCTCGTAGTTCCGGGAAGTTCATGACCTCGTCGAACAACTCTCGGTCGCGGCTCCAGGTCAGGTGCGCGTGCACGCTCTCGAGCGGCACCCAGGTGAGTTCGTCGACCTCCTCGTTCGGCGCGAACTCCACCTCGTTGGCCTCCATCAAGTAGTAGGCGACGATCTTCGGCTTGCCCTTGCGGTGCGTGTAGTTCGTGGTGCCGGCGAATCGAATGACCGCGCACGACATGCCAGTCTCTTCGAAGACCTCGCGCAGCGCGCCCTGTTCGAAGGTCTCGCCCTCGTCGATCTTGCCCTTGGGGAAGGTCCAGTCACCGCGCGCTTCACGGTAGATGCACGCGACCTCGACGCGACCACCGGGAACGAATCGTCGGATGATGCCCCCGGCCGCGCGAATCAGGTCAGTCGGTGCATCCTTCGGGACGATCAGTTCACCGCTCAAGAGGTACACGTCGCTAACGGTAGATGACCGGAGTGCGAAGGGCGGGTATTACGTCGTCCAGTTCGCAAAGATTTCACTTTTCGTATGCTAACGAGAATGCTCGTCGCCGCCATTCCACTGGGGTGGCGTCTCACGGTGTACGTACTCGCCGGGATCGGTGCGGGGATCGCCAACGGCATCGCCGGCGGTGGGACCTTTGTCACATTCCCGACGTTGCTCGCGACCGGCGCGTCGGCGTTGACCGCGAACGTGACCACGACGGTCGGCGTCGTGCCGAGCTACCTCGGCGGCATCCGCGGCTTTCGGTTTCAACTGCGCGGACACCGCGACCTGATCCGTTCGTTGGTCCCGTCGTGCCTGCTCGGCACGGCGACGGGGTGCTCGCTGCTGCTGCTCGGTTCACCGCATCTCTTCGCGCTGGTCGTGCCGTGGCTGATCGGCTCGGGCACGTTGCTGTTCGCGCTGGCGCCGCTCATCACGAAGCGACTGGCCCACGTCGATCACGCGCACCGCGCGCGGCGCTGGGGACTCTACGTGGGCGTCTTCGTCGTGGCGATCTACGGCGGCTACTTCGGCGCCGGGATGGGAATCCTCCTGCTCGCGGTGATGGCGCTCAGCCTGCCCTTCGAGATTCAAGAGCTCCAGGGACTACGCAGTGTCCTCTCGCTCATCATCAACGCGCTCGCGGCGTTGATCTTCGTCCTGCGCGGTCACCTGATCGTCGACGCGGTCTACATGTTCTTGATCGGCACGCTCATCGGCGGCTGGCTCGGCGCGATGCTCATCCTGCGGCTCTCGCCCAACGTCGTGCGCGTCGTCATCATCGTGGTCGGTCTGGTCACGACGGTCCGGCTGGCGATCACCGCGTAGTACGAATTGACGACATTATCGATAAGATTTGTCGATGAAGAGATTCTTCTCCTTCCCCAACCCGGTCAACGACGCGGCCGCGCGCACCGTCGCCCTCGGCGTCGTGACCATGTCGGTCGTCGCGCTTCTAACCAACACGGCGTGGCTGCTCATCCCGCTGACCTACGGTTTCGTCGCGCGCGTCGCGGCCGGGCCGAAGATCTCGCCCCTCGGACAGTTCGCGGTGCGAATCGCGGCGCCGCGTCTCACCAAATGGCAAAAGCCGCTGCCCGGTCCGCCCAAGCGATTCGCCCAGGCCATGGGACTCGCCTTCAGCGGTACGGCGACGATCGTCTGGCTCACGGCCGGCTGGGGCGACGCGCGCTGGATACTGATTCCGCTCATCTTCGCCGCGTCCCTCGAGGGATTCCTCGGCTACTGCCTCGGGTGCACGGTCTTTGGCTGGCTGATGCGCGTCGGCGTCATCCCCGAAGAGATCTGCCTGGAGTGCGCCGACATCACTCGTCGTTACGCCTCGGTAACACACACGGAGCAGTAAGAATCTCCTAACTTCTTGGACAACATTGGAAGGTGCAGTGTTCGAGGTGTCCCAGTTTTCCTAGGCTGAGGCCATGCGCCGCGAACCCCTCCGTTCCCGCTGGCTTATCGGGGCCTTGAGCGTCGCGCTCCTCGGACTCGCACTCCCCCTGACGAGCGCCGCCGCGGAGGCCCGCGTCGTCGTCGTGGGCAACGCTCCGCTCCCGGCCAACGACACGGTCGTCAACAAGCCGATCACCACGACCTTCGACGTGACACTGGCGCCGCGCTCTCGCGCCGGTCTCGCCAACTACATCACGAGCCTCTCGGACACGGCGTCACCGAACTATCGCCACTTCCTCACGACCGATCAGTTCGCGAAACGGTTCGGCGCGAGCGCGTCTTCGGTCCACACGGTTCGCGAGTACCTCGAAGGGTTCGGACTACACGTCGGATCGCTGAGCAAGGGCCGTCTCGTGATGCACGTCACGGGTACGACGACGCAGATCGCGCACGCCTTCACCGCGACGCTCGACACGGTCCGTCGATCGGACGGCGTCCTGGCGGCGCAACTCGTGACCAAGGGCACGGTGCCCGCGCCGGTCGCCCACGACATCGCCGGCATCGCCGGGATCTCCAGTGTGGTGCAGCCGTCGGACAACTTGGTCGTCTCGCACATCGCCTCGCACACCGCGGTCGCGACGACCTGTCCCGACGACGGAGGCGAGACCTCGACGACGCCGAACGCCGACGGCGGCTACACGCCATTCCAGTTGTCCCAGCTCTACGGTCTCAACACCGAGTGGGCGAACAACATCACCGGCACGGGCCAGACCATCGCGGTGTACGAACTGAGCGCGTACGACCCGGGCGACCTACAGACGTTCCTCAACTGCTACGGGCTCAATCCCACGATCACGCCGGTCAACGTCGACGGCGGTCCGACCGGTGGCTACGACGACGAACCGACGCTCGACCTCGAGGAGGCCGCGGCGATGGCCCCGGGCGCCACCATCGAGATCTACCAGGGTCCGAACAACAGCAACGGACCGATCGACACGTACCAGCAGATCGCTGACGACGACACCGCCACGGTCGTCTCGACGTCGTGGGGCACGTGTGAGAGCGACCCCAACGGTGACCCGTCGGCCGAGCAGCCGATCTTCGAGCAGATGGCGGCCCAGGGACAGACCATCGTGTCGGCCGCCGGGGACGCCGGTTCATCGGACTGCAACGGGATCACGAACAACGACGCGGCGGTCGACGACCCGGCCTCCCAGCCCTACGTCACCGGTGTGGGCGGACTCACCGTCAACGACATCGATCCCCTGAATGAGACCGTGTGGAACACCCCGGTGAAGACCGGGGACCCGGGCGCCGGCGGCGGCGGCGTCTCGGAGCTGTGGTCGCGTCCCTCGTGGCAGAACGCCCCCGGCATCCCGGCCGGCGCCACGATGCGCATGGTCCCCGACCTCTCGACCGACGCCGATCCCAGCACCGGCTTCGTCCAGTACTACACCGGGTCGGGTCAGGGCGCCTGCACCCAGAACTGTGAGGCCGGCTGGAACTCGGTCGGCGGCACGTCGATCGGCTCACCGATGGTGAGCGCCCTCATCGCCACGGCGGCCCAGGGCTGCGACGTCACGCGACTGGGCTTCATCAATCCGTCGCTCTACGAGATGGCCTCGACCGGGTTCAACGACGTGACGAGCGGTTCGAACGACCTCTACAACATCGGCGTGTACAGCGCCGGTCCCGGCTACGACATGGCCTCGGGCCTGGGCAGCCCCGACGGCGCGGCGTTCTTCGCCGGTCTCTGCCCCCCGAAGTTCGACGACACGACGAGCTCCTTCGTGGTCGCGAAGTCCAGCACGGCGGTCAACGTGCCCGTCAACGCGACGGCCACCCTGCGCGACACGAGCGGTGCGGCGCTCACGAACGCCCTCGTCAACGTCACCGCCACCAACGTCGGCGGTAGCGGCCAAGTGCTCATCGACGGCGACCGTTCGAGCGCGTCGACGAACGGCAGCGCGACCTACACCGTCGCGACCGACGCGAACGGCGTCGCCGAGTTCAGCGTCTCGGGCAGTTCGCCAGGTTCGGTCGACATCGTCGTCAACTACGAGGCCGAGTCCATCGGCAAGGCGACCATTCAAGTCACGTCGGGCGCCAAGGTCACCTCGAAGGTCCCTGGTCGCGCGACCATCGCGAAGCTCACCCCGATCGTCGGCGGCTTCGAACTCGTCGTGCGCGCACCCGCGTCCGACGGCGGCAGTGCCATCACGTCGTACCAGTACTCCGTCAACGCCGGCGCGAAGTGGATCTCGATCGCGACGCACGCGATGTCGGTCGTGGTGCGCAATCTGGCGAGAGGCAAGACGTACCGGGTCGTGGCTCGTGCGCTCAACGCGAACGGCGCGGGCGCTTCGTCATCGGTGCAGACAATCGTCACACGAACGTAACAGTCGACGCCTGATCAGGTGGTCGTTACACAGGTCCGAAAATACCTCACCCCTAGACTCCTATGGAGAAGGTGCACGACGAATTGGGTTGATACCCGAGAGGTACGAGTGAAACTTCGACGAGTAGTGCTGTTAATCACCGTGGTGCTTGCCAGCATCACAATCGCGGCCAGTGGGTCGCGTGGTGCGACGTCCCTCGCCGCCCCGGCCGGACTGCCCCTCTACCAGTTCGTCGACTCCGGCACCGGCCCGCTACCGTGGAACGCCCTGTCCCTCGAAGGTTCGATCGATCACACCACCATGGTCGGTGCGCCCCACGGCGCCAGCGACGCCACCGAAGGCGTGCTGGCGTACCGAACCAACCACGACCAACTCGCGCTCTTCACCCAGACAACGACTGGTGTGAAGACCTGGACGAACCTGTCGACACCGGCGAACAGCCTCCCCGCGCCGTCTTCCGACCCGATACCGTTCTTCGATCCCTCGGGCAACGTCGACCTGCTCTACATCGACGACGTGTCCCACGTGATCCTGCTCAGTCAGAACGATCCGGTCACACCGTTGTGGCGTCACCTCCGCGAGCAGAGCGCGTGGCGACCCTACGTTGCGACCGACCTCTCGGCCCTCACGGGCGCCACCGCGGCCAACGGACTGGCGAGCATCCTGGTGAACGGTCTCTCGGCGACGATCGCCTACCGCACGACCAAGAGCACGATCGAGGTCCTGCAGGTCGGCTGGTCCGCCGGTGAACCGATTCCTTACATGACGAGCACGCCGGGCAGCGTCACCGTCACGGCTTCACCGACGACGCCCACCACCACGACGACCAAACCGGTGACGACGACCACGAAACCGGTGACGACGACCACGAAACCGGTGACGACGACCACGAAACCCGTCACCACGACGACCAAACCGGTGACGACGACGACGAAACCCGGCACGACGACCACGAAACCTGTCACCACGACAACGAAACCGGTGACGACGACGACGAAACCGGTGACGACGACCACGCTCCCCGCGTCCAGTGTCACCGTGGCGAGCGATCCGATCGTCATTCCCGGACCGGCCCCTACGTTCGTCACCACGTCGAACGTGGGCGATCTACTCGTCTACACCGCGAGCGGGACCACTCTGGGTTCGTGGTCCGTGCTCGACGTCTCGACCTTGACGCTGGCACCGAAGATCGCCGGAACGCTAGCTATGGCCTACAGCGACTCCGCGGTCGACGTCGCCGCCCTCACGAGCAGCGGTGACGTGGAACTCTTCAGCTCACCGATCACGTCTAGCCCGAGTACGAGCGCCAAGGTCGTGAGCGAACCCGTCTGGTCGGCGCTCAATGTGACCGGCGCCGCGACCGGCGCGCCTCCACTGAGTGGTTCGATCTTCGTCAGCGCGTCGCCCACCCTGATTTCCATTGACGGTCAAGCCGCCAACTGGGGTGACCTCTTCTCTCTCACGAGCGTTCCGGGTTCGGCGACGTGGAGCGCTACCGACGTGTCGGCGACGGGCGGGAGCGCCGCGAAGACGGTCGGTGGGGCCGTCACCGGCGTTCAGGTCGGCCCGACGCTGACACTGTTCGCCGCGGGTGTGAACTCCCCGCCGCCCCAGGGCGTCGGGGTCTACGCGATCCCGTCGTCGAAGTGGGGCCAGGCCATCAGCGACGGCTGGCCGATCGTCAGTGAGACCGGCGGTCTCGGTACGCAGAGCTCGCCCTGGGTCGGCTTCACGTCGGCCACCACGGTCGCCAACTCACCGGACTTCTTGATGGGCCAGAGCATCTACAACTCTCACAAACGCGTTACCTGGCTCTCGTTCTGGACCGTGAGCGGACCGCTCAAGGGCCAGCCGCAGACGACGACGAACTACTACAACCACGGATTCGCCGCGGGCGCCTGGGTGGCGACGCAGATCGATCAGTACCGTTCGCTCGGCGTGGGACTGAAACCGGACTGGGTCATCTTCGATCCCGAGGGTTACCCCGACAACCACTCCGGACTCGACGCGCCGGCCGGGTCGTCGAATGCGACGCTCGCCCTCTACGCCACGTACTGGAGCGCGATGTTGAAGGGCTGGGCGAACGGTATGGCCTCAATCGACCCGAACCTCAACGCCGGCGTGTACGCGTCGCAGTCTGAGTATCGCAACTACGACCTGGTCACGCAGTCGATGCCGGTCTTCGTCGCGGTCGCCTTCGGTAACGGCGGTCCGACGCCCATCGGCGGCGCGACGGGCTCGAACATCCGGGGCTACATCTCCTTCGCCGCCAGCTGCACCCCGACGTCGACGCTCGCAACCGAGGAGTCCACGCTTCTTAACCCGCCCTGGTCGGGCCAGTTCAACACGTTGCAGTTCAACGCCGGTGTGTACTGCGCGCCGGCGGCGCCGTAGTCTGGGCCGATGAGCGACGCCACCGATTCGACTGACGCCAACGAGAGCAACGACGACCATGAATCCAGGGAGTCCGGCGATACCGCGGACCCCTTCGGCGAAAAGGTCCTGGAGCTGCGCAATCGACTCAAGCACCTGACCCAACCCCTGGTCGACTCGCTCGATTCGCGCCTGCGCGACCAGATCGATCGCCGGGTCGACGACCGGGTGGACGACCGGGTCCAGACCCTGGTCGACGAGGCGCTCGCCGCGCGGCTCTCGGTGATCGAACGCGCCATCGCCGACATCGATCGCGCCCTCAAGGAGCTTCAGAAGTAACCCCTACGGGGTCTTGTCCTTCGAGCGCCACGTCGCGCGACCGTCGCGGTCGCGTCGGATGGCCCATCGCATGGTCAGCACGACGAGCACCAACGTCGCCGCGATGAAGACCGAGAAGACCGCGATGAACACGTCGTCACGCTACGACGTGTCACACCGGCGCGCAATTGTTGACACATGACTTCCGTGCTCGACTCCTCACGCGTCAGTGTGGTGGAGGCGATGCGCGGGGACCGAACCAAGCGTCCGCTGATCGATATCGCGAGCGCCGGTGGACTCAGGTCGCTCCTCGAGGACGGGATCTACGAGATCCTCGGCGCGACCCGGCTCGACGCGCCACTCGTGGTGCGCGCGGCCTCGCTCCAACAGCGCTTCGCGATCACCGATCTCACCATGTCGAGCGCCGGTCGGATCCGCGGCGTCTTGATCGGACAGTTGTTGCGACTCCTGAGCGTAGGGATGTCCATCGATCACGCCTTCGACGACGCCGTCTCGGCGTGGCGCGGCGACGTCGGCACGAACGAACTGATCGTTTGCCTCGACGCGCTCGACCACGACGAACGCGCTCGCCTCGCGACCGACGTGGACGCCCACTACGTCACGCTGACGCGTGCCCTGGGTGATATCCCGGCGCACTGGTTGCCGCGTAGCTGCGTGCGCACGACACAGCGTCTCGCGGGCGGCAGCGTCGTGTTACGCGACGTCATCGACCTCTTGATCGGCACCTCGACGAGTGAAGTGGCGTCCATCGCCCTCTTCGACGTCACCACCTCCCCACTCGGCGAGGGTGCCGAACGATCGATGCGCTACCACGCGCTGATGCAGACGCTGCGAACGTCGGTGATGCCATTACGGACCTGCACGTTCTCGAGCGCCACCGGGGAGATCTGGATTCGTGACGTCGACTACGAACTCCTCGCGCGAAGCGTCGAAGACGTGCTCGCGAACATACGCGACCAGTGGAGCGCGACGTGACCCTTTTGCATCGCCGACTGACGAAGTCCGATCTCCTCGAACTCATCACCACCGCGCCAACCGAAACAGTCCACCTGAGTGACGAACACCGCGTGTCGCTCTCGACGCGCTTTCGCGCCGTGAGCGTGCCGGGGCATCGTCGGCTCGACGCGTGGGGCGTCGAGCGCGCCGGGCGCGCCGGTTCGACCTTCCGGTGGTCGCCGGCCAGCGCCCGTCGAGTCCTCGGCAACGCCTCCCTACGTCGGATGACGACGCGGCCGGTGTCGGTGCGCGACGCCGTGCGCGACGAACTGGGAGACCAGATGTTGCGCGCGACCTCGGGCTATTCGAGGAGCGGTTCCCTGTCGCACTGGCTCGCCTCGGCGCCGCATCCGGTCATCGGGCTGGTGACCGCCGAGGCCGTGAACTGGGCGACCCAGCTCCAAGAGATCGGCCAGTGGCTCGAGGTCCCGTGGGAGGTCGCGTCCAGCGACGCCTACTACGACGTGGCCTCGGCGCGCACGACGCTGCGCGCCCGTCGCGACCTCGTCGTGCGCGCTGAGGAGACGCGGACGATCGTGCGCGTGCGCAGTGGGTCGCCGGGCAAGAGCGCGGGACCGGGGCTGCGCGCCGACCTCACGATCGAAGCGCTGGCCGACCACGACGGCGTCGCGCCGGTGCGCTACGTCGGGCTCTGGCCCGACGCCGGTGTCTGTCTCGCGGTCGACGGCACGATGAGCGACCTGCGCAGCGGCGCGCGCGACCTCGTTCGCACGGCCGTCGCGCAGCGACGGAGTGGAGTGCCGCTGGCGGCCTAGGTACTGATTCAAGGGCTGCCCGAGTAGCCTTGATGGGTCATGACCTTGAGAACTTCCCTTAGAAATATCGCGATTATCGCCCACGTGGACCACGGAAAAACCACCCTGGTGGACAAAATGCTCCGTCAAACCGGATCGTTTACGGCCCACGAGGAGCTCACCGACCGGGTCATGGACTCGGGCGATCTCGAACGCGAAAAGGGCATCACCATCCTGGCCAAGAACACGGCGGTCAAGTGGAACGACCTCACGATCAACATCATCGACACGCCCGGTCACGCCGACTTCGGTGGCGAGGTCGAACGGGGCCTGGCCATGGTCGACGCCGTCATCTTGTTAGTCGACGCGGCCGAGGGACCGCTGCCCCAGACGCGTTTCGTGCTGCGAAAGACCCTCGAGAAGCGCCTCCCGGTGGTGCTCGTCATCAACAAGGTCGACCGGCCCGACGCGCGGATCAAAGAGGTCGTCGCCGAGGTGGAGAACCTCTTCCTCGACCTCGACGCCGACGAGCACCAGATCTCGTTTCCGATCCTCTACGCGAGCGCCCGTCAGGGCTGGGCCTCGCTCGACGTGAACGACACCTCGGGCGACCTCACGCCCCTCTTCCAGGTGATCGCCGACTTCGTGCCGGCGCCGGAGTACGAAGAGGGTCACGGCCTGCAGGCGCTCGTCTGCAACCTCGACGCCTCCCCATACCTGGGCCGCCTGGCGCTCTGTCGCGTGATCAACGGCAACCTGGAGCGCGGACAGCGTGTCGCGTGGTGTCGCATCGACGGCACCATCGAGCACGCCAAGATCACCGAGCTCTTCATCACCGAAGCGCTCGAGCGCATCCCGGCCCAGAGCGCCGGCCCCGGCGACATCGTCGCCGTCGCCGGCTTCGAGGACATCACGATCGGCGAGACCCTGGCCGACCCGGAGAACCCGATCGCGCTCGAA
>Ga0187855_10002083_pt1 | contig 15257 bp, 17 predicted proteins | sample June2016WEW_8_10_2_FD_132969 | JGI IMG/M metagenome (GOLD analysis project Ga0187855, IMG submission 132969) | Peatland microbial communities from SPRUCE experiment site at the Marcell Experimental Forest, Minnesota, USA - June2016WEW_8_10 | ecosystem: Environmental > Terrestrial > Soil >...
CAAGGTGAACCTCCTGAGTTCGGGAATCGGCCCTTCAGCAAGCCCCATTCTCCAAGCCCAGTCGGACGTTTCCGCGCCCCCGCTCACCCCGGGGGCGCGGTCGTTACTGCACGCTCCGGGCTAGTGCCCCACCGTCGATTCGACGGCCGACGGCTTAGCTTTGGCGCCTCCGTCGGAAGCAATCAGGAGGCTCGCAACCGTCACGACCGCCGAGACGACCCCGATAACCGCGATCACCTCGACGGCGAGGCGCTTGGAGATCATGCGCAGAGCGAAATAGATGGCGACCGCCATGACGGCGATCGTCACAACATCGCCCACTGCGCCCGAGATCATCGAGGTTGCGATGAGCGAAGCACCAATTCCATCGATCACCGCACAACCGAGAACCGCCGCGACGTTGCGGCTTCGACGACGGCGCCTTTCGCGATCCGCCCGCCTTTCGGCCTCGGTGTCATCGAGGCGCTTCTTGACTTGCTTTACCTCTTCGCGAGAGCACGCGACTACCTACCTACGCGCGTCTCGGGATCGGTGGTGGACCGCGAGCGAGCTTCCCATTCTGGATGCTCATCGAGCATCTCCGGGGCAAACACAAGCCGCCAGCGGGGTACACAAACGTTCGCTATTGGTTTGTCACCGAGGGGGTGCCTGAGATCGAAGCGGATATTTCCGGGATCCGCGACTACTCGTCTCCACTGGAGGGGATGTACGGGCCAGGCAGTCGCCCACGTATCGTCATCGAGCACGACGCGAAGATGCGCTGGGCATCAGCAACGGCGTGATCCCGCTCGATCCTCAGGCGATCTGCCTCCTGCTCCGCCGCAAGCCTGTCGGCTCGGGCCCGCTCGCGAACACGTTCTGCGTCGGTGATCCGCTGTGCAGCCGAGTCAAGCTGGGCTTGGAGTTCGGCAGCCTTAGCTGTGATCGCCTCCTCGATCATCTGTTGGATGACGACCGGATCGGCCTCCTCGCCAATCTTTGTCGCCATTGCCTTGTCATTCACGACCGCGATGGCAACGGCGGGCGGCACGTCCTTCAGTGAGTCGATCGATCGGGTGATCCGCTCAAGGGCTGCTAGCTGTGCCTCGCCCCCAAGCGCACTGCTCGCCTCCCCATTTGTCGGGTATAGATCTGCGGGATGCTCCTGAATTCCGAGGCCTTCCAAGAACCGTTCGAAGTGAGCGAACTTCCCGAAAAATGACTCGGCCCCCTCGCCGGATTCACTCGCTGTGCGCCAATAGGCAGCCTCGAAGCCCTTCTCCCCGGTGACTTGGGCCATGACCGCCGCAACCTTTCGGGACTGGGCATAGCGTTCTACGTCTTGGCGATTGCTTCTGATGCTCGTCCTCAGCTCGTCTGCTGTCCAGGGCGAGATGCGGAGTGTCACGCCAAGCTCTCTGCAGAGGTCGAGGAACCGTCGCGCAGCAAATGCCTCCTTCGCGCTCCCGACGCCCAAGACCGAGTACAAGAAGTTGGTATCCAGGTAAAGTGTGACCTTGCTCGCCTCTGCACGCGCTAGTTCTTCCACTCGGGGGTCCAGTGTCATCACGGTGAGGTAGAAGCCGGTATTGAGTAGGCGCCCGAGATACTCACTCTGCGCCTCGGTGGGGTTACGCACTAGCAGCCTGAACGCAGCCGCCCTCTGACGTTCCAGATCCTCGTCGCATCGCGGCAGAAATCCAAGATCGATCTTTTCGATGGCCGCGATCAAGGCAGGAGCCTTCGGGTGAGCGGGGTAAAGCAGAAGACTTGTCTCAGCCCCGTGCGTGGCGACCACTCGGTCGAGCCACGGGCCAACTTGGTCCTTAAGTGTCGAGATGTGCTCGTCAGACATCGTCGGGAAAGAGCGGCGGATCGCGACCTCCCACTCGACGAATGCGGTTCCGCGAGCCTCTTCCCACGCGATCCGCTCGCTGTCCAGCGACGCGCCGGCGTCCTCCGTTAGCTCGATCCCTCCGCCGACCTTGACCGCTCGCCCCTCAGCTATAAGCCTGTCGCGGGCCTCGCGCACCTCCTGCAGCTCTAGCTCGATGCAGAAGCGTTGCTCGACGAACTTGCGGCATTCCTCTAGGTTCGCGAACTGCCCCCCGTTGGTTTGAATGGCGGCAGCGACAAGGTCGTCGTGAGCGGCGTGCATATCCGCCGACCCATCCTCAAACGGCCGGTACTGAGCCAGGAGATGGACTGCCTGGGGATCTATCGTGCTGAAGTCCATTCTCGACGCTCCCAGATTTGGGGCAGTAAACGATACCGGCCGGTGCGGACGCGACTTCCGACGCGAGTTGCGTCTCCGGGCGCACGTAGGCCTGGATCGGCCGGCGGGTCCTCGACCAGCAACTGATCTGACCTGGGTTTCTCGTAGCCGGCGGTCTGGAATCAGGCGGCGGCGATCACGATTTCTGACTCCTGCTTGCATGCAGTCTGCGAAAGCGCCCACCCGCAGCACCGAACGCTCTTGCTTGGGACGATGGTCAGGCGTCTTGCTACCTGTGAAGCGAGCTACCTCTTCGCCTGGCAGAAGCGAGCGTGTGGAGTCTGCGGGGCGACGCGCGTGGAAATCGTCCGGCTCGGAGGCCTGACCGGAACTGGCGCGCACCTTGGCTGCGCCCGCGGGTGGGTCTGCGAGACTGCCAGCCCTTCGATTATCCGGCGTTGGTGAGGAGGAGCCGCCCGTCTGTGGCGAGCGTGAAGTCGGGGAGCGAGAAGCGCGTGGCGAGCAGCTCTGGTATGGCCTCTCGCTCGAGCGGCGTCACGCTTGTGCCCGCGGGCGTTTGCTCGCTGAGGGATAGCTCGCTCCAGTCGCACAGCAACGTGCCCGTGCCGTCATCGCTACGAACGCCCACGATCAGGCCGGTGACGAACAGCGAGCGCGGATGCGTGGAGGTCCACCAGTTGCTGGTCTCGACGTCGATCAGCGGAACCGGCTGGGGGAGGAAGGCGTAAACATCGGCCCATTCGTCCCCCGTCAGCTTCTGGAGCACGAGCTCGGAGCGGTCCTTGACGACGCGAAAGCTCCAGCCCGACTGCTCTTGCGTGGGCCCCGGTCCGAATGGGATCGGCTCGAGGATGCTGCCGGTGAACCCCACGTCGGCGTGCCAGCTCGCGCCGTTCTCGCGGACGCGCAGGAGGAGGTGACTGCGGGGCCGCACCACGCCCGGCTTCGCGCCCTTGCGCATGCGTGCCAGGAACATGTCCACCTCCGCGCCGAGCGCCTCGAGGGCTGCCTTCAGCAGCAGGTTCTGCTCGAAGCAGTAGCCGCCGCGGCGTTCTCTCACGAGCTTACGCTCGAGGTCCTCCACCTCCAGTGACACCGGCAGGCCCTGATGCGGGTCGAGGTTCTCGAAGGGGATCGAGGTCAGGTGCGCCCTGTGCACCTGCGCGATGCTCGGACGCCCGTCCAAGCCGATCCGCTCAAGGTAGGCGTCCAAGTCGAACACGCCCGCACTCTAGCCGCCGCTATCGCATAACCCCACTAGATCTCCGAGGCCCTCGGTGGTGCTGTCACCGATCGCGACATACCGTTCAAACGCGGGCATCGGGCACCATCGGGCGCACGATATCTCTCGGCATCGCGGGCAGAGCTGCAGTCAGGTGGTCCGAGGCGCTGGCGCGTGGTGTGGCGCCCAGGCACGATCAAACGCGTCTTGGTCGAGAGCCAGCAGCCAGCAGGCGGCGATCTGGTTCCCAAGCAGCCGGTAGAGCCCGACAGTCGACCAACGATGTTCGACCCCGCCGAACGTCGCGGTACCGTCCGTCAGGACTGCGACGTGAGTGGCGCCCACGAGTATCTCTTCGGGATGCAGGCGGAGGGTGTTCGACGCTATCGCCCGGCGCCTGTGGAAGTAGTCGATGACCTCGCTGATCCCGTGGTAGTCGCCCGCGATCGCGTTCTCGCCCGGGACGTGCCACTCGATCTCCTCGGTCAGCAGCGCTCGTATGGCGTCCATCTCGCCGCCGGAGTACATCGCGTTCTGCGCATCGTGCAGAGCGCGGAGGACCGATAGAGCGTGAGCGCGATCGATGCTGCTGGCGCCGGCGGGCTGATGGGCGGTGCTCATGTGGATCGGTGCCAGTGCTCGAGTAGTCCCATGTGGATGAGGTCCCAGTAGCCGTCGCTGGCCTTGCGTGCGTCTCGCGCAAGGCCCTCGTCTCTGAAACCTGCCCGCTTGTAGCAGCGCAGCGCGGGCTCGTTGAACGAGAACGCTACGAGCTCCAGTCGGTGCAGGTGGAGGTCGTCGAAGGCGAACGTGACGAGCCAGTCCATCAGTCTCCCGGCGATTCCCCGTCCGCGCATCTCCGGGGCTACGGCGAAACGACCGACCTGTCCGAGCTCGTGCTGGGGCAGGACCGTCAGCTCGACGTGTGCGACGACGGTCTCAGGGGTGCCGGTCACGGCCGAGATCAGGTGCCGGTGATCGCCGGAGGTGTCGGCGTACTCGGCGAGCTGACGCTCATCGAGGGGGAAGCTGAAGCGCAACCCGGTCCATTGCAAGAGCTCGTCGGGTGTGCTGGCCCAGCCCAGCAGCGCCTCGGCGTCGCCTGGGCGAAACGGGCGGAAGACGAGCTCATCGGACGTGGCGTTCATCGTGGATCGACCAGGCAATCTACGGAGTGCCCGCCCGAGTACGTCGAGATCATCGCATCACACCGGCGCGGTCGATCCAAGGCATCGGGTGCAGCGAATCGCCGTTGTGTCGTCCGCCTGTTCAGTGGGAGGTGTGAAGACGCGTGCCGTCGGCCCTCAGGCGGCCGATCCCTGGGAGGAAGCGACCGGTCCGCGCGGCGTAGGCGGTGTACCGCTCGCCGTGCACGCGTGAGAGGTGGGGCTCCTCGACGAGCCGCGTCTGCAGCTCGACGGCGAGCGTCAGGAGGACGGCGCCCGCGATCGTCACGGCGTTGGGTGCGACGAGGGCGATGCCCGCAAAGGAGGGGATCATCGCCGCGTAGATCGGGTTGCGCACGCGCGAGAACGGGCCGTCGGTGACCAGCTCGGTGTGCTCGGCGGGATCGACGCCGACCCGCCAGGCGTCGCCCATCGCGAACTGGGCGAGCGAGGTGACGGCGATTCCCATGCAGGCGAGCACAACGCCGAGAATCCGGGCGGCCTCGCCGTCGAGCGCTTCGATGGGGCTTATCGTGCCCGCCAGCTGGAGCGCCGGGCCGGCGAGGCACAGCACGAGCGCCAGTGTGAACAGCAGCCCGACGATCCGCTCGGACCGCGAGACGCCGCGCAGGCCCTTGAAGCCCGTCGACCCCGTCCGGCGAGCCTGGACGACTATCCGCACCCCGAAGGCGAGCAGGCCGTAGAGGACCACGAGAGCGAGTGCGAGGGTGGGCACCCCCGTATACTGAGTAATTGCTCGCATGTCGTCAACTCGCGTTCCCGGCCGGCGTCTTGAGCCACGCAGGCTCCCCAAGCAGGCGCGCTCGGGGGCGACCGTCGAGGCGATCCTCCAGGCGGCGGCTCAGGTTTTCGAGCGCCAGGGCTATGCCGCCGGGACCACCAACCGGATCGCCGAACGGGCCGGGGTATAGATCGGCTCGCTCTACCAGTACTTCCCCAACAAGGACGCGATCCTCGTAGCGCTCGTGCACCGCCACCTCGCTGAGGGGACAGCAGCGCTCGAACCGCACCTGCGGCGGTTGAGCGACGGGGCGCGCTTTGACGAGGTGCTCCCGGACATCGTGGGCGCGACGGTCGCGCTGCACGCGCTCGCGCCCATTCTCGACCCCATGAACAGCGGGGACCGCGAGAACTTCGAGCTTTTGACGCCGCTCCTCGCTGGCGCTGACGGACGTTCCTTCGAGATCTTCTCTGTCTCGCCCTTACGCGCGGATCAGGTGTCCATGTACGCACATCTCCACTCCTCCGAGCCGCGCTGGTGGCTCTCTTAAGACTCGCCGTGGCCAACGGCTGTGGGAGAATGCGTGGCGATGACGGGGCGAGCAGCGACGACCTTCGACAGCACCGTGGAAGAGCTTTGGAAGCTGATCGGCCAAGTCAGCGACGGGACGCTCCAGTTGCCCGAGTTCCAGCGGGACTGGGTGTGGGATGACGAGCGCATCAGGAGCCTGCTCGCCAGCGTCTCCGTCGGCTACCCCATCGGGACTCTGATGCTGCTGCAGACCGGCAACCCGGAAGTGCGCTTCAAGGCGCGCCCGATCCAGGGCGCGCTTGCGACAAGCGTTGAGCCGGAGCGGATGCTCTTGGACGGGCAGCAGCGCATGACTTCCCTCTACCAGGCGCTGGCGTGCGACGCGCCGGTGCAGACGCAGGATGACCGCAAGAAGCCGATCCAGCGCTGGTACTACATCGACATGAGGCGCGCGCTCGACCAGCGCGTCGACCGGGACGAAGCGATCATCTCCGTGCCGGTGACGCGCCAGCAGCGGACCCTCCACGATGTCGTCCTGGACGTGAGCAGCGAGGAGCTCGAGTGGGAGCAGTGCCTGTTCCCGCTGCGGCTTGTCTTCGGACCGCACGCCGAGACGCGCCGGTGGCTGCGTGGCCTTGAAAGGCACGGACTGCCAGAGGAGGCGAAGGCGCGCGAAGATCTCATGGACCGCTTCGACGCGGAGGTCTTGAAAGCGTTCGAGGGCTACCTGATGCCGACGATCGTCCTCGGCAAGGAGTCTCCGAAGGACGCCGTATGTCAGGTCTTCGAGAAGGTGAACACGGGTGGCGTCTCTCTGACCGTCTTTGAGTTGCTCACGGCGACGTTCGCCGCCGACGACTTCGACCTGCGCGAGGACTGGAAGCGTACGCACGAGGCGCTGGCTGCGCACAACCCGATGCTGCGCGCAGTCGAGGCAACTGACTTCCTGCAGACGATCGCGCTGCTGACGACGTACGACGCGCGGCGGCGCTGGGACGAGCGGGCGCTGTCCAACGGCGAGGTCGAGGAGGACGGGCGCCCAGCGGTGAGCTGCAAGCGCCGGGACGTGCTCCGGCTCACCCTGGAGGACTACGAAGCGTGGAGAGAGCTGGCGGTGCGCGGCTTCGAATACGCGGGTCGCCTGCTCACGAGCCAGTACCTGTTCACGCCCAAGGACCTGCCCTACCGCACGCAGCTGGTGCCGCTGGCCGCGATCTTCGCCGTCCTTGGCCATGTGGCGGAGGAGGAGGCAGTGAAGGCGAAGCTGCGCCGCTGGTACTGGTGCGGCGTCTTCGGTGAGCTCTACGGCTCAGCCACGGAGACGCGCTTCGCCCGCGATCTGCCCGAGGTGGTCAGCTGGGTCGGGGGCGGGCCGGAGCCGGACACGGTGGCGCAGGCCAACTTCGCACCCGGGCGCTTGCACACGCTGCGCAGACGCCAGAGCGCCGCTTATAAGGGCCTGTACGCGCTACTCATGCGCGACGGTGCGAGGGACTTCCGCACCGGCGAAACGATCCAGCTCGCCACCTATTTCGACGAGCAGGTCGACATCCACCACATCTTCCCGCAGGGCTGGTTCAAGGACCAGGGCATCGACAACCCGGTGATGGACTCGGTCGTGAACAAGACGCCGCTCTCGAAGCTGACGAACATCCAGATCGGCAAGAAGGCGCCGAGCGTCTACCTGAGCGCGATTGAAGCCAAGTACCGCCTGTCGCGCGAGGAGCTGGATGCGATCCTACGCACGCACGTCATAGACCCGGAGATCATCCGCACGGACGACTTCGACGCGTTCTACGCAGCGCGCTTCGAGGAGCTGCTGCAACGCATCGAAGCCGCGATGGGCAAGCCGATCCCCCGGGAACCGGAGGAAGCATCGGCGAGCGCGGGCCAGGAGAGCGTGGACTACGAGGGTGCCGCTGCTGCCGACGGCCCGCTGAGCACCGTCGGCACCGGGGACGAACTCGCCTCCGTGAGCTGAATCGGCGCTCGAAGCACTTCATGCGCGGCGAGCCAGCTGCGGCGCGTGTATGACTGCGGGTTTGGGGCGCTCACCCTGGAGAGTGCCCCGGTGGACCCACAGTTCTGAAGCTATGACGATGTCCAGGCGAGCTGTTCGCCCGCCGCCAGGCGTCGCCCCGGAGGCGATTGCCGGCGAGATCACAGCGCTCGTGCACGCCTACATCCAGAAACAGGTTCCGCATCAGGCCTCGGCGCGGAAGCTGCGCGCGATCTCCTCGCCGGTGCCGAAGTAGTGCCGGAACACATACAGCAGGGGGCTCCAGCGTTGAGGATCGATGTGGCTGGTGGCGGGCTTGACGATGCTCGTCGACGCGTGGACCCGTTGTACGTGGGTCTCGACAATCGCGAAGAACTCGCCGTCGGGACGCGTGGCGGGCTTGTGGACTGCTGTGACCTTCGCCTCCAGCTGCAGCGGGCACTCCGCGATGCGTGGTGGCTTGACCGTCTCTGAGGTGGTTGGGGTTAGGCTCGCGGCCTCGAACTTGCGTGGCTCGTAGCGGAACGTGTCGGCCTTGTGTGGCCCCGGGGGGTTGCGGCCGGTCAGCGGCGCGAGCGCCTCGACCTGCTCGGCGAGGTCTGGGCCGGGTAGGTTGATCACGCACTCGCGCTCGCGTCGCAGGTTGGCGAAGGTGTGCGCGGTGCTCTCCCAGCCCATCACGATGACGTACCCGAGCGCCCAGGCTGAGGACATCGGCCCGATGTTCGGTGTGCCATCGCCGTTCAGCGTGGTGACGAGCGCGACCGGCGTGCCGAAGTAGAGGATGCTCGGCCAGATCACCCGGTGCTCCCCCACCGGGGGTATGTGTGCTGCCCTGGCCTCACCCCGGCGCGGTCGCACCGTCGAGGCCTCATCCCGCGGCGCTCGCGCTTTCTCGGCGTGCCCCTGCCTTGATCGCATCGCCGCAGTCTCGCCCGCATCGTTTTGGTGTGCGCCGAAATGTGCGCGGCTACGATGGGGCGCCCCGGTATGGAGAACACGCTCGACATCACCCGCCTCGCGGGGCTGCTGGCCGACAGCTCGCGCGCCACGATGCTGCAGGCGCTCATGGACCGGCGCGCGCGCATCGCCGGTGAGCTCGCCCGCCTCGCCAGGATCGCGCCCTCCACCGCCAGCCAGCATCTCGGCCGCCTCGCCGACCGCCAGCTCGTGGCGGTCGAGGCACAGGGCCGCCACCGCTACTACCGGCTGGCCGACCCCCGGGTCGCTGCGCTGCTTGAGAGCATGATGGCGTTCGCGCCCGCCTCTGCGCCCGCCGCGCCTCGCGCGTGGAACATCAGCTTCGATCTGCGCTTCGCCCGCACCTGCTACGACCATCTCGCCGGCGCCGTCGCGATCGCGCTCTACGACCGCCTCGCCGCCGACGGCACGCTTCACGCCACCCCGCACGGCGTCGCGCTCACTCCCACCGGCGCCCGGCGCATGCGGTCTCTCGGCATCGACACGGAGGCCCTGCAGGTGGGTCGCCGGCCGCTCGCGCGCGCCTGCCTGGATTGGACCGAGCGCCGCCACCACCTCGCCGGCGCGCTCGGCGCCACCCTGCTGGACAGCTTCCGCGCACATGGCTGGCTCATCCCCCGCAGCGCCCCCCGCGCACTGCGACTCACGACCGCAGGGCGGCAGGCGTTCGCCAGCCACTTCGACATCGACGTCGGCGTCCTCACCGACGCGCGGACGCTCCCGGCACACGCGCCATCGCCATGAGCAGTCCGCAGGAACAGCTGCTGCGCCGCGCCTACGAGGCGTTCAACGCGCGCGACATCGAGGGCGCGCTCGCGACGATGCACGCGAACGTGGATTGGCCGAACGGGATGGAGGGCGGGCGCCTGCACGGCCACCGCGAGGTTCGCGAATACTGGCGGCGGCAGTTTGACGTGATCGACTCGCTCCTCGAGCTGCGGCAGATGGAGCAACGACCCGACGGTCAGGTGATCGCGACGGTCCGCCAGCTCGTGCGAGACCCCGCTGGGAACGTGGTTTCCGATCAGATTGTCGAGCATCGCTTCGCGATCGCCGACGGGTTGATCGAGCGCATGGATGTCCACCACTCCTGGAGGATCTGCAGCGCCGGCGAGGAGAGCATCGCGGCCGTGCTCGACCTGTGGGTCGCGGCGGGCAGCGTTCCGAGCGTCAGCGACTCTCCCGAAGGACTGGCGCGGCTGCTGGCCACCGACCCCCAGGCGCTGCTGGTTGCCGAGCTCGACGGCGTCCTGGTCGGCTCGCTGATCGCTGCGTGGGACGGCTGGCGTGGGAGCTTCTATCGGCTGGCGGTCGCCCCTGAGCATCGACGCAAAGGGGTCGCGACTATGCTGCTCAGGGAGGGCGAGCGGCGCCTGCGCGAGCGGGGCGCGATCAGGCTCACCGCGATCGTCGCCGACGACGATCCGACCGCGATGAGCTGCTGGCGAGCCGTGGGCTACGAGCGCCAGCAGCACAGGGCGCGGTTCGTGCGCCACCTCGATGGATAGCGCCCAGTACGCTTCGTGCGGTGTCACGACCCGTGAGTTGGCGGTCCGATATGCTGGCATGTACACCCGGTCGGCTTCCCGGGGATCCGTGACGTGAAGCCTGACCACCCGGCTTTCGAGCACATGCGTCTTGCCGTTGAGGCGCTCGTGACCGGCCCGGGACCCGCACGCGTTCGGTTGCAGGCGGCGGCGCACTTCGGCGCAGCGTTCGAGAGCAAGATGCGGACGTCCGCGGAGGAGCATCTGCGGCTGCGTATCGGAGCGGGCCTCGTCGAAGGGGGAGAGGAGGGAGGATGTCGAGGCTGACGCGTCTGATGCTGAGATCGCTGAATCGATCGCGCTGCTCGATGAGGCACGAGCAGTCGAGATCGCCCGCGACATGCTCCGTCTGTACGAACTGGTAGCTGGTCTGCGTACCGACGACGGCTTCGGGCTATCCGAGTGACCCGGCTGACTCTTTTCCGGACCCTCCGACGGCGCTGCCTCGGCCGTTTAGCATGCCGGCGATGCGCCGCGAAGCAGACGAGCCCACCGACGAGGCCGAGCGCCGCGGCCCGTTCTGGGATGTGGTGGAAGGTCGCTCCGCGCCTCCCCCCGCGGCCGTACTGCTTGGCTTCGAGCTCGTAAGTGTCGACCCGCGGGCCGGCACGATCGAGGTGGCGTTCAACGCGACCGAGCGGTTCCTGAATCCCGCTGGCGCGATCCAGGGCGGGCTGCTCGCGGCGATGCTCGACGACACGCTTGGGCCGGCGCTCGTCGCGACGCTGTCGCATGGCGAATGGGCGCCGACGACCGACCTGCACGTGCAGTTCCTGTCACCCGCGCGGCCGGGGCGTGTCGTCGGCCGCGGGCGCGTTGTCCGCCGCGGTGGCCAGGTCGCGTTCATGACCGGTGACCTGCGCGATGAGGAAGGCAACCTGCTCGCGACCGCCACCGCCACTGCGGTCATCCGCCGGAGCGGTTAGCGCGCAGCCGGGCGGGGAGCACCCGGTGAGCAAGCGCCGAGCGTAGTTGCGGTCTCGCGGCGTGCCGCCGAACGCCACGGGTTCCCTTCGAAGGTGGGCTCAGCGAGAGTGGGTCTTGACGAGACGTACCCCCACGTCAAGCGCGGCCTGTGTGCGAAGTTGTCCGTAGCGACGATCCCACTCGCCGTTCTCGAGGTCCTGGCGGAGCCGGTTCAGTCCGCTGTCCACGACCGAGGGCGCCAGCAGGTGCCAGATCGAGGAGGCCCGGCGCACGGCTGGGTCGAGGTGCGCCTCGGGCCGGCTCCAGAGAGCGACACAGAAGCCGTCCGTGCAGTCGCCGGGCACGAGAACGGTCTCGACCTGAACGCCGGGAAGGACATCTCGCAGGTGGGGAATCGTCGGGAACGTCTCGCGGTCGTGCTCGATGATCTCCGGCAGGTAGTCGCGACAGAGCCACATCTCGGCGGTCACGTCCAGGTCGAGGGTCAGGAAGACGATCCGCTCGCGGGTGACCCGGAGCACCTCGGCGAGGCCGCGGTCGACGTCGTCCCAGTGCTGCATCGTGAAGACGCCCATCGTCGCGTCGACGCTCTTGTCTCCCAGCGGGAGGGACTCGGCGGTTGCCTGGATCGCCGGGGCGGCGTCGGCTGGGCGCTGGGCGATCATCACGGGGGAGGGCTCGACGGCGATGACCTCGCGGTCGTGCGGCTCGTAGGAGCCGGCTCCCGCCCCGATGTTGAGGACGAGCTTGGCGTCACCGAGCGCTCTGTGGATCGCCGCTTCGAAGCGGGGGTCGGCGCGGCGGACCTTGCTGTAGCTGAGGCCGATGTGGTCGTAGGCGGGGACGCTCACCGTTTCGCGCTTGCGCGGCGGCGGGGCGGCTTCTCGGGGCGGCTCTCGCGCATGAGGGAGACGAGCAGCTCGACGAAGTCGCCGTAGAGGTCGTGGCGTACCGCGTCGGGGCTGACGAGCGATTCGATCGCGAGGCCAATGCCGAGCGCGCGCAGGACGAGCGCAAGATCGTCGACGGGCATCGCGAGCTCCGCGCCGGCCTCCTGGTGGTAGTGGGCGATGTAGCGCGCGAGCGCCTCGCGCATCGCCGCGGAGCGGGTGCCGAACCGCCTCGCGAGCTCGGGGTCGCGGTCGGCGTGGGCGATGAACTCGATGTGCAGCACGAGCGACTCGCGATCCCGCGCGAGCCGGTCCATCCACTGGTCGGCCAGCGCGCGAGCACGGACCTCGAGGGGGGCGTCGGCGGGGAGCGCGGTCTGTGTCTCGGCGAGCTCGCGGACCCGTTGTGCCATGTAGTCCTCGAAGACGGCGAGGAACAGGTCGGCCTTGCCCTCGAAGTTGGAGTACACCGCGCCGTGGGAGTAGCCGGCCTCCTCGGCGATCTCCTCGACGCTCGCCGCCTGATAGCCGCGCCGGGCGAACACCTTCGCGGCGGCGTCGATCAGCCGAGCGCGGGTCTGGGCCTGCTGCTCGGCTCGCGTCAATCGTCGTGCGGAAGCCATACTCAGATGAGTGTACCAACTCAGATTGTGATTATCATTTAGGTGGTTTTATCTCGGTCGTGTGAAAGGCTCCGCGTCGTGAGCTTTCGCTACCGCGTCCTCTATCGAGTCGGCTTTACCCCTTGGGATCAGGATCACGTTCCGGCTGAGCTGGCGGCGCTTGTCGAGGGTCCGACCGCGCTCGCGCCGGGTCATGCGCTCGACATCGGCTGCGGTACCGGCACGCAGGCGGTCTATCTCGCCGAGCACGGTTGGCAGGTCACGGGTATCGATGCGGTCGAGCGAGCGCTCGCGCAGGCACAGCGCCGGGCAAAGGATAGGGGGGTCGAAGTGAGGTGGGTCACAGGTGACGTCGCGAACCTGCCGACACTCGGGCTCGGTGACGGGTTCAACCTGGTGCATGACCGCGGCTGCTTCCACGACCTCTCTGCCGCGGCGCGTGACGGTTACGTGCGTGGTGTCAGCGAGCTGGCCCCTCCGGGCGCAACGCTGCTGCTGCTGGCGTTCGCGCACCGCGAGCGGGGCATCGGTCCAAGCGGAGCCTCCGAGGAGGAGATACAGCGACGGTTCCGAGATGGCTGGGAGCTGATCTCGGTGCAGAGCGACTCGGGTCCTGCCCCGTCCGGCCCGATGCGGCGCGTGCCGCGGATCTGGTACCGGCTGCGGCGAGGATGAGGACAGCAGCAGCGAAAAGCGAGTCCTGAGCGTAAAACCAGCCCAAGGATGTCGTTTGCTCAGCCCCAGAAGATGCAGGTCGGGTCGCGGTCTATCTCATCAAGGAGCACGCGAACATCGGATGTCGGATCGAGCAAGTCGTAGCGGTGCCAGCGAGTGTTGCGGTCTCTCCAGTACAGCGTCCATAGCCCGCTCTTGGCGGTGTAGCGCAGGCGCGCGATGCCGTGAGTCGTCCACTCAGGGCCGATGCCCTCCCGCCAAGGCGGCCGGCGCTCGACGATCGTCACCGCCCCTCGACTCACGACGAGGTCGACACGAAGCTGGTCGAGCGCATGGGGCGGGACACGCTGCTCGCAGTAGTGGCGGACGATCGCGACGTCGAGCCCCGGAAGCACGCACCCGATCCTAACCTCGGCTCCGCGCTCCCAGCCGCCGCCTCAGCTCGGGCTCGTCGATCCCCGCGACGCGCACGAGCTTCTCGCCGTGCACTACCGGGCCGGCATCACGCCAGCCGACCATGTTCATCCCGAGGTGTAGCGTGGCGGTGAGCATCGATCCGCTGAGAACCAGTGGTGTACGGTGCCGAGGTGCCCTACGACGAGGATTTCGCCAATCGCGTCCGCGAGCAGCTCTCCGACCAGGACGGTGTGACGGAGAAGGGGATGTTCGGCGGGCTCGCTTTCTTGCTGCGCGGGAACATGGCTGTTGGGCTCTCGGGGGGCGGCGAGCTGATGGTCCGCGTAGGGCCGGACGGGACCGAGGGAGCGCTGGCCGAGCCGCACACGCGCCTGTTCGACATGACCGGCCGGCCGATGCGGGGCTGGATCCTCGTCGCCCCCGAGGGTGTATCGACGGCGCAGCAGCTCGGTGAGTGGGTGCGCCGTGGGTTGGAGTTCGCGCGCACGCTACCGCCCAAGAGGTGAACAAGTGGCGGTGGTAGGGCGAGCGAACGTCGGCCCGCAATCAGCGATTGCGCCTCGTAGGGTCGGATGGCCTTGGTAGCTCCGCCTGCCAAGCCCCGAAACCTGATTGAGGAGATACCCCCGGGCTTGAGCTCGCGGCTACCCTCTAACCTCGTCTCGCGGGCTGCAGCCCCGGAGTCGGCGATCCCCGGAGCGAAACGATAGGTTTGCGCGCGTGCGCAGATGAGCAAGCTGAGACTGAGCATCACGATGTCGCTGGACGGTTACGTCAGCGGCCCCGATCAGAGCGAGGAGAACCCGCTCGGTGTTGGCGGGATGAAGCTGCACGAATGGTTCTTCCCGCTCAGGGCGTTCCGGGAGATGCACGGCGAGCAGGGCGGCACGGTCAACGTCAGCTCTGCGGTGGTCGATGAGCGTCGGGCGAGCATCGGTGCGACGATCATGGGCCGCAACATGTTCGGGCCGGTGCGTGGCCCCTGGCCGGATGAGTCCTGGCGGGGCTGGTGGGGCGAGGATCCTCCCTACCACCATCCCGTGTTCGTGCTCACCCACCACCAGCGTGAGCCGCTGCGGATGCAGGGTGGCACCACCTTCCACTTCGTCAGCGACGGGATCGAGTCCGCGCTTGCGCAGGCCAAGGACGCCTCGGGGGAGCGTGATGTCTGGCTGGCGGGCGGCGCGTCGGTGGTCAACCAGTACCTCGCCGCACGGCTGGTCGATGAGATCGACGTCTCGATCGCGCCGCTGATCCTCGGTGCCGGATCTCGCCTGTTCGAGGGCCTCGAGGGCGGGACGCCCAAGCTCGAGCAGATCCGG
>Ga0187855_10002086_pt1 | contig 15231 bp, 11 predicted proteins | sample June2016WEW_8_10_2_FD_132969 | JGI IMG/M metagenome (GOLD analysis project Ga0187855, IMG submission 132969) | Peatland microbial communities from SPRUCE experiment site at the Marcell Experimental Forest, Minnesota, USA - June2016WEW_8_10 | ecosystem: Environmental > Terrestrial > Soil >...
CACGTCGCGCCGCCGTCCGTGCTCCGGTAGATTGCGCCGTAGTCTCCCACCGCCCAGCCGCGCAGACCGTCGGGCGCGAACGCGACCGACTGGAGGGCCTCGTTCCTCTGGACGCCGGCCGACCTTTGCCAGCTCTGCCCCCCGTCGGCGCTCCGAAGGATGGCGCCGTCGTCGCAGGCCGCCCAGGCGTGGCGCCCGTCCTGGGCGAGGGCGAGGTTCTGGATGTTGTCGCCCGCGGGGACGCCGGCGACGCCCTGCCAGCTCACGCCGCCATCGGCGCTCCGCAGGATCGTGCCGCTCGCCCCGGCGGCCAGGCCGTGCAGCCCGTCGGCGGCGAACGCCAGCCCGCGCAGGAACACGCCCGTGGGCACGCCGGCGCTCGCCTGCCAGGTCTGACCGCCGTCGACGGTGCGCAGGACGGTGCCGTAGCCGCCCACAGCCCAGCCGCGCAGCCCGTCGGCAGCGAAGGCGACGGCCCCCATCTCGGCGCTCCTAGGCGCGCCCGGAACCCGTTGCCAGCTCTCGCCGCCGTCGACGCTCCGCAGGATGGTGCCGCTCGGGCCCACGGCCCAGCCGTGGGTCCCATCGGCAGCGAACGTGACGCAGTCCAGCTGGTTCAGAAGGTTGATGAAGCCGTAGGGTGGCGCCCGCTCCGCTACGATCGGCCTGACGAGCGAGGAGTGCGGCCTGCAGCCGGTCAGGCCCGGCAAGGCCCAGAGCCCCGCGAGCAGCCATGCCAGGGACGCAGGCGGCCCGTAGCGGCGCGGGCGGGGCGCAGCCGCGGCATTGGCGGTCCGTTTTTCCTCGGGATTATGCGCCAAGGGTTGACTTGTGTTGCATTCTTGCCGTCGGGCGGCCGCCAGGGTGACTGTCGCCCCCGGCGCCCGGCCTTTCAGAGCGGCAGAGGTTGATGCGTCCGCCGGCGGTTGTCCATCCCACGGACGGGCGGGCCCGGCCGGCGCGCCTAGGCCGACCGGAACCCCAGCGCCTCGAGCTCGCTCATGTTGAAGGGCGCGCAATCAAGCACCTCGCGCAGCTTCGCCATCGCCGCCTGCGCCGACGGCGCGTCGAACACCGAGACCCCGTCGTCCCGGTCGTGGATCTGGATGGCCCACGCGCCGGAGACGGCGTCGGCGCCCACCTGCAGCAGGACCCCGTGCAGGTAATTGCCCGGCAATCCCGGGTGCGGCCCCGCGCCGGGCACGAGGAACAGGGCGTGCACGGGATCGTGGGCGAGCGGCTGGCGCTCGGCCCCTGTGTGCCTCGCTCTGTGGAGGACGGGCCGGCCCAGCACCCGGGCCCGGTGCCCCTCCGCCCTCGCGCGGAGCTCGGCGGGCAGGGACCTCACGTAACGGTCGAAGACGCCGGCGTTGGACTCCAGGGCCGGCGCGCCCGGGCGGCCGGTGCCGGGGTCCCACAGGTTCTCCGCGTGAAAGCTCGGCCGCGCCGCCAGGGAGCGCGCCGTGACATGGCCGTCCCTGTGGTCCGCGTGCGCGTAGACCTGGTGCGTGGCATAGAGCCTGCCCAACGCGTCCTGGTAGGTGGGGGTGACCGGCACGGCGCCCGTCGGGCTGTGCTCGATCAGCTCCAGGACGGCCTGGTCAAACTGCGCGCTGGGGTCTTGGGTCATCGTGCTCTGGGTCCTGGGCGCCGGGGGCCGGCGCCGGACCAATCTTTGTTGCGCGGAAATCCATTTTGGGCGAGAATAGACGACAGACTGACAATCTCCATGCCGATCCCGAGGCTGCTCATCACCGCCGCCGCCCTCGCCGCCGCCGCAAGCGCGTGCGTCGCCGCGCCCCCGTCCAAGCAGGACGTGCTCCTGGCTATCTCGGTTCTCGAAAAGAACATCACGGCCCCCGAGGCTGCCGACGCGGCCAAGACCGTCGTCATCTACGCGCAGCAGAGCGACGACGTGATGGTCGACATAGGCCAGGACCAGCTCCCGTGGATCGGCGAGAGGTGGGGGCTCGACCGGGCGCGCGAGCAGTCCAACCAGTCCCTGCTCCTAGCGGCCTTCGTCGCGGGCAACATCCGCTCGCAGATCAAGAACGACCGGGCGGAGGACGACACCTACTCGGGCTGGGTCTTCGCGATTGACGCGTACAAGCGCCTGCGCTCGAAGGCCTCCTTTCGCAGCCCGGCGATCGAGACCCTCCAGAAAATGGAGGACGAGGGCACGCTCCTCCAGCACGCAAAGGACGTCCAGATCAGGGACGAGGAGCCGGACACGCCGCGCCCGCCGCTCGCCTGAGTCCGGCCGCGGAGAGGGCCGTGGGCATATGCGGCTTCCTCTTCCGGGCCAAGCGCCCGGAGGCGCCGAAGGCGTAGTGCGTCCGCCACCTCGGCGTCGGGGCGGAGGCGCGGCGACTGCGGCTCGCCATGCCGGCGGCAGAAGGCGGGGACAGCCGTGCTTGGGCCGTTCCCGGCGGAGACCGGGCATTTTTTGGCGACGCGGCGGAGGCCTGGATGATCAACTTCCGCATGCCGGACCTCGGCTCGATGGCGGCCCAGCCGCGCTCCGCGGGCACCAGGGTCAGAGTCGACCCCAAGCGGTACCCGAACGGGAGGATTGCCCCGCCCGCGCGCCAGGCGCCGCGGGGGAAAGCCGGTCAGGCCCTGAAGCTGCGCCACCTGGCGAGCGGGAGGTTGGCTACCCCGATGAGCGCGAGCTGGCTCGCGATGAACGCGCTCAGCCACCAGAAGGCGGCCTCCGTGAAGCCGTAGCTGTGCAGCCCGATCCCCAGCATGTTGGTCCCGAACCAGCTCCAGCTGGTCACGATGTTCCCGAAGACGGCGAGGCACATGAGCCCGCGCTGCCTCACGAGGCCGCCCCAGCGCGCGTGCAGGATAAGGGCGTTCCAGATGACGATGATCAGCGCGCCGTTCTCCTTCGGGTCCCAGCCCCAGAACCGCCCCCATGACTGGTCGGCCCAGATCCCCCCGAGGGTCGTCCCGACGAAGCTGAAGAGCGTCGCGAAGCAGACGATCCCGTAGACCATCCGGGCGAGCGCGTCGGCCGTGGCCTTGTCGAGAGTCCGCGTGAAGACCCCGCGGAAGACGTATATCGCGGCGAGGATCCCCGCGAGGAACGTGGACGCGTAGCCCGTGGTCACGACGACGACGTGGGTCCCGAGCCAGAAATTCGAGTCGAGGACGGCGCGCATCATCTCGAGCGTGTCCCCGGCGAGCGCGAGATGGTGCGCAATGAGGAGCGTCGCGAAGCCGATCAGCCCCGCGGCTGCGGTCCCGATCGCGTTCTTGTACGCGGCCTCGAGGACGAGGCAGAGCGCCACCGAGCCCCAGCCGATGAAGAGCGCCGAGGAGTAGAGGTTCGTGACCGGCGGGCGGCCCTCGAGCCACATCCGGGTCGCGATGCCCGCCGTCGTGATAGCCCAGCCGAGGGCGGTGAGGCCCCACGCCGCGACCCGCGCCGGCTCGGGCCACCTGAGCCAGGAGAGGACGGCGCAGAGGAAGGCGCCGACGTAGATCCACATGCCCGCATAGAAGGGCTGGGCGGCGTTGAAGAGCGTCTCGACGCGGGCCTTGCGCAGCTGGCCCCCGAAGCGCCTCTCGAGCGTCGCCCCGTATATCTTGACGATCTGCGCGAACTTCTCGGGCTCGTTGCTGCGCCAGGCGTAGCCCATGCCCGCGTAGGCGAGGACGGACGGGTTGACGTAGCCCTGCGCGAACGTCTCGAGGAGCGCCTGGCCCGCGTTGTTCCAGGCGTTGGGGTCGGCGCCTGCGTTCTCGGGCGGGATCGCGAGGATGTCGGTCGACTCGGACATGCCGATGAACCTCTGGCCCTCCGCGATGACGGCGGCGGCCTTGGCCTCGTCGTGGGGCCTGCCCGCCTCCTTGGCGCGAACCGCTTCGACCCCGTCGGCGAGCGTCTCCTGGAGCCGGAGCAGCTCCCCGAGGAAGTCCCTTGTTCCCTCCGGCTCGAGGCAGCGCCTGAGCCGCACGTAGCGGGCGAGGCTCCCGTAGAGCTGGACGACCGCCGACTGGAACCGGGTCCTCGCCTGGGCCTCGACCGGCTCCGCGAGCTTCTCCTGGGCCTCGACCTGAGCAATGTAGGGCGCGATCTCGTTGAACGACATCCTGCGCTGCCGGCTCGGCAGGAACCCGACGAGCGCCATCGCCTGCTTCACCGCCCCCTGGTAGCGGATCGCCAGGTTCTCGTCGTTCTTGCCGATGAGCGAGAGCAGGTCCGGATCGTCGACCACGAAGACGCGGTACGTGTCCGCCCTCTGGGGGACGAACAGGACGTCGAGGAGCCACTCGTCAGGCGTCAGCTCGGCGTCCTCCGGCGTCATCACCCTCTGCCGGCCCTGGATGACGAGAAGCGTGCTGCGCGCGACCGAGTCGAGAGGCTTTATGCGTCCCTCGGCCAGCACCGGAAGCCTGCCAAAGGCCCGCACCGACTCCGGCTCGCCCGGCGCGTGCGCCAAGGGGCCAAGGAGGACGCAGACCGCCGCGACCGCGACGACGTAGGCGGGAATCCGGTGCCTCATGGGCGCATCCTCGAGCGCGCGAACGCCGCCAGGTGGATCAGGAACTGGATCGCCAGGCCGAGCGCGATCGCCGAGCATGCGACGTAGGGGGCGAGCCAGCTCGGGTTGCGCACGACCTGCAGGATCGACGTCGTGTCGTTGTTGTCGAAGCTCGCCTGGTAATACGTGAGGCCCCCGTACCGCAGCGGGTTGTTCATGTATATCAGGACCTCGCGCCCCTCGCCGCCCCCCGGCGGGTTGATCCTAACCCTGCTCGAGAAGTTCTTGGGGATGTTGGTGCCGGGGTAGATGTCGTGGGAGAACTTCTCGAGCGTCAGCGAGTAGGGCTCGTAGTGGCGCTGCGGCCTCATGACCATCTTCCAGGAGCGGCCCGCGTAGTCGAAACCCTGGGGGTTCCCGAGGAGGGTCGAGACGGTCCAGACCCCGAGGGAGCCCTCCGGCCCGACAAGCTCCACGTACGCGGTCGGCGTGTTGCGCTCGTCCTGCCGGTAGGTCACCTCGAGGGGCGTCGCGACGATCTGGGGCCCCATGCCCTGGGTCGCCGGCGACTGAGGCGCCCCCGTCGCCTGGGAGCGGAGCTGGAGCGCCGAATTCGGGTAGTAGCCCCTGGGCACCACCTTGAAGGGAAGCCTGGGGTCCTGGACCGCGGTCCCGTCGGCGATCATGGACTCGGGGATCGCCACAACCTCGTCGAACTTTGGGTCGGTCGCGTTGATGATCGCGAGCTCGTTGTACACGGTGCTCTCCGAGAAGTTCCTGGTCCCCCCCTCGTCCAGACGCATCTGGAAATCCCGCTGCACGAGCCCGGAGACGAGCTCGCCGACCAGGAGCAGGATGAGCCCCGCGTGCGCGATCCAGATGCCGGCCTTCGCCCACCCGCGCCTGAACCGGTAGGCGTGGGCGCACACGAGGTTGGCGAGGAGGAGACCGCCGATCAGGTACCCCCCGGGGTAGACCGGGACCTGCATCTCGCCCAGCCGCTCGAAGACGAAGACCGAGTGGAAGAACTTCTGCTGCACCGCCCAGACGCCGAGGTGCACCTGGTCCAGCGTCGCCCAGAAGACGAGGACGATCGACAGGGCGAGCAGCACCACCGTCAGCCTGAGGGAGACGAGCAGGTCCCGGACGAGCCTTATGGCGCTGGGCATCGGCTCAGTGCGCCCCGCCGGCGTGCGCGGCGGCGCGCGGCGCTGCCGCTTCTGTTCCGGGTGGACGGGCGCGCGGGGACATAAGGGGCCAAACGTCTCCCCGCTTCCCTGAAAATTCAACCCCGTTCCGCGCGGAGCCTGGACCTGCCGTCGGCGAACTCCGCCTCGAGGCGCTGGCCCGGCCTGATGGCGGCGCTCCGGATGACCGGGGCGCCGCGTTCGTCCCGCACGATCGCGAACCCGCGGTTGAGCACCGAGGACGGGCTCGCGCCCTGGATCCGCTTCCGCAGCGAGAGCAGGCGCTGGCCGAGGAGGAGGACGCGGGTCGCCGGTGAGGCCCGCTCGAGGCGGGAGGCCGCGCCCGAGAGCGCATGGACGCGCAGCTGGACCGAGGAGCGCAGCGCCGACGCGAGCCGGTTCGACATGTCGTCAAGCCGCAGGTAGCCCCGCTCGACGAGCGCCGCCGGCGAGAGCAGCCGCAGGCGCGACCGGCCGTGGGCCACGCGCTCCCGGGCGCGGCTCATGGCCTCGGAGACGGCCCCGAGCGTCGCCTGCCTCGCCGTCTCGGTCCTCTGCGCGAACCGCACGAATTCGCTCGAGATCAGCTCCGCCGCGGCGCTCGGCGTCTCGGCCCGCAGGTCGGCCGCGAAGTCGCACAGGGTGAAGTCGATCTCGTGGCCAACGGCGGAGATCGTCGGCACCGTGCAGGCCGCCACCGCCCGGACGAGCGGCTCCTCGTTGAAGGCCCAAAGGTCCTCGATGCTCCCGCCTCCGCGCCCGATCACGATCAGGTCGAAGATGGCGAGCTCCTGCGCCAGGCCCAGCATCCCGACCATCTCGGCCGCGGCGCCCTCCCCCTGGACCCTTGCCGGGAGGACGACGACCCGGCCCCGCCAGCCGCGCCGGATCAGGATCCTCATGAAGTCCTGGACGGCCGCTCCCGCCGGCGAGGTGAGGAAACCCACGGTCCCGGGCATCCTCGGGATCGGCTTCTTCCTGGCCGGGTCGAAGAGGCCCTCGTCCGAGAGGCGGCGCTTGAGCGCCTCGTACTCGCGCTGGAGCTCGCCCACCCCGTCGGCCACGAGCGTCTTGACGATGAGCTGGTACTTTCCCTGGGGCTCGTAGACGCCGACGTCGCCGTGCGCCACGACCTGCAGCCCGTCCCTGAGCCTCACCGCCTGGCGCGCCGCCTGCGCCCTGAACATCACGGCCGAGAGCTGGGCCCCGGCGTCCTTGAGCGAGAAGTACACGTGGCCGCTCGGCTGCACGCGCAGGTTGGACACCTCGCCCCGGACCCAGCAGGGGCCTATCGCGCCCTCGAGGACCGCCTTCACCCGGCGGGTGAACTCGGTGACCGTCAGCGGCCGGGCCTCCGGGCCCGCGCCCCCCAGCTCAATCGACGCGGGCGGCATAGCGCTTGCGTATCCAGTGGACCAGGGCCGTCGCCGCCACGAGGACGCCCACGCCGGTCATCACCAGCTTGAAGTTGCCGTTGAAGACCCCCTTGCCCAGGACGACGAACGCGACCGCCCAGGGCAGGATGCAGAGCCAGGAGACGATCATGTAGAGGCGGAACGGCACCTCCGCCAGGCCGAGCATGTAGGACTGCATGAAGAACGGGGGCCCCGGCGTCAGGCGGATGAACAGGGCGACATTGAGCGCGTTCTCCCGGGTCACGCGCGGGATCCTGTAGCCGTAGTGCTCCGTGAGCCTCGACAGGATCGGGCGCAGCGCGCGGCGGGCGAGCCAGTAGGTGAGCGCCAGGTTCGCGGCGATCGCCGCCAGGGTGGCGGCGATCACGCCCGCGAGGGTCATCTGCCCCGCGAAGGCCTCGCCGGCTACAATCGTGAAGGCGGAGAGCGGGGCCCCGACGGCGGGCAGGAACGCGGTCGCGGCGAAGTACACCCACGGCCCGGCGTCCCGGATCATGTTCATCCCCTGGGCCGCAAGCCCGCGCACGTTCACGCCGCGGAGCAGGAGCAGCAGGCCGGCCACCGCCGCGAACGCCAGGATGCACAGCGTGAACAGCGGAAGTTTCCTTTTCTTAAGGGGCTCCTCGGTCGGCATGGGGACAGCCTGCCCGCCCCATCGTTCCACCGTCAAGAACTCGCGCGCGGCCCGGGACTTGTATCGGCTCGCAAGGGGCGGCGCCGTGCGTTGTCATGGCCCGCGGTGTCGAGCATCGCCCCGAACAAGGACATCCCCCAGAGACCCGGCCCGGCCCGGCGGGCCGCCGCGGTCGCCCTGCCGGCGGCCGTGGCGCTCGCCTACGCCCTGGGGCACCTGAACTGGTACCTTGGCACGCCGCTGGGCCGCGTCCCCGTGCTCGACGAGCGCGAGAACATCGACCTGGCGGAGGCCATCGCCGGGGGGACCCTCCCCTGGGCGCCGTTCTACCGGGCGCCCGGCTACGCGCTCGCGCTCGCCGGCCTGCGCGCCGCCGGCGTGTCCGCGGGCGGCCTCTTCCCCGCGGCCCTGCTTCTAGGGGCGGCCCTCCATGCCCTCAGCGCGGCGCTGGTCGCCCGCATCGCCGGCCGCTGGTTCGGGAACCGGGCGGCGCTCGCCGCGGGCCTCCTGTTCGCGCTCGACCCCGTCATGGTCCACTATGCGACCCAGGCCCTCGACGCCGCGCTCGCCCTGGCGCTCTTCCTCGCCGGCCTGGACCGCCTGGCCGCGGCGCTTTGCGACCCGGACCGGGCGCGGTCGTGGGCGGGGGCCGGGCTCGCATGGGCGGCGGCCGCCCTGGTGAGGCCCAACTACCTCCTTGCCTGGGCGCTGGTCCCCGCGCTCGCGGCCTTCGGGTCCGGGCGGCGGCGCGCGAGCGTCATCGCCGCGGCGTCCGCCGGCGTGCTCCTCTTCGGCGCGCAGTCGGCCTGGCAGTGGAGGGTGAGCGGCGTGACCGGCTTCCTCCCGTGGCAGGGGGCCTACAACCTCTGGGCGGCCAACCGGCCCGGCGCCAACGGCCGCTACTACACCCAGCAGGTGAGCGTCTCGCCCGGCCTCGCCAGGGCCAATCCCGCGCGGGCGGAGTCGGTCTACCTGTTCGTCAGGGACACCGGGGGCCGCCCGGAGGACATCGCCACGATGAACGCGTACTGGCGGAGGCGCTTCCTCGGCGAGGTCTCGGCCCATCCCGCGCGCTGGGCCGCGCTCGAGGCACGCAAGGCCTATGCGCTCCTGAACGACTGGGAGCAGTACAACAACAAGACCTTCGCCTTCCACAAGGCGCTCTCGCCCTGGCTGCGGTGGAACCCGGTCTGCTGGGGGGGCCTGCTCGTGCTCGGCGTCGCGGGCGCCGCCCGGCTCGCGTCCGAATCCCCGCGCGCGGCGGCGGCGCTCGGCGCGGTGTCGGCCGCGTGCGCCGCCTCGGTCCTCCTCTTCTTCGCGAGCGCGCGCTTCCGGCTGCCCCTGGCCGCGATCCTGGCGGTCCTCGCCGGGGGCGCCGTCGGCTCGCCGGGATTCTGGAGGGGCTGGTCCCCCGCCCGCCGCGCGGCGCTCGCGTGCTGCGTCATCGCGGCCGGGTTCGCGGCATTCTCGGACTTCGGCGGGGTCCGGGACCGCTCGACCTTCGTCCAGGACCACGCCCTCCTCGCCCGGGCCGCGCTTACGGTCGGCGACTACACCACCGCGCTCCGCGAGGCGACGGAGGCCTTGAGGATGCAGCCGTGGCACCCCGACGCGGCCGCCATCCGCGACGCCGCGGGCGCCGAGCTCGGGCGGAAGGCGCCGGCCCCATGACCCCGGCCGGCACCCGGGCGCGGGGCGCCCTCTGGCTCTCGCTCGGCGCCTGCGTCGCGGCGGCCTTCTGGACCTCCGAGGGCGTCGCGCCCTGGGACCGGGACCTGCACAACGCCTGGCACCAGTACGAGTACCTCGCCGAGGGCTTCCTGCACGGCCACGCCTGCCTGTCCGTCGAGCCTCCCCCGGAGCTCCTGAGGCTCAGTGACCCCTACGACCCGGGGGCGAACGCGCCCTACCGCCTCTGGGACGCGAGCCTGTACCGCGGAAAGTACTACCTGTACCACGGCCCCACGCCGGCGCTCGCCCTCATGCTGCCCTGGCGGGCCGCGACCGGCCGCGTGCTCCCTCAGCGCCTTGCTGTCGCGGCCTTCGCGTCGCTCGGGCTCGCGGGGCTGGCCCTGCTCATCCTTGGGGTGCGCGACCGCCATTTCCCGGGGCTGTCGCCGGCCGCGCTCGGCGCCATCCTCATCGTCGCCTTCCACGCCTCGTGGCTGCCGGTCGTCCTCCGCCGGTCGGCCCTGTGGGAGCTCCCGGTCGTATCCGGCGTCGCCTGCCTGTGGTGGGCGCTCTATTTCCTGTGGAGATTCCACGACTCCGGCGGCCGGGCGCGCTGGGCCGTCGCGGCCGGGATCGCCCTGGCGCTTCTCATGGGTTCCAGGGTGACCTACGTCCTCGGGGCTGGCGCCATCGCGCTCCTCCTGTTCGCGCCGGCCGGGGGGCCGGGCCCCGTCGCGGGGCGCAGGCGGGGGGCGGCCCTCGCGGCGGCCGGCATCGCCGCCTTGGGCGGCATCGGCCTCCTCGCCTACAACCGCGCCCGGTTCGGCAGCTGGAGCGAGTTCGGGATGAGCTACATGCTCTTCGGCGAGGACTACCGCGGCATCCGGTTCTTCAACCCGGCCTTCATCCCGTTCAACGCCTGGATCTACCTGTTCTCGCTGCCGCAGCTCGGGCCGTACTTCCCGTTCACGCACCCGTTCTGGACGGACAGCCGCCCGGCGGGATTCGTGGGCTACGAGGAGATCTACGGGGTCATCTTCATGATGCCCGTGCACCTGGCCGGCCTGTTTGCGCTGGGCTGGGCCTGGGCCGGCCGCGCCGCCCGTGGGGCCGCCGCCGCTGCGCTCACCATCGCCGCCGCGGCCGCGGCCACGGTCCTGACGGGCCTCCTCCTCTTCTGCTGGGCGTGGGCGTGCTCGCGCTACACGGCCGAGCTCCTGGCCGGCTGGACGGTCGTCACGTCCGTCGGCCTCATGCCGTGTTCGGGGCGGAGGGGGCGCTGCGGCCGGGGCGCGTCGTGCGCGCGCTCGCCGTCTGCGCGTCGTGCTGGACCGTCGCGGGCGCCTGGCTCGCCTCGGCGGAATTCCGGGGTTTCATGCAGGAGACAAACCCGCGCACCTACCATGCGCTGGCCCACGCGCTGGACTACCCCAGCCTGTGGTGGGCCCGGGCGAAGGGGGTCCGCTTCGGGGCAGTCGACCTGGTCCTGCGGATCCCCGGGGGGCAGGCCGGCGCGCGGACCGTCCTCGTGGCGAGCGGGCGGCCCCAGCGGGTGAACCAGCTCGTCCTCGAGGGCGCCGACGGCGGCCGCGTCCGGCTCGCCCTGGTCCAGAACGAGCACCGCGTCCTCGAGACGCCCGAGCTCGCCGTCAAGGGAGGCCGGATGCACATCCGACTCGACGCCCCCTGGCTGTATCCGCCGACGGCGCATCCCTACTGGGACGCCCTGGACCCCGCCGACGCGCGGGAGCGCCAGACCCTCTTCTCGATCGCGTGGGATTCGGGCGCGGTGCGAGTCCGCTCGGCCCGCTCCGTCGACCCCGTGGGGTTTGCGCCGGCGGCGCTGGGCCCGGAGCAGGCGGGGCCCGGGTCGCCCTGCGTCGAGTCGGCGAGCCCGGCCGCGCCCGACCCATGAGCATCCAGGCGACCGGCGGCGCCCGAACGAGCCTCGCGCCCCTCTGGGCCGCGCTCGCGGCCTGCGCCCTCCTCCTCGCCTGGATCGCGAACGGCGCGGCCGTGCTCGAGGGCGACAGGACGGACGCCTGGCACCACTACGAATACCTTGTGGACGGCTTCCTGAGGGGCCACGCGAGCATCTCCGTCGATCCGGCGCCCGAGCTCCTGAGGCTGCGCGACCCGTACGACCCGGCGCAGAACGGCCCCTGGCGCCTGTGGGACGCCAGCCTCTACCGCGGGAAGTTCTACCTCTACTTCGGGCCGACGCCCGCCCTCCTCATGCTGCCGTGGCGGGTCGCGACCGGCCACCACCTGCCGCAGAGGCTCGCCGTGGCGGTTTTCGCCGCGGGCGGCGTGGCCGCGCTGGCGCTGCTGATAGCGGGCGTGCGGCGCCGGCACTTCCCAGGGCTTGGGCCGCTTGCGGCGGGCGGGATCCTCGTTACCGCCATGTGCGCCTCGTGGCTGCCGGTCACGATCCGCCGGCCCGACGTCTGGGAACTCCCGCTCGTGGCGGCGTGCGCCTGCCTGTGGTGGGCGCTTTATTTCCTGTGGCGCTCGCTCGACTCGGAGAAGGGAGCGTGGTGGGCGCTTGCGGCCGGGGCCGCCGTCGCCCTCATTCTCGGCTCGCGCCCGACGTGCGTCTTCGCCGGCGCCGTGGTCCTCCTCTGCCTGTTCGAGCCACGCCGGCCGGCCGGTCCGCGCCTGGCCCTGGCTGCGGCCGTCGCGGCGGCCGGGGGGCTCGCCCTCCTCGCCTACAATGTCGCGCGCTTCGGGCACCCCCTCGAGTTCGGCCAGAGCTACCAGCTCTGGGGGACCGACGAGCGCCTCGTCCGCCACTTCAGCCCCCTGTACGCGCCGTACAACGCGTGGCTCTACCTCTTCTCGCTGCCCGACCTGAGCCCGTATTTCCCGTTCGTGCTCGCCGTCCCGCCTGGCGGCGAGCCGCCCGGCTACCTGGGCATCGACGAGATGCACGGCGCCCTGTTCGGCATGCCCGTGCACCTTGCCTCGCTCGCCGCGCTCGCCTGGGCCTGGCGCCGCCGTGGCGACGCCGGGGCGCTCGCGCTCCGGCGCACGATCTGGGCCGCGGCCCTCGCCTCCGCCCTCTCGGCGTGCGTCCTGTTCTGCTTCGCCGGCGCGACCTCGCGCTACATCACCGAGGTCTTCGCCGGCTCCACGGTCGCGACCGCGATCGGGCTGATGGCGATCCTCGGCGGCGGGCCGGGCGGGCGCGCCCGGAACGTGGTGCGCCTTCTCGCCCTGTGCGCCGCCGCGTGGACCGTCGGATACGTGGCCCTGGCCTCGGCCGAGCACAGGATCCTTTTCAGGAGGACCAGGCCCGCGGCCTACGCCGCGGCCGCGCGCCTGCTCGACTACCCGAGCGCCTGGGCCTCCCGGGGAGAGGCGTTCGGTCCCGTGGAGGTCGCGGTCCGTGTCGCGCCCGGCCCCGGCCTGCGCTCGACCGTGCTCGTCTCGAGCGGGCGGCCCGGGATGATGAACCAGCTCATCCTCGAGCGGACCGATCCCGACCACGCTCGACTCGTCCTGGCGGAGAACGCCCTCTCGGTCGTCATCGCGAGCCCCGCGGTGCGGGTCGAGGGCGGGCTCCTGCGCGCGCGTATCGACGCCCCCTGGCTGTATCCGCCTCCGCAGAGCCCGTGGTGGGACGCGGTCGCCGACCCCGGCCTGAGGGGCGACCTCCAGACCCGCTTCTCCATCGCGGTGGGGGGAACCGTCACCACGGCGCACACGGCGCACTTCTTCGACCCGATCCGGTTCGAGCCCTGGGTCACCACCCGCGGTTCCCCGGCGGCCGGCACCGTCTGGGTGGAGTCGATCGGGCGCGCCGGGCCGCCCGCCCGATAAAAGCTTCCGTTGGCCGCCAACGCCTTTCATTCTTGAGGGCTCACCACGAATGAAGCTCTCGATCGTCATCCCCTGCTACAACGAGGCCAAGACCATCCGCACCATCGTCGAGCGCGTGCGCAGCTCGCCCTACCCGGAGAAGGAGATCATCATCGTCGACGACTGCTCGCGCGACGGCACGCGCGACCTCCTGCGCACCCAGATCGAGCCCCTAGTCGACCGGATCATCTACCACGACTCGAACCAGGGGAAGGGCGCCGCGCTGCGGACCGGCTTCGCGGCGGCGACCGGCGACGCGGTCATCGTGCAGGACGCGGACCTCGAGTACGACCCCGACGAGTACCCGAAGCTCCTGAAGCCGATCTCCGACGGCAAGGCCGACGTCGTGTTCGGGTCGCGCTTCATGGGCGGGGAGCCGCACCGCGTGTGCTACTTCTGGCACATGGTCGGCAACAAGTTCCTCACGCTTGTCTCCAACATGATGACGAACCTCAACCTCACCGACATGGAGACCTGCTACAAGGTGTTCCGCAGGGACGTGCTCCAGAGGATCCAGATCGAGGAGGGCCACTTCGGCTTCGAGCCGGAGATCACCGCGAAGGTCGCCAGGCTGCACGTTGTCATCTACGAGGTGGGCATCAGCTACTACGGGCGCACGTACGCCGAGGGGAAGAAGATCGGCTGGCGCGACGGATTCCGGGCGCTCTGGGCGATCCTCAAGTACAACCTGCGCTGATTACCTGGGCGGCCCGGGCGCCCCAAGGCGGCCCAGCCCGGCGCGGGCCTCGGCGTCGTCCGGATCGAGCCGCGCGGCCCTCGCGTACTCCTGCGCCGCCTCGGCGGCGCGCCCCTCCTTCTCGAGCGCCATGGCGATGTCGCGGTGGAGCGGCGCCGAGTCCGGCGCCGGCGCCACGACGCTGCGGTACTGGGCCAGCGCCTCGTCGACGCGGCCCAGGTGGAAGAGCGCGAGGCCCAGATCCAGGCGGGCCGCGAAGTCGCCCGGATCGATCCGCAGCGCCTGCGAGAACTGCCCGGCGGCCTCGGCGTAGCGCGCCTCGCCGGCCAGGGCCTCCCCGAACGCGAGCCTCGCCCTCGGGTTGGACGGGCGCCGCAGCACGGTGTCGGCCCAGATCGCAGCCTCGCTCCGGTAGTCCGCGTTCCGCAAGTGGGTGAGGAAGCCCAGCGCCAGCGCTGCTGCCAGGACGAGGGGCAGGCTGCGCCGTCCGAGCCACCTCCAGGCCCCCGCGACCAGGAGCGCGACCACGCCGGCCAGGGGAAGGTACATCCTGTGCTCCGCCATCGGCTGGAAGGCCACGGGCACGACGCTCGAGGCCGGCGCAAGGATCACGAGGAACCACGCGCCCGCGAAGCCGGCGAGCATGCGGCGCCGGAACGCCGCGCAGACGGCCGCGGCGACGGCCGCGAGGGCGAGCGCCCAGGGGACCGCCTCGGCCACGCTGCCTACGAGGTGCGTGCCGTAGTCGAAGACAAGCGGGTACGGAAGGACCGCAAGGAGGACGTAGTGGGCGACGGCCCAGCACTCCGTCAGCCCATAGCCCCACCACGTGAACCCCAGCCCGAAGCCCACCCCGCGCCCGCCCAGGCCCTTGCAGAGGTAGGCGAGGAGGAGCCAGGTGGAGGCCAGCGCCAGGTAGTAGCGCCACCTCAGGCGAAGCGCCTCACGCGCGCTGCCCGAGACGAACGTCCGGTCGTACGCCAGGACCATGAGCGGCGCGGTCACCATCACCTCCTTGGTCGCCATCCCGAGCAGGCAGGCGCCGGCCGACAGGGCGAGCCAAGCGCGGGGCTCCCCCTCCCGCGAGCCCCTGATGAAGCAGTAGAGCGTCAGCAGGTAGAGGAGGCCCATCAGCGCCTCCGACCGCTGGCTCACGTAGGTCACGGCCTCCGTCTGGAGCGGGTGCACCGCCCACAGGAGCGCGACCGCGAACGCGGGAAGCAGGCGGTCGCGCACGGACGGGAACCGGCCCGGCAGCAGCGCCAGCGTCCGG
>Ga0187855_10002089_pt1 | contig 15209 bp, 11 predicted proteins | sample June2016WEW_8_10_2_FD_132969 | JGI IMG/M metagenome (GOLD analysis project Ga0187855, IMG submission 132969) | Peatland microbial communities from SPRUCE experiment site at the Marcell Experimental Forest, Minnesota, USA - June2016WEW_8_10 | ecosystem: Environmental > Terrestrial > Soil >...
GCCGAGGTCCTGTTCCAATGTCCGGCCGGAGAAATCCAGCCAAGGCTTGTTCACAAACACGCACTGGCCGTCCCGATCGGACATCCAAATGAAGACCGGCGCAGTATCGGCCAGGGTGCGAAAGCGCCGCTCGCTTTCCTTGAGCGCCGCCTCTGCCCGCACCCGCTCGGTGATGTCCTGCGCGTGACCCAGTACGCGAGGCGGCGTGCCGGACTCCTGATACAGGACGTTGCGATACAGCCAGATGCGCTCTGTCCCATCCATGGAGAGCAGACGCATCAGTCCGGAGTCGCTACCGTTCCGGCGAACCCGGTCCAGATAGGCATCATAGAGGTGTTGCACGGGAGGGGCGAGGAAGCGCTTCATACTCACCCCGACGCCGTCCTCAGGGCGGAGACCGAGCGAGCGGGCGGCGGCCGGATTGACGATCAGCAGGACGCCCTCGAGATCATGGACGCACATCAGCCCCAGGCTGTCTTCGAACAATTCGCGATAAAGGTCGAGCTGCCGGTGCGCCACCGCCAGATCTTGGGCCACTTGCGCGTCCGGGTTGTTTACTTCTTCCGCCATGAGTGCCGAGTTTCCATAAGCCTAACGCAAACCGCCAAACAGCAGCAAGCGTTGGCGTACAATCGTTGACGGTCCATCGGACGAACACTTCATGCGCCTGCACTTTTCGATCCTGGCTCTCGCCCTGCCACTGGCTCCAACGCTTGCAGCCCAACCCGTACCCGCCAGCCTCTTCGATGGACTCTCCTGGCGGCTGATCGGCCCATTTCGCGGCGGCCGCGCCGAAGCCGCCACGGGCGTTTCCGGCGATCCGAACACGTTCTACTTCGGCGCGGTCGGCGGTGGCATCTGGAAGACGACCGATGCGGGAATGGTTTGGACCCCCATCTTCGACAACCAACGCATCGCCTCGATCGGCGCGCTCGAGGTGGCGCCATCCGATCCCAACATTATCTACGCGGGAACCGGCGAGACCGACCTGCGCTCGGATATCTCATTCGGAGACGGCATGTACAAGTCCACCGATGCCGGCAAAACATGGAAGAACATAGGGCTGGGCGACTCGCGGCAAATCGGGCGGATACTCGTTCACCCGACGAATCCGAACATCGTTTACGTTGCCGCGCTGGGCCACGCCTACGGGCCCAATCCGGAGCGCGGCGTGTTTCGTTCCACAGACGGCGGCCAAACCTGGCGCAAGGTGCTCTACAAGGGACCGGAGACGGGCGCGGTGGACCTGGCCTGGGCGCCCGAAGACCCGCAGACCATTTACGCCACCCTGTGGAATGTTCACAGGCCGCCGCGGATCCAGTATGGCCCCCATAGAGGGCGCGGGCAGCGGGCTGTACAAATCCACCGATGGCGGCGAAAACTGGACCCAGATTCAGGGCCACGGCCTTCCCGAAGACGAATGGCATCGCGCCGGTGTAGCGGTGGCGCGGGGAACTGAAGGGCGGCGGGTCTACGCTCTGATTGACACCAAGGCAGGCGGCCTGTATCGCTCCGACGACGCGGGCAGCAATTGGGTACGGGCCGGCGCGGATCCCCGCATTACGAGCCGAGGCTGGTATTTCGGACGCGTGACGGTCGACCCGAAGAATCCCGATATCGTCTACCTGCCGAACGTAGCGCTCTATCGCACGGCGGACGCCGGCAAAACCTTCACCATCGTGCGCGGCGCTCCCGGCGGCGACGATTATCACTCGCTGTGGGTCGATCCTTCCGCGCCCTCGCGCATGATACTGGCGTCGGACCAGGGCGTCAGCATCAGCGTCGATAGCGGCGGCACATGGACCACCTGGTACAACCAACCCACCGCGCAGATGTATCACGTCGTCACGGACAACCGTTTCCCCTACACGGTCTACGGAACCCAGCAGGATAGCGGCACGATCGCGATTCCCAGCCGCACCGATCATGGGTACATCACGGACGCAGACAGGTACTCGGTTGGTGGAAGTGAAAGCGGCTACATCGCGCCGGATCCAGCCGACCCCAACATCCTCTACGTCGCCGGCGTGTACGGCGAGCTGGCGCGTTTCGATAAGCGCACGTCGCAGAGTCAGAACATCACACCATGGCCGTCGTTTCAATTCAATGTAGATCTCGCGAAACTGAAATATCGCTATCCCTGGACGCCGTGCCTGATCTTTTCGCCGATCGAGCTTGACACGCTCTACTACGCATCGCAGGTTCTGCTGAAGACCACCGATGGGGGCCTGACCTGGAAGGAGATCAGCCCCGATCTGACCGGCGCCTTGAAGCAGGGCGTCATCTTTACTGTTGCGCCATCGCCTTTGCAGGCCGGCCAGATCTGGGTAGGCAGCGACACCGGCCTGATCCATTTGACGCGCGACGGCGGCCGGACCTGGTCCGATGTAACTCCACCGGGTGTGACCGAGTGGAGCAAGGTCACCCGCATCGAAGCCTCGCATTTCAATGCTGCGAGCGCTTACGCTGCGATCGACCGGCATCGCCTCGACGATTACCGGCCCTATCTGTTTCGCACCCGCGACTATGGCAAAACCTGGACGCCGGTGACGGATGGCATTGTCGCGCCTGCTTTCCTCAATGCCATTGTCGAAGACCCCGTTCGCCGCGGACTACTCTTCGCTGCGACGGAACTGGGGGTGCATGTCTCGTTCGACGACGGCGATCACTGGCAGCCGCTGCAGTTCAATCTACCGGCCACATCGGTGCGCGATCTGGTGGTGCATGGCGACGATCTGGCGATCGCCACGCACGGGCGCTCGTTTTGGATTATGGATGACATCTCGCCGCTGCGCCAGGTGGACGCCGGCCAGGCTTCCTCGACCGCGTTTCTGTACAAACCGGCGACCGCCATCCGCACGTCGAGCGAGGATTTTCAGGGGACGCCGCTGCCTCCCGAAATACCGAAAGCTGCCAATCCGCCCGACGGCGCCATCATCGACTACTATCTGGCCGCCGCGCAGGATCAAGGCACGCTGGAGATTGTGGACGGCCGGAATCAGGTTGTGCGCCGCTATTCCACTACGGACAAGATCCCGGCGCCGCCGCGGCGCTCACGGGCGGTCGCGGACATATGGATCGTTCCACCGCCGCGTCTCACTGGGAGGGCGGGGATGAACCGGTTTGTCTGGGATCTGCGCTATGCCGCTCCGGAGACTGCGGGCCCGCAGGTCTCACCCGGCGTTTACCAGGTGCGTCTCTCTGTCGCGGGCCGCACTTACTCGCAGCCACTGACGGTGGCGCTCGATCCGAGGTCCACCGCGTCGCCGGCGGATCTGGAAAGCCAGCTCGCTCTCGGCTTCAAGGCTGTGCGCGCCCTGGAGCAAGCCGCGGAGGCCATGGCGCAGGTCGGGGAAGCGCGGACGAATTTGAATACTCTGAAGCTGAATGCTTCTGGCAATCCAGCGGCCCTCGCTTTGCTTCCGGAAATTGCTGCCAGCGATCGGGAGCTGGAGCAAATCCTGACCGCCTTGGGCATTGCCAATAGTAAGCTGACCGCGGTACTGGAAGTAGTCAAAAGCGCGGACCGGAAGCCGCCCGCACAGGCTTGGGCGCTAATGGCGGAGGCTGAGCAGGAGATCGCGGGGCAACAGGCGAAGTGGAACGCGGCCAGGGCCAAGCTGCCGCACGCTCCTTAAGGCAGCCGTGGCGCACGCTTCAGCGTGCCGCGGCGAACTTCAGTTCGCCGTCACCGCGGACCCGTTGATCACCGCTCCCTCACGGTCGCGGCTCTGAAAGCGCCAGCCAGGCCGCCATCGTTGCGTACTTCTGGTCCTGACGCCAGGGCGGTCCGATGGCGCGGCCCATAGCTGCCAGGTGCGGCTCAAGCGGCTTTGCCCGCGTGAGCAGTTCGCGCTCCTTGACCTCCACGAGCGGCAGACCGCACGCCCGGCTGGCCGCGCGCAGGGCTTCGCGGAAAAGCTCGCCTTCGGCGGTGTGAATCAACGCGTGGGAAGCCAGGATGCTTGCGAGCGCGGGCAACGGCCTACCCGAAGCCAGCAGCAGACCACAGCCGGCGACTTCGTGGCCGAGCTTTCGCAGATCTTCGACGATCCCGCGCAGTGCGGCCGCAGCGAGCGACGCGGCCCGCGCTGCCGAGGCCGTCACGATCTGCTGCGCCTCGCGGATGCCCAGGCCCACGGCGGCATGATACGGCTGCTTTCCGTCGGCCGCGCCACGATCCACCATCTCGACACGCCGCCGCGCGATTACCGAGGGAGCATCCACCGGCCCAGCGATGGCGACCGCTGCCGCCCAGCCGGAATGCGCGCGGAAGCCGATGGCCGCGGGTGTGCTCATCGCTACCCGAACACAATCTGCGCAATCACCAGTTGCGGCATAGCCTGGTTCCAGCTATCCGGAATGTCGTCGAAGGCCAGGCGGAAATTCTTGATCTCGCCGGGCGCCAGACCGCCGATCTTCTGGCTTACGATGGGCACCCGCCTGCGCAGGACCACCTGGTTATAGGGATCGTAAAACACGCAGTTGATCTCCACCACGCGCAGCACGCGGTCGCCGTTGTTTCCGATCTTGCCGGTGATCTCGACGACCGCCTGCTTCAGGTAGCTCTCGTGCTTCTGCATGTCTACGTCCTTCAACTGCAGGTTGCGCACGTAAGCTTTCGCGTCGCCGGTGAGAGGAGGAGGCGGCGGAGGCGGGCTGTGGGAGGCTCGATCGAGGTATACGAATAATCCCGCGCCGAGAATGACGACCAAAGATACGACGATCGCCGCTACGGGTATGCTTTTCGTCTCTTCTGCAGTTTTACCGGCCACCGACGGTCATCTCCGCAATCACCAGGGTTGGCGCTGCCATCGATCCGCGGAATTCGAGATCCGCGCCCACGGCTTCCAGGCCGAACAGCATTTGCTGCAAGGTGCCCGCAATGGTCACCTCGGAAACCGGGAACGCCAGTTCGCCGTTGCGGATCCAAAGACCGGCCGCGCCGCGGGAATAATCCCCGGTCACGATATTAACACCGAAACCCATCAGCTCGGTGACGTAGAAGCCGTCCTGTATGCCGGCAATGAGCTGTTCGGGCGTGCCGGCGCCTTTCTCTATATAAAGGTTGCCATTGCCCACGCCGGCGTTTCCCGCCAGTCCGCGCGACGCGTTGCCGGTGGTCTTGAGCCCCAGCTTGCGCGCGGTGTATGTGTTCAACAGATAGCTTTTCAGCACGCCGTTCTCGATCACAACGGTGCGGCGCGTGGGCACCCCTTCATCGTCGAAGGGCGACGTGCCGAACAGGCCCGGGATGGTGCCGTCGTCGATCACCGTGAGCTTGTCGGATGCCACCCGCTCGCCAAGCTTGCCGGCCAGGAAGGATTCGTTGCGGTAGACCGACACACCATGCACCGCATCGAATATGTGGTCGACCAGGGAGCGTGCGGTGCGCGGCTCGAAAACCACCGGCACTTTCTTTGTTTCGACCTTCACGGCGCCGAGCCGCCGCAGGGCCCGTTGCGCGGCAATACGGCCGACGTCCTCGGGTTTCTCCAGACCGGCGAGGGCGCGCGCCATGGTGAACCAGTAGTCGCGCTCCATGGACTCGCCCTCGCGCGCCACCGGCACTGTGCTCAACGAACAGTAGCTGGTGCGATACTCGCCCACGAAGCCGCGCGAGTTGGCGAAGGCCTGGTGGCCCACGTGCGTATCGAAGGAGGCGCCTTCGGAATTGGTGATGCGGGGGTCCGCGCGCAAGGAGGCATCCTCAGCGCGGCGCGCCATATCGATCTTCAGCTCGGTGTCGAGCCCCTCGACATCGTTCGAGTACAGCCCCATTTCGCCCGGAATGGACCCGAGGTCGGTGGCATCCGGCAGGCCGGCGTGCGGATCTTCGGTGGTGATCTCCGCCAGTTCCATCGCCGAGCGCACCATGTGCCGAATGCCGTCATCCGAGAGATCGGAGGTATAAGCTGAACCGGTGTGCTTGCCGGCAAGGATGCGCACTCCAGCGCCGCGGGAGCCCGCTTCCTTGAGCGTTTCGACTTCGCGCAAGCGCACGTTGGCGGAAAACTCGTCACCCTCGGCGATGGTGCACTCGGCATCCGTGGCGCCCGCCGCCAGCGCCTGCTGGACGATATCGGCCGCGAGACCGGCCAAGTGATTCCCGCTCACGCGGTGCCCCCCACCGTCATGCGGTCGATCTTGATGGTCGGGATGCCCACGCCCACAGGCACGCTTTGCCCCTCCTTGCCGCACACCCCTATACCTTCGTCGAGCTGCAGGTCGTTGCCCACCATGCTGACGTACTTCAACGCTTCCGGACCGTTGCCGATCAAGCTGGCGTTGCGCACGGGCCGGGTCACCTTGCCGCCTTCGATGAGATAGCTCTCCGAAGCGGAGAACACGAAATTGCCGCTGGTGATATCCACTTGCCCGCCGCCGAAATCCGGACAATAGAGGCCCTTGGGCACCGAGCGTATGATCTCGGCGGGATCGCTCTCGCCGGCCAGCATGAACGTGTTGGTCATGCGCGGCATCGGAATGTGCGCGTAGCTTTCGCGGCGGCCGCTGCCGGTCTCCGCGGCGCCCGTCAGGCGGCTGGAGAGCTTGTCCTGCAGGTAGCCGCGCAGGATGCCGTTTTCGATGAGCACGTTCGACTGCGTCGGATGCCCTTCATCGTCCACGTTGAGCGATCCGCGCCGGTTGGCCATGGTGCCGTCGTCGATGACGGTACACAAGGGGCTGGCCACCTGCTGCCCCATGCGTCCGCTGAATGCGGAGACTCCTTTGCGGTTGAAATCGGCCTCCAGGCCGTGGCCGACGGCTTCATGCAGGAGGATGCCGGGCCAGCCGGGTCCCAGCACGACAGTCATCTCGCCCGCGGGCGCATCCACGGCATCCAGCATGACGATGGCTTCACGCGCGGCCTCGGCGGCAAAATGCTCGGGCGTTTTCTCGTTGAGGAAAAAGCTGAGTTCGACGCGTCCGCCGCCGCCCGCATGTCCGCGCTGCGGAGTTCCGCCGTCGTCTCGCGCCAGCGCCGCTACGTTCAGGCGGGCGAGCGGCTGCCGGTCCCAGGACAGCACGCCATCGCTGGTGGCGACCATCACCTGGCGCAGGCTGTCGGCGTAGCTGGCCTGCACCTGAAAAACGCGCGGATCGTAGGCGCGGGCTGCGCGGTCGGCGCGCTTGACCAACTCGACGCGCTCGGTGAAGGCTGTCTCGGTGGGCGCCGTGATCACCGGATAGAGGTTGCGGCGCTGGCCTTCATTCAGCGAAACTTTTTCGACAGTGGCAGGACCCGCCGCGATGTGCGCCGCTACGCGTGCGGCTTTGCGAATCTTCTCCGGACTGAGATCGTCGCTGTAGGCGTAGCCCGTGCGCTCCCCGGCAATCACCCGGACTCCGACGCCCAAGGACACGCCTTGCGAGGCGCTTTTGACGATCGATTCGTCGATGCTGATGGCGCTGGTGGAGAGGTATTCGAAATACAGATCGGCGTAGGCGCCACCTTGCGCAAGCGCTTCGGCGAGGTATTTCTCAAGATCCCGCGGGGTGATGCCAAAGCGGCGAGCGAAGAACGACTCGGAGAAGTGCATATAGTTTAAGGCTAGCAGACGCGGGGATGGCGGCTGGGGGCTGCGGGATTTCGTGCATTTGGTGTGAACTCCATTTGCCGGACGCGCTCGATCCGCGCGACGATGCTTTTCACATACCTCGCGCCGCTTCCCGGTTTCCGCGGGACCTTCGATCCTCTGCGTGAACCCGCCTGGTTTGCGCTGGTTCGCGCCGATGCGGACCTGGGCACCGAATCTTGGCCTAACGCTGCGGGCCTGGATGCCGGCGCTTTTACGGACAGATCACCGGGATGCCGATTTTACAGGCGGACGATGTCCGTTTGGCGTCGAACCGAAGTTCGTCTGGCCAGGCGGCACCCCGCGCTGAAGCGTGCGCCACGAGGCGACCAAAGCCCGTGCCGGCCTCACCAGGACGTTGTGGCGCGTTCGCGGCATGATCGCATCCCCGCTCAGCGCGCGGCGGTGAAATGGATTAATGTATCGACGAGGTATCTGCGATGATCGAGACGAAGGACACCACCTCGCGCCGCGCGTTCCTGAGCGACGCCGGCCGCATCGCCGGGGTTTCGACCCTGGCCGGCATGACTCTGCCCTACGTGCACGCGGCGGAGAACAATACGATTCAGCTTGCATTGATAGGATGTGGCGGCCGCGGCACGGGCGCCACCGAGAACGCCCTGGGCATCCAGAACGGACCCATCAAGCTGTTGGCCATGGCCGACGTCTTCCCGCAGAAGCTGAGCGACAGCCACGGATCTCTGCGCCGCCGCTTCGCTTCCAAGATGGACGTGCCCCAGGAGCGCCAGTTCATCGGCTTCGACGCTTACCGTAAGGCCATGGACTGCCTCAAGCCAGGTGACGTGGCTATCCTGGCGACGCCGCCGGCATTCCGCTGGGTGCATTTCCGCTATGCCATCGATAAGGGCCTGAACGTGTTCATGGAGAAGCCGGTCACGGTGGACGGCCCGACCACGCGGCGCATGATCGCGCTTGGTGAAGAGGCCGGGCGCAAGAACTTGAAGGTCGGAGTCGGTTTGATGATCCGCCACTGCCGGGCGCGTCAGGAACTGCTCAGCCGCATACGCGACGGACAGATCGGCGATATCGTCGCCATGCGCGGCTACCGCATGGGATCCGGCGGCGGCACTGCGCCGGTGAAGCCCGAGGGCGTTACGGAACTGCTGCACCAGATCCGCCTGTTCCACGCGTTCCTGTGGGCCAGCGGCGGTGTGTTCAGCGACTACTACATCCACCAGATCGACGAGCTCTCGTGGATGAAGGGCGCGTGGCCGGTGGAGGCGATGGCTCTGGGCGGGCGACAATATCGCGGCGATTCGGTGGACCAGAACTTCGACGTTTACGCGGTGCAGTACACCTACCCCGACGGCACGCGCCTGTTCTTCGATGGCCGCAACATGGCCGGAGTGCACAACGAATTCGCCAGCTACATTCATGGTTCGAAGGGCTCGGCCGTGGTTTCGACCAACGCGCACACGCCGGGACGCACGCGCATTTACAGCGGGCAGAACATCCCGCGCTGGCAGAACGGCCAGAAGGAACCGGCGCCGGAGAACCTGGTGTGGGCGTTCCCCCAGCCGGAGCGCTCGCCGTACGACTGGGAGTGGGACGACTTGATTGCAGCCATTCGCGACGACAAGCCTTACAACGAGGTCAAGCGCGGGGCGGAAGCCAGCCTGGTCGCGTCGATGGGCCGCTTCGCCGCGCATACCGGCCAGATCGTGACCTTCGACCAGATGATGAATCACGACCACGAGTTTGCGCCCGACGTGGACAAGCTCACGCTGGACGGTCCCGCGCCTCTGCGCGCCGGTCCCGACGGGAAGTACCCGCTGCCGGAGCCGGGTATTAAGACTACGCGGGAGTATTAGCCGGGGCGCAGGCGGCCGTCGGTCAGTCAGATAGTGCGAACGCCCTGGTCGATAGAACGTCCAAGTTCCGCGCGGCGGTGCGGTCAACCGCGCCTGTCGCGGCTTCCATGTTGAGCCTTCGCCCGGGACAGCCTCACGCGCCGGCGGCCAGCGCCGTCTTCGCGCCTTGGCGGCTCTCAGGACTCGGTGTACAGGCCCATGCGCCGCTTCACGAGCTCCACCGTGGCATTGGCGATGGGGCTCACGCGCGCCGCTCCTTCGCGCAAGACGCCGGCGATGTAGCCCGGCTCAGCCATCATTTCGTGATAGCGCTTCTGGAACGGCTCAAGCTGCGCGATCACCATCTCGGCCACCTGTTTCTTCAGATCGCCGTAGCGCATGCCGCTGAAATGCGCGCGCATTTGCTCATCGGTCCAGCCGCCGAAGGCTTGAAAAATGTTGAGCAGGTTGGCAACGCCATCGCCCAGGTTTTCGAAGTCGACGGCCGGATTGGAATCGGTGGTGGCGCGCATGATGGTTTTGCGAATGCGGTCCGGCGGGTCGAGCAGGGCCACGGCATGGTTGGCGCCGGCGGCGGACTTGCTCATCTTGGCGGTGGGATCGTCGAGGCCCATGATCCGCGCGCCGACGGTGGGCAGGCTGGTGGCGGGCATGACGAAGGTATCGCCGTAGAGCGAATTGAAGCGCTGAGCGATGTCGCGGGTCAGCTCCAGATGCTGCGCCTGATCCTCGCCCACAGGCACGGCCGCCGCCTGATAGAGCAGGATATCCGCGGCCATCAGCGCCGGGTATTGCAGCAGCCCGTCGCCCACCGATTCCTGTTTGGCGGCCTTGGCCTTGTACTGCGTCATGCGCTCCAGCCAGCCCACCGGCGTGACGCAGGTGAGCATCCAGGCCAGCTCGGCGTGCGCCGGCACCGCCGATTGCACCATGATGCTCGACACACGCGGATCGATCCCCGCCGCCAGGTACAGCCCCGCGGTCTCGACGATCTTCGACCGCAGCTCGGCGGGATCCTGATATACCGTCACCGCGTGCAGATCCACGATGCAGAAGATGCATTCGTAATCTGCTTGCACCCGCACCCAGTTCTTCAGTGCGCCCAGGTAGTTCCCGATATGTAGATCTCCGGACGGCTGCATGCCGGAAAAAACTCGTGCTCTCATGGTAGGTGGGTCGGAAGGAGTAATTTTTATCCTACGCGATTTCGAGATCACCGTGGAAAAGCTGGTGTACGGCGGCGACGGGCTGGGGCGGCTGGACGGTCGCGCCGTGCTGGCGCCTTTTGTGTTGCCCGGCGAACGCGTGCGCGTCGCGGTGACCTCGGAAAAGCCCGGCCTGCTGCACGCCAGTTTGCTGGAGGTGCGGGAAGCCGCGCCACAACGGATCGCGCCGGCTTGTCCTTATTTCGGGCGCTGCGGCGGCTGCCACTATCAGCACGCGCCCTACGAGCTCCAGCTTGCGCTGAAGCGCGCCATCCTCGAAGATCAACTGCGCCGCATCGGCAAGATCGCGCCTCCGGCGGAGATCGGCGTGGTGGCGGGCGAGCCGTGGGGCTATCGCAATCGCGTGCAACTGCACATCGCGGGGGGTGAACTCGGATACCGCGCGGCGCAATCGCACCGTCTCTGCCCGATCGAGAACTGCCCGATCAGCTCGCCGGCGATCAACGCGACCATCGCCGTGCTGCGGGAGATGCTGCGCGATCCGCGCTGGCCGCGGTCCATTCGCGTGCTGGAAGTATTCACGGATGAAACGCAAGTGCAGCTTAATGTTCTGGAGACGGAGCGGCCGGTGGCACGCCGTTTCTTCGAGTGGTGCGCCGAGCGAGTTCCCGGATTTGTTTCCGGTGCGTTGGATTACAGCGCCGCGGGCCACACTTGGCGCGTGAGCGGCGGCTCGTTCTTCCAGGTGAATCGGTTTCTGATCGACGGGCTGGTGGATACGGCGCTCGCGGACGCCGACGGGGAGACTGCAGTCGACCTCTACGCCGGTGTGGGATTGTTCTCGCTGCCGCTCGCGCAGCGCTTCGCCGCGGTGACGGCGGTCGAATCCGGAGCGCGCGCCGTGGAAGACCTGCGGTTCAATGCGGAGCGCGCCGGGATCGGCATCCGCGCGGAGCGGGGCGATGCGGAGACGTGGCTGGAGGCCCTCGCGACCGCGCCGGATTTCATCTTGCTCGATCCCCCGCGCGCCGGAATCGGCAAGCGCGTCGTAGAGCGCCTGGCCCAACTGCGCGTGCCGCGCCTCGCCATCGTTTCCTGCGATCCGGCTACGCTGGCTCGCGATTTGGCCGGACTGCTCGCAGCCGGATACCGGATTCAGCGCATGACGCTGGTCGACCTGTTCCCGCAAACTTATCATTTGGAGACGGTGGTGCGGTTGGAGTTGTAGAGCTACCAGCTAAGGAGCCGCAGTCCCCTCACGGCGCTGAAATGGCCATCCCGCGCTAGCAGAGCGTAACCATGCTCGCGACTGAGGGCGGCGATCCAAACATCGTTGCTGGGGATGGGATGACCCTGCGCCTTCAACTCGGATGAACACATGCAAATGGGCCTGCCACCAGACGTCATAGCGTGCGCGCAGACGCGAATGACGAATGCCTTAGAGGTACTCGCCGAGGACTATGACCGGTAGCGCGAGATCGGTCTCGATTCGATGGTCCACCGCAGGGCGGGACGCGGTCGGCAGCCGAACGAAACCGCACTGGTATCCAGAATCAGCGCCATTCTTCGTTGTCGATCGTCTCGAATTCAGCCGCAATCAGCCGGTCGATGCGGAGGTTTTCCCGATGAAGATCCTTGAGACCGCCAAACGCGTTCTCCCAAGGTTTGCTCGCGAGCGACGCTCTGGCATGCCGCGGCAATTGCTCACAAGTCTCTATCGGGCTTGCCCCTCGCGGCGGCCGCCCTCGTATGGTGGTCTTCACGTGCCCATAATCGCAGATTTTGCCCGATACCGCTCCCGGAGCACGTTCTTTTGCAGCTTGCCGGTGCCGCCCTTCGGCAGCGCGTCAACGAAGTCCACCGAGGTGGGACATTTGAAGTGTGTCATGCGCGCGCGGCAGAAGTCGATCAGCGCCTGTTCGGTGAGCGCGCTGTCCGGACGTCTTACGACCACGGCTTTGACCGCCTCGGTCCACTTCGGGTCGGGCACGCCGATCACGGCCACCTCCAGCACCTCCGGATGCGAGGCGATCGTCGCCTCCACTTCGGGTGAATATACGTTTTCGCCGCCAGGCTTGATCATGTCCTTCTTGCGGTCGAGGATGTAGAGGTAACCCTGGGCGTCGAACGCGCCCATGTCGCCGGTATGCAGCCAGCCGCCGCGCAGCGTATCGGCGGTGATGGCAGGCTGGTTCCAGTAGCCCTTCATGATGTTCGCGCCGCGCGCCACGATCTCGCCCACCTCGCCTGGTGGAAGCTCGCGATCCAGCGGGTCCACCACCTTGACTTCCACGCCCAGGATCGGCTTCCCGCCCGACTTGACCGGGATAAACTGCCCTTCCGCGTTTTCGAAATTGTGGTCTTCCGGCCCCAGATACGTGAGCACGGGGCTGGCCTCCGATAGTCCGTAAGCCTGCGCAAACTGGCAGCGCAGCTTTTCCCGCGCGCGCCGCAACACCTCCAGCGGCATGGGGGAGCCACCGTACAGGATCGTGCGCAAGCTGGAAGTATCGTACCGGTCGATGGCCGGATGGTTCACCAGCATATTCGCCATCGCCGGCACCAGGGCAGTGTGCGTAATGTGGTGCCGCTCGATCGCCCGCAGACACGCTTCAGGGTCGAAGGCCGGCAGAAAACAATTGGCGCCGCCCTGCATCACGATGGAATACACGATGCCGGCGTCGGCCAAGTGGAACATGGGCGCCGCGTGCAGGAAGACCCAATCGGGCGAGATGGCCATTACGACCGTACCGTAGAGCGCATTCGCACAAATGTTCTTGTGCGTGAGCATGACACCCTTGGGGCCGCCCGTGCTGCCGCTGGTATAGAACAAGCCCACGAGGTCGTCATCAGCGGGATCGGGCTCGTTCGGAATCTCGGGAGATGCGGCGGCCAGGCAGGTTTCGTAATTTGCCATTCCGCCGGGACACGGACCGTTGCCGGCGAACAGGTACGCGAGACCGGGCATAGCGGCCCGCAACGCGGATTCCAGGCGCGCAAAGTAGTCGTCCACCACCAGCAGGCGGGCACCGGAATCCGCCAGAGAGAAGACCATGTCTTCCTGGTTCCAGCGGATGTTGACCGGCACGACCACCGCGCCGGCCAGCGGGATGGCATGGTACAACTCCAGGTACCGAGGCGAGTTCAGCATCAGCACCGCAACGCGATCGCCGCGCTGCATGCCCAGATCGCGCAACGCGTTCGCGAGGCATGCGACGCGCTCGGCGAATTGTGTATAGGTGACGGTGCGGTCGCCATCAATCGCCGCGGGTGAATTCGCGTGGAATTGTTTGGCGCGCCGCAGCGCGTAGAGCACGTTCATAGGTCAAACCTTCGCGCCGACAGGGGTGTCGGCGCGGCAGGCAGGAGTGCCTGCGCCACGCGACTACCTTCCTAGGACGATCACGCAGGCAACCGCGCCCGGCCCACCCAGGTTGTGCACCAGTCCCAGTTCGGAGTCGCGGACCTGGCGCGCTCCCGCCTGCCCGCGCAACTGCGTCACGATTTCGTAGATCATGCGCACGCCGCTGGCGCCTATGGGGTGCCCGCAGGATTTCAGCCCGCCGCTGGGGTTCACGGGCAGATCCCCCGCTAGGGTGCTGCGGCCCTCGCCGATAAAGTGCGCGCCTTCGCCCTTACCGCAAAAACCAAGATCTTCGTAGTTGCTGATCTCAGTCCAAGTAAAGCAGTCGTGCACTTCCGCGAGATCGATCTCCTTCACCGGATCGTGAATGCCCGCCATGCGGTAGGCCTCTTCGGAAGCCGCGCGCGTGGCCGCGAAGCCGACATATTCATAGGCTGGATCGTACCAGGGCCGCCCGCTGGTGACGGCCAGTCCGAGTCCCTTCACCAACACGTAATCGTCGCGGAACTGGCGGGCCATATCGGCGCGGCAAATCACGGCTGCGGCGGCGCCGTCGGTGGTGGGGCAGCAGTCGAACAGCCCGAACGGCCAGGCCACGATAGGCGCCTTCAGCACCTGCTCCTCGCTGATTTCCATCTGGAAGTGCGCCTTGGGATTCAGCGCGCCGTTGTGGTGATTCTTCACGGAGACCTTGGCCAGCGCCTCGCGCCCGCCGCCGAACCGATGGAAGTACCGGTTTGCGACCATGGCGAAGACTCCCGGCGCCGTGAGGCCGTCGTGCTGATAGGGATGGCCGCCCTCCCAGCCGAGGCCGCGCATGGGGCGGTCCTTGAGTTTTTCCACGCCGGCCACCAGCGCCACATCGTACATGCCGGATGCCACGGCCATGGCGGCGTTGCGAAAAGCATCCGTGCCGGTGGCGCAGTAGTTCTCGACGCGTGTGATGGGTTTGCCATAAAGCCGCAGCGCATCGGCCAGCGAGACGGAGGCTTTGCCATTGCCGGCGTATGGCGAGAATGTGCCCAGCCACGCAGCATCCACGCGCTCGGGCGCGATGTTCGCGTCGGCGAAGGCCGCGAATCCGGCCTCCGCCAGCAGATCTTCGAAGCTCTGGTCGAAATTATCGCCGAACTTCGTGCAGCCCACTCCGATGATGGCGATTTTGTCTTTGATTGATTCAGGCATGGCATTCCTTACGCGGCCGGTCCAAGCTGGCTCATCGCACACTATTCTAACCACACGTCCGGGGCGTTCGGCAATGGACCAC
>Ga0187855_10002092_pt1 | contig 15203 bp, 13 predicted proteins | sample June2016WEW_8_10_2_FD_132969 | JGI IMG/M metagenome (GOLD analysis project Ga0187855, IMG submission 132969) | Peatland microbial communities from SPRUCE experiment site at the Marcell Experimental Forest, Minnesota, USA - June2016WEW_8_10 | ecosystem: Environmental > Terrestrial > Soil >...
CTATAGAGTCACTAGACTGATCTGCGGCCGTAAGAGCGGAAGAGGGGGCCGTTGCACTACCCAAAGGGTTCGTTTGCACACCGAAGATACCGAAGACATATCGCTGGGGCAGTTCCGGGCGCTGTCGGAGTTCCGTTACCAAATCCGCAAGTTTCAGCATTTCAGCGAGAAGGCTGCGCGGGCCCTCGGCCTGGAGCCGCAGCAGCACCAGTTGTTGCTGGCCATAAAGGGATTCGACGGAAAAACCCATGGCCCGACGATCGGCTACTTGGCGGAACGCTTGCAGGTTCGCCATCACAGCGCCGTGGAATTGGTCGATCGCATGCAGACAAACGGCATGGTGCTTCGCCGTGCCAGCGAGCACGACCGGCGGCAGGTGATTGTGGCTCTGTCGGAATCCGGCGAGCAGATCTTGAAAAAACTTTCCGCGCAGCATACCGCCGAGATCCAGCAGATAGGTCCCAAGCTGGTGACGGCGCTTCAGGAATTGCTGGCGGGCGAATCATATGCCCGCGCCGGCGGACTTGAACACACCTAGCGACTCCGGGCTTCCGTTGTGGATGAGGAGCTCGGGATCCTTCTCGACGACCTTGCTGTAGGGCACCACCGACTGGGTCAACCAGACGTTGCCTCCGATCACGCTATGATGCCCGACACGCGTGTTGCCTCCCAGTATGGTCGCGTTCGGATACACGGTAACGTGATCTTCCAGGTCCGGGTGCCGCTTATTGGAGTGGCCGCGGCGCAACTGGCCCAGATCGTCCTTGACCAGCGGATTAAAGGCCCCCAATGTGACACCGTGATAGAGCGTGACCCGGTTCCCGATAGTGGCCGTCTCTCCGATCACGACGCCTGTGCCATGGTCGATGAAAAACGATTCGCCGATGGTGGCGCCGGGGTGAATGTCGATGCCGGTGTAACTGTGCACGGCTTCCGTCATCATGCGCGGAATGTAAGGGATTTCCAGGTGATAGAGCCGATTCGCCAGGCGGTGCACAGTAATAGCCTGGATGGAAGGAAAGCTGAGCAACACTTCTTCGAGACCCGCGGCGGAGGGGTCGCTAGAGAACGCAGCGTCGACGTCGGAGGCAAGCAGGCGGGCTAGCTCGGGCAAACTCTCGAGGGCTAATTCCACGCGTTCCCGGGCCGCTTTCTTGAGCCCGGCCGGCACCCTTCTGCCCTGACAGTGGCACTCCAGATGGGTAGCGCGGCAGACATGATCGGTCAGGAGTTTCTCGATGTCCTTGAGGTACACGCGCGCCTGGCGGGGAAAATTGCTGCCGCGATCGCTGTGGTAGAAAAGGGGAAACAAGCCTTTGGTGTAGCGGCGGCAGATTTCCGCCACTTCTCTCCGGCTGGGGAGCTCGAAGCTCTTATCTCCACCCCTGAGGCCGGCCTCGAGTGCCTTGCCAAACGTCAGGGACAGGGTGTTCATTTTTTGCAGATCCATAGGCATTCCCCGCCGTGGTTGGTGCTTGTGCCAGCCAGCCTACGTCCCGGCCGCGGCCAAATTCTCAAACAGCACGGTGGAAAGGTATCGCTCGCCGGAATCGGGCAGTATGGTCACGATCGTTTTCCCCGCGAACTCGTCCTCTTTCGCGAGACGGATCGCAACCGCCGCTGCCGCGCCGCAGGAGATCCCGGAGAGAATGCCCTCTTCCATCGTTAGCCGACGCGCGAATTCGATGGCTTCCTCATTAGTGACCCGCTCGATCCTATCCACCAGCGATAGATCGAGTATCTTCGGCACAAAGCCAGCGCCGATGCCCTGGATCTTGTGGCCCGACGGCTGGAGCGGCAGACCCGCCCGCTGCTGCGTCAGCACCGGGCTCGCGGCCGGCTCCACGGCCACCGAGACGATAGGCTTGCCCTTGGCCTTTTTGATGAATCGCGAAACGCCGGTGATGGTTCCGCCCGTGCCGACGCCTGAAACCAGGGCGTCGATGGCGCCATCCGTATCGTCCCAGATTTCCGGGCCGGTGGTTTTCTCGTGGATAGCAGGGTTGGCGGGATTCTCAAACTGTTGCGGCAGAAAGTAGTGCTCGGGGTCGGATTCCGCAATCTCGACGGCCTTCCGCACGGCGCCGGACATCCCTCCGGCGCCAGGCGTCAGCACCAGCTTGGCGCCAAAGGCCGCCAGCACGCGACGGCGCTCAATGGACATGGTTTCCGGCATGGTGAGCGTCAACGCATATCCCCGCGAGGCCGCCACAAACGCCAGGGCGATCCCCGTGTTGCCGCTGGTAGGCTCCACGATTTCGATGCCCGGTTTCAGGACGCCTCTCTTCTCGCCGTCCCAGATCATGGATGCCCCAATGCGGCACTTGACGGAATAAGACGGGTTCCGTCCCTCGATCTTGGCCAGCACGGTGGCCTTGAGTCCCTGTGTCAGTCGGTTGAGCCGCACCAGCGGAGTCCTGCCGATGCTCAAAGAATTATCTTGATAGATGTTGGACATAAGATTCGCATTCTAAACTCGTGCGTGCTCGACGGCAATCCAAGCCTGCATGCCGCCCACCCACATCTCCGACAAACAACGTGTCGCCCCTGAGCACGGCCCACGGCTCCGCGGCTCCAGGTGGCCGGCGATGGAGTCGGCGTGCGCGTGTGTCAGAAACACGTAACGTATATCGAGCCCCTGGTCGCGGGCATCCTCCAGGTACCGATCCACTTTCCGCTGCGGATCGACCACGGCCGCCACCCGTGTGCGCTCATCGGCGATGAGGTACGAAGCGTGCGCCAGGCAGCTTAGATAATGCTGCTTGAAGATCATCGGGCCGCGGGGTCCTTCGTAGCGATCATAGCTTCCGATGGCCCCGCCCTGCCTGTATGCGCAGCAGCGCGGCCACCAGACAGTCAATATCCTCGGTGGTGTTGAAGAGCGCCAGAGACGGCCGGACGGTAGCCTCCAGCCCGAAGCGGCGCAAGATGGGCTGGGCACAGTGGTGGCCGGCGCGCACGGCAATGCCCTCCTGATCGAGCGCGATGCCCACATCCTCGGCCCGAATCTCGTCGATGACGAAAGAGATCACGCCGGCCTTCTCCGCGGCGGTACCGATGATGCGCAGGCCCGGCACCGTGCGGAGCCCGGCAGTCGCGTAGGTCAGGAGTTCGTGCTCGTGGCGAGCCACGTTCTCAATCCCGATCTCGCTCAGATAATCGAGCGCGGCGCCCAAACCGACCGCGTCCGCGATGTTGCCCGTCCCCGCCTCGAAACGATCCGGAGCCGGTTGATAGACGGTTTTCTCAAAGGTGACATCCGCGATCATGTTGCCGCCGCTTTGCCACGGCGGAGTGGTGTCGAGGATGGCGGACTTTCCATAGAGCACGCCGATTCCCGTGGGCCCCAATATTTTGTGCCCGGAGAATACGAAGAAGTCGCAATCCAGAGCCTGCATGTCCTCCCGCATGTGCGGGACAGACTGGGCCCCGTCGATAAGTACAAGCGCGCCGTGGCGGTGGGCCATCTCCGTCATCTCGCGCGCCGGGGTGATGGTCCCCAAAGCGTTTGACACGTGGGTGAATGCCACAATCCGGGTGCGCGGCGAGAGGAGCTTCTCGTACTGCTCCAGGATCACTTGGCCGCTGTCGTCGACCGGCGCCACCCGCAAGCAGGCGCCCTTTTCGGCACACAGTTGCTGCCACGGGACGATGTTGGCGTGGTGTTCCAGCCAGGTGATGAGAACCTCATCGCCCTTGCCGACGTTGCGCGCGCCCCAGCTCTTGGCGACCAGGTTGATGCCCTCGGTGGCGCCGCGCACAAAGACGATCTCGCGCGTGGAAGAAGCGTTCAGGAAGCGGCGCACTTTCTCGCGCGCGCTTTCGTAGGCGTCCGTGGCCCGCGCGGCGAGTGTGTGGGCGGCGCGGTGCACGTTGGAGTTTTCGTGCCGGTAGAACGACGCCAGGCGGTCAATCACGGCATTGGGCTTCTGACTTGTGGCAGCGCTGTCCAGCCAGATCAGCGGGTGTCCATGCACCTGCTCTTGCAAGATCGGAAAATCCTGGCGGATCAGCCGCGCATCGAAGGGGCGCTTGGCGATCCCCATCTCTTCCGGCGCAAAGTCCGGGTGGAACTCGAACGCCTCAAAGCCGGAAGGCTGGGTGGTGGTCGCGGTCGCGGCCGGATTGGCTGAGCCGGGCACAGCCGGAGGCGGAACCGCCGTTCGTGGATCCGCTTCAGTTGGTAGTGACGAAGGCAGCGCCGGCGTGCCCGGCGCGGACTGCACGCCAGGCACACCGGGAAAGGAGAACATTTCGCCGACCGATGGAAACAGCCTGAGAGCACCCGGGTATACCGCTTCTTCACCAGCGAACGAGGCGGGCAAACCGGATGTACCATTTGCCGGAACGCCGGGCACTTCGGGCGCGACCCCTTTCACATCGTGTGGTGGCGGCGCCGCGGACGGCGACGCAGACGGAGCTGCGAGGTTAGGGATCGTTTCTATGCCTGGGCCGTTCGGCATCCCCGGCACACGTGGAAAAGAGAACATCTCACCGATCGGGGGTAATACCGGCGCAGCCGCCGGAGACGCACCCTTTTCCCCTTCCGGAAGGTACGGCGACGAACCAGGCACTGCCGGTGCGCTCGCAGGCGGGACGGCAGCTAGATCGGCTCCGGTTGGCGGGGCGGTGGGGGGCGACGAAGGCGCCGCCAAAGCTCCTGGAAATGAAAATAGCTCGGCTCCGGGCGGTAAAGTCGGAGCCATGGCGATTGGCGATACTTTTCCCTCAGCGGGGAAAGCCGGCGGCAAGCCGGGAACCGGTGAAGGAGCTGCGCCAGGAACGCCCGGCGCCTGCACCGCCGAGCTCCCCAAGGATGCCGCGATGGCACGCAGATCGGTTTCGGTCAATGGCCCGGGAGGAGACGGCGGAGGTGACGCAGGTACGCTCGGAGACGCCGCCCCCATGCTAGGCGCTTCTTGAAACGAAAAAACGGGAATCTCCTCCGATTCGGGCGCTGGCGGAGCCTCGTCCGCGCCATCCGCGAGGTCCTTCGGCATCACCAGAAAGAACTCATTCGCGAGCCTCTCGATCACGGCGGGATCGGGCAGCGGAATCGTGCCGAACGGGTACTTTGGGGCGGTCGATTTGGATCCGTTGGAGCCCGCGCCGTTACTTGTACTCGTGATATTGGTCGACATGGACGTTCTCTAGTACGCCGAGGGCGTCTTCGGTCAGCACCACGACTGAGCAATACAGCGAAATCAAGTAGGAGGCGATTGCCTTATGGTCGATACCCATGAAACGAACCGACAGGCTGGGCGATACTTCTCCCGGAAGCCCGGGCTGGAACAGCCCAACCACGCCCTGCTTCTTCTCGCCCGTACGCATGAGCAGGATGTCGGTGGTCTGCGCCTTTAAGGGAAGTTTGTCGGAGGGGATCAGCGGGATCCCGCGCCAAGTCATAAATGGGGAACCGAACATCGTCACAGTAGGCGGCGGCACGCCTCGATAGGTGCATTCGCGCCCGAAAGCGGCAATCGCGCGGGGATGCGCCAGGAAGAAGCTCGGCTCCTTCCATACCTTGGCGATGAGTTCGTCCAGGTCGTCGGGCGTGGGCGCGCCGTGCCTGGCCTTTACCTTCATTCCCGGTGCAATGTTGTTGAGCAGGCCATACTCGCGGTTGTTGATGAGCGCTTCTTCCTGGCGCTCCTTGACCTTCTCGATCATGAGGCGCAACTGCTCCCGAATCTGGTCATGCGGGCTGCGGTACAGATCGGAGATGCGGGTTTGCACATCCAGAATACTGGTCACCGCGGTCAGTGTGTATTCGCGCGGCTTTTCCTCGTAATCGACATAGATCTCGGGCAGGTCGAGCTCCACGTCCGCGTGACACTCGATCGTGCGGGTCCCGGGACGCGTGGGTTTGACTTTGTTGAGCCGGTAGACGCCGGCTTCGACGGGCACCCAGGAGAGCGAGGCGACCAGCCAGCGCGGCGTGATCTGCTCCATCATGGGGACCGATTTGCTGGTGCTTGCGAGTTGGCGAGCCTGTGGCTCGCTCAACGTATGACGAATTTCTGCCGATGCGGGCATGTGATATGACTCCTTTTAATCTAGATCAAGATTCACTTTTGGCGTTCCTGACAGACCATCATAATCTCTGTAGCGGTATACGGTCAAGGAATTTAGTACCTGATTACCCGTTTCAGTGCGGATTGATACTATCGGCAGGCGATACGCATCGCGCCACTTACATCGCAGAACGATAGTTTTGCCGTTCCATCCGATTCCTCGGCTTCCCATTAAAGAGATACAGGTCCTCGATATCTAATATCTCTAAGAGAAGTAACATCCGCTTGTCTGGTAGAACAACTAAGAACTTGTCGAAGAACGTTTGATTAGTCTGCAAACGCAGGCGGAACCGCCTGCGCCACCACGGCAGATCGGCAACTTGCAGGCTAGGTGGGGCAGGCGGTTCCGCCTGCCACGTATTTTTCAACAAGTTCCTAAAGTAGTGGCGCATGTGATCGTAGCCGCAGGAGTGCGAATGCCGTGCTGGCTGCCACGCAGCTATAGTTATTTGGAGCCGATGTTAGCCTGCTGGAGCGAGCAAGCCCGGAATGTCGCGGATTTCCCGATGTCGGGACTCCCAATTCCCGGCCCAAGGGCGCCGAAACACGAGCCCCATTCGCTCCTAAAAAAGCCACGGCCGTAGCCCTGTGCAAAGCGGCAGCTTGGTCCTTTAGAATAGCAGCATCATGCCCTTACTCGATCGAGTGCAGAAAGAAATGGTGGTCGCCATGAAAGCCCGCGACGAAGCGCGGCTCAGCTCGCTACGGATGATGAAGACGGCGCTGAAGAAACACGAAGTGGACGCCATGAAGCCGCTGGACGAAGCGGCCGAAATGCAGATCCTGAAGTCGCTGGTAAAACAGCGCACCGAAGCGGCCGAAATGTTCCGCAAAGGCGGGCGCGAGGAGCTGGCCGCCAAAGAAGAGTCCGAGCGAAAGCTGATAGAATCCTACCTGCCGGCCGGCGCCACCGAATCCGAGATCGAAGCCGCCATCCAGGCGGCCCTGGCCGAAACCGGCGTGACTTCCCAGAAACAAATGGGTATCGTAATGAAAGCCGCGCAGGCGAAGCTGGCCGGTAAGACCGTGGATGGAAAAGCTCTGAGCGAGAAAGTGAGGTCGCGACTCCAATGACGCCCCCCAAAACCGAGACGAAGCACCGGTCCTACGTGCCGGACAAAACCAACATGCGCGAGTTCACCTTCCGCGCGGTGCTGTTGGGACTGGTGTTGACGGGCATTTTGGGAGCCGCCAATGCCTATCTGGGTTTGAAGGCCGGGATGACGATCGCCGCCACGTATCCCGCCGCGGTCATCGGCATGGCGCTGCTGCGGCTGATGGGCGGCTCGCTGCTCGAAGAAAACATCACGCGAACCATTGGGTCGATCGGCGAATCGGTGGCGGCGGGCGCCGTGTTCACGATTCCGGCTTTCGTGCTCTCGGGCGCCTGGAAATCGTTCGACTCGCCGGAAGCCTACTGGAAATCGAGCGTGCTCATGATCGTGGGCGGCATTCTGGGCATTCTCTTCGTGACCCTGCTACGCCGGGTGATGGTGGAGGACCCCGACATGCCCTTCCCCGAATCGGTAGCCGCGTCGGAGATTCACAAGGCGGGCCAGCAGGGCAGCAAAGCCGCCGCGCTGCTTTTCAAGGCGATGGGGTTCGGCGCCGGCCTGTATTTTCTGGGCGCCATGAATTTGTACTCGCAGAGCCGCGAGTTCATCCTGCGCATCGGCGACATAGGCCGTACCACGCTGAAACTGGGCCCTCGCGCGGACGCTCCCGTCCTGGGCGCCGGCGGCATCACGACCATTTCCGCGCCATCGGTGAGCCCCGCGTATTTGGGAGTCGGATTCATTATTGGACCGCGCCTGGCGTCGCTGAATTTCGCCGGCGGCGTGGTCGCCTGGGGACTGATGGTGCCGCTTCTGATCTATTTTCTCGGACCGCAGCTCCAGGCCACGCTTCCGGCGGGCGCCGCGGACGCGGCCTGGGGATTAGGCGGGCTGAGCGGCGCGGTGTGGAAGTTCATCGTGCGGCCTATCGCCGTCGGCGGCATGCTGGTGGGCGCGGGCTTTACGTTGTTCCGCATGCGCGCCAGCCTGGCGAGCGGCATGCGGCGGGCGGTCTCCGATCTGAAGAAGTCCAGCACGCAGGCCGAATCCACGCTGCGCACCGAGCGCGACCTCAGCGCCAAGGTCGTCTTCGCCGGCTTGGGTGTGATGTTTCTGTGCATGATCGCGCTGTATTTCTACTTCGCCGGAGTGCTGCCGGGAGCGGTGGTGGCAGCCGTGGTGATGATCATTCTGGGGTTTTTCTTCGCGGCGGTTTCCGGCAACCTGGTGGGGCTGATCGGCTCGTCGAACAACCCCGTTTCGGGGCTGACGCTTTGCACCCTGATCGTGGCGGCGCTGTTGATGGTCACGATCGGCGTATCGGGCGCCGCCGGCGTAGCCGCGGTGTTGGGTGTGGCGGCGGTGGTGTGTGTGTCTTCGGCGGTCGCCGGCGAAATGCTGCAGGATCTGAAGGTGGGCCACATTCTAGGCGGCACGCCCAAGCTCATGGAGATCGGCGACATCCTGGGAATCGTCGTGGCTAGCGCGGTGCTCTATTTCCCGCTGTTGTGGCTGCACATGGCTAACATCAAGAACGGGGGCACGGGCTTCGGCGATCCCAAGCTGTCCGCGCCGCAAGCGGGCCTGATGGCCATGCTGGCGCAAGGCATCGTGGCCGGCAATATGGCCTGGCCGCTGGTGATCGTGGGGATCTTCATGGGCTTCGCGCTCATCATGGTGCAAGTGCGCAGCCCCATGCTTTTCGCCGTCGGGATGTATCTGCCGCTCGAAACAACTTTCGCCATTTTTGTTGGGGGCATCATTCGTTGGATCACGGACTCCCTGCGCAATCGCCGCGGCTTCAACGATGCGCAGAAAGCGCGGGTGGAGAATGCCGGGGTGCTCGTGGCTTCCGGCCTGATCGCGGGCGAAGCGCTCACCGGCCTGTTGATTGCGCTATTTGTGCTGCGGAATATCAAGCTGCCGGAGATCTTCAAGGACCCGCCCGTATTGCTAGGCTTCGCCGTGCTGGCGATTCTGGCGATTTACATGGTGCAGATACCTCTGCGGAATGCGGGGCGGCCGGACGAGCCGGCGCCGCCCACGGCGATCATGTAGGTTCTGTTGCCGCGCCCCCGTGCCAGGCGATCCGATGAGCACCTGAGGTGGACGCACCAGACCACGGCCAAAATCGCTGGATAGCTACATCGAGCTGGGCATCCGGGTCGGCGCGCGTGCCCCTTACGCGTTAACTTCCGCCGGGCGTCGCCCTTCGATTTTTCCCGCCTCCGCATTTTTCTCTTGACATTCAAGTTTCGTAGTACTAATTTATTAGTATGCGACAGCCGAGCAAGACCCTCACCGGCCAGGAGCTGGAAATCATGAAGGTGGTCTGGGAGCGCCAAACCGCTACCGTCCGCGACGTCTACGAAGCCCTGCTGGAGCGCCGCAAGGTGGCCTATACCACCGTCATGACCATGATGAAGATCCTGGAGAACAAGGGCTATCTCCTTCGCAAACAGGTCGACCGCGCTTACCTCTACCGCCCGGCGCAGCCCAAAAATCGCGTGATCCGCGCCCTGGTGCGCGATTTCGTCAACCGGGTGTTCAACGGCTCGGCCGAACCGCTGCTTGTGCATCTCATCGAGGACCGCCGCCTGACGCCGGACGAGCTCGACGAGATCCGCCGCCTCATCGGAGAGCAGTCGTGACCTCCCAACTCTGGCTCCACGACCTGGCCGCCTGGAGTGCACAGGCCGCCGCTCTGATCGCTGCGGGAAGCCTTGCCGCCGGCGCATTCCGCCTGCGCGTGCCGCGTGTCCGGCTTGCCTACTGCCAGGCGTTGCTCGCCATCTCTCTGCTCCTTCCGGCCGTCGAACCCTGGCGCAACGCGGCGGATTCGCGCATAGACATCACCACCGCGGACGCCCGGCCCGCCCCCTCGGACCATTCTTCGACCCATGCCTTTCCCTGGCGCCGAGCGCTGCTGATCACCCTGGTGGCCGGAGCCGCAGCGCGCACTCTCTGGCTCGCTGTCGGGCTCGCGAAATTGCGCGGCTGGAGACAAACCGCGCAGCCCTTCTCTCCGCTTCCGCCAGGCCTCCTCCGTCTTCGCCCCGCCTTGGCTCCCAAAGCTGAGTTTCTGCAGTCGGCATCTGTGTCGGGCCCAGTGACCTTCGGCTTATTCCGGCCGGTCGTCGTACTGCCGCACCGCTTCACCGAATTACCGCCGGACATCCAGGAGGCGGTGGCCTGCCATGAATTGCTGCACGTCCGCCGTCACGATTGGATCGCCACCGTAATCGAGGAATCCATCCGCGCCGCGCTGTGGTTTCACCCGGCCGTATGGTGGCTCATCAGCCAGGTCCAGTTGGCGCGCGAACAGACCGTCGATCGCCAGGTGGTCGAGTTCACCGAAAATCGCTCGCAGTATCTGAACGCGCTGTTGGTTATGGCCGGCAACCAGCCTGCGTTGGATCTGGCGCCGGCTACTCTGTTTTTGCGAAAACGCCATCTGAAGAATCGGGTGGCTTTGCTCTTGAAGGAGGTTACCATGTCGAAACGTACTCTCATTTCGTTCTGCGCTACCAGTTGCGCGCTGCTGTTCGCCGCGGGCTGGCTCGCTCTCCACACATTCCCGCTCGAGGCCGCGCCCGCTGCACCACAAGAGGATTCGTCGAAGCTGCTGCACAGCGTTGCCCCAAGATACCCGAAAGCGGCGCTTGAAAAGCGCATCGAGGGCCCGGTGGTACTGGAAGTCCAGATCGACGCCGAAGGCCATGTCGCCGATGCGCATGTGCTGAACGGCCCCGAGGAGTTGCGCAGCGCCGCACTTGAAGCCGTCTTGCAGTGGCACTATTCGCCCCGCGCCATGACGCTGCCCGCTACCAATCAGGTGACCATCCAATTCCGCCTGCCGGAAGACGCCTCATCCGCGAAGGCCGCCAAGTCCGACGGTCTGCTGCCGAAGGGCAAGCGCGTCGCGTTGCAGAGCGTCCAGGTCGAGGGACTCTCCTCCACGGCTCGCGACGAATTGTTGCAGAGCTTGCCCGCCCATCAAGGCGATACCGTCGACGCCGATGCCTTGCGCTCCCTGCAGGAAACCGTCCGCGCTTTCGACAATCACCTGCGGGTTTCTCTAAGTACGCCCGAGAATAACTCCGCCACCTTGCGCATCTTCCTCCCGCCGGCGGATGCCCCGGAGGAGCGCGCGCAAGCCCTCACGTCGAACAAGATCCGCGTGGGCGCCGAGGTGCAGCGAACCAAGCTCCTGCACAAAACTTCGCCCATCTACCCGCTGGAAGCCAAGGCGCAGCACATCGAGGGCGCCGTCAGCCTTAAGGCCACCATTGGAAAGGACGGCAAAGTCGAAAACCTGCAGGTGCTCGACGGTAACCCGCTGCTGGCCGCCGCCGCCCTCGAAGCGGTCAAGAATTGGGAATACTCCACGACACTTCTGAACGGAGACCCCGTCGAGGTCGTGACTGAGATCACCATAAACTTCACGCTGGCGAAGTAACCGTGGCGCAAGCTTTAGCTCGGGGTGCCCGCTGGGCCGGGCGAACTTCAGTTCGCCGCGTGCGACTTCGTATTTACCTAAGATAGTCAGACCCCATCTATCCGCCTGCCACCGTGGAGCGGCATGCTAGCATGAGCCGTATGGACGCCTCCCTCGTGACCACCATCGGCGCGCGCGTCCGCTGGCTCTACGGAGCTTCGCACATGCTGATGTGGGGCCTAATGGCAGCCTGGATGGGCGGCGTGTCACTGCTGGCGGGCATGCCCGCCTCGCGCTGGCTGAGTGCGCTGGGCTTAGTCATCAGCCTGTTGGTGCTGATCTGGTTGCTCCTCGCCGGATGGCTATCCTTCCTAAGTCCGGAGTCGGAGTCCGAGTCCGATCTCTCGGAGGAGGATAAGTTCGCCTTCCCGTTCCTCGTTTGCACCGGCGTCATTATATGGCTCGTGAAGCTCCCCTGGGCCGTGCCTTTACTGGGAATCCTCTTCGCTATCTTTTTTCTCAATCTCGGACGGACTCGCCACCGCGCCTACTACGCGGTCGCCGCCGGATGGTGCTTGGAGATATTTCGCTTGGCAGGGCGAGCCACAATACATCTTCTTCTTCCTCGGCGGAATCGCCACTATAGCTCATGGCGCATGGGAACTGACTTGCTCCCTTCGCCTGCAACGGCGACAAGCCGCTGATGAATAATGCGGTTTCCAATCACCGGCTATGTGCCGACATTCGCACTTACCGTAAAGGGCTCATGGCCAATCCTGCGAGGCATGGCGAATGCGAAGCACCTGCACTTGGTCTTCGATGATTTCGTAGACGGCAATATAGGGCCAGGGCGGGAACACAAGCTCTCTGGTGTTATTGGCTAAGCCGATCCGGCCATGCAGAGGAAATTTGCGAAGCTCCGCAACCGCGGTGTAAATCCTCGTGGCAACCCGCTGGGCGGCGGCGGGGTTATCCTGGCGGATACGCTCCACGATGCGAGCCAGGTCATCCGCTGCATTGGGCGTCCATCGAACCCGCATCATCGGCGAAACATCTGCTCGATGCGCGCGACCACCTCGTCATGTTCCAATAAATCGCCACGGCGGGCCGAAACACGTCCCTCCTCCACGGCCGCAATAAAACGCTCGTCATACTCCAGCATCCGGTCAACCGCTTCCTCAACCACCTGTGCGGTGTTTTTGCCGATGCGGGTCGCGACCTGTTGAAGGCGAGCCTCTTTTTCGGGTGAAAAATGAACTTCCATTACGCCTTTCAGCGTAAGGGGTCGAATCGGCTTCTGTCAACGCGCTCGGGCCATGCTGGAATCGCTGGCATCCAGACGAAGTGAGGCATCAGCCGAGGCCGAACTCTCTCAGAATCTCCTCGTGCGAAATTCCGCGGCCGCCTTTGTCAAAATAGGCTTCTGCGGCCTCGATTTCCCGCCTTGCCGCGTCCGTGAGGTCACCCTCGACCGCAACCGGTGCGACATCCGATTCAACGGCAACCGCCAGTAGCACCTTGCGAATGACCGGCAAATCGCCTTCGGGGATCCGGTCCAGGAGAGCGTGCAGATCGCTACGATCAATACTCACAGTCTCAAGATCTCCCGGATACAGGATACCGCATGCGGAATTCCGAATCCCATCAGCCAGCGTGATAGTGCAGTGGCCGGTAAAAAGTCACAGCACCACCTACAAAACCGCCCCTTATTCCTCAACCATTTACCGCCGCCAATTTCAGACTCCCGGCCCCCGGCATGCTCTTCTGTAAGTAAGGAGTCCAGCATGTCCATCGAGTCCAGCCATAACGCCCGCGGGTCCCCAGCCACGCCAGCCGCCCACGCCAGCCACCCACGCACAGAAATGCCCAAGAACAACCCGCGCCGCACCGAAATGCACCCAAACATTAAATTTACCGTTCGAAGCCAAAATATGTGGGTAGCGCTACCCCCGCAAATGAGGGCATCAATTAACAAAAGTGAGCATGTTTCCCCATTGACACCCGCACCAAGCTATGTTAACCATAGTTAAGCCACACGCCGACACTATGATTACCTCGGCGCACGCCGACTCCCGCTCCCTCGCCGACGTACACTCCTCCGTCGGAACGTCCCACATCTCCGTCTGGCGGCGTATGTTCGCCTTCGCCGGTCCCGCCTACCTCGTCAGTGTCGGCTATATGGACCCGGGCAACTGGGCCACCGACCTCGAAGGCGGCGCCCGCTTCGGATACGCCTTGCTCTGGGTGCTGGTGATGTCCAACCTGCTGGCCATCCTCCTCCAGACCCTCAGCGCGCGGCTCGGCATTGTCTCCGGCCGCGATCTGGCGCAGGCCTGCCGCGAAACCTATCCGCGCCCCATCACCATCGCCCTGTGGGTCCTCTGCGAAATCGCCATCGCCGCCTGCGACTTGGCCGAAGTGCTGGGCGCAGCCATCGCCCTGAACCTGCTGTTTCACATTCCGCTGCTCTTCGGCGTCCTGCTCACCGCGGCGGATACCCTGCTGCTGCTCTGGTTCCAGGGCTTGGGCATACGCTTCCTCGAAGCCTTCATCCTCGCCCTCATAATCGTAATGGCGGCTTGCTTCGCTATCGAGATCCTGCTCGCCAAACCGGAAGCCTCCCAGGTGTTCCTCGGTGTAATTCCCCGCCTGAACAATAAGAGCCTGTATATCGCCATCGGCATGCTGGGCGCCACGGTAATGCCCCACAATCTCTACCTGCATTCCGCGCTGGTGCAGACTCGGCAGATCGGTCATACCGATCTCGGCAAGCGCGCTGCCTGCCGCTGGAATCTTCTGGATTCCGTAGTGGCTCTGAATGGCGCGCTGCTGGTCAACGCCGCCATCCTGATCCTGGCCGCCGCAGTCTTTTTCCGGCACGGCGTTGTGGTCACCGAGATTCAGCAGGCGCACCTGCTGCTGGCGCCATTGCTGGGCACCGCGGCCGCCGGCATCCTCTTTGCCATCGCCCTTCTCTGTTCCGGCCAGGCCTCCACCTTTACGGGTACGCTGGCGGGCCAGATCGTCATGGAAGGCTTCCTCAACATCCGCATGCGCCCCTGGTTGCGCCGCCTGATCACGCGCACCATCGCCATCATTCCAGCAGCCGTTGTCATCTACATTTCCGGCGACAAGGGCACCTACCAGTTGCTGATCCTCAGCCAGGTGATCCTGAGCATGCAGTTGCCCTTCGCCATCATTCCGTTGATTCATTTCACCAGCGACCGCGGCCGCATGGGAATCTTCGCCAACAAGGCTTGGATAAGATGGCTGTCGTGGGCTTCCGCCGTGCTGATCCTGGCATTGAATATATGGCTGCTGGCCGATGGCGTTCGTCAATTGATGGGTTCGACCGGCAGCCGTCCCGCCATTTGGGTGCTGCTGGGCGTGGTCGGCGCGGCGTTGGCAGGGCTGCTCTTGTGGATCACGTTTGAGCCGCTCATTTCGCACTGGGTACGCCGCTTCGGACGGGCATCGGTCAGCGTTCCGGAACCGGCCGTTCCTGAGGTCCCGGCGCTCGAATACCGCCGGATTCTCGTTCCGCTCGATCAATCCGATCTGGACCACCAAGCTCTCGCCCAAGCTGCCGCCATGGCCAAGATGTATCACGCCAAGCTTTACCTTCTGCACGTGGAG